>Ga0214473_10000241_pt1 | contig 76883 bp, 61 predicted proteins | sample RVTome_7_FD_203509 | JGI IMG/M metagenome (GOLD analysis project Ga0214473, IMG submission 203509) | Soil microbial communities from uranium-contaminated site in the Upper Colorado River Basin, Wyoming, United States - RVT98D197 | ecosystem: Environmental > Terrestrial > Soil > Contaminated >...
GTGTCGCAGGATCAGCGTCTTCCTCAGCACAGTTGAGTACCTCATCCCTCCATGACTCTTGATCACCAAATGTCTCACCATTCACCCAACCAGAGAAAGCAAGGTGTAGTCTCAACAGTAAGGAGTAATTGTTCATACATGATAATTCTATAGCCCCAGCTAGAGCTTCTCCAGGGACTCTAACCAAGGCTATACACTCCACAGGAAGTAGGCCTTGCAATACTTGATGCAGTTTCGTCGCATAGCGCTTGACAGTCTTGAAGCACTTTTCTCGTAATGGTCGTCTATGAAGAGACATGTATGCAGTACGAGGACCTCTTGTGAATATTACGGTGAGCATTGTCATCAAGTCTACCCATCCCTGAGGCTCTATACCGCTCAATACATCATCAAAAGTTGTCTTCTGTACGGCAGACACTAGTTCCCCATTGTTTAGTCCAACATAACGTACCTGTGGCTTACACTCCACGTTCGCTACCAGCGATAGTGCAACAACTTTACCAACCTCTTCTCCCTCAGAGACTCTAGACGGATAGTATAGATTAACAGTTTCTACGTCGTCATTTAGTCGATTGAAGCTCTCGGTTGCAAGCGTGTCGCGCATCTGGCGTAGCCTCTCGTGTAATTCCTCGCATGTGGGCATAGCAACATATCTCTCGACAAGTCTAGGCTCTGTTAGATCGTATGCACGTCTACATGTCATACTGAAAGATGTGAGATCTCTAATAGAGAGTGTACTCATGCTGAGGATTACGCTGATGATGTCCTTGTGCAGTCCTAGTAGCTCTAGAACTACTGAAGATCTTCCAGTCCGCACTAAACTCTGCTCCACATCATCTCTACACCGCTTATGTGTCCCAATACAGTCCATGTTGACTGTATTGTGTAGATGTCATAGAATAGGTCAGCCTACTACTGTGTACATAATCTCTAGACCTACAACAGGTTCAGAGCAGTCTATAATTAGCTACTAGTCTCAACAGAGACGCAACCAATCTTATGTGTTGGCCAGTGCAATCTCTGACACTCCTTTCCACAATAGCACACTACCTTGCATCTTCCACACAACAATACTTTCTCTGGAACCACTCTACACTGGGCACATTCTCTGGCAAGAGATGCTCCTGTACAATAACCCTCCACGAACTGTCTGAGCAGTTTGAGGACTGCTCGACGACAAACAAGAGTCTTACAGACGCATAATGTAACGTTGATTGATCCCATAGTACTATCTCCAATACTATACATAGGCAATACTGGCTGCTTACCACAGTTCATACAATATTGTTCACAAGTAGAGCGAGAACATGTTAGACATGTGTAAATGAAGTGTTGGATAGCCTTGCCACCTGCTATATAGACAGATTCATTAGGTACTCCAGTACAGATTGATATTGATCCATACATGCTGGCTGGACGCTTACAAGAGGCACACCAAGGATCAATGCGTATGATATCGGTACCAGGACGTATCTTATTTGGCAGAACGGTCTCGTATGTACAGTTCATACCCAGACGCACCACCTTCGATGCATGAATCGTCCTCACTTCTTCACAACAAGACGTCTCAGTACAGACAAGTATAATATTGTCAGAGAGTTGGCAACTACCATCCTTCGCTCCTAGCTGGCATATTGCTTCCATCATCTTTCCCATAGAACCACATGTATAACAACCATACTTGCTCCTATTACAATCGCACGCTGGTACCATGTATGTTATTAGCTTCTCATCCTCTATTAGACCATAGTGTAAGCGTGTTGTAGTCGCCTTGTTGCAGCGTTGACAGAGAAATGGTGGATTGACTTCCATTGCTTTGTCTTGGCCCAACACTAGTCATAGCAGCATCAGATTATCAATCAATATATCAATAATACGCTCTTTACTACACAAAACAACAATATGACCATACAACACTCCACAGAGACTTAGTAGTTAACTGCTTACAACATCTATAATAACCACAATACAATTACAATACCTACTAAGCACAATGGCTGTAGAAATCATAACTCGCATCTACATGTCCTGGTACGACTTGGAGGCTATCAAGCCTCGTCATGAGCGTCGCCATGTGCTGTACATTCCCACTGCTGCTATGCTCAACACCATGGCTATCCACTTCAATGAGCAACTGGCTCGTAATGGTGGAGGTCTTGGCAAAGTTATGCGTATTCTACCTCAATCTCATCAAGTACTGGCTATTGACATGATTCTGAAGAAGGGAGTCACTGCTGAACGTGCTGCTGAAGCCATTAAGGGTCAAGCCATAAGCTGTGATGCCTACGACATTGACTTTTGCCTTCTGGGTAGGGATGATCACGAGTATTTCAACTCCAAGGACCGCCCAGAGACTGTTCTAATGTTTGATTGGCATGCATGGGTGCCTCTGGATGTAGAAGAGTCTGAACACGAAATAACAGAAGAGGATGACAATGATGTACCAGATGAAGAGGTTGAGATAGACTATCTCGATTCAGCAGCGCAATCCTATCTTCTTCCACATCTCTACGCGATTAACTGTCAACTCATAGGCTCTCGCATTGTGTCTATAATGGTAGAAGGCAAGCAGGTGCGCATCGAGGTGGTGACTAGACCCGGTGCAAATGAGAAGGTGGCTATCAACACGATGATTAGTAAGCTTACAAATAGCAATGAGTGCTATGCCAGATATATGCACAGCACACGAGATCACACAGGAACAGATGGCGAGGCTAGAATATGCCTCTCACTGCCTCAGAACAGTCCCTATAAGCATTAGTATGGCCTAGCGTAGACTCTAGGCTTACTCATCGTCCTTAAGGACGACGAGATTCGAAGTGTAGTGTGTATATTAGGCATACACTGACATATTCACGCTCATACTAATCTATATTCAATCCATCTCATACTAGTATCTCTACCATGTCCAGCGAAGATAGGAAACCCTTTCCCAAGCTTCATCTCATCATTGACATCTCTATTCTCATCACACCAGTCTTTCTTGAATTTACACGCACATCTGTCACTGTAGACTGTATCAGACACAATGTAACGAAACTACTCTCATCCCTCTCACCACATTACCTAATCTACATCTATGGCTCTCTACCACGTCTCACCATCGACAACCATCTCCGACGCATCGATCCAAACTATACCAGACACGTAGTAGACATCTATGCACCTGCTACTTGGGAATGGCCTAGTCTAATGCAAACCAAGAACACAATCATTCTCACTCAACTTGGTACTCCTCCACACAAGGCTAATCCCGACAACTGTCTCCTACTCCCAGCAGTAGATGAGCGTGAGCTAAATACTACTGAGCCTCTTGTGCTTGGTCCTACAATCGAGTGTCTCACTAATCTAGCTTTCTCCAATCCATCAGATGTTGTTGACTATCTGCAGAAGAATATGATCCTCTTTGGCTTGACTGATTAGTCTTCAGACTTCCAGGTCGATTAACGCGCTTGTTATGTTACTGCTAGCCTAATTAGGGCTAACAGACAAACGTCTGTTGAGAAGAATGTACAAGAGTTGGAATAGGCTTGCTTAGTTAGTTGGCTCAACTCGCTCAGTATGCTTCTTGGTTGTAACTTGCATCTCCTTGCCGTAAACAGCGTAGAATGCTTCCTTCTCTTGGTCTGTTGGAAGGCAGCGCTGATACTTGTCTGAATCAATAAGCATGTGAGATCCAGAATGAACGACACCTGGCACCCAGACCTCATAGCCAACACCTCCCTGGACGAGGCAGGTTCGCATCACTGTCTTGTAATCATCAATCACTCGCTTGGCTGAGACACCATACTTCTTCTCAAACACCTCAAAGCGTGCAGAGTCAAGATCGCTGGTTAGTGCAGCAAGTTCCTTTTGCTTGGCAGCAATTTGTGCCTTGAGGGCAGCAATCTGGTCTTGTACTGCTTGTTCTAGCGGATGAAGTGGAAAAAGTAGTCGTTGCGTTGGTTGTGTGGTTGTGCGAGGTTCTTCTAACATTGCCTTAAGCTTGCGTGAAGCCATTATCGTTAGACGTTTGACTATAAGACATTCAATAAGAAATTAGAGTCAGATTGCAATTATCAAACACAGCTCTAGCCTCGTGTAGCATACTACGTATCAATTCTTCTCTATATTCTACATTGCTACCAGCACTGAGCCACTGTTCTGCCCTACTTCTCTGCCATGCAGAGCTACGTCCCATCCAGAACCACACCAATAGACACAACCAACGAGCATACGTATTATTAGCAGTGCTACATAGATTACCAACTCTGGGAATTATTCGTGGCGTATCTCTTTCATTGAATAGAGCACAACCTGTAAACCACATTAATATTGGTTCTAATAGCGTCATTAAGTACCACTTGATGCGTACTACACCATGAGTATGTATGTCAGTCTTGTACCTATCATCTCTGCCGCGCATTACCTCTAACAACGTCACTGGGTCAACCATGGCTTTGATTCTCCTCTCCCTTAGAATGGTCTCGACTAGACACTCTTCTGGCACATCAGTTGTGCACAATGTCCAGTCTACTTCATTCTGTGACAACTTCATGTCATAACAACGGTATACTATTAAGCCCATGTCTATCTCTAACACGATTACCTTTGCTGCTCTGGCAGACATGTGACCCACTAACAAACCTACACGTGTGGGAATTCTACTTAATCTATACTCCAGCCATCTACATATCTCTTCATCGCACGGCAGAACATCTGGCTGTACTATTGGTAACGCATAACGTATCTTACCACTCTTCCAGGATACTACTAGTCCAATAACCTGCTCTAACAATTCCGTTTCTGTCATTTGTACATCAACATTATCATGGTCTGCATCTGGATCAGCGTCCTCGGTGTCTTCATAGGCTGCTATCTCACTAGTAGACATGCCTCCTACCCATGAAATTGCCATTTGTAGCTCGTCGCGCATTCTCCTATAGGTGTCGGCAACATGTTCACGCGTACCAACCACTCCTGTATTAATCATAGTCTCTATTCTTGATACTAACAATGTCATTGTTGATGAGACCATACTGTCCACTTCGTACTTGCAAACACATCTACGCTCTCTCATTACTCTAAGAAGCGTCATGGGATCAACAATGCTGTTCAAAGGTATGATAAGCTCCATATCATACCTTATTATCCGATGTGTTGTTCTAGTTGTCATCCTACCAGTGTCTGAGAGATAGTATAGTGACACAAAATCTCCCGAGAGATTGCTAGTCATACGACGCGTGTGCTCTCTCACTACTAGTAGCGGTGTATCAACGTGCACTGCTTCTCCACCAACTACATCCTTATATGGTCCTCCAAGCAAGCCTGTACTAGCGGGTCTATACCAGAGAACATTCACACTCTCATAGCGCTCGTATTGGCGTTGTATCCATCTCAACACCTCCCTATTATTAGGGATACTACTCCGCAGCTGTTCCATTCTACTGTCACTGTAATGCTTCAGCTTCTTACATGTTCGCTGCAGTCTAACTACGTCTGCATCATCTACACTCACTACTATGAGTCTCCCAACATCTGCTGGCACTATTATTAGTGCCATCACGTTGTTGTAACAACATTAAGTCTACAATACATTAATCATATTCCACTTGCAACAACCCTACAAAGCTACTATTCTTACAACCTCTTACAATATAGAAGCCATTCGTCTGTGAGAAGTTGTGCATAACATACACAGCAATCTATTTGTTAAGTTTGGCTTATTAGTGTCTGTAGACATGTAAGTGACTGTTACCAAGTGGCACAATATTGTTAAGAAACACGCATAAGAAACATGGACAAGAAGAAGCAAGACTTGTTAGAACTGTTTAGCCATGAGCGTAGCAAGTATTATGATGGGAATACCTCATGTAGAAGCGTAGAAACAGGAAATGGGTTGGTACCTATCGTATATACATACCTACTAAGAAACAACAAAGAAGCAGCTATGAAGTTCATGTTGTGGTCAATGGAGCCTCTTAATAGGAGGGCAACCATCTCTTTCAACTGTGATCTTCTCAGTGAGGAGCGATTAGTCATTACTGGTGTGTTAGTATCGACACAGAGTGGCGTGTGGCCTAATGATTCATGGAATAATAGACGAATTTACTCAAATCCACTTATGTTTGACCTTGGTAGTTGTGAGTTTCAATTATCAGCAGAAGACAAACCAGTATTAACAGACGGAGAAATACCCCTATTCTCAGTCTTGCTGAGAGATGAAGAGTATGCTAAGCTAGCACGCAATTACTTGACTCGATTCCGTGACAATAACATATCAAAATTCGAGGAGATGCATGGTGTAGCACATGCCGTATTATTCGAAGTGTGGACTAAATTGCACACAAAGACTAGTATGTGGAATAGATATCGTTTTGGCAATCCCTGGCTTATTGATAGAGGCTTGTTACGTGTAGAGGACGTAGTTAGAATGCTGGCTTGTAGTTGCGAATCGATTACTATACCTATACTAGCATTCACAAAGGATGGTGAACACTCTATTCTCTATGCTCTTGTTACAACGGAGCTGTTGGAATCTAACACATATAAGATAAGAGGTGGTCTTGTTTTGCATACATTCCGTTCCAGGGTACTTCTAATTGAGAAGTTGGCCACTTTGGAGACACAAGGATACTTCTTCTACTGTCCTGTTGCACTTTCACCAAACTCTGCCAAAGAAACTCTCATTAGACTTCGAGAAGAGGCAATGTTGTTGTAATTCTTAGTACATCTATTACACAAAGCATATCAATGCTTTGTGTCAGTAGTAATATGATAAACACGGACTATTGCTATTAGTAGGACAAAATGACTACATATTCTTGTAGCTTATGCGCAAGAATACTTCCAATTGAATGCTATTCAATGGCAATACGGGGTAACATTCAATCGAGAGGAAGTATAGCATGTATAGAATGTGCACACTACCGCGGTATCCAGAGGAGGGGAAAAAGAGTGGGCGTTTGTGCATATTGTGGTAATGTTAGAGTGTTAACCAGAGAACATGTCATTCCAAAGTGTACTGGACAGCCTACAGACATACTCAAAGTGTGCACATGGTGCAATAATAACAAAGGTAGTATGAGTCTAAGAGAATGGCTGCTTACACTGCCTAGTAGTGCACCACAATGGATATTTGTTCCAAAGATAATGATAGAATTGGCTTACTATTAAATCTGTTGTATTTGTCTTATTACAAATACAAACTACTCTTAAACGGCTCGTTATAGATGGCACAATCGCTACAAACATGGCAAACATTCCAACACGAATATGCAAAGACTAACCCTGGTTCTTCTAAGCAACAAATAAGTGCAGCATGGAATGAGTATAAGAATAAGCATGTCATTGTTACTAAGACCAGTCCTATTAGAAGCCCTGTTAGCAAAGTTAGCGCTAGAAGGCCTATTGAGAATGAAGCCTCTATGTTTGATAGAGAATCTCCTCCTCTTATTGATGTTGTATATGCAGTGCAAACATTGGAGCATGTCAAGACATTCGGATATGCAGGATTAAGAGCATTCACACTTGTACGTGTAAGTTCGACACATTTAGCACCAGATGAAGGAGAGAGTAGTGAAGAAGTAATAGAGAGACGCTCTACAATATGCTTCAATGGTGCTAGATACTTGAGAATGTGGTTGGGAGAAGAATACATTACTTCTAGAAGAGATGACATCAAGTTAGTAGGAGTGAAGAGTCTGCTTAGTTTTGACTTCATGACACTACCAAGAGGAGTGTATTATCTGGATTTTGAGGGTAATGAGGGTCACCATTTTGTCTGGATTGTTTTAGACAGAGAAGTAGTGTATGGTGGTTCTTATGGAGGTGTGTGTAGTCTAAGTATCAGCAAATATAACAAAGAAATCTACTTTAGACGCTTCAAATTGGCTATGAGGGGTGAGATGGATGATTATGCCTTTGTATTTGATGTAACTCCAGTGGTTAGCAGTGTTGGGTTTAGAAGGCTGATTATGCAGAGGAGTAGAATATACTCTTAAATATACTCTTAAATATACTCTTAAATATTGGGTAAGAATGGCACAACCACTACATTCATGGCAAGCATTCCAACACGAATATGCCAAAACCAACAAGGGTTCAACCAAGCAGCAAGTAGCACAAGAATGGCGCAAGTATAAGGAACAACATGGTGTCACTAAGACAAGTCCGAAGAGAATTGAGAAGTCGCCAAGTAAGAAGTCGCCTAGCTACGCTAACATTGTTGTTAAGAAGAGTCCAAAGAAGACAGAAATGCATAGACTAGCAGGAGCAACACTCACAAATCTTCCACCAGGTGTAGGAGAAATGATTAGTAGACTTCTTCCAGACAAGAGTATAGCAGCTTTGCAAACAACGAGTAAGAGAACCAAACACATAACACAGCAAAGATTGGATGAGCTGTGTAGAGAACTACCAACCAGCAAAGAGATTGTTAGCCACATAAGAGAGCTACTTGCTTCTCCAAACTTTGCTGTGTCATTCTTGCGACCATTAAGTGAAGATGAGGAGGAATTACGAGGAGCATATCTATCATTCTTCTCACAAAATGCCATCTTCAAATTCCGCTCTTACAAAGCAGTGCATGATTTTATGTCTTGGAATGAATTTTATCCATTCCGTAGTAGTCTAGATGAGTTTGAGGCACCATATGTTGATCCCAACACTCTTCTCAATATCCTGGAGAAGAGATTGGGTTGTAAGAAGCAACAGTATTATAATATGGTAATAGAATACACACACAATGTTATGAGACCAGTTTTACAACTATTCCTCTCAGAGGAACAAATTGCTAGTGTATTCCAAGGTGAACAGATTCCAAATCTTGTTATTGTAGTTCCGCCATTTGAAGGTGTACTGGACAGAAACGAGTATCTCAGGAGAGTGTTTCGCTTACATTTTGCAAGAGTGTGGCTACTAAACACTCCAAACAATATTGATATGACTGTTACGCGTGCTGAGGATGTACATATTCCATTTGTTATTGCGGAACAAGTTGAAGGTATTGCTGGCTTCTTTCGGACATGGCTTGCCAACAGACTGTCAGGAATGTATGAACACATCTATGTTACCTCTTCTGAAGTAATAGCATACATTCAAGACAAGATTAATAGTAAGAAACACGCCAGAATCGCATTGTATACTAACCAACCAGTCTTGCATCTTGGTGCTTATTATAGCGTGAAGGAGATCACAATACAAAATGGACGTATAACTACAGTTGAACGCAAATACAGTGAACCATTTAGAAGAGAAGATCGTCTTATTGTTAGAGACACTGGTGAGATTGAAGTAGAGGCAGAATCTGGTGAAAAAGACCTTGCTATGTGGCTTAAATACAAGTCATTCTTTGGTATTGTAGATCCTGCTACCGCCCTTAGTATAATAAGAGAGAAAGGACATGCATCTCCACACTGCGATGCGGAATGTGCTGATGGATTAATAAGAGATAGGATTCGCTCGTTGATTAAGGATGTGTTGCACAGTCTTAGCATTGATTCTGCCCTAATTCCAAGTGCTTTCTTCAGCAGAATACTTGCAAAGAAGATACAAATACCAGCACATATTAAGAGCATAGCAATACCGCAACTTCTACTAATAGCCAGATGGTTAGGATTGTCTGGACCACTCCTTGAAAGTATTGAGAAAGAGGTGCCAATTCCAGATAAGAATGCTGACAAGAGATTCAAGGAAGTATTGAGTGTACTTGCTAATTATTAGTTGTTGATTATTAGTATTGTTCTTTGGCAATACTAACACCGATGCACACTAGTTAAACATGGCTCAACCCATTACCAAGTGGCAAGCCTTCCAATCCTATCATGCCAGAGAAAATCCCGGCAGTAGTAAGCAACAAGCTGGTGTTGCGTGGAATGAATACAAGGAGAAGCATGGAGTTGTAACCAAGACAAAGACAAGCGTGAAGAAGAGCCCTTCTAGACGTTCTGTTAGTCCTGTTAGTTCTCGCAAAGCAGCTTCACCAATTAAGAAGTCTCCGAGTAAGAAGTCCCCGGGTAAGAAGAGTTCTAGTAAGGGTAGCAAGCCCAAATCACCACCAAAGACAGAAATGCATAAATTGGTTGGTGCAACACTCACAGGCTTACCACGAGATATTACAGGACTAATTACTGGCTATCTACCAGGGAAGAGTCTTGCAATGTTGCAAGCAACCAGCAAAAGAACCAAGGCTATTACACAGCCAATATTAGAAGCAATGTGCAGAGACTTGCCTACACACAAGGAAATAGCAGCATTCGTGGAGGATATGTTGGTATTTCCAAACTTTGTAGTCTCATTCTTTGAACCAGAAGTTGATGGAGTACACGACACAAGAGTTACTATAATAGAAGCAAGCGATGGTATTCTCAGCCGCAGCTACTCTGCATTGGAAGAAGAATTTGCGGGTCTGGTAGATTACATCGACTTTCCAGAGCGCAGAGATGTTCTCCAACATGTTACTCCATTAGCAAACCCAGAATCAATCAGAAACATCCTTGCAAGGAGAGGAAGTTGTACCAAAGAGAAGGGACAATACTATGCTGACTTGATGCAAAGATACATTCGTGGCATAATAGACCCTTTTCTTACAACATTCTTGCACGCAGAAGAGATGGAAAAGATGTATGCCGGTCAAGATATTGCAGACGACATAATAATAGGACCTCCACTAGTAGATCCAGAGGCAGAGGACTATCATGGTGACAACCCATTCGGAGAATATACTCTACAGGTATTGCGCTTGACATTGGCACTAGGCTGGCTAAGAGGCGCTAAAGAGATTCAATTGGTTGACGAATATGATCGCACCGATGCACAGTACATATTTAATATGGTAGTAAGCACAATACGTCAAATTCGTCAGGAATATCAATACTTCAAGGTACCAGATGTGTATACTAGAACAGATATTGTGTACACAACCACTGATATTGTGAAGTATATTCAGCAACACATTCATAATAAGACTTCAATAAGAGTGGCATTCTACACTCCATCTCTTATTCTACCAAATCATGATAGAACATTCAGTGTAACAGAGTTTGTTATTATGAATGGTACTCCACAAGATGCTGTTACACATAGCTATACACGTCTTAGAAGAATAGATACACTTCCTTCTCGCATTACAGTTGTTACAACTCCAAGCCAAGAAGCATTTGACGAATTGCTTGGTAGGAAGATTGTTCCTGGCATTGTTGACCCCTTAACATTGCGTAATATACTAGCAAATAGGAATGTTGCGGCATTGAATACCATGTTTACGGATACTATCATACTTGCCGTAGCTTTGGCTGGAGTTCGTGCAGGTATTCTTAAGGCAGAATCACATCTAGGATACAGGATGTTGCTTGCAGGACGCTATGGAGAGAAACTACTACAATTAACATCACTATTCTCCAATCTTCTTATTATTGCTAGGTGGCTAGGTATTCCTATGACCAAGGAAGAAGGACAAGCTCCTGTTAGTCTATCTCAAGCAAAGAAGTGGTTACCAAAGATACTGAAGAGGATTGATGCTGTTGCTAACAATGCTTAACTCTGCTGGTGCAGAATAACCAATTCTAATAATATACAAGTATATAATAAGCAAGTAAGAGCCATATGAGACATCCAACATGTCTCATACTAACAAATAAACATGGCTCAACCACTACAAACATGGCAAGCATTCTACAGCAAGTTTGCCAAGGAGAATAGCGGTTCTACTAAGAAGCAAGCGAGCAGTGCCTGGTCAAAATACAAGGAACAACATGGTATTGTCCTTAAGAGTGCTACCAAACACATAGCAGTAATTAAGGAAGAACTACCCAAAGATAGCATATACATTCTCTCAGTAGCAAATGATACACCCTATCATGAGGGAGTTGAATATTGGATGCGAGGCAAAGTATCCGAGCTAGTAGAAATAGCCAAAGATGGATGGGATTGGATGCAAGAGCGACCAGAAGTTTCAATAAGTAGAGTTACATTTGAGAAGAAGTGTACTCAGCGAATTATTGGCTTTGATGAGCTTAGTAAGCTTGTCAAGAAGAAGACATCTAATATTAAGAAGTATCCTGATCTGGGTGATGTATCTGGCCACTATTTCTTGTGTGATACTTGCAATATTGTCTACAATACGCAATTAGAAGAGATACTAAAATGCAAGGAGTGCCAGGGAGAGTGTAAGAACATGGAGGATTAGACTTATGAGCAAGTGATTAATATGCGTTCAAATTACGCATATTACACAATTATGCTTACTACTATTCCCAGAGAAGTAGGGGAAATCATCTCCTCATTTCTACCAGACAAATATGTAGCAATTATGCAGAGAGTTTGTAAGAGAATGCAAACCGTTACACAGAATAGACTACAGCAGATTTGTTGCAAACTACCAACAACCAACGAGGTTGTCTCACATATTATTAGTGGTTTGAATGCACCAATTCTACAAACAATTGGCTTCTTCAGACCAAGACATGGTAACAAGCCAACTAGGTATGCTATACTGCGCATACTGAATGGTGTTGTTGGTCATAGATATGCAGAAATTGTTTATTCTGATAATGAGTGGTTTGTACGGCGAGGAAGTGGTATTCATTTGATGGGTAATGCACCATCAGACGGATACACTCTCAGTGATATTGGAATGATTATACATTACGAAGTAGATAATGGTTGCTTAATAGATCCAAGAACACTTCTACTTACTTTGCAGAGAAGATTAGGATGTAAGAAGTACCAATTGGGTGCAGTTGGTGTTGAACTCATTCGCGCGTGCATGATGAATGTACTTTCGCCATTATCTCCTTTCTTAGGTAACGAAGCCGATATATTAGAACCAGCAAAACTACAAGCGAAGTTGATAGCAGCAACTAACGAACAAATGGGACAACAATTATCAACTGCTGAGGATCTACATGTAGCTGTATATTGGTTGAGTCCTAGCGAACAACATTTGACAACGATAGATGCTGTCACGGTTGGCGCTACGCAAATTTCGAATAGATGGCTTGAGATTAGTACTCGTATTAATTCAGCATTTGTGATGCTGAATGAGAGAACACTTAAGAAGTTCTTTTCTGACAATTACATCCAAAGTCCGACACCAATTTGTATCTATGAGTACATTCAGCAGCAATTATTAGCAAATCATCCCTTCAAAGTAGCGTTCTATTCACAGAATTATATTATACAATTTGGAAGTGCTGTTTCTAAGCATGTTCTCACAGTAATAGATATGAAGAACAGCAAGGAAGGTACTTATCGCACATACACTGTCACCGTCGAAGACTTCATTAAGGGAAAGGAGGAGAAAATGCACCAACATTCCGAAAGTGCAACATACTTCCTGTCTCTGCTCAAGAAGTATGGGAAGAAGGCTATTCCGCGTGGTATAGTTGATCCATGCACTATGCTAGCCTTGATGGATAGACATAGCATCAATACAGACGCATACAAGAGTCTCATTCTCGATACTATGTTGTATGAAGTGTCTGATGTGTTTGCAGAGAAATTAAAACAAGGATACCAACCAACTCCAAAAGAGGTTATTCAACATATTAACACAACAAAACTGTGCCACAGACTAGTTGCGTTGTACGGAATGTGGTGTGATACATCACAAGCGACTATGAAGAAGAGTATAGGGGAGTCTATCTTCACAGCATGTATGAATATGATTAATACTGCCTCTATATTGTAGAGTATATCAAGTTGTGTAGTATGCGAATATTCGCATATTAACTACTAATAAATGGCACAAAGATGGATTGTATTCCAGAAAGAGTATCGCAAGAATAATCCTGGCACTTCTATGCAAGATGCTGGTGTTGTTTGGAGAGAACTCAAGAAGGGTGTACAGACTAGTGTAACAATAATGACACTTCCTATAGAAGTAGGTGAATATATGTCGCAATTCTTGCGTGATCATTGCGTTGCAAAGTTGCAGAGAACAACCAAATGGACTAGAAGGATTACACAGAAGAGACTACTGGCATTGTACAACACATTGCCAACGTATAAGGAAGTCAATGTCTATCTCAGAGACAGAATAGTAATGCCAGTAACTACACGTGTTGATTTGTTGAATTTTAATATGACAAGGAGTACCATTACTCAATTCAATGGCCAACTCATACTAACTCACTGGCAAACAAACAGCAAGAGTGTGAGAGTTGAAAGTAGCTATTTGGAGACTGTCAATGCACTAATAGATCCAACAACAATGTTGGCAACAATGTACAGAAGGAAGAGACATAGCGATGATGAGCATTGTGTAAGAATAGTTAAAACATATATAAGGAATGCTTTGATGTGCTTATTACCTAGACTAGTGGCAAAGGAATATATTGACGCTTTGTTTGCTGCTAAAGAGAGAAACATACACGATGAAAGCACTCCACTTATACCAGTACCAAAAGGAGATGATGAAAGGAACAAATATGTGCGTACTATTGCATCCCTGAAGGAGATGTGCGCGTGGATCGGAGGTGTAGATGAAAGTACAACATTTGTAATGAATGATACACAACTAACCAGAAGATGTCAGAAAACATTGTTTGATATTTTCTTTGCTTATAAGTTACTGCAGACTCGCGCATCGACACTGTTTGATCACATAAAAGTAACTACTAAGGATGTCTTGGAATATATTCAACAACAGCTAGATGTTGGCAAGCCTGTAAAAGTAGCATTCTACTCTGTTGTTAGCTTTCCACGTCCGGATAATGAGAAACAAGATGAACTCAACACTTCTGTGTTTGTTTTGGATATGGTAACTAAGAATGAAGGCACCTACACTCAATACAAACTCGGAGAAGAAAGGGAAATGACATCTCATCCAATATCCGGTCCTAATATGTTACAACACATGCTCAGAACAAAGACAGTGCCAGGTATTGTGGATCCATTCACCTTCAAAGCACTATACAGAAGCGACTTCCTTGCAGCAACTCCACAAGGATGGCTCTTGAGCATAGTTGGTGATCTATTAGAAGAGTTTGAGCTACGACCAGCCAACAACTTGTCATTGACCCAGTCTGATATACAGGAACAATTGCTGCCAGTGGGAATTGGTAGTCCAAATATGCGTATGTTAATACTGTACACATTGTGGAGTAACAAGTCAACAGACTTGTGGTTATATTCTGAGAAGAGGCAACACAGACTAACTGTTGAGAAAGAGTTGTTAGTATCCTCTCGTGCAATTAGGATGCTTTTTGACTCGTATGTATTATTGGAATGAGTAGAGTAGTGTAACATAGTACGCGAATATTCGCATACTAAACAGACTAATAGAATGGCACAACCAATCACCAAGTGGCAAGCATTTAGACACTTCTACTCCAAAGATAATCCTGGAAGAAGTGTACAAGAAGCTTCTGTAGCCTGGGAAGAATACAAGAATAAGCATGGAGTTGTTAGCAAAACAAGCACAAAGATTAGTCCACAGACAAGCCCCAAAACAAGTCCCAAGAAGTCTCCAGGTAAGAAGTCCCCAAGTAGGAAGACACAAATGGAGATGTTAGCACCAGCAACATTGACAGGTCTTCCAATGGAAGTTGGGAGAATAATGAGTCAATATCTTCCAGATAAGAGTGTTGCTTATTTGCAATCGCTTAGTAAGAGAACCAAAGCATTTACACAGAAAGAATTGGAGAGAATATGTGAAGAATTGCCTACCAAGGGAGAAGTAATAGGATATGTGAAGGAGTTGTTGACAATGCCCACTTTCACAGTGTCATTTCTACGACCTAGCAAAGTTAGCGAAGAAGATAGCACTAATAATGATGAAGATAGTGAAGGGGAAGTGAGCGAGAAGGAAGAGGATGAAGAGGATGAAGAGGATGAAGAAGAGTTTCAATACTCCAATCTTACCATGACCAATGCCAAACTACTGTTTATTAGTAACGAAATAGATACAGCAGGAGTAAGGCTAAGGCGTAGCTCACAACAAGTCTCTCGTGATTATGTAGGTAATTATATAACCTCTCTACCAGATCCACTCACAATGTATCGCATTCTACAGAGAAGGAAGAGTTGTAAGCCAAAACAGAGAGGAGAATATCTTGGTATTGTTATGGAGTATGTTAGATCAGTAATGAAACCACTATTGGAGCCATTCTTATCTAAAGCAGATATTAAGAGAGTGTTTGAGAGTAGAGAAAGAACAGAAATTAGGATTAATCTTCTTCCAATTATGCCACAACCGCAACCAAATCAACAAAATGCACCAGAGATTTATGATATTAGACAGCTTCGTAATACTTACATTCTTAGTGGCTATTATTTGCATCTTGCATCCAAATGGCTTCGTAATGAACTGGTAGATAATGCATTCCCTCAGGGAGATGCTGCAACACATGAATATATTATAGAATTAATCAACTCAATATTCCATTTCTTTGAAAATGCTACACGAGAAGGTGCATTTGGCTTGGAATTTGGCTTGGAATCTACATATCCAACAACTTCAGAGGTGTTAGACTACATTGATGAGACAATTAAGAAGAAAGGAACCAGAAAAGTTGCATTCTATTTCACCATAGCAACCCCTTCTATTGCTACCGCTACAATCTTCATCAAAGAACTCACTATTAGCGGAGGAATTGTGAAAGAGTTAATATGGTATAATTGTACACTGCAATTTGGTGGTACATCTAGGCCAGAAATCAAGACTGTTACAACGTCTGGCACCGTAGCACTTGAGAAATGGCATAATAACAAAATATTACCAGGTATTGTTGATCCACAAACTGCTTATGCCATTTCTAAGCAGACAGGAACCAAGCAATTTGTTCCCTCTACCATTATTAGTGCAGTACGTAGAATAATAAGAGAGTTTGTTACGAGTATGCATGTTTATATCAACAATACTGTCAACATTGTTGAGGATCTTATAGAGAATATATTGCGACTGAGTTATTATGAGAAGTCTCTATTATTGCCTCTATGCCTCCTAATTGTAAGGTGGCTTGGGTTTCCACTTCCAGAGATTGAAATACAGGTTCCTATTTGGAATCCTGACAAGATTAGTGCACCATTGTTGGTAGTGTTACAGACAATCAACAAGAACCTTGTGTAATACATACTAGCAACTCACAATACATTCAATTGTATTGTGTAATAGTGTAATAGTGTAATAGTGTAGTATATTGTGTAGTAAACGTCTGTAAGAATGGCTCAACCCATTACCAAGTGGCCTACCTTCTACAGCAAGTTTGCTCAAGAGAACCCTGGTTCTACCAAGCAACAAGCAAGTATAGCATGGAACAAGTACAAGGAGACTCACGGCATTGTTCTGAAGACTAGTCCTAAGACGTCTCCTACTAAGACGTCTCCAAGTAAGTCTCCAAGTAAGCCCAGATCTGCACCCAAGACAGAGATGCATAGATTGGTACAGCCAACACTCACAGGTTTACCACCTGGTGTTGGTGAAATGATATCTGGTTATTTGCCTGGTCAAGCTCTGGCTGCTCTGCAAGCAACTAGCAAGAGAACCAAGGCTATTACACAGCAAGAATTGATGAAGATGTGTGATGAATTTCCTACTAAGGGTGAGGTGTTGACATACGTGAAGGATATGCTAGGCATGCCAACGGGAGAAATACATTTCATCAGACTTCCAAATGTCGCAAGCCCAAGAATAGATGATAGAGGCGCTCATTTCAGCTCTATATTAATGAGTGAGGATCTGCCTAAATATCGGTCCGTTTGGGTAGACGTACATGACCTAAATCTTGTAGATATTGACGGAATAATGAACAGGTTTAGTAGTGATGTAACAGATAGGATATCTTCTCTTGCGGATCCTACAACAATCTTAGAAGTGATGTTGAAGAGGAAGAGTTGTCACAAGACCAAGGAATATTACATTCAAGTTGCTCTACAATATGCCAAGAATATTATAAGACCATTCCTAGCACCTCTTCTTGATTCTAAGCAAATAGAAGAGGTGTTTGCTGGCAAGACATCTACCATTTCTACAGAAATACCACCACAGGGAGAAGTAGAGACACGTTTCTCTTTTAGGCTTGCAATGTACAATCTCCATCTGCTTCTTGCATGGTTAGAGAGGAGGAATATACTGGAGGGTATATTTGTTCCTAATATAATAAATGAAGCAACTATGAATCTAAGACGAGAGTTTGCTATAAGAATTATGATGTTCTTCCGTGCTAATGGGTTTGTAGAAAAGGTAACCAAACAACTCCCGAGTATATATCCAACTGCTACAGAGATTCTGGAATACATGCAAAAGAAGCTAGAGAGTGGAGAGAGTGCTAGAGTAGCATTCTACATCCATATGCCAAGAAATGTAATAGAATTTGGGGTGGCTAGTGCTCATACTGTCACAGAGTTCTTAATAGCTGATAACAAGGTAGAAATGATACAACACAAATTCGCTTCAACTTATTACCCCAAAATACCGACAAGTATACCTACAATTACCAAAACTGTTGAGAGGAATCAAGCTACATTCAATAACATGCTCAAAACAAAGATTGTACCAGGTCTTGTCGATACAAAGACATTACATGCCATTATCAATCGGGAGGGTATTTATACACCCAGATATCGTCCTCAATTTGTAGATAGTCTACTCAGAGTGCTCTTATTCAACGTAATTGGAACTGCCACACGTGTTATTAACTGGTTATCAGATAATTCTACTGTTACATTCGCCAGACTTATTCGTGGTGAATATAGGAATGTTCTCCAAAAGAACATCGAACTTGTTCCTATCCTGGCAACATATCTTCTATTAATTGCAAGATGGAATGGTCATCCTCTTCCAGAGCTGGAGAAGACACCAATTACTGTTAATGCTGGTCTCTTTGGGGCATTGGATGAGATTATGAAGACATTCCTCTAAACTATTACTACCAAATACTTGTGGATTAGTATGCACAAGTATAGACTAATCTTATCCTCTATGTAGTAGTAAAGTCTGTAAGAATGGCCCAACCCATTACCAAGTGGCAAGCCTTCCAATCCTACTATGCTCATAAGAATCCAGGAAGCACCAAACAAGAAGTCTCCTCAGAATGGGAGAAATACAAGCAAAAGCACGGAGTTGTTACCAAGAGTAGCACAAGAAGGAGTCCTACTAGACAAGCTAGTAGCAGGCTCGGCAGAAGTCCAAAGAGAAGCCCACTAAAGACAGAAATGCACAGATTAGTCCAACCAACTCTCACTATGCTTCCTCCGGGTGTTGGGGAGATAATAAGTAGTCATTTATCGCCCAAATCTGTTGCAAAAATGCAGAGAACTACAAAGAGAACACATACATTTACCAAACAAGCATTAACAGAGCAATGCAATGAATTACCATCACGAGGAGAAGTGGTAGCATTCATCAAAGATATGTCAATAGCTTATTTTGATGTTACATTCCTTGCAGAACAGCTTGGAGATACTTTCGAGTCAACAATATTGACTCTTCATAGAGGAGAATTGCTTGTAAGACATAATAGAGCAATTCGAGGAATTCCATTACTTGTAAATAGTGAAACACAAAGTCATACCAGTATTTCTGCATATATTACAGAGTATCCCAATCCATCTGTATTGCTTGAAGTGTTGTGGAGAAGAAAGAGTTGTCTAACCAAAGGTGAAGTACGATATGGGGTTGAAATGGCAAGAAAATACTTGCGTGACATGGTAACACCAACTCTGCTTAGTATTATGGATAAGGAACAAATTGATAGACTATTCTCTTTGGAAGAATTGAATGTTAATACGTTGGTTATTAGGCCTAGACCAGAAGGAGTTGAAGATATTCTCTTCAACGAACATAATATAGATAGATTACAAATTCTTGCAGAATGGGCAAGCAATTCGATAATTACTGATGAAAGAAGTGTTGAACTTTTGGTAGGAAACATACGGAATTCCTATTTGGCACTGCCAGAAACTGGTATGCAACTGCCCTTCACTACGACAGATGTGTTAGCATACATTCAGCGCCAACTAGATGCAAACAAACCAGTTAGAGTTTCGTTCTATGAAGTGGATACGCAATATGGAGCATTTGGAAGTGATCCACAAGCAAAAGCAACTACTAGAATTGTCCGCAAAGTTCACGAATTAACATTGGAGAATGCTAATACTGGTACATATAGGACTTCTGGGTTCTACTGGAATGATACATCCGACATTCAAGAGAAGACAACTTCTGGTCCACAACAGTTACGATACCTACTCAAATTCAAATTAGCACCCGGATTAGTAGACCCTGCAACTGCATATGCTATTCTAAGAGAAAAGGGAATCGATAGACACGATTATGATTGGACAACAATACTCAGAACCATGAGGTTAGCATTCGACTTTAGCCTCACACCCGAATTGTTTAGAGCGAGCTTAACCGAAGGTCTCAAATCTAGGAATGAAGGTGGTAAGAAGAAGATTCTAAAACAACTTCTTCTTCTTCTGAGATGGCTTGGAAGGCCAATAGAACCTTCTGCCAAGAATCCTGTTAGTAACATATTGCGTGCGGCTAAGGTCTTGTATGAGTTAGCACAAACCTATTAGTAGGCTTAGTACTTATGAGACAACCAATTGTCTCGTAGATATTGTCGTATTTGTCTGGTGTGGAGTAATATAGTATAAACAAGGATGGCGCAACCCATTACCAAGTGGCAAGCCTTCCAATCCTACTACGCCAGAGAAAATCCTGGTAGTAGCAAGCAACAAGCTTCTGTGGCATGGAGCAAGTACAAAGAGATTCACGGCATCGTTCTGAAGACTAGTCCAAAGAGAGAAGTCAAGAAATCGCCTGCTAAGAACAGTCCTGCTAAGAACAGTCCTGCTAAGAAGTCACTAAGCAACCCAAGATCACCACCCAAGACAGAGATGCATAAATTAGTGAGAGCAACTCTCACAGGTTTGCCACCAGATATAAGTAGAATAATAGCTGGTCAACTACCTGGTAAGAGCATAGCGGGTTTGCAAGCAACTAGCAAGAGAACCAAAGCCATTACACAACAAGAATTAGAAAGAATATGCAAAGAAATGCCAACAAAAGGAGAAATAGCAGCCTATGTTAAGGATAGGTTGGCTATGCCAACAGGAAGTATGGAATTCCTAACTCTACCAGATATGGGCGAAGAGGTTCAAGAAAGCGTAATATTGAACGCTTTTTCTATGAAAGAAGACATAATAGAACATCTCCTCTCTTCTAAGGATGGTTCTGAGTTGAATATTATTGGTGGGTACGCAGTAATAAGCAAACCAGATGTACTAACACGAGTAAATACACTTGCAGATCCTACCACCATGTTCAATGTGCTGAAAAGAAGAACAAGTTGTCACAAAACCGATGGTCATAATGTCTGGCTTGTTCTGGAATATGTCAAGAATATACTCAGACCACTCTTAGCACCTATTCTTAGCGTTGATCAAATAGAAGAGGTATTGTCTGGGAAGGTACCAGAAATTACTGCTCCATTACCACCATTTGACAATGTTGTTGTTGATAATCCTCGCTATTCTTATGTGTCGGCATTATATCTTCTCAATATCGTTGTTAAGTGGATGACTAAAGATCTAGATATGACTTTAGGAAGAATTATTAATCCGCAACGAGATATTGAAGTAGTTACTCACAGAAATTCTTATATTGAGAGAATAGCCGCATTCTTCCGTGATGATGGATTCCTGAGGATTGCAACTACTCAACCAATACCCATCTATCCAACGACTACTGAGATTCTAGAATATATGCAAAAGAAGCTAAAGAGCGGAGAGAATGCAAGGGTAGCGTTCTATTCTCATAAACCAATGCATTCTTTTGAACCACGATTGATTAGTATACATATTGTCCGTGAGTTCATCATTAGTGAAGGTAACATAACATTGGAAACGCGCGATTTTACTCCTCTTAGTAGACATTCTCCTCCAGAAGCTCCCTATATCAGGGAAATAGGAGAACCTGCACTAGAAACATTCAATGACATGGTCAAGAGGAAGAATCTACCAGGTCTTGTGGATATTAAGACAATGCATGCAATCATCAAGGAGAAGGGTATCTTCACACCACCTAAACATCACGCTAATTACGTAGCTAAACAACTCAGAGATCTCTTCTTGAGCGTAATTGCAACTGCAACAAATGTTATTGGATGGCATGACGATGGTGGTAATACAGATAACAGACTTTTCCGCGGTGAATATACCGCTCTTACATCTACTAATGCCAAAGGTCTTCCTGCTTTTGGAATTTATCTTCTACTCATTGCTAGATGGAACGGAAGTCCTCTAGTAGATCTAGAAGCAAAACCTTTCACGATCAAAGATGCACTAGATGCAAACAAAATGAAGAAAATCATGGAAACACTATTATGATTGTTTTGTTAATACGTTGTGGGATGCTAAGTATCCCACAAATCTTATTGAGGAGTTGGACACAGTCTAATAAATGGCACAACCCATCACCAAACTAGCACTTTTTCGAGAGTTGTACACCCAAAACAATCCAGATGCAACCAAAGCGGATGTGAAGAGGGAATGGGTTAAATATAAGAAGCAATATGCTACTAACAAGAGCCCTGTTACTAGACATTCTACTAGCCCTGGTAAGAAGTCACCAAGTAGGAAGAAGTCGCCAACTAAGAAGAGTCCTATTAGGCGGAGTCCTATCAGAACAAGTCCAAGGCGATATGGAGGACTACAACAATCCAATTTAACTGGTCTAGGACAGGATGTTACTACTACGTTGCTAGGACATGTTGGTGGTAGAGAACTCGCTACTCTCTCCAGAACTAGCAAGGTTGTAAGTAGACGAACACAACCAACCCTAGTGCAAATATGCAAGGAATTACCAAGCAAGAAGGAAGTAGTAGCCTATATTGCAGATATTAAAACTAGACAAGAGAAGCTAAAAGTAGTATTATTCACTGAGCCAACAGACCACGGTGCTAAGCTAGAAGCATTCTACTTTGACAATCCAGCAGCTTTAGATTCCGATAATGCATATTTCGGATACAAAGAAGGATTTGGTAATACAGAAGAATTGGATGAAGACGAAGACGCTGTGGAGGTGCAAGGACAAGTTATTTATGCTCAACTCATTACTGCTGATGCAGACGAAGTGTTAGATCTAACAGAGGTGGAAAGTATCAAAAACAAACTAGTGGATCCTTTCACACTTCTTTCTGTACTACAAACACGTGTATCTTGTAAGAAAGAAGCACAATATGGTCTAGACTTGGTTAGACAATACTACAAGCATGTATTGGAGAGATACCTAATAGCAATACTAGGAACTGCAAAGGTGTATATGGATGATGTGTCTAGGTACAAAACACCAGAGAATTTGGATATCGACAAGGCTGATGTTGATCGTTTACGTTTGTTGGTAGATAGCTGGTTATCTCCTACAGATGCAGATGCATTTAATGCATATATTAATAGTGAACAACTAAATACACCTGCAATACTAAGACAAGAAGTAACTAATATAATTATTCGGTTAAGACAAGTGGATGTTTTCTTACAACAACATTACAATCAACTGCAGAAAACACAGCTAAGATTACCAGGGAACAAAGAAATAGTAGCGTACATTAAGCAACTAGTTAGTGTACGTTCAAAGGGTACAATTAGAATAGGATTCTTCCATAATAGAGACGTCTTTTCCGCAACATACTTCTCTGGTTCTTCAACCACTATTCATTGTTATGCCAAAGAGAACAAACAATGGTATCATATTGACCAATCTCCTAGTGTCGATGAAGAAACAGTAGAATCCATTCTAGAGACCAGAAAGGTTACAATGGCAATAGATCTTACTACTCTAGAAGGCGTCTTAGCAACAATGAATCTCACTCCAAAACAAAGAAGTACATTACTTATAAGATATTTGGAGTTATTCCTCGAAGAACCTGTTGGTGGTATTATTGAGAAGCCTATCAAACAGGATAGAGCACCAGGAGAACCTTCTGTTAGTCACGAAATGCTCAAAGCATATCTAGATGAATTATATACCACACATAGGCCAGTAGAAGATATCCTAGAGGCACAGGACTGGTCTGATTCGGAAACTGTTGTAGAAGATAGAAGATGGTTCAATCGAAGACTTCAAGAATTAGGAGTTGTAGTGTATTGTTGGCTTGAATTGGGTACTCCAGAAGACGTAGATGTTCTCCAGAAGCTTACTACGAAGTCTACACAGCAACAATTCGTGAATGCTGGAGTTAGAATGCTCACTCTTATTAGAGAGTTGCATACTAGGTATAGGAATATACACTAATACACGTATATTATACTAACAACCAAAGTGTTGTGGGTATGTCCTGAGGGGTACCCCGACAAGCCCTTCCAGATAGAAAATTCGTAATGTAGGTCCCACTAATAATGATCAAAGTTATGTTACCATACAACACTTGTACTTGCACTATCAACCCATGCCAGCCTATACCAACACCCATACCAAAGTAGAATCTGATTGTAATACGTATTACATATACGTATTAGACAACAAACACTCCAAAACACGGAATGGCACAACCAATCACCAAATGGCAAGCATTTCGACAATACTATGCTACGAGCAATCCTGGTAGCAACATACAGGCTGTTAGTATTGCATGGAGAGAGTACAAAGAGCAGCATGGTATTACTACTAAGCCTACTAATAATACTAATGTAGAAGTGGTGCCAATGGTGAAGAATGTATCTGGCGTAATTCAACTAACACTTCTAGGTCTACCACTAGACCTTGTTAGGTACTTGATGCCATTCTTAGCATCGCAAAGCATAGCAAGACTACACAGAACTTGTAAGCAGACAAAAGAATGGACCAAAGCTAGATTAGAAGTGTTGTATCATAGCTTGCCTACTCACAAAGAGGTTTCTTTCTTCCTACAGAACAGAATGGTGCTACCATATAGAACTTCTGTTGAATTGTTGTCTAAGAGAACAGAACAAGATTGGAGAACGACATTAACACTACATAATGGACAACTAGCATTGACTCTAATGAATCAGAAACATGTAAAAGTGAGATCGAATTACTTGGAGAATAACGAACATGTTTGGATAGATCCTACTACGATGTTGGCAGTGATGTATAGTAGGAAGAATGTTACTGAAGATCGAGGAGAATATGGAATGAGTGTTATTAGAGAATACATTCAAAATATCTTAATGCCATGGCTTCCAACAGTGTCGGAAGATGAGGATATTGTTACTCTATCTAATACTGAACAAAAGAGAATAAAGCCAGTTCCAACTGGTGAAGAAAGAGAGGTGTATGTTGAAGCGGTTAAACAGTTAATTACAATCAATGCGTGGATGTGTAATGCAAATTTCTCTGTTCCGAATCAAGATCTTATGAATTTGGTACAAAGAATACTCTCTTCAATAGGTGATCTCGTAGCAGTCATTCCAAATAGATCCCTATCACTCTGTCATTGTATGGAAGTAACAACAACTAGTGTGTTGGAATACATACGACATCAACTAGTAAGAAAACCAATCAAAATGGCATTTCTCTCTACTGTTGATGCTCCAAACCCAGACAATGAGAAGCAAGAAGGATTCTACATAAAGGTGAGTATGCTAGACATGACGGACATGAATACTGGCACTTACACAGAGTATATTTTGCGAGGAGATGAGACAACTACCTACCCACAAGATGGTGCCAAAGTATTAGCAAACATGCTCAAAACCAAGCAACTACCAGGTGTTGTTGATCCACATACCATCAAAATGATGTTTCGTGATGTTGTTATCCCAACTTCTCTACAACATTGGCTTTGGGATACACTAGGACATGCATGTAACAACTTTGGTATACTATTAGGCATGGATAGTGATAATATTGCTAGAACATTGCGCAGACAAAGCATCAATACAAAGACAATGTTTAGCTTTGTTCTATACGAATTGTGGTGTAGTAAGAACACCAAGATGTGGGAAGAAACTAGACGTGAACAAATTATTGGAAAGACAACAATTATGACCGCTGCGGTTGTTGGTATTCTTTATATGCATAAGAAGTTGTAATTATAGTCTTGTTTGTGATTGGTAATACAATCACAAACCTAATATAATACAAACCTAATAAACATGGCTCAACCCATTACCAAGTGGCAGTTGTTCCAACATGAATATGCCAAGAATAATCCAGGTTCTTCCAAGCAACAAATAGCAGCAGCGTGGGGTAAGTACAAAGAACAGCATGGAATTGTTACCAAGACTAGTCCAACACGACTTACTATTAAGAAGAGTCCTACCAAAAAGTCGCCTGTTAAGAAGTCACCAATTAAGACAGAAATGCATAGACTAGTACAACCAACACTCATGGGTTTACCACCTGGTGTTGGAGAATTGGTGGCAGGACACATGCCTAGTAGAAGTGTAGCAATGATGCAAGCAACTAGCAAGAGAACCAAAGCAATTACACAACAAAGACTAGATGAGTTGTGTAGAGAACTACCCACGAACAAGGAGGTCTCTATCTACTGCAGAGATTTGATTGCTTCTTCTGTATCACAGAAGGTTGATGTAATGAGCATTGGTAACACCATTTTCCTATATCAATGGAGATTGTATTCAACCACCGTCGATAGGGATATATTCGAGGTAGGAAGCGAAGGATTACCAACAAGAGTAAGCAGACAACATATCACAGAATTCACAAACATAATTGGAGAGTTTGTTTCACCTATCATACTACTAATATTGATGCGAAGAAGACAAAGCTGTAACAAACTACTGCCCAACTACCTTACAAACTATGTTAGTATCATACAAGCCTACATTCGCAGAGTAGTGACTCCATTATTGAGAGAAGTAGTATCAGAAGAACAAATTGAGAGCCTATTTACATTCCCACATAACATTCCTGATGCTAATGACATACAAGTACCAACTCTTCCAATTGTAAAGCGTCTCACAAGTGTTGTTAATTGGTTATACAATGGTTATCCGGATGCAGGCATTAGTAGTATAAGTATTCATAATGAGACAATGGGCAAGCATCATGTACTAGGAATTCTAAGATCCATAACAACATTGTACATCAATCCTTTTAGATTTGTTGATGAAGAACGGCCACTCATTTCTACCAATGATGTATTAGACTACATTAGTAAGAATGCTAGTAGACCAATAAGAATTGCATTCAAATATTACGAGGATATTCACACTGAAAACGATGTAGAACAACCAGAGAAGTATGTGATAACAATTCTCAATATTCATGGTAAGAATGTTGCCGCACAGATAGTACAAATGGTTGGAGAAACATCTGAATGGCGTCTTGGCATGTCTATATGGAGTATCTTCGTTGAGCAAGCTTCTGGTGTAGAAATACTAGACAACATTAGAAAGACTAGAATATTACCTGGCAGTGTAGATTTGTTGACTCTATCTGCAATTCTTAATAGTGAGAACGATGGGAATGTACAAGGAGACCTTAGGAATAGACTACTTGATACTATTAACAACAGAGATGCAAGAAGACCTACTACACCAGGTATTGTCAGAACAGTAGATTCTTTCCGTTTATTCTTTGCAAACAACGATCCAATTAATACGAAGAGTATTTGGAACTATGTATTGAAGACTCAACAACAAGGTGGTGCTATTGGATCTGGTATATTGGAAATAATAGCAATTTGGTGCGGAATGTTGCCAAGTAACAAGCATCAATTCTCAGGCAAAGATGCTGTTGAATCATGGAAGACTATTATTTCTGTATATCACAAGTTGTAACCAATTGATTATTATGTTTGTTATTATATTAATAACAAAGCAAGAATGCTACTACAACTCCCTAGGTGTCTCCTAACACATCTAATAGGCTACTTCTCACTAGAAACACTAGGAAGGTTACAAAGCTCTTGTAAGCTACTAAAAAGATTGTCAACTCCAAGACTAACAACATATTACGACCAACCACCAACAAAGCAAGAAATTATCAAATATCTCAGAGAGTTATATAATAAGAATAATGGCGATGTTGTGTGCTTCTATTCTAAGACATATGTTGACGAAATAAGCATGCCTAGTGAGAAGGATAGTTGTTGGGTATTGTCTCTAGCTGTTCTTGATACAAACTTGGGACCAAGACTTTCATTCTTCTATCCTGTTGACTACAAACAGGGCGAAATATGGTCTAGAGCAATAAAAGATGGAAGTATTGGCATCTTGCTAGAACATCGCATAATAGATCCCGTGAATATGGCTGCTATTCTTAGTAAGAGGATTAGATGGCGTGAAACCGAACGTGTTGTTAGTATTGCTAGCTATACTAGTAGTATTATTGTCCCATTAGTAGTTAGTATGCTACCCTGGCAAGTTGTGTGTAAGAATAATGGTGGAGACTTCCTAGTTATACCACCAGCTTCTGCTAATACACATAATATCAGTGAAATACTTAGTAATACAAACAGAATGTATCAGCAACATACAGAGCAATTGCGTTTATTTGTATGGGGTTGGTTGCGACTTGTTGATTGGCATACAGTGCTAGATTATCTGGATCTTAGAACAGAAACAGAGGTGCCTACTCTTGTACAATTAAGACAGACAACAGAGCAGCTGGTATTCTTGATGCGGAATTGGTACAACATCTCTCTATAAAGTGTAATAGTTATAAACACAGCCATGGCTTCTCCTCTCCGCAATACGGGAATAGTCTTCACAGTGTTGTCGGATACTCTCAACATTTTTCCTTCTATCGATTTCCTAATAACTGGAATCAAACCAAAGAATAATCTCATTCCTGCTGAGAGTGGTATTTGGAATGTATATGCTAGGAAGGGAAATGATAGAATAGCTGAAGTATTTGCTATGAGATGTTGTGCACTTCTTCATTTTTGGAATTATGTTGGCAATGCAACTATTCGTCACAATTCCTTAGCTATAATAGATCTTGGAGTCTCTTCTAAAGATAAACTTGTTGCAATTGGGGTGGGACAACCTGGGGAAGAATGGTTAAAACCAATGGGCAAGTATAGTGTCGATAATCTAATACGCGGATTTTCAGTGTACAGCGGCAATGGCAATTTCAATATTTATGTAGGAAGATCAGAGGAAGATGGTAGCGCCATTGCAGTCAGAATTATCTTCGCCAAAGAGCCTGGAATTAGGGAAGATGTATCACCTCCACTTCCGGTCGAAATGATATCTCTAGATGATGTATCCTACAACAATAACTACGAAGTATTTGCGGAGGAAGCAACTGCAAAATTGAGAAGTGTCAATCCTCTACTCTCTTACGAGGAAATCTCAAGACATATTCTATATGAATGGAGAGGTAGACGTCCAAATCCGCCCGTACTCGAACCTCCTGCTCTTGTGCCTCCTGCATTAAGAAGATCACCGCCTCGCAAAGCACCTAGACCACTAACCGCTTTCACGGTCTTCGCCAAAGAAGTACGTCCTACTGTGAAGAAAGAGAATCCTAATGCGAAGTCTAGTGAAATTGGTACTATTATTGCCAACAAATGGGCAAGAGCTACTCCTGTAGAAAGGGAGAAGTATAGAGTCCGCGCTAGTGAGTTGAATAATGCATCATTATCAAAATCAGAGGAAGTATCACCGTCAAAAGCAAAGAAATTGGTGCCGCCACGTACCAAATCACCTAAGAAGAGTCCTACAAGAAAATCGCCAAGAAGAAGTAAGTAATGTTAAGACCGAATTCATGCTCAATATGAGCATGAATAAATGCTACTAATTACCAATAAATGGCAACCACAGTGGCATACTTCTGTTCCAAGTGTCAAGCACCAACACCGACACCAAAGAGATGTGGAAAGTGCAAAACGAGAGTGTATTGCTCTGCTAATTGCCAAAAAGAGGATTGGAATGCACACAAACAGATGTGTCAACCTGCTAATACAGAAGCAAGAGCACATATGTATTCTTCCTTGGAGATGGTGAACAAAGACACTACTCTCATACATACACTCAGCTATTTTCTGTATGCAATTAAGCAGAATGTTGATGGTCCAAAGATGCGCTGTTTGGTGCTTGTTATAATCAACAAGCCTTGGCTAGAAATGCATCCTACTAATAATTACTGTCCTATTGTGTATTGTGTTGTCAGAGAAATGGACAGACAAACATTCATAGACGAAGTTACTAGGAATATGCACGATACTGGCCACTCTGAGCTACTAGACCAACCTCATCGCATTCCAAGATTAGTAATAAGAAGTGTGAAGGCTGTTCCTATTACTGGAGATAAGAAGGTGGTGTATACTTGTCAAGAAACAAGCAACATCTACCCTTGGACGCATAAGACTGGAGTCATAGCAAAGACTGGCTCTTCTGTTATGTGTACGACATCACATTCTCTGCGCTTGAAAGGAGATGCTCCTATTACCAAGGATAGTGTTCCAGCCGCAGAAGAGGATTTCTATGCATTTGGAATGGATTCCCTTAGGCTCCTTACTAGCAAGAGTAGAAGAAGTGTTGAGGAGTTTATTAACGGCAAGATAATAGTGGGATTCATTATGAATCCAGGAACACAGCTCTGCGATGGTGCCCTTGATGTTCTGGCATGTTTGCCACACTTGTATGATGTGGCTAACCCCGGTCTGGCAGTTGGTAGTGTGACAAACTTCTATTTCTAACCTATTATGCAACAGTGTTAGTCTCATGCTTCTAATAAGCATGAGAACAGTATATTAATACATCTTCTCTACGAAGCCTAGTTCTATACCGTCATCGTAATACCATGTAGCCCAGCTTCTCCATCTGTACCAAGAGAATGGACGCTCTTCTATACATCGTGTTACTAATGTTGCTGTGTTTGTGTGCCACTTTTGATCTACATTGGCTGTTGGAGTAGTAGAGTGATTCCAAACAATGTTGCATCTTCTACACCAACCATTTGCTTTGTCCCTATTCTTACACAATTTGTTGAGAAGTGTTTGGTAGTGTTCGCCCGAGCAAGCAAAGAACATACCAAAAATGATGCTGTCAGTAACAACAAGAATTTGTTGTGTGGGTGGTACTAGCCTCTCGCACAAGAAGCAACCAACAACATGTCTTCTTGCGCACGTGACTGCCTGTTCGAATCTAGTAGTACCGCTATGAAATATTCTCTCATCACACTGTCTACAACACAATTTGTATTGATTGTGCTCCCAAAGTAGCAATACAACTCCTGCAGATTCGTATTGGCTCTTGGCATGTATACCACAAAAGTCACAGTGTGCACCAACTGACTCAGGATTGTATTCATCTGTATCTCTGCCTCTTAGTGTAGCAAAGCAGACTGGACAACCTCCTCTTTCTAACAACTGTTGATTGGTTGCTAGCATCACTATTGGTTTATGAGTATGAAATATAGGAGTATGAATAGATGTTTATGAGTATTCTATGTCCTGAGGACATAGAATCAGTGTGCAGAGCAGCAATTGGTAACCTGGCTGTTAAGACAGACTGTTTAAGCCCAGTTGATGGCAAGTGTACCCGTCTTTGACCACGGTGGTGTAGAATCCTTCAGAGCAGAGTAGCAGTCTTCCGCATCACGTACATCAGCAAACTGTGCATAAGCGCAAGCATCGTGCATCTGGAGACTCTTCACAATACCGTACTTCTCGAGCAGATTACGAATACGCTTCTCTGAAGTCTCCTTGGAAACCTTGGTGGGAGGCCAGACAACATAGAGGAGTTGTTCCTCCCTTGTGCGGAAAGTAGCGCGTACAGGCTTGTCTCCATTGTTCAAGAAGACCACGTCAAACAACTCGTTGGTGTCTAAGCTGCGAATATGTGTGGTGAACTCGTCGCTCTCCTTCTGGAAAGAGGTAGGAGGACAAACCACTGCGACTTCGCGCGCCTTGGTGTTGATGAGAACATGGGCATGAGTATTGTGTACAGCCTTCGCACCCATACAGACGAACTCAAAATCCTTGAGCAAGACAGTGTCCTTGGACGTGCGAGTGCAGGTAAACTTGGTCTTCATCTCCTCCCCAGCAAAGGTGAGTGTGTGCGTGTAGGCCAGGATGTCCTTGTCATCATACTCTGGCGCAGTCTCTGCAGAGACACCACCCAGCATAGGAGACCATCCGTCATCATTCTCTGCCTCTTCCTTGTTGTCCTCTACTTCCTCTTCCTTGTCCTCCTCAACCTCGCCACTAAGATGCAGGAGCAGAGCGTTGGCCATCGCGTTGATGTTCTTCACTCCAGGCTTGAGACTCCCACGACCAAGCAGAATCTTGTCCTTGAGAGTCCACTCTGTAACAGGCACTTCATCCTTCTTGCCAGCCAAGAAATCCTTCAGAGTCTGCTCTGTGCACTTCATCTCCTTCACCGTCCACTCAACCTTGCCAGAGAAGATGGCCTGGAGTCGCTCCTTGAACTCCCCCTTCTTTGGTTTCGTCATCCAGCCCATCATTGCAGCAGAAAAGCCATAGGCACGCTCCTTTGAGATGTACACACGCATGTCGCTTGAGGGTTCCAGATGGTAGTTTCGCTGCTCGCCAGAGAAGGTACGAACCAAGAACATACCCTTGGAGTATTCTAGTCTGTCTTGCATACCGTAGAGGAAGCGTTGTACATCTAGGACACTTGATAGAGCGTACCCAACCCACTTGTAGGTAGTGAGGAAGGTAAAGATGACGTTCTCCTTGTTGATGATGCGCATGTTTTAGTATTGGTTGTTGGTTTGTTAGTATTAGTTATTAGTGTGTTTGGTACTGGGTTGGTATGGAATTGTATACGAATGTCTTCTGAGTCAGTTGTTGTCGATACCCACCTCGTTACACTACCCATTACTGCCTACTGTCGCTCATACTTCTACCAACATGTTACTATATTATTGCTAAACCAATCCGTGCCGAAGCATCCAAGTACCATCCGACAGCACGCGCATGAAGAAGACATCCTTGTAGCCACCACTTATGAGTTCAGTGACCATCTTATTCCTAGTAGTATCAACATCATCGAGTGTTGCTAGTAGGTTCATACTCATACATGTTGTCACACTCTTATTAATATATTCACTGTAGGAGACAACATATACCATTCTTTGCTCTTCAATACTAGTCGGTCTGTATCCTGGTATCATGCGGATATTCTCTGATAGTGTTGGAAAGACATAGAAGCCTTCTACTGGTCCAAATTGCGGTGCAAGACAGACGAGTTGTTTGCCGACACTTCTAGCCACTAGCTCAGCAGCCATTATTGCACTGAGTATATTCACATCTCCCATGGCTCTACAAGAGAATAATTGCAACTCATTGTGTAATCTTACTACTTCCCTGGAATGTGTCCTGATTTGGACTGCCATTTTCGTTGGTAGAATGTGGGTTGTTATAACATCACCTTTTCGCACAGAGCAAAAAGATGTAGGAAAAGAGTGTTCTTATTGGTACAACTTGCACAACACTGCGCCACTCGGTAAGTTTATTGGTTCATTAGCACCTTCTCCGGTCTTTGTCTTCTCCAAGTCCGTAGTGTAGGCCTTCATAACCTCCTTCAAATGATTAAATTCCAAGCCTTCCATGCGATAGGGACGAATATTCTTCATTCCAATAACATTGATCATGTTATGGCCACTCAACTCTGTAATATACTCAAAATTGTATGCCTTCTTTGCCAGTGCCCTTAACATAACCTCATGATCACTACAAGTCATCTTACATACACTCATGTTCACATATTGAGCAGCGTAAGGATGAGAATTCACCAACTCAACAAGCATTTCATCTTTCAAAATGTGGCGAGATGGTTCATTATTAGACCAGGGCCATACCCATAGCTGAACTGGTGAGTTATCAAGTGTTTTGATAGTAGAAATAATCCAAGAGTCTCCAATAATACCCTTGCCAGAACTATCGAAGCATTTTGTTGTTCCATCCATACTTGTCGTCACCGTGGCATTCTCTGGTAAGACATACCTTAGACGCATCGCATCGTTGGTACGCATAAATTCGTCACGTTCAGCCTTCTTCATTTTGAAGCGTTAATCACAACCGAGTTGTGATTGATTGGTTTGTGTGTCTTATATCTAATGGGAAGAGTCATATCGGCAGTATACCAATCAAAACAGAGTTTAGGATTTGTGGCAGCTGATCCTGGACTAAACACAAACATCATAGCAACAAACGTATGGATGGCTGCTAACAAAGAATGTGTTCGCTGTAAGAAGCAGACTCTTATTGAGAACAATCAACCTCTCACAATTGTTACTGAGAGTGGCCACCAGACTAATACTACAATCTTGTATTATTGCGCTGGTTGTGATGCTACCTACGACAATTCTACGCTACTAGGATTGCTGGTACCAAAGGATGGACATGAATACATTCTGGTGAAGCTAGTAGAAACTCCTACTACTACGATAATGGCACGATTCTGCACAAAATGTAAGAGTATGAATAATGCCGACTTTCTTCTTGCCAAGGAAGTATGCAAATTAGAGGGAGCAGATATGGATAAGCTAACATGCAGACGCTGTGACAAATATGGATTGGTTGTGTCTAAGGATAGTGTATACTGTCACAATTGTTTGTGGTATTGTACTGGATATGGAGCTACTACAAAATGGGATGATATATGCTATGCTATGCAGTGTTCTGCTGGGCCAAAGATTAGCGGACACAAGGGTTGGTGTGAGAAAGCAACAAGCAACTTGTCTCTGGATGGCAAAATGTGGCCTAGATTGGTCTGTGGTGTGTGTAAGTTGATGCATCCAGACCACAAAGTGTTGTGGTATAAGAGGTGTGAGGAATTGTGTGCTTGTGTTCGCTGTGGTAGACTATTATCACCAACTCACAGAGCAATTGGTACTAATGACTTAGCATACGAATGCAATGGATGTAAGCTAGGCTATTCCAAGTGGCAAACAGTAGAGGGATACATACCAGATGTATGCGGTACTTGTAGCTGTCGTGAATTCATGCTTGTATATGCCCACAGTCAGGATTGTAGAGATGCTAAGGGAGATTGGTTGTACAGAATGTGCAAAGCATGTCACCAACCACATCCCAAAGATGAGTATGTTATGAATTTGTTTGGTATTGACATATCTCAGCAAGATAGATGCACTAGATGTCTAGAAACAGGTGTAGTCTTCATCACCGAAGTAGAAGCTGGTGGATTTGTTGACAGGAAGCATTGTATACAATGTACTTTTTCGATTGATCTCACTGTTGGTATCCCACTAATAAGCAAGCCAGTATATCCCTGTGACACTTGTAAGATTGTTGACTGGCATAATAGGCAGATGACCAGCGGTGCACTAGGATTGATGGTGCGTGTTTGTGGCAAGTGTAAGGAAGTATGCAATGTTGACAAGGTGCTGATTAGGACCAAATATCCACAATTTGCTAGTAGGCTTGGTCCTAATAATTATTACAAGCCAAAGCCTGTTGTGAAGGCAGAGAATAATAACACAAGTAAGGAATATGAACTGTCTAGGAAGTTGGCAGAGGAGACATCTAAGAGGCTGGAGTTGGAAGAGAAGCTTAAGACCCTATTACATACACAAGCACCACTACCTATACAGCCAGCAATACAATTACCAACACCAATACAACTACCAACACCGATACAGATAGAACAACCTCCTGTTCTTACTCTTAGCAGTGCAAATCTACCCACTATTACTGGTGCTACTATTACTGGTGCTACTATTACCACTACTGTTAGCGCCGCTAATACTAGCGCCGCTAATACTAGCACACCTAGCACTAGTACAACAGAACAAGGAGTGTGTGTAGTGTGTCTGAACAACAAGAGTTGTATGGTTCTGCTCAATTGTGGACACATAGCATTGTGTGAGACATGTTCAACCAATTATGCTAATAGGCCTTGTCCAATGTGCAGGGAGGTTATTGTGGGGATGAAGAAGTGTTACTTGGTGTAATCTGGTGTAGATTGTAACAGAGAATGTATTCTATAGTACATTCTCTATAATTAGATGGTTAGTAGATGAGTGCTTGCGCATCAAGAATAATCTTGATTGCTTGGACTGCCATTGGTTTGTATCTTTTTGCTCTTTGTTCTTCTTCTTGCCGCACATTATGACCATATAATGGCCATATATTATGGCCATACAATGGATCCCAAACCTCTTCTGGAGTTGCTCCACACCAAACAGCAATAGAGGCAAGAGTAGGGAAGTATGCCGCTGATATTTGGCTTGCAATCTTCTCAATAGTAGCTAGGTTGACTGAATCTTTATAGCGAAAGAATGGAAGTAACAAGGTCTCGAAATATGCCGGAAGGATGTTTCTAATCCAATCATTGTTTAGCTGTCCTGAATCTCCTACAATTGCTCTTGCAGTAATTGGGTCTACAATACCTAACATACTGTTTGATATGCCACTAGTAAGAACTGTTGAGCCAGCATAGTCTATAGTTACTGGTATCATCTTCATTGTCTCGTGGTTAATACCATGCGAAACCTCATAAATTCTATAAGTAGAGCGTCTACCATCAAATGTAATGCGAATTACACGCGACAAACTCTCTGATTTTCCAACTTTGCTCTCCATGTTGAAGAATGAGATAACAAATGGTTGTTTGTTTTCTATGTGTTTTCGTATGTATGAATCTACTTGATTGGTTGTTAGTGTAGATGGTGGCCTATTAGTCTCAAAGTGTAGTCTCGTGAAGAACATTAGTGTGTTATTCAGAGTTTTAGCCCACCAAGAGGCGTCCAATTCGTCATTTATGAGAGATGCTATGATTGCTACTTCTGGCAGATTGTTTCTATACGATACTAGCCAATAAGAAGCAAGAAAGAGTCTACGTGCATTTCGTATGTAGTTCCAATAATCTACATTGTCTCTGTCTGGTGCTGGTGGTAGTATTATACCTTCAATATCATAAGGTTCTGTACTAAGAATTCTATCAATTTGTTCTTCTAGTACGAATGGTTGGAACAGTGGTCTGAGGAAGCCTGTGATGAACTGTACCACAATATTTAGACCATAACCTTCTTTCCTACATCCCTGTCTTCTCTGTAGAGTCTTGAGAATGGTTATAGGATCAACAGTGCCAAAGTCTGGTAGAACAGATTCGAATTTGTCCAATAGGCTGCTATACATATATTTTGATGGTGCTACCATAGCCGTTTCTGTATAGGCATATATTGAGCGAAATGCTACTTCCTTTGGTGATACTATTCCCATCCTGTAATACACTTTTGCGTCATCATAGAGGAAATAACCAATTAGTTGTGCTTCTGGAGTTACTAGCATACTTCTTACACCAGCAACCACTTCTTTGTGTGTTGGTAATTCATTACACAAGGCTACTATTTGCGCTTGTGTAATTGCTTTTGTCTTCTTGCTCGTTACTTGCAACATGGCTAGACTCTTGGCTGGTAGATTCCTAGTAATCAATTCTCCAATACCAGGTGGAAGCATAGTAAGCGCTGGAGCTACTATTCTATGCATTTCTGTCTTTGGTGGACTTATTCTTATCTTTGGACTTGGCTTAGGACTCTTCTTAGGACTAGATACTGTCTTGATGTTACCATATATATCTTTGTACTCCTTCCAAGCATCAGACAAAGCTGGTTGTGCATTGGATAAGCTATTGTTCTTCCTCCAAGTTCTGAAGGAGTTGTATACCAAATTGGGTGGAGGTGGTGGTGCTTCTGCCATGTCTTATGAGTTTACTATGTGATTGTATTGATGTATACAGTGTACATGTTGAAACATGTCTACACTAACCTGTCTAAGATGTGGAGAGGTTGGATTGAAGACAATTGAAGACGAAGAGAATAGGGATATAATCATGCCTAACAAGCATACAATAGGATTAGAAGAACCAACTCATTATTGTTGCGAATGTAGTGCTGTGCAGTGTGGGAATAAGTATGTTGTATCACTGCTGGAACCTACTAATGAGTGTCGCAAATGTGATAATGGTTGTTGGGAAGTTGTTTTGCATTCTACTGTGATTAATCATGATACAAATACAACGAAAGAGTATCTGGTGAGAAAGTGTCATGGATGCGATACACTCTGTGACGCTGATAAGGAGTTCTTGGGAAGAGAAGATGTTAGTGTATCTCCATGTGTAAGATGTGATAGATATGGCGAACAATTGCATATTCTTGGCGAGAGGAGATGGCTATTCTGTCCTTCGTGCAATTGGGGGCATAATGAGGATGAAAGTACAATAGGTGAGTGGAAGCCATCTGTTGGAGAGGAGAAGTGTTTGGTGTGTAGCGGAGCAGAATGGCAAGAATGTACAAATCCTAAGCGGATATTGACTCTTAATGGTAAGAAGTGGCCTCATTTGGAGTGTAAGAAGTGTAGTATTATGTATAGTGGACACTTTGACTTGTATACTAAGCGATGTATGAAGCTAGAAAGATGCGTGTATTGCGACGAAGGATTGGGTACATATTTGGGTGGTTATCCAATTACTTTTAGACCACAAAACCCTGGTGTTTGTCGCAAGTGCGGTATTGTTTGGGCAGAACAGGGTTGGGTTGTTGGCACCAACAAGACGCAGTGTAAGAAGTGTAACATTATTGGTATTATGCCACTTACAAGAGTAGGTGCCAGTAAATTGGGGAAGGATAGGAAGTTCTATACACATATATGCTTCAAATGTTGTACTGTCCTAGACACAGATCTGGAAATACTTGACAAATTTGGTCTATCAGTACCCACTCTTACTAAGAGAGAATGTAGAAGATGCCACAAACACGCATTGCTACCAGCTGTCAGAGTTAGATACTCCTTAGATGGTTGGTTGCAGTGTTTTGAATGTGGTGTGTATGAAGATTTGGCTGGTAAACAGACACTGGACATGCAAGACAAATGCAAATGTAGCTCTGATTACACTACTTGTGAAGTGGAGAGGAATAAGGATACTCCATTGCTAATTAGAGTGTGTGTTGGTTGTCAGAATACGCATCCAGAAGACAAACTCTTGCTATTACAGGTTAGTAGTGTACGCGCAGCACCAGAAGATTATCGACTCATACTAGATAAGCTTAGGAATGAGCTGAATGTTGAGAGGACAAAGAGGATGGCATTGGAGGAGAAATTGAGGAAGTTTGAGAAATTGACACCACCTTTGTAAGAACTATTCTTATTTATTTGTATCAAAGTTGATACAAATATGCTATGTCTATGTAGTCATCGCTATCAGTCGTCTCCATTGTGAGGCATGAAGGATGTGTACAATATCTTAAGTTCCTTCAGAACAGCCTTGCCGTGTATCTTCCCAACTGGTAGACTCTGCAACAGTCTAGAACGCAGCGCATCACTGCCCAGACCCATCCAAAAGTAGCCAATTAGCATTAATGAATGTAGTTCAGTCGATATGCACTTAGGAGCTAGAGAAGTCTCCCAGTTATTATGCGAGCCAAACAAGTCTTGAGCGCCATTCGACATGAGCGGTCCCACCTCCGTTCTAGTTGTAGCTCTGATGTAGCGATAGATTGGTTTAACATGTATAGCATGTATAGCATGTATTGATTCGCCTATCTGCCATTCTATCACTTGTACTAATGTCTTGTAGTCAATCATACCAGGAAATCTTCTCTTACAAAGTATAACCTCCAATAAGCAGTCTTCAGGTACAGGCACCATACAAATACGATTGGATCGTCCTGTACGATCTAGAGTATAACCACGATACACTGCTACGCATTCTACTACCTCTATAATAACCACAACATATCTGGGAATGTATATGGATACTTTGAATGGTAACCTATTAGTCAATCTGTACTTCATCCATTTCACTACTCCAGCATGATCAGGAACCATATCATGCTCTAGTTCTGCATTTGTGTGCACTACCTTTTCATAGTCAAACTTTAGACGCTCGATATAGGTAGTTAGAGCATTCGCTAGCATAATATTAGGTGAGATATTGTCATCCTCATTCTCATCTTCCTCATTTTCATCTGTCAACCAAACATTACCACTTGACCACGCAACAGCACCAGATACTTCCTCAACACTTCTACGATCAATGGGAAGTAATAGATCGTTGGAGCTGTAAGATTGTACGGCGAATCCTTCGACTTTTATCAGACAATTGAGCAATGTACGACTATGCAAGGCATTTGCATTTGTCAATAGTGTTACAATATGGCATTCTACCACATGTTCGCATTCCCGCTTGACCAATTCGGCAGCATGTCTAGAACATAGACCACGATTAACTATCACGCTCATAGCTGTTATTGGATCTACTATAGCGCCTTCTGGTACTAGACGCTCTAGCAATTGTCTAGGAGCATCCATAAGACGACATTGTGTATTATTAAGAGGTCTTAACATCTCAGAGTTCCTATCTATGTAGTAAGTATTGTAGCCTGCGGTTGTGAGTATAGCGCCAGGCTTGTTATATATTCGTACCAACATGGGTTGATCAGGGAATCCTTGTTCATTGTAACCACCTCTAATATGCGCAGGAATATACCATACGACACTTAATAGACGATTAGACTCGATACAAGACTGAACCCATCTCATAACTTCTCCTCTAGTAGGAAGACTAGTCATATATTCCTGTACACGTTGATCAGTGTATAATTTAGTGCGCTTACACACTAGCTGCATTGACCATAGAGTTCTAGAGTCGAATAGTGCAACAATGAGTCTCACAACATCCATGGGTATGCCTAATAACGTAGCAGACACGTCCATCTGCATTGTGGTGTGTTCGCTTATGAACACATCACCATTTGTAATTAGTCAGTCTAGACTCGTATGATGCGTATTAGAACATCATACCTGTCGTGCGTGATACTTCTCCAAGAGACTCTTCAAACAGTGATCACATTTGAGCGTATAATCAGGAGGGAGTATTACTTCTGGCAATGGTATTAGTCTCATCAAGAGTTCAAAGTAGATATGGGATACGTGGTCGTTCTTTGTTCCACCACACCTAGTGATCCACTTAGTACATAGATTCACCAACTCCATTGCTATCGCACCAAGTCCAGCACAACTACCACGTACAGACAATTCGGTATTGATAATCTTGACAAGACTGGGAAGTGTTATTATTATCCTGTGCTTCCTAACTCCCCAATTCCTGTATACTTTGAACTCGCCTCTTAATAGGGTCAACATGTCCACAGTAGTCAAGTCACAATAGGATGGCCAGCGCATGTAGAAATATACCATCGTTTCCTCACTGATGAGATGTAAACGTTCACGCAGATGTATAGGGCGAGTAGCAGGCTTGGAACGAAGAACGGAGTCAATGAGTTCATAAATACGCGACTGATTTGTCCATTTCTCGAGCACTAATTCATCTAGTAATACTCCAACATCCTCGCTAGTCCTCCCTTGCCAAAGTGGATGCGTTTGGATGATTTCCAGTCGTTGCCCAATATTCCTGCCACTGTAGACACCATTTGGAGGATTAGCTACCAACGCTAGTAGATCCTTGATTGTCTTGCTGGCATTCGGAACCATTGAATATGGTAGTATCACACCCATTAGTCTTGCTTTCTGGAGACCCACTGCTTGAATGAAGCGTACAGCATAATCATCTTCCGTTCTGGCAGCTCCTTGCGACACACTCCATCTGTTAAGCCATGTTATTGCTTCTTCGCAAGGTATATCATTGCTGTAGATGAGTTTTGCTAACAATGCATTAGATACTGCACTGTATTGATGATATATGAGCACTTGTTGTGTACACAATATAGCAAGTAGTGGTATTGGAATCTTGTCCATCATATCCTTGATACCATTGGCTAATTCCTCTGAATTGCTATCAGCACGAGACGAATAATAGTATCTGGACACTATACGCACAAGGGTAGCACATACGTGTACCCTACATCCTTGTAGAGCTTCCCATACAGTACAAAGCTTCCTTATGAACACCAAGGAGAGTTCCGTATTCTTATTCAATGTGGCTATTACTCCATTCTGATACTCTATAGGACATACAACATCAGGCCATACATATTGAGAATCCCAGGCCACTGGCTCTGTAGCCAGCAACCTCCAAGCTGGATGAGGATCGTAGAGACTAGAGCGCATTTCAGCGAGTCTTTCCATGAATCTTTTGTACCAATAATCGCCCTTGATTAGCTCAACAATGTCTGCGTGGCCACAACGAAGGTAGCTGTAGTACAATATCTGCTCCTTGGTCAGTGGTGGAGCGTCTATAATAGGTGGTGTAGCTTGTTGATGAAGCTTCATCCTCTGAACAGAATTTCGACAGTGACCAGCAGCTACGGTTGGATGCAACAATGGCATTACTCGCAGCAATACAGACAGACAAGGGATTCTCTTCCACACACTACGCGCTACACCATTAACAACTGTAGTCCTTGGAGTGACATATCTCCTCGTAATGAATCCTTCAGGTCCCAGCAGCCACTTGTTGAATACAGAACATGTTGATACTAAACTCTGATGTGTTGTCTTGTTCCAGGCACGCTCTACAATGATACGGAGTATGTCTTGAGGCAGCAATATATCAGAGAGGCATGTTGAAGTAGAGAGACAGACTGGCTTGGCTATGCAGATAACGGCTCCATTACTGAGACGTACTCGTTTGTAACCTTGCATTGGACGTTGGTTATGTATTGTTGGTTATGTAATGGCTTCTCAAATTAGCAGTCAGTCTACACACTACATACGCGCATTAAGACATCATGCAACAGACTGTTCATCCATAATTACTATGCAACTGGCATTGGTAGTAGATTGTAGATAGCATGTCCTTGGTGATCAAGATGGATAGTACATTGACTCAATACTGCTGCATGGGTTAAGCATGGTGTACAACATGAAGCTGACTACACGCTTCTGACAATAGAAATACACAGCCAAGCATAATGGCACAACCCCAAGTGGCATATCGTTACAAATTCATCCTTCTTGGCGATCGAGGAGCAGGCAAGACAGCGTGGCTTACCAAGTTGACTACGGGCGTCTACAATAAGAACACTCCTGCTACTATTAGTACATCTATGACGCTCGTAAGGCGTCATATGTCTAGTGGACAGACTGTAGAGATTGAACTCTGGGATACTAGTGGAGACAGAGAGACTGCTGGCCTCGATATAGGCTCCTGGGTTGGTGCACATGGAGCCCTCATCTTCGTGGATGGTACTTTGCCTCGTAGAGCACAGATGGAGAGCTTTAGGGAGTGGCGACGCGCATTCTCATATGTCTGTCCAGGCATCACGGGCGGTGTAGTGACTACCAAGCGTGATTCCAAGAACTATCATCGTTCTTCCAAGCTAATAGGCGCATATACTGTCTCCTCCAAGCGTAACAGTCGAGTAGAGAGACCTTTGCTCAAGTTGGTGAATCGCAGATTGGGTATACGCCACGAGACGTTCATCAAGGAGTAGTATAATACCTCATATTCACTGTCGACCTATATGCTATGTATAATGCACAAATGTACTCACTACGACCCACTACGACCACCACCCCGACAAGCTAGTAAACGTGACAAAATCGTATACAATTCGACGGGTAATATTTGTGATAGTTATGACTAACAGATAGAAATACAAATATGACAATCTTACACTAACATTAGTGTGAGAAGACAACTTTGATAGCACCACCTATAATACTCGATTAACAAATGAGTGAGTCAGAATATCTCACTCTCAAGGGAATGCAATACCTTCTCTTTAGCCAGGACAGAGAATGGAAGAGAATGCGAGGAATTAAGGTGAAGGACAGCATCCTTCGCCTCTCCAAAGAGCAAGTAGAAGATGCAGCCAACAAGGATGGTGCAGAACTCCGCGAATGGCGTGATCTTCCATTCAGTTCACAGTGGCTAATGCTACAAATACGTGTAAGAAGGGATTCTGGTCTTGATTCAACGAGCAATATGGAGGCATTATTCTCTTCTGAGAACACAACAGCTATCTCAAAGAATTGGGATGCATGGATTGATCGAGAGCAGTATGATTTGGAGAACATTATGCGCATGGAAATGCGATACCATGTTGGCAAGATGCAAGAAAGGGGAGAATCCGACCCAATAGAACTTACCAAGGAGAATGTCAAAGAGTTCCTCTCTGAGGTGTATCACCTAAGCGCTTCTGAAGAAGGAGTGCATCTGGTTGATGTGCACATTTTACCCAACAGCAAGATGGCTTTCTTCTTTGTTACTACTCCACAGAAGAGAATGGATGGTTTATCCTGGTGGGATTTCTCCTCTCTCACAAGAGTTTCATACTCGACAATGAGTCTAAGTGCCTCCAAATGGATCTATGGGCTGAGGAAATGCTCGAATCTACTTGCGTCTACAAGAACGACAAGTACCAGGTTGTTGAGTAGCATCATTACTACAGTTCTCTCAGCTACTAAGTAGCCAAGAGATTAACATATGACATTCTTACTCTACTAATAGGATAAGACGACAACTTACTAACAAGCGATACGATACAATACAACACAAGATGAGTAAGCAAGTAGAGTACCAAATCTTCGGAGGCGGATGTCAATACATTCTCTTCAACCAAGAGCGGGAGTGGAAGAGAATGCAGGGGTTGGAAGTGGATAACAAACCAACTCGTATTACCAGGGAACAAATTGAAGCAGCAATTGGTGGTGGGGATAAGGATGTTACTCAACAAAGTCTAGAACAGTTACCCTTCAATGCACAATGGTTGACCATAGAAATGCGTGTGGAAGCAGGAGTGTCTAGTAGAGTTCTAACAGACGAGTTTGATCGCATTGGAGAGGTGCTATCCTCTTCTGGTGTAACTTTGATTAGAATAGCCTGGAATGCATGGTGTGATAAGAAAGAGTACAACTTGCGAGATGTTGTGAAGGTGGAGACATCTTACACTGCCCAGAAAGATGGCGAGGATGTACTATTAAGTGTAGAGGCAATTAAGAAGCTTCTTACCACCATGTATGTATTCAACAGTGTGTTACAGATGACTGGTGCTCGACTTGTTGACATACATATTACGGTTGGAAACAAGATGAAGTTATTCTTTGTTTGCAAGCCTGGGAAAGAAGAGAGCATTCGCATGGCTATTGCTGTGTATGAGGCTGGAATGTTTGTGACAGAAGACACAAAAATAACACTTCAGAAGATGGGTGTATAAGTACATTCTATTTGCTTGACATTACCGTTTGTGTATTTATAGGTACACAAACACTACAAAGTGATAATAAGGGCGTAGTGGTGTAATACTAGTTGTACAAATAAGAGGCATGGCTACCAACAAGCAACTACGAGTCTTCGAGAAGATGTTTGACCAGGAAGATGATGAAGACAGGAGAGATTGTGAGTATTTTCGTGTTGCTGATGTCAAGAACACTATCAAGGTGTTAGACGCACTTACGATGTGCGAGCGAGGACATGATTACACCGAGAAAGAGTGGAAACTTAGGAAGAGTTCAATAGTAAACAAGTTGAAGGTGTTGGGATTGAACAAGACACTAAACTGGACAAAACAAGACCACTTACCATCTAAGAAGTCGTATGTTTGTCTTTCTATTAATAGCCAACATTTTACCAATAGCATAATCTGCTATCTGGTGTACATTGCAATAATTAGTGGGAGTGGATGCTTCCTAGACAAGACTGCGAATATTTGGCAGTATATTCCAAAGGAGAAGAAGAGGATTGGGATTAGACGCTAGGTTTATTATACACCTGTTGAACTCCTGGCTATTTAGTAGCCATGAGATGTTAATAATTACTGTGCTTTCATGCCACTAATCTCCCAAACAACTTTGCCACTTGGTAGTTGGCTGAAAGATACATCAATTACCATGTCCATGCTACACTCCGCTTTGATAGTGTCTGTCTTCTTCTCAATAACAATGACAAGTTTCTTAGTAGGATTGAAGAATGCTGCGTGTCCGTAATCGCTACTAATCGGTGCACCACATTCTAGGAAGAGTTTACCCCAATTGCTCTTACTTGTCGCTGCGTTGACATTCTTAATAGAGGATAGGTTGACAACTTTGAGACCACTCGGCGATTCATACAGCTTGTTGTCTCGTCTAAGAACAATGCTAGTAACCACATCGTCTTTTCCGCGCATGGTAGGTGTCTGCCCTTGCTTAATATCCTTACTAGCTTCCTCGTAGAACTTGTCTGTTATTAGAATGTCTCTGTTGATGGGTACATCACCATTCTTCTTTCTCAGTCTTTGGTTCTCCTCACAATAGGGTTTGTGTATTAGCCAGTGTTGTGCCTGACATGCTCTGGAGCAGTATTTGGCAGATTTACATGCACTGCATATTTTCTCGGTGTCTTTGTCACAGTGTTGAATGTTGTGACAGAGAGTTGTCATTGTTTGCTGTTTTGATATGTTAGGTTACGTATGAATGTATGTGTAGATGTATTGGTCAGATGCTAGGTTAGCGTCTTGTAACATTGGCTTCAGTAACTATGAGACTAATCCTCCGTCTGTATTGTAGCATAGTAGTGTAGTAGTGTAACATGGTATAAAACAGTTACAAATGTCCGCAGTCATGAAAGATAATACTAATCCACCTCGTCCACCTTCTATCAGGATGTCTTCTCCTACACTCTCATCAACATCAACACCGTCAGTATCTTCTCTCTTATCTTCAGCTACTTCTTCTCCATCTTCGTCAGTATCTTCTACACCATCTTCTCTTAGAGCTTCTCCTACACTTTTATCTACACCAGCACCCGATACTACTACACAAATAATTGCTAACCAAACATCTCCACCAATATTAGCACAACAATTGGAAGCATTGTTGAAGCTATCAAAGGGAAAAATATGCAATTATGGATGGAAATGCTGGGAAAGCAACGCTTGTGGGGTTGGGGTTTGTGAAGGTTGTTCCTATTCTGATCATCGCGAGCTTATTCTACCTAGAGATCCAGTATCTCAAGGTCAATATGCAATTGCTTGCTGTTTCTTGCGTCGCTGCCAAAGTGCCAGTATCGAGTATTTGGTTCCATCAGACAAGCTCTTACCCGCGTTGGATAGTTTTGTCAAAAGTGGATTACAATCTGCTGGAGATATGTTAGTACCACCTCTAAACAAGGTTGATGAATTTGCAGTAGGTTTCATCAAGAACTCTGTAGCAGACGTAGTGAAGTTGCGAGTATCCAAAGGTATTCTTACACTGGCTGGAATCTATTTGCGAGTGATTAAGATCGAGGAATTGGATCAATGTGTTGGTCCTGATGTACCGGTATATGTTAGCGTGCCGAAAAATGGATCTCAAATAACTCGAGATCGTGGTGGAACAGCTCTCAAACCAAAATATGGTGACTGTGATAATGGAGTAGAGCATCATAGAAGGCCAACAAGTCCTCCAATAGTTGATTTTGTTGGTCGTATTAATAGTGCTGCTATATCAAGACGATCAACCAATAATGTACTTTCTTACGCTGCTGCAGTTGTTGTATACAATCCACTGCTGGATGGATAGTTTGTTTGTTATACAACATCTAGACAAGAAGTCTGGTAAGATATTAGCTCTAAGCTTCTCTTGGGAAGCGTAGTAATATTCTCATAAGAATAACCTAGGGAAGCCTTTGTTTCCTATAAACAATCACAATGTCCCACACAGATGAACAAATAGAATTACACAATGTTGAGCGTAGTTGGGTAGGAGTTGTTACAAATGATTACCAAGAACTAATAGGAGATATATCTCCACTAGTAGTACGCGAAATTGCTAACCAACAACTCCAAGAAGTGCTACAAATAAGAATGGGAGTGCAACAAGTATACGCGATTTGTGAAGAAGACAAACTCATCTTCTTTGCTGGCTACAATGCCAACAATACTATTATTAGACACTTCAATATTGTAGAATTCCACGAACCGTGTAGTTGTGACGATGATAGATACGAACCTATCTCAACTTCTTACTTCTATCTCATAGTAAGACGTGCAAATGTAAGGAAACGTTTTGTTACACCAACACCAGATGAGAAGAGTACATCCGAATGGTGTAAGAATGAAGCTATTACATACTTCAATCGTTATTATGCACTCTTATACAGAAATGGGAAGACATTCATTGCTATGAAGAGTTGGTCGTGGTCACATTTTCGTATGTGTCTATCAACATACAAACATTTCTGTGATGGGTATTGTAATCTAAGACTACCTAACAATAAGAGATTTCCAAAGTTGTGGTTTACTAGTTCACGAGCTAGAGTATGCAATGAGATAGGATTTGGTGATAATCTTCCAATTACAACTCTGAATTATTGGTGTGGACTAAGAAGAATACCACCTGGGACAACTTCTAATAACGCTGGTAGGTTTATGCAGTTCCTTCGCAATTGTGTCTGCAGGAAAGATGAGAATGTCTTCCAATGTCTACTCAAACTGTTGGCGCGGTTAGTGCAACGGCCATTGGAGAAGACAGGGGTAAGCATTCTCATAAGAGACAGGCATAGTATTTGTGGAGAGTTGTTACTGGAAGAAGTATTGCAACCAATATTCCATCGTTATTATTACCACACAAACGACCAACAAGTCCTATCCTCTTCACACAAGTGTTTCAATGCGTACATGAGACATTCTCTCATTTTTGTTACTCATAGCTTGTTTCTTATCAATTCTCAGAAGTTAAATGGCTATTATCGTCTGTTGGAAGCACCTACCCTCACAACAAGAGAGAAGTATGAAGGAGAATATGTAACTCCAAACCTCATAACACCAATAGTTTTGTTAGGAATAAGAGCTAAAGGATTGATGAGATATCCTGCTACTAATCAGCTAGTAATAGAACCGAATGATCACGCATTTGACAACAAAGAAAGGGATAACTTTACTACATATTTACGAGAGAACGTTGATAATATTCATCAAGCACTAAGAGAAGTAGATATTGACGGATTCAATCCAAAAGCTAATGTACCAATGACAAGCATAAAATGGAACATGCTAAGACAAGAATTACCAGCTAAATATGCATGGATAGTACATGCGATTGATATTGATGATGATTTTAGATGGGATGTTACACTAACATATGAACAACTCTACCAAGAACACAGAAGAATCATGAGACATGGATTTGAACAGAAGCCTATATCAGTAGAGGAATGTTTACCTGCATTCAGAGAGTTCTTTGGTCGTACACTCGTCGAAACAGAAGATACTATACACATTCCAGACCTTCCAATCGCAATAGAAGCTGCGAGGAGATTCTTCAATTATCCTGAATTGTTCTCTTATATTAAATTCGACGATTAGTCTTACAAACAGCTCTTCTACACAGATATTTGTGTAGAAACATGTATTTGTTGGTGTAATAGCATTGTATGTACATCCATGCGTATGCAGATACAAAAATCCAAATATTCGGTATTCACGACATTGATTGATATACCCATAGAATTGTATACCATTCTACTCTGTGGAATGGTGTTAGGTGGGGTACCACCTGCATGTTCTTCAGTATGCATGGGAGCTAACATACTTTGCCAATAACAATAAGATTAGGCATGTATCAGATAACATATTGACTAATTATTCAGTTCCTACATATCCTCCGCAAATACACGACACTCCAATCGAAGCGTCATGAAATTCTACATAGACAGCATCAAGCATTAATAGGAACTCCCAGAAGCTTACCAACTACTACATAGGGCAAACAACACATGTCCACTCCATCATACAACCTCCTAATATACTCGCTAGTAATTGGCACTTCTATGCCATTAAGCCCTTTAGGATGTACAAGAGCCACAGCGTAACCATTCTGCCTGAGTTGTACAATGTATTGGTAGGCTGCTTCCCTCTCCAGCAACTCATAGGCAGGGAGAATGTAACACTGCTTCTTCCACTCTACAAAGTCACAATACTTCTTACCATCCCAGAAGATAATTGGCACCTCTGAGCGATCCCAATGAAAGCTACCCATGCTACTCATAGCTACACAACGTCTCCACTTCTCCCACTCTGGTTTCCACTCACTTTCGTGTTTGGTAAGCCACTCCAGAGTGTCATGTACAACACCATCAACTCTCATCCTACCCACACTTGTACGAGTATACTCGTCAATAACCTCAACAGTATGCACAGGTGTCTTATCTTTCTTCCAATATCCCTTCGCTTTGAGGTCCACCTTGCCACCAACCAAATGGAATGGACATACTATCTTACTAAAGGCACTGTTGACCACACACAAGCCACCATTGACAACTGGACCAAGAGTAAAAGATGAGAGGTCACCCATTGGGTAGCCCTTGCTAATGGGCAAGTAGGCTACAACACCTGGCTTACTAGCATCGTCAATCCTCTCACCATTGTGAACAAGAGGAATACTCTTATAGCTTGGTCCTCCTCGCTGGCGTGGCACAACAAAGATTGGAGGATTCTCATATGCAACAACTGGCTCCTTCCTAAGAAGAGTAGTGGAGTAATTCCTCCTACCACGCTTGTACTTTGCATCTAATATGCGTTGATACTCCTCTTCCCATTTAGTAGCAAGTTGTACAGACGGTTTGGAGTCAAACAATGCAGTATTACCTATAACGGTGTGTCCAGATGCTTGCATTTGTGTCGTAATGTGGTTGCTCATTACTGAGTAGTAATAAGCAGGGTGTCATATTGAAATATTGGTCTACTCTTCATTTTCCTGTTCTTCAATATCTTCCTCCTCTTCTTGTGCTCGTATATCCTCTTCCTCTGCTGTTTCTCCTCCTAATTCCTCGACCTCTTCATCCTCTTCTTCTTGTTGTTGAATTGGCAGTGTTGGTAGTAGAGTTGGTAGCGCTAGTAATGGCATTACAGTAGCTAGTTCATTGTAGAACCTAAAGTAGCGCTTAATGGCAGTAATAATCTCATCTTTGACACCAAATAACTCTTGGATTGGTTCTCCTATTAGCCAAGTGTAGACTGCAATGTGTAGCTGCCAAATAGGTGTAGGACTAAGTCCACCAGTCTCACCAGTAGGATCTATAGGCATATCATTCAAGCTTTGTTCAACATATATAGGAGTATCTTCACCACGATTGTATAATTCTTCTATGTCATTAAATTCAATGAAAGGATGTATTAAAGAATCTACGACAGTTTGAAGATAGGATTGTACCTCTTTTTCACCATAACTTGGGACATTCTTTGCTTCTTCTCTTGATTTCATAATAGCCAACATTGTTGTTGGATCTAGAAATCCATATAACTCCTTAACAATGATATGAACATGCTTCTCAATGTTGAGTTCAACAGATGGACTTGTTGTGATGTCAATGTTAGTGATGTCAATGTTAGGATTTCTTTTCAATCTGTAGATATTGAGTTGCGAAGAAGTCATTAGAAGAGTATCTTCTCCTGAAGATGTTATTGCTGTAACCTTATTCTTGGGATAGAACAATCGCATATTGATAGGTCTGTTACTACTCAACTCATTCTTCAACCAGCCTATAATCTCCTGGTGTGTTGGTAACTCTTTGTCTTCCGATTCTTCCCGCTCTGGTTCGATGCGACTGTTGACATCTACATTAACGATATACTCTTCTACTACCATGCTGGCACCTATTCTTATTGTCTCGGTGTCTTCTGGTGCTTCCCAATTTGTTACATACTCGGTAAGTTGTTGTGGATCTCTTAACTGCAACCAGGCCCATACCAAGATTTTAACTCGTTCCAAATCTGTTTCAAATTGATGAGCAATTACATCATCATTATCTGGGATAGTCTTGAGCTGCTCTGTTGGTGGTTTTGGTGTAGACCAATCGTACAATTGCTCCACATTTGTTACTATTTTAGAGAAGAACGGCGCAACTGCCACCCTCAAGTAATTGGTAGCCATTTCTACTCCATACTCCATGTCAGAATTGGTCTCATTATGCATCTTCAGACAACTCTTCCGTCCCCTTACTATTCTTGCAACTGTATAGGGATCTGGTATCCCTACTATCCATTCTAGGACACGTTCATTGGTGTGTTCTATTCCTCCAGGAATGAACATTGGATCTCTTCGAGCAGCTATTCTTAACCATTCCCCTTCCTGCCTAATAATGAATGTGTATACTATATGTGTAAGACCCATGCCTAATGTTAGGCCATTGAATACTATTGTCGTTACTTGCATATCTGCACTCTGGGCATCATAGAAGGAAATAGTCTCTGTCTTTCTTACTTCCAATATGTGGCTAACATGTTCTAACAATTCTTCTTCTGTTGGTAGTGTATCGCAGAAACTCTGCAATTGTGCCTTTGTCATTCTCCTAGTAATTGTAGCGGTTCTCTGGAGCGTACCAACATCTCTTCTTGGTAAGAAACTCCCAATGTGTGCCCTAATCTCTGCAGGAATACCAGCAAGAGTCGCAGTTGGTCCATAGTAGATGATAGGATGCTCCATGTCTATGTCTAATGCCTCCTTTGGAGGCACCAAACCTTCAACCTTGGCTAATGAGAGGATATGATCCTCGTAATCTTTCAGGTTAATAGGCTGTGTTTAATGTGTAATTGCGGAACCATTTCGCTACTCCTAAGAGTAGCGAATTCAAGAGCCGTTCACTCTTCATTATCTTCATCAATATCTTCATCAATATCTTCATCAATATCTTCCTCTTCTTCTGCAGTCTCTCCTCCCAATTCCTCACCCTCTTCTTGTTGCTGCTGTGTTGTTAGGACCAGTGTTGTAGCCAATCTGTCATAGAATCTAAAGTAGCGCTTCATAGCGGAGACAATCTCACCAGTATTACCAAACAACTCTGGAATTGGTTCTCCTACCAGCCAGGTATTGACTCCAAGGAGTAATTGCCAAATACGTAGAAGTCTCCCACTCACTATTGCCAACTCCTTCTCATCATCCTCAATCAAACTCTGCTCAACATAGAATGGTGCATTTTTTCCGCGAGCATACAAAGCTTCCATATTATCAAACAGAATGAAACTAGATGCCAAAGAGTCTATCATTGTGCGGGTGTAGGATTGGACCTCCGCTTCACCATATCCTAATACACCCTCTGCTTCTGGTCTTGACTTCATAATGGCTAGTAATGTTGTTGAATCTAGCAATCCATACAATTTCGTAGTGAGAATTTGAGCAGCAGCGAGAGCGTTAATATGTTTCTCAATAATGAACTCTTCTGGTGGAGTTGTCTTGATGTAATATGTGTTCTCTTTCCTGTTGTAGGTAACAATACGTGAAGAGGTTACAAGAAGAGTGCTATTATCTGATGTTATTGTAACAACTGTGCGTGTAGGATCGAATAGTCGCACATTAATAGGCCTATTCTTACGCAATTCATTCTTCAACCAATTAACAATCTCCTCACGAGTTGGTAGCTCTTTCTTGTCCGAATCTTCTTCTGTTAGGCGGTGTTCATTGATATCTCCTCTAGTAATGTACTCTGCTACTACTGTAGTAGCAGCTATTCTTATTGTTTCGATGTCTTCCGGTCCTTCCCAATCGGTTGCATAGTCTACCAGCTGTTGTGGATCTCTTAATTGTAACCAACTCCACACCAGGATTTTGACTCGTTCCAAATCTGCCTCAAATTGGTGGACAATTACTTCGTCATCATCTGGAATAGTCTTGAGTTGCTCTTGTGGTGACTTTGGGTTGGAGAAGAAGTCATACAATTGCGCGACATTTGTTACTATTTTGGCGAAGAATGGTGCCAATACTGCTCTTGCGTAACCCGTAGCTAATTCTACTCCATAATTCATGTCAGAATTGGTGGCATTATGCATATTCACACAGCTTTTCCGTTTTCTCACTATTCTTGCGACTGTATAAGGATCTGGTATCCCTGTTGTCCATTGTAGAACATCATCTCTATTAGAGAAGCTTGTTCTGACAGCAATTGCCATTGTTCGCTCTCCACCAACTATTTGCAACCATTCTCCTATTTGTTTGACATTAAATGTGTATACTATGTGTGTAAGTCCTAATCCTAGTGTTGCACCATTGAATACAATCATTGTTACTCTTGTATCTGCACTCTGAGCATCATAGAAGGAAATAGTCTCCGTCTTTCGTACTTCTAATAGGTGCTCGATATACTCCATCAATTCATCCTCTGTAGGAAGACTGGCACAGAAACTCTGCAATTGTGTTTTGGTCATCTTCTGTGTGAATTTGGCAGTCCTCTGAAGCGTTCCAATAGCTTCTCTAGGCAAGAAACTCCCAATGTGTCTACCGATCTCTGTTGGAATACCTGCAAGCGTTGGAGTTGGGCCATGATAGATAATGGGACTCTTCTTACTCCTTGGACTCTTGGGTGGAGAATTAGCCATGTTTATTACTAAACATGGATAGTGTGTAGTGTCTGTCATACATACATACAATATAACTCTACTTTTCGCGTAGGCTGATTGGTGGCTATTGTTCTAGTCCTCTTCTTCTTCTCCATCACTTTCTTCTTCATTACTATCACTATCCTTGTCTTGCTGTGTTGATTGTATAGTCAATTCATTGTAGAATCTAACATATCGCTTAAATGCAGAGACAACTTCATCTTGGTTACCAAGTAACACTGGGATTGGTTCTCCTGTTAACCAAGTGTAGACTACAACATATAGTTTCCAAATGTTTGTAAGTCTTTCGTGTCTAGTTACATTTGCTTCTACATTCTCTTCCGACAAATTTTGTTCCAGATACATTAGTGCTTCTCTACTAAAATGCAGAGCCTCCATATTATCAGATTCAATAAAATGGTGTGTTACGTAGTTAATCACACTGCGAATGTAATGTTGCACCTCTGCTTCACCGTACTGTGAGTCTTCTTCTGCTTCTGAGTCGTCTGAATCTGGTGCAGCTTCTTCTCTCGACTTCATAATAGCCAGCATTGTTGTTGGGTCAAGAAGCCCATACAAATTCGTAATAAGAGTCTGTGCATCCTTATCAAGATTGGGATTAAGCTTAATAGGAAGGTCTGTAACGATTCTAAAACGATACTCTCTTCCTCTTTTGTGAATATCAAGCCGCGAAACAGTTAGTAACAATATACCACGTCCCAAAGTTGTTATGGTAACAACTCTGAAACTAGAATCGAATAGTCGAATATTAACAGGTCTGTTATTACGCAGTTCATTCTTCAACCAATCGCTAATCTCTTGGCGAGTCGGTAATTCTTTGTCGTTTTCTTCCTCTTCTTCTTCCGTTTGAACATGCCTATCAACAGCTGCTTTAGTAACATACTCTTCTACCATTGTACTAGCAGCTATTCTTATTGTCTCAATATCTTCTGGTGCTTCCCATTCAGCAGCATAATCTATTAGCTGTCGTGAACCCCTCAATTGTAGCCAACCCCATACCAATAGCTTGACACGTTCCAAATCTGCTTCAAATTGGTGTGTAATTGCATCGTCATTGTCAGGAATAGTCATGAGCTGCTCTCTAGGTGGTTTTGGTGGAACAGAATCATACAATTGTGCTACATTTGTCACTATTTTGGAGAAGAATGGTGCCAACACTGCTCTCATATAAGTTGTAGCCAATTCTACCCCATACTCCTCATCAGAATTGGTCTCATCATGCATTTTCATACAGCTCTTTCTCTTTCTCACTATTCTAGCAACTGTATAAGGGTCTGGTATTCCTACTAGATGGTCTAGAATATGTTCACTATCAGAGAAGCTTGTTCTGACAGGAATTATTAATGGTTCTACACTAGTTATTTGTGTCCATTCTCCTATCTGTTTGACGTTGAACATGTATACTATGTGTACAAGTCCATGTTGTACTGATGTTCCATTGAATACTATCACTGTTACTTGTGTGTTTGCACTCTTGGCATCATAGAAGGAAATAATCTCTATTCTTCTTACTTCTAGTATGTTGTTAACATACACCAACAATTCTTCTTCTGTTGGCAGTGTATCACAAAACTTCTCCATTTGTGCCTTGGTCATCTTTTGTGTGAATTTGGCAGTCCTCTGAAGCGTTCCAACATCGCTTCTAGGCAAGAAAGACCCAATATAGGCACTAATCTCTGCTGGAATACCAGTAAGTGTTGGTTTTGAACCTTTGTAGATAACAGGACTTATTACTCGCCATTTTAGCGGATGTTTACTGTATTAACTTGTTGGTGTGAATAGTGTGCCATACTAACACTAATACACTGGTAACACTAAGCATACAATATCGTCAAACTTGCATGGGTTTTGTCGTGAGATTTGTCAAGTTGAGGCACTTGTCGGGGTGGGTATCGTGACATAGTATAGATAGTATAGATAGTATAGTATGTATAGTGTAGTATGTATAGATATGATCGCATATACACCTATGAAGTAGACTTCAAACTACTCACTAGAAACTACTCACTAGAAGCATGGCTACAGAACAAGCTTGTTCTGTTTGCAATACTACCAAGAGCAATCTCATGACTTGTGGGAAATGTAGGAAGCGAAACTATTGTTCTACAACGTGTCAGAGACAAGATTGGAGAGATAGACACAAGAGGGAATGTGTACCTGCTCCACCTGCGCATAGTATAGCAGACAAGTACAAACTGCTCAAAGAACATGAACCTGTATTCTTACAGTTATTGACTGCATTCTCCTATGCTTGTATGAGCAATGGCAAGGATGGTAGAGTACAATATGTTACAATACTCATCGTGAATGATCCATGGGGACCTGTAGACCAAATTATGAACACATCACCGCATGTTATCCTCCTTACAAGTACACTACCCACCGAACACTTTGTTAATTGTTCGCAGCATACCATACGAAAAATAGGACGTGATGTGCTTCTTAATAATCCACATTATGTACCGCTTGTAATTGTGCGTGAAGTAACCAATTCCACCATGGATAATGGTAAGCTAGTCACTCCCTATGTACAATGTGGTGATATGGACGTACAGTATGCATGGAGACAGAATCTACCCGAGCACAAAACGTATTGGGACGAGGCCTTATCTCAAGCCAAAGACACATCCAATTATGCTCCATTATTTGTCGACCTTCTTACACACATTGCTTCGAACACTGAAGCAAACTTTGCAGAATTTAGGCAGCGTTGTAGTGATGCTTTAGCCACCGCGTTAAAAGCAGATGTAACTAATCTATTAGAGGGACGAGAGATGATTATTCTCTATCCAGGGCATAATACGATGAAAATGAAGAGGTCAGTAATCACTGACACTAACATATGTGGTTTGATTGCAAGCTGTAGAGACTTACAACGCGTAGGGAAGGGTACAAGAGTAGAGTGGACACAAGATCTCATCAACCAATCAATGCAGGCTCAACAAGGCTCTTCAGTTGATGCACCTGATTGATTTGTTATATACACTATCCATTTCTCTATATAGTAGAGAGATGAACTGCTAACAAGCATTGGCAACTACTCTTACACTAAGTATACAATATCGTCAAATTTGCATGGGTTTTGTCGTGAGATTTGTTGAGTTGAGAGGCTTGTCGGGGTGGGTATCGTAAGTATCGTAAGTATAGTATCTTCATATATTGACGAATAGTGTAAGTGGGTTGACCTGCCACAAGGTAGATTGACGTACGTTAATACAACCATGTGACAATTCTAGGCTAATATACATACTAAAGACAATCGTATTAGAGGATACTATTAATTATGGCAGTATGTCACCCGCCTATCCATCCCTTCTTCAAGGACATGCCTATTCGAGATATTGACAAGAATCAGCCGCTACAAATCGCACTAGTTGGGGAGGCGAAGAGCGGGAAGAGTGCATATGTACTGCGCTATACCACCTGTCAATTCCACAGAGACACCTACCAGCCTACTAATGGTGTTGTAACTACAGCAGCAAGTATCTGGGTGTCTTCTAGGGAGAGAATTACAAGATTGAACATTCTACTACACGATGTTGGCTCACAAACTAGTACAGCAGTAGTAGAAAGTGTGTTAAGACAATCCAATGTTGCTCTTGTATTCACTAATGGATCAGTAGAAGGGCAATTTGGCAGTGTCAACAAGTGGCTGGATATCTGCGACAAGCACAAGCTTCCAACCATCATTGTTTCGTCATTCTCTGACATTTGTACATACACTAGACGCGGAAAGAAGATGTCTCCTGGCACTAGGCTGCTAGTGCATTACATGTGGAAACAACCTCCTACTAATACACCAAGAATGGGCGTTACTGTATCTACCCTAGGTATGTATGATCTTGGTAAGCCAGTCATCTACGCAGCAAGGAAGTATTATGGAGACATGAATTTGTACCAACATGAAGTGTTACATCCTGTGGAGTTGATTGGTGTACAACCTAGACTGTAACCATGCATAATACTATGCAAACTCCTCTCTTGTTAGGAGAGAGGAGTACATATTTATGTGGCAACACCAACAGCAAATCCATTACCAGGTTTCCTAGTCACTTCCAGGCTACACTGGCCTGTCAGGAATGCCTCTAACTTGCCCTTGATTCCTTGGAGTAGCTTTGGAGCTGGTATACCAGCTAGCGTCTTGGTTGTGTACCACTGCGATTGATAGACTAGCGCTGTCTTATCATTGGTGTTTGTATTAACGACAATCTGTACATCTGCTACGAATTGCAGTATAACAATATCTTCTTCTTTTGGTGGTAGTTTGGCTCGTAGCTCCTCTTCAAGTGTGTGTCTTGGCACCATTTTGGCTACCATCCAGCGAGATTGTTCGGTACTTCCTAATATCGTGTCATATATTGCGATGTGTAGAATACCATCTAAGTTTTTGACCAGGGACGCCAGCTCGTATAGTGCTGTGCTGAATGGATTAGTAGGAGTGTATTGGTTCATTACGTACGCCTTGAGCTGTGCCATTTGTTTAGTATTATGATTAGTATTCTGCTCTCATATTAGAGAGTAGAACATAGTAGAGTAGAACATATTAGACAACCTCCTCTAATTCCCATGCATAATAAGGAGTGTGTTCTTGATTAGGATGGTGTATAACAGTACGACTATCTTGATACAATAGAGGCTGGCGTAGAAGTAGTCTACCTAGTTGTATGTTTCAATTTCTTCTGGGGTTGCATGGCGGAACCGAAGACCTGTTTTCTTGTTTGTTCTTCCATACTTAATGGAGTCATGTATTGTACTACGAGGAATGTTGATATCCCTGCTAGCTACAGCCATATTAATATAGTACACTTCCTTACCATTCTTGTCAACAGAAATGATCGCAGATGTTTGTCCGCAGTTGTTAATGACACCTCTATTTTCGTTTTGTTGGCCTCGTGTTGCCCAGCGCAAATTTGATGCATCGTTATTGCTTGCATTTCTGTTGATATGATCCGGTGTCATTTTGGAATGTGATCGTTCTCCGTGAAATGCTCTACATACGAGAGTATGCATTTTGAAGGTAGTGTTTCCTATATGAAGTTCTACATATCCGGAAGAACGAAGACTACCTGTTCTAATTTCGTTCTCATAATCAACTCTAGCTTTGTTTGAGACGAGTATTTGAATTTTGCCTTTGTTCTTGGTCTTAACTTCGAGTGTTTTCCATTCTTCATTTGGAATCTTCTCAACATACCACTTCCAAACAAATCCTTTGGCATCTTTCTGTCGACCATTACAGCAGATTTGAATGGCTTTATGTATTTTCCTAATCCTGTTTGTGTTACTATTATTGCTATTCAAGCCTTCCGCAGCATCCCAAGCACTAGGCCATATACGAATGAGTTCTTCATCCTCATATTGTGCCACAGATTTAGATCGATATCTTTTTGGCACTGTTCTATTATTAGCATTTTCTACTCGAGTACATCTCCTCAAATTACAGAGTTTATCATCGCTTCTAATTCGATTGATATGGTCAACTTCTGGTCTAGTTGGGTCTGGAGGAAGATAGGCGTCCGCGACTAATACCGATCTTCCGACTTGTTTATCATACACCTTAATATTAACATAACCTTCCCTGTTTGCCCGTGCCTTAGAAATTACTCCAGAAGAAAGTAGAATCTTTCCTTCTTCAGAAGCATACACTCCCGGATAAGTAGAACACTCTGTCCAAATACCGGAGGAAGAAGCAGCTACCACATTAGCACTGGTCTTCTTAGGTTTATTAACCTTCTTTTGTGTTGTTGACGTCTCCATTTTGTTTTTATATGTCATCTCCTATCCCAATCAATTATGAGCATCAGTATTCTTCTCTCATATTAGAGAGAAGAATATATTAGACTAAATAACTTCCTCTAATTCCCATGCATAATAGGGAGTGTGTTCTTGGTTAGGATGGTAGGAATGTAGATAACTGTTAAACGCATTCCTATAGATTGTATCCTTGCACCATTCTAACATAATAGGTGCTACATACTTGTACTGTGGAGTCCAACTCCTTCTCATGCCATATAAGATGGCTGTTAGTATTGGCTTGATTCTGCTCTTCTTAGACCATGCAATTCTTCCTTCATTTGTATGTAAGAGAAATAGAACAACACCGCCACACTCCTCCCTCTTGACTAATAACTCAGTAGCCATTGTGTAGAAGCACTCTCCTCTTGCAACGCTCATTATTTCTACTATTAGCTTGTAATACACTACATCTTGAGCGAATAATAACATTCTTCCACTAATTGCTTGGTACACTTTGGTAGAATACCTCCTAAGATGAGGTTCTCTTACTAGTCTAATATACAATTGTAATCCCAAATGCAATTGGTTGATGTTCTGCTCATTACACTCTTCTAACAATCGTAGCAGACCTCCAATTAGAAGAGATTGGTAATCTTCTTGGAAGTCGTCTAGTGAGATGTTGAGAAGTTTGACTCCATCCTCGCTGGTTAGCAGAGTAGAGAGGCTAGAGATGTGTTGAAAAGCTAGTATCTGCCATTCTAGGGTATTTGGTTTACAATGTAGTAGTTTTCGTAGTTGCTGGACATGTTCGTTGAATACACTCGTTAGGAACTTCTCTGCTTCGTCCATTTAGTTAATATACTAGTACACACAAGAATACTCATATCTAATATGATACTTCTAGTGTAACAAACAAGCACTAACAAACCATTCCAATGACTCTTGGTAATTTAGTAATACTTCCTCTGGATATTAGGAGATTAATATACAGATACTATCCTGGCAAATGTGCAAGGCTATCCAAGAAGATTCTAATGGAGGTACAACCAATTATTACTGCGGAATTGGATGGGTGTCTAATTGCATGGGAAATTAATCTTCTTGCGCAACGACTACGACAAGTAGCAGAAACAAGCGGCTACAATCTTAATAATATGGAACAACAAGCAATAGACAAAGGGATAGGTCTTGGTGCTAGAGTAAGAGAAGAAGATGTCATTACTAGTTTGTCCATGTGGTTGTGTTCTACCCAAGAATACAAACTAATCTTCAAAACAGATCTTGTAGGAAAGAGAACATTCATTGTAATTGAGCCAGAAAGACAAGAAGATGCTGGATTTTGTATTCGTAGCAGTACATTACTACACTTTCTTGGTAATAGGCAACAAATCAGGGCAAACTGTACTATTATTACTCACCTCTTGCAACATCGCCATGGAGATAGGATAAGAGCCCAGAAAGTAGCAAGTAGAATGGCTCGTGACTATTATGACATATTATTGGCGCAAACTGGAACTCCTTTTGGAGTGGATGAATTGGCAGCATGTTTCAACTGTACACTGAATGAATTCTTACTACTCAAGACACCTCCCTCTTCACAACTAATAATCAAGTCAGGATGCGTAATATTGCGAGATATTGATATACACTCGCGTGCAAGTGTAGTCCTAAGAGGAGAGGATCCATACTACACATTCTTAGGAATCAAGGACATGTTGAAGAAGCTAATTATGCGTAAGAGTGACCTAGGATTCGCAGGTGCTTGGTTTGGTACCTATGAAGATGTGGAAATAGATGCTATCCAACCAACACTGGATGGAATGCACCTACTTCTTACTATACTACAGAATGTACAGAAGTGGATTTATATGAATATGAGACGGAGATTAGTGAATGTTGAGATTGTGCGCGACAACAAACCAATGATTGTACCATTAGTAGTAGGCGACAATTCTCCTGAGGATGATAGGTGGGTTGAATGGACGTAGAATACTATCTAATGGTAGTAGTGTGCAGAAATACACACTACAAGCAATAACTGATTATTCTAGTAGACATATCGCTATTTACACCAACCTATCATAACATCTACCGACCAATGTCAAATCTAGGCACATTCAGCAACCTTCCGAAAGATGTACGTACTACACTGTATTCTTGGTGTCCTGCTAAGTATGCTGTGCTATCCAAGGACTTCCTAACAGAGGTGAATCCATTACAGTGGTGGGACACATATCCTAGCTTCTGGGAACTCCAATTAGTTGCACAAAAGATAGAAGAGATAGCGGAGAAGAATGCTTACAATAGCCAGAAAATATTAGCAGCAATGTTTGATTGTCTACCAATCAGCATAGCTACGCTAGGATACATTGTCACAGACCTCTGCAATATTGGGAAGAACCGTTTCGTGTTGAAAGTGGGACTAGAAGAGAAGAGAGTGTGGGTAGATTGCGCCTCTGAAGATATGAGCTACTGTATCCGGGTAGGTTTCTTACTACAACATCTCAGAGGAACAAGAGGAAATGTGCATATACATTCGCATATGCTATATAGCATACTCTCAAACAGGCACAATGACAGGCAGAGGACAAACCGAACAGGAAGTAGAATCAACAGAGCAGTGTTTGACCGCGAATATTCTATGTCCAAACTACCTTTTGGTGTTGATGAGTTGATTGCTGTTGTCGGATTCAAGTTGGATGGTTTCATAGTAACTAAAGAACCACCTAGTGATGAGTTGGTAGAGAGGGCAAGACAGCTCATAGTGAGAGAAGAGAAGCTAGAGAAGATGGCGGAGGTTGTCCTACTAGAATTACATTCTTATTACCGGTCTTTTGAGCATGTTTATGATGTTATACAAAGACTAGGACTACTAGATCCGTCATTTGGTGACAAAACACTGGTTCAGTATGCACAACAAAGCAAACAAATCCCAAAAACACTTACTGGTATGAGAGATCTACTCTCTTTATTGCATTGTATGCAATTAGACCTCTTTGGGAAGATTAAGAAACAGGTATTTGTTGAGGAAGTTGGTGAGTTTGGTGAAGTTGTGTTTGTGCCTATAGTGGATTGGAATGGAGTAGTAAGTAATGATAGATGGTTTGACTCCTACTTTGAAAATGGCCATCCATCCGCAGAGAATTCACCATAATGTTGTAATCTACCAGCTCTATAATCCTATAGTATAGTATGAGGATTAGACCACAACTACATTAGTTGTGATCTATTACTTATATTTGTTGGTACTCCTGTGCTATGTATCTTGTTTTGCAGGATGAACAACACTCGGATATTCCTATCCTAACACCGCAGCACAGCATAACAACACCTCCCACTACTATTGCACAAACACAGACAACAACAAGTGCCATTGCTCCCACTAATACGTTAACCACAATATTGTAAGTGAGGTGCTTCTTGTCATTGGTGAAGAATTGTATTAGTAGGCCAATAGCATAAGCAATTGAACCAAATATTGCATTAATAGCTGCCATTGCCACTAGGGACATAACTGGCATTGTAATCAACATTCTACACCTTGTTCTCATACACCACTCGTCATTATATAGGACTTCTTGACAACAATAGAAGCGAGTAAGATGCCAACACGATGGGCTAGTTTGTGGTGTTTGGGTATCAATAGCTGGCATTCTCTCTGTCTTTGTGTATTTGTATTGTATACTTAGTAGTACACCATTGTATACTACTAATGAATGGATAGGGAATGTTACTATCTTGACGCAGCAGAAGATAGTGATACAGAGGTAGTAGCTTACTCAGTAGTGTTTGTTCCGATTTCCTCCACCGTTGCATGGCGGAAGCGAAGGCCTGTCTTCTTGGTTGTAGATGCTTGTTTGATACAGTAATGTATTGTAGTAGGAGGAATATTGATTGCTCTGCTAGCTACTCCTACATTAATATAGTATACTTCCTTACCATTCTTGTCAATAGAAATAAGTGCAGAGGTTTGTCCACAGCGGTTTATGACACCTTTATTCATTTGTTGTTGAGAACCTGTTGCCCAGCGCAAATTAGATGCATCATTATTGATTCTATTCCTATCAATATGATCTGGTGTCATTCCTAAACATAGTGGTTCTCCGTGGAATGCCCTACATACAAGAGTATGCATCTGGAAGCTTGTTCCTCCTATTTTAGTTGCAACATAACCACTGGTCATAAGACTGCCTAGTCTAATTTCGTTCCCATAATCAATTCTAGCTTTGTTTGAAACGAGTATTTGAATTTTGCCTTTGTCTTTGGTCTTAATGGTAAGAGATTTCCATTGTTCATTTGGAATATTCACTACAACCCATTTCCAACCAAATCCTTTTGCACTTTTCTGTCGATTACCACAACAACAATGTTGAATACCATTATATATTTGCTTGACATTATATGCATCATTAATATTGACACTAAGACCTTCTGCAGCGCTCCAAGCGCTAGGCCAGACACGAACAAGTTCTCCATTCTCATACTGTGCAACGGACTTTGATTGAATTCTCTTTGGCATTGTTCTGTTGTTCATATTTTCTGGTTTGGTACATCTTCGCAAATTACAGAGTCTATCATCATCCCTGATTTGATTGATATGGTCAACTTCTGGTTTGGTTGAGTCTGGAGGTAGGTAAGTATCTGCAATTAATGTTGACCTTCCAATTTTCTTACCAGCAACATCAATTAAGATATAACCCTGTCTGTTCGGTCGCGCCTCAGAAACCTTTCCAGAAGGAAGTAGAATGTCTGCATTCTCTGTAACATACACTCCCGGATAGCTTGGACACTCTTTCCAAAGTCCAGGTGGTGCAGTAGCAACTACATCAGCACTTGTTTTCTTAGGCTTTCCAACCTTCGCAGTCTTCTTCTGTGTCACGATAGGAGTCGCCATTTTGTTGTCTTATACTATCTTCTATCCCGGTCAAATTGAAGAATTGGGTAGGTGAGGAAAAGTAGTATACGTTCCAAGAGAACATAACTACGTCTCATCCATTCTCTGTACATTGAGCGTTCAGAGGCTAATTAGCATCACTATCTGACGCAACACAAATCTGTAGAGTAGTATTAACCAACAAACACTTCAGGAATGAAGTACACGTGGAGTTATGACAAGCTTCCAGCAACTTGCGATGATCTACCTCACAGCATAGTAGTTGCAAGTGGAATGATACGACACAACAAACCAATGACACAAGAAGAAGCTTCTCGCGCAGTTTGGCAGGTATGTAACTGCTCAGAGCTGTTAATAGACACTCCTCGTAAGATAGTGGAATGTGCCGATACTATTGGAAGCTACTATCTGGTATTTGGTAGCAAGAGAGCAGTGTTTGGATTCTGTTCTGCTGTTCATCCAGGAGACATCAGAGAGTTTATGCCTTCTACTTCATTCTTCTTTTTCCCAGATGTTGCACCAGTATTTGAGTAGTAAGTGTTACTATGTTGTTGAGAGGTACCAATTAAGTACCTCTCATAACTAGATTGATCTACTTGGGAACTCGCAGGGTTAGTAGCGCGCCGCTCAGGACTCTAAACTTGTTAATAATATCGCTGATTACATTCCAACTGCCATTCTCACCCAGGGTTAGGTTCTCGCCCATGTTCACTGCAGTGAGCACATCTTCATAGCGGAAGGCAGTGGCTGGCAGTAGCATGCTATGGCAAGCATTATACGCGCCTAATAGGTCACGACACAATGACACTACTCCATGTGGCTCGTTCTCTCCATCACGGAGGCGAAGACATTGTATACCGTATGTTTCGAGGGCTAATGTCCCATTATTGAACGTTCTGTTGATGCGACTAATCCACTCTGAATGTGCTCGAGTGTTATTATAGCGTGTGACAATGGCCGGAAGCAATACGGGTGGAAGATTGTGTAGTGGAAATTCAATGAATGTATTGGATGCACGCTGTCTACGGACGTTTCTATCGAAGTTATCCTTCCAAGCAGGTAGCAAAGATGTCAGTAACGATTGTGTAGAGGTGTTGGAGTGTGCATCTGGGAAGCAGGGAGGCAAGATGTAGTCGCACGACATAACGAAAGTCTCAGTGAGCACATCGGTGCTAGGGCCAAAGTCTACAAATACAAGATCAACATTGAGTTCAGTGGCGAGTGCATGTACAAGAGCCCTGAACACTCCTAGGTTGTTGCGTAGACCAGGGAGATTATCATTAACTGCTTGAGACATTTGCTGCTGATATTCAACGATACGTGGACTACCTCTGAGCAGGATTAATCTATCGCCAACACGATCCTGGAGCAGTCTTGGACATTGTTGTGCGATAGTCGCGATGCCACCATTGCCAAATACTGGTCCTCTTCCAGTAAACACTGGTGCAAGCACACTGTAGATGTTTGGTTCGTCCTGATTGAATATATTGTCTGTTGGGAAGAAGAACAGGCTAGCATTGCACTGTTGGTCAGCGTCAATGATGAGTACACGTTTGCCATGCTCTATACATGCAGACACTGCGAGGTTAAGTGTTGTTGTAGTCTTGCCAACACCACCCTTATAGTTGTAGATGCCTATGACTACAAAGCGACGGTCTACTAATATTCCTGGCCTGACGCGTGCATGATGATTAGAACGAATTTGAGTAAGAGACTGGATGTTATGTTGTGGTTGCTCCACTGCAAGCATGATTGTAGCTAGCGATAGTTTGGTATGATTGAAAGTGTAGAATGCTATCTAGATCAGCTGGTATATGTCTCTTTGCTTAATATAAGCAAGGAGTAACTAATAATTCACAGTGACGCATAACTGTCGACTAGCGTCTTTACTATGAGAATCATCAACTGCACATAATTATCGACTATTTTCTTCATTTGTAGTATATACTGTCTCGCAGTTGTCAAGAATGTTGGATTGTTGCATATCCATGCAATTAGGAATATCTTGGAGCTAATATACCTCACACTACTTACCATTACCCCTGCATTCTCGCGGAACAACTGATACCATTCATCATTAAGCTGGCTTTGCCCTATTATTAGGTTACTCATATGCTCCCAAATTGCACCAGGAGCCACAAAACGGAGTGCTACTCGTGCCATTGCTAAGAACGCTTCACGAGCATGTTCTCGTTGCGTCTCCAGGTAAGTGGCATCCAATTTATGACAACTAATACGCCTTTTATGCATAGCCATAAAAGATGGCGATGACATCATTATGAACAATTGTCTTCCATGTTTTGTACCCAAATTCTTGATGAAAGATTCTACAAATCCTCTGACTGGCTTCTTCCACTTGGAGTAGACTTTCTTAAGATCTGTTTGAGCGTAAATACCCTTCTGATCTTCGTCAAAGATGTAAAGAATACCCGCGGTTGGTTGCCTGCCAACAGCATCCATTGCACCCTTAATACTCAGAGAAATTGGGAAAGGAAGTGTCTCCAACCCACTCAACATCTCCAATTGTGTAAGTGGTTCGCTACACATTCTCATCTGATGACCAGCAACCATCTTTCCAGTCTTTTTGCTAGCAACTAACATGCCATGAATTGCTTTGGTATCAATTCCATACGTCAATAATGGGTCTAGTTCTGTTGGTAGTCCAGTAAGTGCAGCAGTTGATAATCCTCCATATCTTGTTGGACTCTTACTCTTCTTACTTGGTGATTGTTTCGGTGATGTCTTCTTGCTAGGACTTCTAACAGGGCTCTTCTTACCAGGAAGAAGCGTAGTGTTACTCTTGTACTCATTCCAAGCAGTCTTTAGTTCTTGTTGAGTACCCCTTATCCCATTATTCTTCCTCCAACTTCTGAAGGAGTTGTAGTCCAGATTAGGAGGTGGAGGTGGTGCTTCTGCCATTTGTAATGAGTTTATTGTCCGCGGGTAATTCACCCGTGGACTTGTTGTATGAATAGTAGCATGAATAACAGCAGCTTACCACTTGCAACCGACAAATTCCCACTTCCTGTAACAGAGCTGGCATTTGTGTTCCTTGAGCCACTCGGCAAACTCGCTTACACGCGTATCAGAAGGTTTGGTGTCAAATTCGCCACACCAAGGGATAGTTAGCTCACGTTCTGTGTGTACAACAGAGATTGTAACAACTCTATCCTTGTTGGGCAAATCGAAGGCCTCAAGCCAGTACTTTGTGCCAGGAATGAAGCCTCCTTTCCTGAAGAAGCTGTAAGCCTTCCCTCCATCTTCGTTGTCATTCACAAGCACAGTTGAGACGTCTCTGAGAAAGTCAAATACTGCCCTGCAATCCAGAGTGCCTTCTCCCTGCTTAGTGTTCTTGCGAGTGATGTGGAACATTACACCATGCACAACATGGTGCTTGTAGGTCTTTTGCCACTTGTTTGGTTTGGTTGTAGTTGTCATCTTTGCTGGGTGATGGTTGTACTAGTTAGTGCTAATAACTAGTAAGTAGTGTACAAATATCAGTTGTTAATATGTAGTATCATTCGTTATACAAACCCAACTTATGAACAAGTTGGTAGAGAGTAACTGCCATTCTTAGTTGTACAACCAAATCCGTCATATTTGGTACTTTCTTGGATGTTTGTTGCGATTCAAACCACCTAAGTAGGGTTAAGAGTTGATTAAAATGGTCTCGCATTATCCAAACATTAGGGAACGCAAGGTTAAGGGATACTGCTGACTTGAATAGTGGAAGGTCTAGTCTAAATGGCAATTGTAGTGTGTTTGTTAATCGTAGGGCACCTGCAATTGTTGGTGCAACTTCATCACCCCATTGGTTCTCATATCTGCCCTTTTCTTGCACAATTGCCTTGGCAGTGATTGGGTCTACTACTCCTGGTACTAGTTTGGTAGAAAGAATGCTATTGTATGCTTCTGGACCAGAAGAAGACTCGTAGACAATCTCACTGCTTCTTATATAATAGCCACGTCTTGTATATGTACCGCTATTTGCATTCTTCAATACTAATTCATACACACTTCTAATCTTGGGTGATATACCAATCTCTTCTGTACTCAAGAATGCAACTCTGACTGGTTTGTTTGCATTGAGTTGTGTTTGAATGTATGCTAGCAAGTTGGTTGTTGTAAGAACCTCATCACCACCAGGACTTTTTACTTGTACATAAGCACGGTGTACAACTCTCAATCTGCTACGAATTACCTCATGTGGTCTAGTCACCAATTCATTCCAATCTGGCGACAAATAGCCACGTGCAGCACACCAATTTGATGCAAAATGTAGGTGTATAATTGCTAGTCTATATATTCTCAATTCTTCTTCATTAATGGGCACTGGTTTGAGTGGGAATGTGTTGTCAATAGCTATCGTTAGAGGAGTAAGGACTATAGCATCAATCTCCTTCTCTTCCAGTACATATCGCATAATTGGTCGTAGAATAGTGTCAATGTATAGCCTAACCATGTACACATCATAATAGTTACTGTAACCTTCGTTACAACCCTTGCGTCTTCTTATGATTTTGCCCATTGTTTGTGGGTCAACAAACTTGGTACAATGTGCCGCAACATTCGTGTAAGCTATTGTCTCTGTCTGATGTGGTATCTCAGCACCAGTCTGATCGATTGCATTCGCATAACGCTTAATCTCTCCACCTTCTGATGTTAATGTGAACTCGACTGTACCAATTGGAAGACTACCAGGAAGAACAAGGAAATGAATACTAAAACTGCCCACTAGAATGTCCTTGACATAGTTTGCCACTTCTTCTTTTGTCGGGAATTCTCTGCACAACTCTTCCAGTCTTTGCTTTGTAATGTGTTGTGTTCTCTTCGTAGTCCTCTGCATTGTTGCTACACTCTTACTCGGAAGGAATGAAGAGATGTGCTCTCCAATTCCGGGTGGTAGATTGGTGAGTGTTGGTTCTCCTAGTAATTGCCGCATGTGTGTCCTACTTGGTGACTTCTTACTTGGCGACTTCTTACTCGGTGATTGTTTGGATAGTATCTTAACAGGCGACTTAACAACAACATTAGTGTAGCTAGCAGAGTTGGTGGAACCAGGACTCTTCTTAGGAGATGTCTTAGTCCTCTTGGTGCTACTCTTCGTTACAACGCCATGTCTTTGTTTGTATTCTTCCCAAGCAGAACTTGTTTGTTGCTTAGAAGAACCAGGATTGTCTCTTGAATAGTAGGATTGGAATGCTTGCCACTTGGTAATGGGTTGAGCCATGTTGTGTATTTATACACAAGATATGCTAATATCTTGTGTGCAGTAGAGTAGTTAGAATAAAGAGTACAACTTGCTAATAATCTCATAGGTTTTCAATATCTTTGTGAGAGGAGTATGCAGTCCAGCTATGTTTGGATTTGTTACTCCCAGCCATCTCAAGAAGAGGAGTGTTCTCGACAGTAATAGTATTTGTGCGTCTTCAGTCTCTCTCATAAGAGCTGATTCGAGTGCTTCTCTGTCTCTTTGGTAATCCTCGTAATTACCAGGCAAGGGCCTAATGTATAGTGCATTTGCAACACGCTCACGAATAGCGAGTAACGTGTCTTTCCATGCACTATACAAGCCCTGTTCGTCTAGGATCGCTCGCATAGTTTGCAGATCTACTGTTCCTAGTGGCATTTTGGTTCGTAACATTTCTTGGAGTGCTAATGGGCCTGCGGTTGGGTGTTTGTCTGCTGCTACTTCATGATTCTCACCAATGGTAGTGATAGTATACACTCCTGAATTCATAGTTTTCATATTCAATTCATGCACAGCAGGAGCGTAAGCCCCAACAATAGAAGAATCCACTGCTCCCAAGAATGTAACCTTGGTGGGTTGTCCAGACTTCAATCTCTTCTGGATATATTCCAAAACACCGCTAGTATCATAAGGAATACGTACTGATTGATATGTTTCCAAATCATGATATGCTTTCCGAAACATACCTAATTTCGGTCGAACTAGAGCCAAAAGTGAATCGAGAGAACCAGAAAGTTCATGAGGAGAACTCATAACCCATTTTATGAGGATTTCTAATCGAATAAGACTAGTTATATACACATTGCGCTCCATTCTATTCGCTCTTGCTGGCACTGGCTTGAGAACAACACTATCCATTGGTTTATCTTCCGAGAATACGGTATCAATCTCGCTTTCATCCATTAAGAGCCTCAAAACAGGTATGGCATTTACACGTAGATATGCTTGTGCAAGTTCCACACCATAATTTGGATTATTGATACAACTCTTGCGTCTTTTGAGAATGTCTAATAGTGACATTGGATCTATTAGTCCCGTAATATTTGCCTCAATATTCTGATATTGATGAATACGGGTGTTTTCATGCGTAGTAAGATGTGTTCTATTCAACCTCTCATGTGTTATACGAAGCGTTCCATTAGAAGAGACGACTTTCATTACATCTGTGAAGGCATTATTCTCAGTATCTTCGGTGGGTGGAATAAAGAATACAGTTGAAGGGAATGTAAGTTGGTCTTTGAGATACGACAGGATCTCTCCCTTTGATGGTAATTCGCTACATAATAATGCCAATTGTTGTCTAGAATGTATTCTTGTTGCTTTCGATGTACTCTGTAACAATGCAAGACTCCTACTTGGCAAGAACGAAGAGATATATTCTCCTACATCCTTTGGAACATTAGCAAGGGTTGGCGCTCCTAGTAGTTGTTGTGTATGCGTCTTAGCAACAACGTTAGCGTAGCTAGGCGTCTTAATAGGACTCTTCTTAGGAGATGTCTTCTTGCTAGGGCTTCTAACAGGGCTCTTCTTACCAGGAAGAAGCGTATTGCTACTCTTGTATTTATTCCAAGCTATCTTAAGCTCTTGTTGAGTACCTCTTATACCATTATTCTTCCTCCAAGTTCTGAAGGAGTTGTAGTCAAGATTGGGAGGTGGAGGTGGAGGTGGTGCTTCTGCCATTTGCAATAGTTTATTAACTAGTAGTGTTTACGAGTAAGTAACTCGTAGACTTGTAGTGAATTAGTTGTATTTAATCCAACAGTCCCAAATTATGAACAAGTTTGTAGAGAGAAACTGCCATCTTCATTTGTATTGCTGGGTCTATCATATTTGGTACTTTCTTGGGCGTTGGTTGTGATTCAAACCATCTAAGTAGAGTCAAGAGCTGGTTAAAATGGGTTGACATTAATCTAGAACTTGGTTGATTAAGACTATGAGACATTGATAGCTTGAATGTTGGCAGGTCAAAGCCAAAGTTGAAATTCAATGATGTACCCACAAACCGCAAAGCACCTCTAATTGTCGGTGCAATTTCGTCATACCACTGTCTCTCATAACTACCCTTCTCTTGCACGATTGCTTTGGCAGTGAATAGGTCTACTATTCCTGGTACTAATTTGGTAGAGAGAATACGTTGGTATGCTTCAGGTCCCGAAGAAGATTCGTAGACGGTTTCATTACTTACAATGTAATAACCACGTCTTGTATAAGTGCCACTATTTGCATCCTTTAATACCAACTCATATACACTCCTAATTTTTAGTAGATTAGTATGCTCCTCAACCTCCTCTATACTAAGAAATGCTACTCTAACCGGTTTGTTAGTATTGAGTTGCAATTGGATGTATTCTAGGAGGTTACTTGTCGTAAGAACCTCGTCAGCACCAGGAGTTGCTGCTTCTACATAGGCACGATACACAACTTTCAATCTACTACGAACTATGTCATGTGGATTATTCTCCAATTCATCTCTGTCTGGTGAGAGATAACCACGTGCAATACACCAATTCGATGCAAAGTGTAGATGCATAATCGCTAGTCTATAGATTCTCAATTCTTCAATAACAATAGGTACTGGTTTGAGTGGAAGTATGTCAATATCTACCTCCTTTGGAGAAAAGAATATAGTATCAATCTCCTTTTCCTCTAGTAGATATCGCATAATTGGCCTTAGAATAGTGTCAATGTATACTCGAACCATGTATACATCATAATCTCCAGCATACATTGGCATTTTGTTACAACCTTTGCGTCTTCTCATAATTACATTCATTGTTGGTGGATCAACAAACTTAGTACAATATGCAGCAACATTTGCATAGTTTACTGTCTCTGTTGGCCGTGGCGGATCATCAGCATTTTCATCAATTGCATTGGAATAACGCTTAATTTCTCCACCTTCTGACAATAATGTGAATTCAATAGTGCCAATTGGCAAACTACCAGGAAGAACAAGGAAATGAATGCCAAAACTACCTAATAGAATATCCTTGACATAGTTTACCACTTCTTGTTGTGTTGGGAATTCTTTACATATCTCTTCTAGTTGCTTTTGTGTGAATTCCTTGGTTCTCTTTGTGGTCCTCTGCATTGTTACTACACTTTTACTTGGTAAGAATGAAGAGATGTGTTCTCCAACTTCTCTTGGGACATTAGCGAGTGTTGGCACTCCTAGTAGTTGTTGTGTATGCGTCTTCTTACTTGGTGATTTCTTACTTGGCGATTGTTTGGGAGGCAACTTAACAGGTGTCTTCACAGGCGACTTAACAGGTGTCTTCTTAGGAGATGTCTTCTTAGTCTTCTTTGTACTACTCTTCGTCACCACACCATGTCTTTGTTTGTATTCCTCCCATGCAGAACTAACCACTTGTTTGCTACTTCCAGGATTCTCCCTAGAATAGTAAGACTGAAATGCTTGCCACTTGGTGATGGGTTGAGCCATGTTGTGTATTTATACACAAGATATACTAATATCTTGTGTAGCAGAATGGTTAGAATAAGTTGTTAATTACTAGCCAGCTGCGTAAGCACTGCACTACGCAGTAGTGTTAATCATCTTCGCTACTACTCTCTTCAGCCTCTTCTCCACCAACTACATCAGCCAATTCAACATATGCATGTCTCAACTCGTGTAATGCATTCAATACTATCTTTATGGATTCATCTTTCCAGTTCTTCTTCGCTGCTTTTGGTCCCAATAGACGAGTACGAGCAGCAGGTGAGCCTCTTTCTAACCAGAAATATATGACGAGTAGCAATTTCTGTATATTGAATATGTGAGACTCTAGTGGTCCTTCCTCTTCAATATTCTCTTGTTCTTCCTCCCGTTCCTCCTCTTGTTCTTCTTCCTGTTCCTCTTCTTCGTTCTCATTTAAGTTCGGATCAAGTAGATTAAGCATATCCTCTCCAATCTCTTCTACAAATACAGCTTGTCCAATATCATAGCTAGAAAACTCCTGAACTAGTTCTCGTGTATGTCTTTCGAAATATTGTCTTGCAATATCTATTCCATACCTATTATTCTGTGCAGTCTCTCTTCTTGTACGGAGAATATCAAGAATGATTTGAGGAGCCAACTTGCCAGGTAGTTTCTTCTCTGTTAGTATCTCTTCTAAGACTCTCAAACCTATTTGACGTGATTTGACGCCAGTAATAATTGCCAACCCAACCACTCTTGGCAATCCAATCTCTCTGTCTTGTACAGTATATGAGAAATATTCGACTCGTTGTCTATGATGAATGTTAAGGATAATTACATTATCACCATTCAAGAAGCGCAATTGGAAGAGTTCATTAGATTGTAATCTCTGCTCAATGTAGTCAACAATCTCCTTGGTTGTTGGAATGTGTCGCCTAATAGCTTCTTGTATTTGCAAGCCAACTAGTGTTGTGTTTAGTAGTCGAAATCCTTCAACAATATCATCCACATAGAATCTTGTGAATCGCAATAGTGCTGCCTCTTCCATTTGCATTATATTCTGTGGTTCAAGCGTGTTTGCAACTGGCATAGATTGACCGTGTATCCACATTGAAGCTAGTAGACGCAAATGAGATAGTTTGTGTTTGTATTCATCAATATCCTGGATTGTTTGTGGAATAGGAAGGTTGTCAATATCTATCTCTTCTCCCAATATACTAGCAAGATGCGGCTTCAATACATTCCAAGCATAGTCTCTTGTCATTTGTAGACCATAATCTTTGTCAGAAGAAACGCAGCTCTGTCTTCTTCTTAGTATTGCGAGCACAATAAATGGATTTGGTATTCCTTGGATACCAGTAGGCAATTTAGATTCTGCCAGGCTACTTAACATACTATTATTGGATAGTGTCACTGCTCCTTGTTGCTCATCAACACTATCTAGTATAGTACGCATATTACCAATGGGTAGAGAAAGATGAGAAGCATCGATGGATAGACTTGTGAAAGCTCGTTGGTTGACATCATAGAAGACAATGGTTGAGAATCTTTCTGTTTCTATTATCTCCTTGATATACAATGCAATCTCTTCTTCTGTGGGAAGAGACTTACACAACTCCTCCATTTGCCGTTTGGAGAGTGTACCAAGTCGCTTGCTAGCACTTTGTAGTCTTCCCAGCTCTTTCCATCCTAATCTTGACGCAATTTCACCATGTACATCCCTTGGTAGGCTTTGGAATGTTGTTCGTATTGATGGAGTTGGAGGAGATTCCATCCTTGATTTACTCTACAACATGCATAGTTAATTGGTGCACGGTTGCATTCATACTAATACTATCACAACTGGATTGTGATAGTTATGAATATAGTATGCTACTAATATCATGGCTTTGTTATTCCTATCCAAAGAACCTGTATAACAAATTGCCAAAGTTGTGTAGTCATTTTGGGAACGAATTCTGGTCTATACACCTGTGTATAGAGAATGTATTGAGAAGCCAAGTCTATCTTTTGCATATAAATGGTGCCTAGTAGTACTTCTACAAGTTTCTGTGATACTGGAGTTGTACGAGTAATCAACCAGTTGAAAACAAGTTCTGCACGAATGCCATCAATACTGCGAATAATTGTACCATATTGTGGCGTGTCTAGTGCGATTTTTGATATTAATTGTGCTTTGAGTATCCATAGAATGTCCTCAAAGGTCATCTCTTGCGCTAGTGGATTGGATATGTAGGTACAAAATGTGTCTCTTATATGCACAATAAGTGGTAGATGTCTCATAGAGGCAAATTTGAGTGTTAGGAGACGTTGTGCTGGTGTGAGAGTGTAGGTCTTCTTCCACTTGCTTGTCTTGTCCGAGTCAATAGAAGATTCATAATCATCTTTTGTACGCATGTTCAACACCTTGTTCCAAATAGCCTCTAAGAATGACTTGTAGGAGTAGGATTCACACTCTTGGTAGGTTTTGAGCAAGTCCTCTACAGAACCAAGGACACATTCATCAATGGAGAATTGATATGCATACTTGATCATAGCAAATAAGGACATATAAGAACCAAAGAATGTAAATGTTGCCTTGGTTCCTAGCATTGCCAGCGATTCAGTAGCAGAAAATGCAAGCTGGAAGAACGGGATTGCTATAATCGCACTTTTGTGGCAATTAACAATATGTGTAATGTCATCAGAGAGGAAAATGACTGTATCTGCAGTAGCATCATTGCCAAATAGTTGATTTAGATTCATTTTCTTCTCCTTCTCAAATTGTTGTTGGTATAGTGGACTAGACGGATGTAGCCGTTTCTTGTCCATTCCTTTATTGTTTCTAGATGTTTATTCTTGGTATCTTCTTGGTATCTACATAGATAACAAGTCAACTTGGCATGTACTGTAGTATAATACAAGTGACCAGCACACTAACAAATACTAGTATACAAGTCAACTAACACCGAGAACAATGGACACCGAACACAAGATGAGACTTGTTCTTGTCTTTTGTACGCTGTGTCTTGCAGCGGGTTTTACGTGGAACTTTTATTATATGTATTCTAGGTCACAAGTCGAGAAACATACGCAAATACAGGTGTTAGTGGATGTTGCAAGTACACAAAAGACATTGATGTGGGCGCTCTTCCACAAACAACTGCCATTCTTTGATGATAAACAAGAAGGATGCAAATACAAGTGTGATGAAATTGGAGAGAATTGTCATTACAACATTTCTAGGTGTTTGTATCGGTATTCTCCTTCAAATTGGACTAGTGTAGTGGTAATACAACCACTCTCTAATTGTGGTGGTGATTTGTGTGCAGCTGGTCCACAGCAGAATCCGGTGTTAGTATAACTACTATTATTAGGAATGTCTTGTTAGTTGTCTCAACTTGTTGCTGTCGATATAATAGTTGTTATGCGACAACTATTAGACTATTGTTAGTGGTAATAATACTTTGTGTGTAAGAGTATGTTATCTCCTGTGTACACTCAAAAGTAG
>Ga0214473_10000242_pt1 | contig 76819 bp, 57 predicted proteins | sample RVTome_7_FD_203509 | JGI IMG/M metagenome (GOLD analysis project Ga0214473, IMG submission 203509) | Soil microbial communities from uranium-contaminated site in the Upper Colorado River Basin, Wyoming, United States - RVT98D197 | ecosystem: Environmental > Terrestrial > Soil > Contaminated >...
AAACCACTGATTGGGTCCCGCAGCCGCAGGGTGACCGTACACGAGCTGGATGCCAACCGGGGATTCGAAGTATTTACGGTCAGCCTGCACGAGATAATAGCCAGGGAAGGGAAAGGAGCCTTTTACGTATTCGACTGCCTTTCGAACCTCCTTTCCGCCTGGGCTACCGATCAGATGATCGGGAATTTTTTCCGGGTCACCTGTCCTTACCTTTTCGAGATGGATACGGTGGCATATTTTGCGCTGCTACAGGGCAGGCACTCATTTAAAACCACCGCGCATATCAGGGAGACCACGCAAGTCCTGCTCAACGTGTATAAGTACGGCGGCGAGATTTACACGCAGCCGGCAAAAGTCTGGCAGCGGTCTTCTCTCACCATGTTTCTGCCCCATGTAAAAAGAGAAGATGTCTTTACTCCGATCTCTGACAGCTACAGCTCGACGAATCTTGCCACGCAATCCTTCCACGCCGAATCGGACAGCGCCAGGCGGCGCCTCGATTTCTGGGACAGGCTTTTCCTGCAGGCGGAAGACCTGGTGCGCAGGAAGGGGGCCGAGGAAAAGCGGCGGCGCATGATCGATCAGCTTTGCCGGGTGATGATAGGCCGGGAGAGCCGCATACTCGAGCTGGCGCTGGCTCATTTCTCTCTCGATGACCTGCTCGAGCTCAAATCCCGCCTGATCGGCAGCGGGTTCATCGGTGGAAAAGCCGTCGGCATGCTGCTGGCCAGAAAAATTCTGCTGGCAGATAAATCTTTCGACTGGGCGTCACACCTCGAAGCCCATGACTCCTTTTATGTGGGTGCGGACGTTTATTATTCCTATATCGTGCACAACGGCTGGTGGAACCTCCTGATAAAACACAAGAGCAAGGAGTTTTACTACGAGGCCGGCGCCGAGCTGCGGGAGAAAATGCTGCACGGCGAGTTTCCCGCCGAAGTGCATCATGAATTCAGAAAATTACTGGATTACTACGGCCAGTATCCGGTCATCGTGAGATCGAGCAGCCTGCTCGAGGATGGATTTGAAAACGCGTTTGCCGGCAAGTATGACAGTTACTTCCTCGTCAATCAGGGAGACCCTGAAAAGCGCGTCGAGGAGTTCGAGGAAGCCATTCGGAAGATATTCGCCAGCACTATGAGCGAGGATGCCCTGGCTTACAGGATGCAGAGGGGACTTCAGCGGCAGGAAGAGCAGATGGCGTTGCTGATACAACGGGTATCCGGCTCCTATCACAAACACTTCTATTTCCCGGACCTCGCCGGAGTGGGCGTGTCATATAACACTTTCGCCTGGAGTAACGACCTGAATCCCGAGGCAGGAATGCTCCGGCTGGTTTTTGGCCTGGGCACCCGGGCGGTAAACCGGGTGGACATGGACTATCCGAGGATAGTGGCTCTGGATAAGCCTTTGAAACAACCGCATAAAGGATTCGAGGATACGAGGAAATTTTCCCAGCAGGACGTGGACCTTTTGAATATTGACAAAAATACATTTCAGACTGTTTCCCTGCTGTCCCTGGAGGGTGAAAAGCTCGAGATTCCTTTCGAGCGGTTCGGGGTCAGAGACAGGGAAAGAGCTTCGATGCTTGAAAAGCATGGTAGAAAAGGGCTCGAAGCCTGGGTGCTGACTTTCGACAATCTCCTTTCCTCGGGCGAATTCCCCTTACTGATGAGGAAGTTGTTGAAGACCCTGGAAAAAACCTATCGTTTCCCCGTTGAGGTGGAGTTTACCATCAATTTTTTGCGAGAGGGTAAGCCGCTGATCAATGTCGTCCAGTGCCGTCCCATGCAAACCGGGGGGCAGCGCAGAAAGGTCGTAATTCCAACCAATGTCGATCCGGAGAGGGTTCTGTTCATTTCGGAAGGAAATTTCATGGGTGGCAGTTTCAACCAGCTTATCAAGCGGGTCGTCTGGGTCCATCCCGACCGTTATTTCGAATTGACACAGACCAGGAAATACGAGGTGGCGCGACTGGTAGGCAGATTCAACAAGATGCTGCCGGATGAAAATAAATGCCCGACGATGCTTATGGGACCCGGCCGCTGGGGCACTTCCACTCCCTCTATGGGCGTGCCGGTTTCTTTCTCCGAAGTCAACCGGATGACGGCTTTGGTCGAGGTGGCGGTGGGACAGGATGGTTTCATGCCGGAGCTGTCCTTCGGCACGCACTTTTTTCATGACCTGGTCGAGACCGGCATCTTTTACATCGCACTATTTCCCGATAACCGAAACTGCAATTTCAATAGATTCTGGCTGGAAAGCTTTCCCAACGAACTCCAGGAACTCATTCCGGATTGCGGTGAATACAGATGGATTGTGCAGTTGGTCAACTTCATGGATGAAAAGCTGCACCTGCTGGCGGATATAATGTCTCAAAAAGTTCTCTGCGTAAACGAAGCAACCAGACAGAAAAGGGGCTCGCCTCAGGCAAGCCCCTTAAGTCTTTAAGGTTTTCCGGCAATAGCGGCTAAATCAATCCGAAAGCCACCATTGCTTTTGCGACTTTAATACATCCGGCGATGTTTGCGCCATTGATATAATTACCGGGAGTCCCAAACTCATCGGCGGTTTCGTAGCACAGCCTGTGGATATTGCTCATGATGTCGGCCAATCGTTTTTCCGTGTATTCGAAGGTCCAGGTATCGCGCGTTGCGTTCTGCTGCATTTCCAGGGCCGAGGTGGCGACTCCGCCTGCATTGGCCGCTTTTCCCGGTCCGAAAGAGATGTTTGCCTCGAGAAAAACTTTGGTTCCCTCGGGCGTGGTGGGCATGTTCGCCCCCTCTCCCACTGCCATACAACCGTGCTTTGCCAGTAATTCCGCATCCTTGCCGGTTATTTCGTTCTCTGTGGCCGAGGGGAAAGCGACCTGGCAGGGGATATCCCAGATATTGCCTTCGGGAGTGTAACTGGCATCCTTGTGGTAGGAGGCGTAGTCTTTTATCCGTCTGCGTTCCACCTCCTTGAGCTGTTTCACCAGATCGAGATCGATCCCCTTCTTATGATAAATCACGCCGTTTGAATCCGAACAGGCAACCACCTTGCCGCCCAACTGCTGGATCTTTTCAATCGTATAAATTGCCACATTGCCGGAACCGGAGACGACGCAAGCCTTACCCTCCAGCGATTCACCCCGGACTTTCAGCATTTCACTCACGAAAAAAGCGCAGCCGTAGCCGGTAGCCTCGGTGCGCACCTTGGCGCCTCCCCAATCCAGACCCTTGCCCGTGAGCACTCCCGATTCGTAACGGTTTGTCAGCCGCTTGTACTGGCCGAATAAGTAGCCTATCTCTCTCGACCCCACTCCGATATCCCCGGCGGGGACATCCGTATATTCTCCCAGGTGGCGATGAAGTTCGGTCATGAAGCTTTGGCAGAAACGCATGATTTCATCGTTCGATTTCCCTTTCGGGTCAAAATCGGATCCGCCTTTACCGCCGCCGATCGGCATGCCGGTCAACGCGTTCTTGAATATCTGCTCAAAACCCAGGAACTTGATTATGCCGAGATATACGGACGGATGAAACCTGAGACCGCCCTTGTACGGCCCTAAGGCGCTGTTGAATTCCACCCTGAATCCCCGGTTGATCTGCACTTCGCCGTGGTCATCCTGCCAGGGTACCCGGAAAATTATCTGGCGTTCGGGTTCGCAGATCCGCTCGATAATTTTTCTTTCACGGAATTCGGGGTATTTGACCAGCACCGGCCCCAAAGAAAGAAAAACTTCCCGGACGGCCTGGTGAAATTCAATTTCTCCGGGATTCCTTTTTATTACGTCCTGAAAAATCGGTTCGAGCTTTTCATCCAGGACCTGACCCATTTTATCTCCTTACTTTGAAAATTCGTTTTACTCACTTTTACTGGCAGGTACATTAGCAGGACCAGCAAACAGTTGCTGGCAAGGCCGGGATACCCTTAAATCAAAAGATATTTTAAATAGCGACTGAATCCCTGCTTGTCAATTATGAATTGCACCTTTTTCTTCTCGGTAAAGAAACCTCATTGAAATGAAGAATTGTGTGGGATGAGAGAAAGTTTGAAAACAATTCGAGCCATCAGATAGTTTAATTTCTCGACTCTATTTTCAAAACGATTCGCTATTTGATTGGCATTCTCATACAGTGGCCATTTTCCCCACGCTTTGTGACCATCTTTTTCGACGGAATAAATATTTTGAGAATTTGCGGGCACTAATAATCCGAATCGAAGAGAGCCCCTGGATATCAAGCGAATAGACAAACAACTGTCACAGGTACAAGGTGCTCGCACCGTTATCGGTAAAGCTGAGTTATTAAATCCGAATATTTTATGCCGGGCTTCAGACTTATACTGAATCCGGTTCCAAGGCTAAATCTTCGACAGTGTCACGAATGGCCGCCAATTCGCCCCGCAGAAGTTCCCACTCGTTATTGAACAATTTTTCCGCCAGACCCTGATAGTAATCTATCCCTTCGAGCAGGTTCAGCCTGAATTCCTCAAAAAAGTCCCGCTTGTGAGTGGACATCTCAAGCGAAAATTTTTCCAGTTCTTCGCGGAGGTAGTCGACATAGAGCCCGATCTCCAGCAAGAACATATGCGGCCGGTCGGGCGGTGTGAGACCGGGTCCCTGGCCGTAAATGTGGCCGACCATTTCTCGCAGAGTGGCAAGCCTGGAAAAGTTAACGATGTTGGGTCCGCAACATATCGCCGGAGTAGCGTCCGGCTCAATACTATACTTGATTTTCACGCCTCCGGACAGGTCATGGCAGATGCAGCTTTTGGACAGCACGCCCGCCTTCACAAGGGGCAGTTGTTCCTCCGTGTAACCGGCGGCGTCGAGACTTTCAAGCTTTAAGCGCTGGTAAGTCCGGGAAGCTTTACAGATCGAAATTTCCGAGAATTCGGTATTTATCACCATGAAACCTTTGGAGCAAGGACTGCCGGGAGTTCCAGCCTTGATACGCTGTCGACGGGCATTCTCGCTCGCGGAATTGCGCAAGTTCCAGAACGGGATTCCCAGCGGCGAGCTGTCGCTTAGAAAAACATCCTGCTCCGTGGCATTGACCAATTTAGCCAGATGCTCGTCATCCACGCTGGTAACTTCCGGGACAAGCAGGAACGGCGTGCCCCAACCAGTCCGGTCCATCTTGTAGTATTCAAGCATCAGGCCGTTCTCGGCGCTTGTTCCGATGCCGCCCTGGACTGTATATATCACCGCCGGACAGGAATCCATTTCCGGGCGACCCGCGGCTACCAGCGCCTTATTGTAAATCGGGAAATGCTTTTCAACCAACTCCTGCCGCTGGTTTTTCAACCGTTCGAGAATCGGCCCCAGCAGCATTCCGGTGGTGGGAAAGGCATGGCCGCCGCAGTTCAATCCGGACTCGATGCGGTACTCCGAGACCCAGATTCCGCGTTTTGTCAGGAACCTGCCCTGAATTTCAGCCGAGCGCAAATCGCTGACTTTTAATGCGACTTTCTTTTTTAGCTCGCCTTTGTCGTCCGGATAAAAATCATCGAATTGTGTAAGATATGTGTAAAGACGCGGGTTCATGCCGGCGGAAATTTCGACAGATGAGCGCAGGCAACTTCTGGCGAAACCACGCAGGGCCGCCAAGGCATCGGAATACTCCGACCCGAGCTCCCGGCCTTCACGGTAGTTTTTCTTGTCGCCCTTGGCCATGATATTGGCCTCAATGCCGCCCGGAACGATAAGAGTCCGCAGGTGTTCCTGCAACCGGGCTTTTTCCCGGGGTTCGTTTTCCGCGAGCATTTCCCGATACAAGCGCTTAACCCGACCTTCCGGGAGCAATTCGAAGTAACGCACGATATCGCTGTCAGGCGAAAACGGCTCGGCCTTCAGCTGCTTTACCTGCTTTTGCACCAGGCGGTCCAGCAGGTCCAGATAGAGTGTAATCCGGCACGCCCGCGCATCCTCATCATTGTCACCGACAGCTTCGTAAGGCTCGCCGGCTTGCTCGGAGTGGTACTTTCTCATCTGTTCGATTAAAATATCATCCACCAGCGAAATAACGGATGTTATCCCGAACCGGGCCACCCGGAGAGGAGTATCGATAGTAAAGCCCGTTCCCATTACGGGAATGTAAAACAAGTGCCTGTTTTCGGCGACTGTTGTCACCTTACCGATCCCTTGCTGAAGTAGAAAAAATGAATTGGCCCTTCCAGGGTTTGGTTGAATCCAGCTTTGTCCGGTTAAAAAATTGCTTTAGGATTAATGTTTCCCAACTGCTTATAAAATAGAGCATTGCCAAGGTGTTTTCCTTGACTTTGCGACAAAAAGACCAACGGCAGATTTCGTATAACCTTTTAATTGTAAAGGAGATACGAAATGCCGACCGGGTTGAGGCCAAGTTTCAGGAAAAGAAAATCCGTCCCTTTCGAACAAGTATGGAGCTCAATTCAAAAAGCTATTCAATTTAGAAAACCACTTTCAATCTCTCTATGGTGAATGTGGGTTGAATGTCAAAGCGACCGGCTTAAGTTTGGAGTGCCGACACTCGGTTGTACGTTAAGATCTTCAGGAGCCGTATCTGGCGGGCGGCTGGTCGGCCGGCTTTTATTTACTCTCTTTGTCGGCGGCCTGCGAGGGAGCGATTTCTTTGTCCTTGGGAAGAGGTAAATCCTTGGAGGGATCCTTTTTGACCGGCGTGACTGCTTCCGCCTCGTCTTCATTCGTCTTTCCGCCCACCGTATCCTTGATCTCGGTATAATGTTGGTCGTAGAACTGGCTGAGTTTGGGCGTGAGCAGCTTGCAGCGGCGGTATTCGCCGGAAGGTAGATCGCCCAGCCGCTGCATTAGGTTGACCGCCCGCACGTTGACTTCGAGGAACGGACACTTGGTCACGTTTTTCTTGCAGACGAAGATAGTCGGGCTGTAGAGGCCGGTGAGCGGATAGGGTACGGCTGCATCGTACGGGCATTTCTTGATCAGCCGGTCGATTTCGGCATAAAAGTCGAAGATGTCGGTCAGCTCGAGGCCGAGAGTGAGGGCCTTGACCGGAGTTTCATGGAGTTGCTTCTCCACCACCTTGACGTTCATCCAATCCACGATGTCGCGCGTGCTGTGCGGCTCCGCGAACAGCCCGTCCTCTTTCTGCAGGAAGGTATCGGACACCACCAGCGCGTTGGGCAGGGCCGCCCATTTTTCCTTGCGAACGAAATCCCTCTCCCCTTTCTGGTATCCGCAGAGCTCGCTGATTGCAGCCGTGACTTCTTCCCCGAGGTCGAGTGGCGCGAGCTCCTTGGCCGCCTTGGCGTTCAGGCCCCAGTACGTTTTGGCCCGCTCCTCCGGCTGCGAGAGAAAGACCTTGCTGTTGTCGAGCACGGCGCCGTAGTTGTGGAACAGGCCGGCTATCAAGTATTTGATCAATTGTTGTTCGTCGTTCTTGACGATCGCTTCAAACTGCGGGCTGGTGGCAATGGCCAGGTTGAGGATCGCGACGTTCATCGCGTGGTCGGCGAAATCGGTGACCTTCTGGCTTTCGGCGAACTCACAGGTAAACCGCATCCGGTATAGTTCCAGGACCATATCGGCTCTTTCCAGCAACCGGTTGAGCAGAAGGTCGAAGATGTGGACCATTCCCCGCATCAGTTTTTTGAAGACCGCCGCTTTCTGGCGGGCACTGAACAGCTCCTGCATCTTCTCCTTGATTTCCTGCCGCAGCCTGTCGATCAGCTTATCACTGCGCTTGAGCAGGAAGTCGAACTGGAGGTTGGGATTCGATTCGCGGAACTTGAGCAGCCGGTTGACCCTTTCCCAGGCCAGTTCCGTGCCTTTCGGGTAAAGAATCGTGCCCGTGTCGCTCTTCAGGTCGTCCGCCAGTTCGATCCCGCCCTTGAAAAGCTGGTTTTTGAGCGGGTGAAAGGCGGTGAATTTGAGCATCGTGTTGAGGCCCTTGATCAGGAGAGTATCCCCCTGCGCCTGAAAAACTTCTCGGATATTTACCTGTTCGGTTTTTTCCTGGGCCATCTGGGCGCCTTATCTGCTGATAATATCCCGGTCGTTATTGCGGCTTGAGCAAGCGAAGAATTTATAATTTTGCACCAAACGGCGAAAAAGTCAATCAGGTTTGGTGATTGGAATTAAACTGCGGTTTTCAGGAACCCTCATACTTCCACGCCGGCGAAGTCGGCGGCCTTGGCTGGAAGATTGGCTGACTGGTCGAGGAGCCGTTCCAGCGGGAGCGGCTGGGGGCTGGCGTAAACTGCGGCGATCAGTATATGCTCCCGGCCGGGTTCGAGACTTGCGGACACCGAGGCCTGCACGGCCCGCGCGTGGAAGACGTTCAGGTCCTCCCGGCCCTGGAACCCGCCGGCCCCCTCGGTGGTGTTGAAGCCCAGCACCGCCCGGATGAATACCGCATGGCCGCTGGCGGAGTTGGCCGCCCGGACCCAGACCCCGCCGCTGGCGACTTCCGGCTGGTCAACCGGACCCAGGCCCAGGGCGTAGGTCGATTCGGCCGCGACTATCGGCCGGGGACCCTCGAACCGCAGCCGGTGCACTCGCCACTGCATCTCTCCCTCGATCAGCACCAGGCTCTCCACGCTCACCTCGGTTTTCCCCACCGGAGCCTTCCAGCTCCAGCGCATCCGGTCGGTGCCCATCACCTGGCCGGTGAATGGAGTGTCGCGGCGGGCGTAGTTGCCCTGGCTGTCGCGGAAACTCAGCGTGCAGTCCGGAGGCACCCGGTCTTCCACGGTTTCCACGTTGAAGGGGAAGTGGGAAGAATAGCTGAAATTGTAATACTTGCTGCGGTAGTCGGCGCTTTTGTCGCAGGCAGTCTGCCAGGCTTGGACCTGGCCCGATTCACGGTGGCCCGCCACCAGGATCCCCGGCCCGGCGATCAGCTGGTTGAAATCGCCCTTTTCCACAGGCAGCGGCTCTTCCGGCGCGCTCCAGAACGGATCGGTCTGCGGCAGGGCCAGGGCGGCGAAGGCCTGCATTCCCCAGTAGGGATGGCCGTTGTTGATGTAGCTTTCGCACACCGACCGGCTCGAATGCGGGGTCAGCGTTTCCAGCAACCTGTCGTTTTCGCTGTCCCAGGCGCCGGCTTCCCAGAGCCAGGCCAGGTTGGCGTTGCAGACCCGGCGCAAGAGGCCCGCCGAATGCGGCCAGAGTCCGGCGCGCCAGGAGAGCACCAGGGGCGTGAGAACGGCCCAGCGGTAGATCAGCGAGCGGCCCCACAGCACGTGGCTGCCGTTGGCGCCGAACAGCAGGGGCGCACCGGCGAGGAAATTGGCGAGCCTTTCCCGGAACCTGTCCCGCAGCTGGGGGAACCGGTCTCCGGCCACCAGGAGCCAGTAGAGGTTGTGCGAGGCGAAGACCCAGAAGTTGTAGTAGTCGTACTGGCTGCCCTGGGTGGTGTCGCTGTACCAGCCGTCGCCGGCGTACATGCCGTCGATTGCCGCCAGGTCGGCCCGGAAAAAGGCCTCGTCCCCCGAGAATTCCGGCCATTTATCACTCAGGGCCAGCCGCACCGCGTGGTTCACCGCCGTGAACAGGGCCCAGTTGTTGCGCCGCACCTCGACCAAGGTGCAGCTTGCCAGCCACTTCTGGACGTTTTGCCGTTCGGCCTGGCTCAGCCGCTCCAGGACCACGTCGCGGGCCAGCCAGAGGCTCCAGGCGATGATCGAGCTTTCCACCTGGCGCTGGTCCCAGTCGGTGGGGCTGGCGTACTGCCAGAAGTCCTTGCCCAGCGGGTCCGTGCCGTGGCGCAGGGCGGAAGTGAACACCTCGGCCAGGTCGTAACTCTTGCCGTCCACTTCGAGGGTTTTAGCGCCGTCCGGCGAGGCGATCCGGGCGGCCAGGGCCGGCATGATCCGGCTCACCGAATCGCAGGTCCGGCCGCGCGCGCTGATGAAATTTTTCAGGATGGTGCCGCCCCGGTAGTCGCAGACCGCGAAAGTGTCGGAAGTGCGCAGAGCGTTGCGTACAAAGCCGCGCGTGATGGTTTCGAAGATTTCGTTCCAGCGCCCCCAGCCGTAACCGGAAGGATTTATCAATGGAGAATTCTCCTGTTCCGCGGTGGTTTCTTCCTTATTACCGCAGCCGGGCTGGCCCACAAGGCCCAGGCCGGCGGCTGCCGATACCGCGCCGGCAATGAAATTCCGGCGGCTGATCGATACTTTAGAGCTGACTTTTCCCGTTACACCCATTTCTCTCTCCCGCTTAGTAGTTCCTCGAGAACAAATCAAATTTACCCGGGACTTACCTGTCATTCAAGACTATAAAAAGTCAGCGCGTATCCGCAAAACGCTTTCTGCCTTCACTCACCGAATATAAAAAAGTAACCAATTCCGGTGGCTGGGTGTATATAAACAGGATTCCTGCCTCAAATGGAAAATCCTTGACAGGCCGGATTGCCGGTATTTTGTTATTCCCTTTGCAGAATTGTTCTTATAACAGCCGACTCCGGCTCCCGCGGTCGATTTCATGAAGATAGTCGAGACCTCCATTCGCCGTCCCGTTACGGTCACCATGCTGATGGTGACCCTCGTCCTGTTCGGCGGAGTGGCCTACCAGCGCCTGCCGATCAACCTGCTGCCGGATATATCCTATCCCACACTATCGGTCCGCACCGAATTCGTGGGAGCGGCGCCCGAGGAGGTGGAGAACCTGGTCACGCGCCGGATCGAGGAGGCGGTGAGCGTGGTGAACAACGTCATCCGCGTCTCCAGCCGCTCCCGGCCGGGGATCAGCGACGTCACCGTGGAGTTCGAGTGGGGCACACAGATGGATTTCGCCTCCCTGGAGGTGCGTGAAAAGCTGGACCGAGTGAGACTGCCACAGGAAGTGGGCAAGCCGGTGATCCTGCGCTACGATCCGAGCCTCGAGCCGATCATGCGCGTGGGTGTGACCAGCGACCAGATCGACCTGATTGCGCTGCGCACGCTGAGTGAGGAGCGGCTGAAAAACAAGCTCGAAACGATCGACGGAGTGGCGGCGATCGAGGTTTCGGGCGGACTGGAAGAAGAGATCCACGTGCTGCTGGACGAGCGCAAGATCGCCGGACTCGGCCTCACCATCCAGGCCGTGGCCAACCGTGTGGCCGCCGAAAACATCAACCTCACCGGCGGCACTCTCACCGAGGGAGAAGCCGACTACCTGGTGCGCACGATCAACCAGTACAGGACCCCCGAGGATATCTCCGACATCATCATCGAGCGCCGCGACCAGGCGCTGATCCGGCTGAGAGACGTGGGCGAGGTGACCCGCGGCTGGAAGGACCGCACGGTCATCACCGAGGTGGGCGGCCAGGAAAACGTCGAGCTGGAGGTGTACAAGGAGGCGGACGCCAACACCATTCTGGTCGCCAGGCGGGTCAAGGAGCGGCTGGAGGAAATCCGGAATGAGTACGCCAATTCGAGCGGGATCGAGTTGACCGTGATCACCGACCAGTCGCGTTTTATCGAACAGTCGATCGGCGAAGTGCTCAAGACCGCGGTAATCGGCGGCATCCTGGCGGTGCTCGTCCTTTTCGTTTTCCTGCAGCGGTTCGGGGCCACGATCATCATCGGCCTGGCGATCCCGATCTGCGTGGTGTCCACCTTTTTCTTCATGTATGTTTCCAACGTCTCGCTCAACATCATGTCCCTCGGCGGCCTCGCCCTGGGCGTGGGCATGCTGGTCGACAACTCGATCGTGGTGCTGGAGTCGATCGACCGTTACCTCAAGGAGGGGTACGACCGGATCGAGGCCTCCAGCAAGGGCGCCTCGCTGGTGGGTAAGGCGGTGACCGCTTCCACCCTGACCACGGTCTGTGTCTTTCTGCCGATCATCTTCGTCACCGGCGTGGCCGGCCAGCTTTTCACCGACCAGAGCCTGACCGTAACTTACAGCCTGATGGCGAGCCTGCTGGTAGCGCTCACCCTGATCCCGACGATGAGTTCGGGATTTTCGGGCGGCCGGTCATTCGGGCCGGTCCGGCACCCGGAGCAGAGCCGGGACGGCCAGCCCGCCGCCGGTCCGCCTGCCGCCCCGCGCCCTCCGGCCTGGGCCGTCAAGCCTTTGGCTGTCGGCAAGTCCATCCTGCGGGTCTTTTTCTATTGGCTGCCCTTCGGCCTGCTCACCGTTTTCAAGTACATCGGCCTGGCCGTGGGACTGGTCGTGAAAGGCATCCTCTATCCCTTTACCCTAACTTATCGCCTGACTTACTCACGGATCGAGTCGGGTTACGGCAAGGCTCTCCCCTGGGTCCTGGATCACCCCTTCCTTACCCTGGGACTGGCGCTGACCATGTTCAGTTCCGGCGTGCTGATCTACCCCAGGCTCGGCATGGAGCTGATCCCGGAAATGAGCCAGAACGAGATTCAGGTGGCGCTTAAAATGCCGGTGGGCACGCCGGTCGAAACGACGGAGAAAGCGCTTTCCCGCATGCAGAAAACCGCCTCGGCCGACCCGGAAATCCGGCTGGTTTACGTTTCGGCCGGGCTTTCCAGTATCGGCGGCGGAGGTTTGAAGGAGGAGCGCGAGGATATCGGCCAGATGAACATCATGCTCAACGGCGGCCTGAACCGCGCGGCGGAGGATGCGCTGATCGACAGGCTCCGCTCGGAATACGACCTGATTCCGGGAACCAGCGTCAAGTTCTCCCGGCCGGTGCTGTACAACTACAAGACCCCGATCGAGATCGAGATCAAGGGCTACAACCTGACCGCCCTCAAACAGGTGGCGGACGATGTCACCGGCCGCCTGCGCCGGATCGAGGGGCTCACAGACGTGAAGAGTTCCACCGAGGGAGGCAATCCCGAAATCCAGATCCTCTTCTATCGCGACCGCCTGGCCGCCCTGGGCCTTACCCTTAGCGAGCTGGCCAATGCCGTGCGGGGCAAGGTGCTGGGAGACGTCCCCACCGAGCTGCACAAACTGGGCCGCAAGATCGATATCCGCGTGCGAGTCGATGAAGATGCCCGTAACCGGATCGACGACATCCGCAAGCTCACCGTGGCCCGGATCGACAACCGCCCGATACCCCTCGAAGCGGTGGCCGACCTGATTATCGAGGAGGGGCCGAGCGAGATTCGCCGGATCGACCAGGAGCGGGTGGCGGTGGTTTCGGCCGGCCTCTCCGGCATCGACCTCGGCACCGCCATCCAGCGGATCAAGGCCGAAATCGACTACCTGCCGCAGCCGCCCGGAATTTCAATCGACTTCGGCGGCCAGGGCCTGGAAATGCAGCGCTCGGTCGACAGTATGGTTTTCGCCCTCTGCCTGGCCGTGTTCCTGGTCTACCTGGTGATGGCGAGCCAGTTCGAAAGCCTGCTGCACCCGTTCGTCATCATGTTCACTATCCCGTTCGGGCTGGTGGGCGTGGTCTGGTCGCTGTTCGTGACCAGCGGCATTATCAGCGTGGTGGCGCTGATCGGCGTGGTGATGCTTTCGGGGATCGTGGTCAACAACGCGATCGTGCTGCTGGACTACGTCAACGTGCTCAGGCGCGAGGGCATGAGCAAGCGCCAGGCGCTGGTGGCCGCCGGCCAGGCGCGTATGCGGCCGATCCTGATGACCTCCCTGACTACCATCCTGGGCCTGTTGCCGATGGCGATCGGACTGGGAGAGGGCAGCGAGGTGCGGGCGCCCATGGCGATCGTGGTGATCGGCGGCCTGGCCGTGGGCACTTTCCTCACCCTGCTCCTCTTGCCCACCATCTACAGCCTGCTCGACTGGCGGGAATAGGCGGCAGGCCTGTCTTCCATCTCGTCTTTCAAAAACTTTGCCACTCACACGGCTTGTTCTTAAATTGCGTTCGATACGGCTGATCCAGATCTCACCGGTAAACGACACTGCGGAGGCGAGATGGAGCCCGGCGGCGAATTCATGGCGAGTTTGACTAAAGCGGTAGAAACCTTGAGCGCCATAGTCTGGGGCCCGCCCATGCTGATCCTCCTGGTGGGTACCGGGATCTATCTCACCCTGATTCTGAAGGGCCTGCAGTTTACCACCCTGCTGCCCAGCCTGCACCTGGCCCTGATCAAGCGCCGGGACCGGGACAGCGAGGGGGATATCAGCCATTTCCAGGCGCTGATGACCGCTCTGGCCGCTACCGTGGGCACAGGCAATATCGCCGGGGTGGCCACCGCGATCGCCGCCGGGGGCCCGGGCGCGATGTTCTGGATGTGGGTCACCGGCTTGTTCGGCATGGCGACCAAGTACGCGGAGGCGCTGCTGGCGGTGAAATACCGGACAACGGACAAGCGGGGGATGATGTGCGGCGGGCCGATGTACTACCTCAGCGTGGGTCTCGGCTGGAAATGGCTCGGGGTTCTCTTCGCCATCTTCGCCACGGTGGCCAGTTTCGGGATCGGCAACATGGTGCAGTCCAACAGTGTCTGCGATGCGGTGCACGGCACGTTCGGCGTTCCCCACTCGGTTACGGGGGCGCTCTTGACCGTGGCCACCGGCCTGGTGCTGATCGGCGGAATCAAGTCGATCGGCCGGGTGACCAGCCTGCTGGTGCCGGTGATGATCGTCTTCTACTTCTGTTCGGCGCTTTACATTATTCTGCTTGATATCGGCATGGTGGGTGAGACTTTCCGGCTGATTTTCCGCGAGGCCTTCACTCCCACCGCGGCCAGCGGCGGGTTCGCCGGCGCCACGGTGATGCTGACAATCCGTATGGGCGTGGCCCGCGGCGTCTTTTCCAACGAATCCGGTCTGGGCAGTTCGGCGATCGCCGCGGCCGCGGCCCAGACCCGCCACCCGGTGCGCCAGGCGATGGTTTCGATGACTCAGACCTTTATCGACACGATCGTGGTCTGTTCGCTCACCGGCCTGGTGATCCTGATGACCGGGGTGTGGGACAACGGCGCGACCGGGGCCAAGCTGACCCAGGACGCCTTCAACCTGCATCTGCCCGGCCAGTTGGGCGGCGTGATCGTTTCGATAGGCATGATTCTCTTCGCCTACTCGACCATCCTCGGCTGGTCCTACTACGGCGAGAAAGCGCTCGGATACCTGCTGGGGGAGCGGGCGATTATCCCCTACCGGCTGATATTCACGCTGATGGTGTTCGTGGGTGCGGTGTCCCGGCTCGACTTCGTCTGGCTGGTGTCGGACGTGATGAACGGGCTGATGGCGGTGCCGAACCTGATCGGCCTGCTGCTCTTGAGCGGGGTGGTGGTCAAGGTGACCGGCTCGTATTTCAAAGCCAAGGCTGCCGGTGAACTTTTCTAAGCGCCTTGAGCAGTATCCTGCCTCGCCGCAGCCGTTTTTCGCTGATTAACAGACCGCAGGTGTTTTCCACCAGACCGATGATTTCCTGCCGGCTGAAACGTGAGAGCTCCAGGTCCGCATTCACGCTTTCCTCCATTTTCCCCCGGTCGAACAGCCGGCGGTACCAGGCCCGCTCTTCCGGCAGTTCGATAATGAACTTGCGGCGGCAGAAACCGGTCAGGCTCTGGATCAGAAGCAGCGCTGTCTCCCTGGGATAGAAAGCGATGATCCCGGTACCGATTATCAGGTCGAACTCCTCGGTGGTCGGATACGGATTGAAGGCGCGGTAGATTATGTTGGGGTAGGGGTTGAGCCGGCCGGCGAGCCTGGCCAGGCCGGAGGTGGGCGCCGCCGAAACTACGTCCACGTCGCCGTCGGCCAGCCGGCGCGCCAGATAACCCGTACCGTTTTCCAGGACCAGCACCCGGTTGTCGGTCAGGTCGCGCGGCAATTCCAATAACTCCCACACTCTGTCCGCCAGCGACAGGCAGCTCTGCCTGAACTGCTCGGCCCGCTCCAGCTCCCTCTTATCCGCCGCTTCGGGTTCCACCAGCGGCCGGATCAGTTTCTCCAGGCGCTCGCCGAGCCGTTCGGAAAATTGCACCAGTTCCTTTTCCATCCCTCAGCCTTTTCCGCAGTCTGCTTCCGGTAGGCCGTATAGCTTGAGCTTAACCGACAAAGCCGGGCTTCGCCGGCAGGATATTATCCCGCAGCGAAGCCCGGCTCGTGACTGTACTGGCCGGACCTGCCGGCCCGCTCACTGCGGACCGGTGATCGCTCTGGCTGCTCGACTTCAGACCGGACGCGGCGCACCGGGGACCGGTACCGGAGTTTCCGGCGCCGGGCCGAATCCAAGGCTTGCCGGAACGAGGTTGAGCTCGCTCTTGGAAATCTGGTCCCAGGTAATCACCTTGCCGGTGTAGGCCGACTCGCGTCCCATGATCGCGGTCAGGGTACTGTCGATGGCGAAATCGAGCAGGTCGTTGCGGGCAGCTTTCTTGCGGATACTGTCAATCAGCTTCATGTGCTCGTACACGCTCGAATTGTGAAGCTTGTCGCGCTCGCCGCGGTAGCGCCAGCGGTTCTGGCCCAGGATGGTGTCGCGGCTGTCGCTTTCACCCAGCGTGCCGATCACCCGGTTTTCGTTCTTGCTGTCGCAATTGTCCCACTGGCGGCACATCAGGTTGACGTGGAGGCCGTTTGGGTATTCGTAATCGATGGCCATATTGTCCCAGATGTTTCCGTACTTGGGATCGGTGCGCTGCTGGCGGCCGCCCTGGCCGAGTGCGCTGACCGGAGTGGCGCCCAGCGTCCAGTTCATCAGGTCGATCTGGTGCACCACCATTTCGACGATCTGGTCGCCGGAGAGCCAGCAGAAATAGTACCAGTTGCGGCACTGATACTCCATCGGCGTCCAGCGGGGATTGGAGCCGCGGTGCCAGAGGCCTCCGCCCAGGCGGTGGAGCGTGCCGTGCTTTAATTCGCCGATTGCGCCGTCGTGGATGCGCTTGACCGTCTCCATCGCGCTCAGGTCGTGGCGGGCGTTGAGACCCACTACCACCGACAGCCCCTTCTGCTTGGCTTTTTCCGCGCTGGCCCTGATCTTGCGGCAGCCGACCGGGTCGGTGGCCACCGGTTTTTCGGCGAAGCAATTCAGGCCGCGGTTGACCACTTCCTCGTAGTGCACCGGCCTGAAGCCCGGGGGAGTGGCGAGGATCACGTAGTCGAGGTCGAGGGCCATGAGCTGCTTGTAGCCGTCTGGACCGGTAAAGATCTTGTCCTTGGTGACCTTGATCCGGTTCTGCGCCTCGCCCTGCAGGTCGCGGTCCTCTTTGAGCGCCTTCAGGCTCTTGTCGATCTGGTCACTGGCGATGTCCGCCATCGCCACCAGCTCGACCGCCGGGTCGGCGACCAGCGCATTGGAGCAGGCGCCGGTGCCGCGGCCGCCCGCGCCCACCACGCCTACCTTGATCGCCGGCCCCTGGGCGTGGGCCGTGCGCACGAATGGAAAGCCGGAAATGGCCGTGGCCGCTGCGGCGGCCGCGCCGGCGGAAAGAAAGTCACGGCGCGTGAGAACCTTGCTGGTGATTTTTTCCATCGATCCTCCTGGTGGACTGGAAATAAGACTGCGGCTGTTCCAAAGATATCTGCGGGGATGTGCGCCTCAGGCCGGCCGGCCCGTCCTGAGTAACCGGCAAGCAACGTCTATTCCGGCTGATTAACTAAATTACCAAATTCGAAACTGCGGTGCAAGGATAAGCTTACCGGGCTGAAGATCAGCCACCTTTTTTCTTCCCGGGCGCGCTTTTCCGGCAGGCGGCAATGGCCCGCTCGATTTCCGAACCCAGCTTGCGGTTGCCGGTGGGCTGGGCGATCTTGAGCGCCCGGCGGCAGTGTTCGAGCGCCCTGGAGGCGTTCCCGCGGTGCAGTTCAGCCTGCCCGCGGAACAGTTCCGCCACCGCCCGGTGTTCCTCCAGCCCGTGCTCGACCGCCAGCGCCTCGCCCTGGGCAAAACAGCGCTCGGCTTCCTCGGGCCGGCCACTGAAACTCAGGATCGAGCCGTGGTAGAGCACGTTCTGCACCGTGATCGGGTGGTTGTCGGAGCTGAGTGCCAGGGCCAGGCTCTCCTCGAAATAGCGCAGGGCGGAATCGTACTGCTTGAGGTTGTAGTAGTAGACGCCGATGGTGGAAAGGATGGTGGAAACGTATGAATAATCCTGATCCTCGCGGGCGTATTCGAGCGCTTCGAGGTAGTGATCGAGGGCCCTGACGATTTCCTTGATTTCGTAATAGGCGTTTCCCAGGTTGGCCAGCCAGATTCCCTGGTTGCGGAAGCTTCCGGCCCGCCGCGCCAGACTCAGCGCCTGGCGGTAGTAGTCGATGGCGGTTTCGTACTCTTCCAATGAGAAATAGATCGAGCCGATATAGCCCAGCCAGTTGCCGGTCTGCTGCAGGTCGCCCCAGTTGCGCAGCAGGTCCAGCGCCTGGTGGAACAGGTCCAGCGCCTCTTCGAGTTTCGCCTGTTCGTAGCGGAGGCGGCCGAGGTTGCTGAGGGCGGTGACTGCGGCGGTTTCGTCCCGCCGCTCCCGGGCCAGCTCGAGCGCTTTTTCGTAGGTCTGTTCCGCCTGCTGGTAGCTGGCGTTCTGCTGCTGGATGTATCCCAGGCCGAGCAGCACTTCAAGCCGCAGATCGGCGTAGCGCTCGGCTCCGGCCAGCTCCAGCGCCCCTTCCAGCTCCTGCTGGGCCCGGCCGTAATCTTCGCGCCGGATACCGAGGCTGCCGGAGGAAATCAGGCTGCGGATCACCAGTCCATCGTCTCCGGCGGCGCGGGCCGTTTTCAGGCTTTCAGCGAAGAACCGGCCGGCGCCGCTCCAGTCGCCCCTCGACTGCATCATCTCTCCCAGCTCGAGACCCGCTTCGGCCAGGGGTACCGGCAGGTCGGCCAGGCGGGCCAGCTCGAAGGCCGCGCTGAGTGTGCCGAACGCCTCGCGGGTCTCACCTTTGCCGACCCTGGCTTTGCCCGCCTTCACCAGCAGCTTCACCAGCATTTCGTTGTGCCCGGACCGGGCCTCTTCTCCCCCTTCGGCCCGCTCCAGGCCGGCCCGCGCCAATGCCTCGTCGTAGGCCTTGCCGGCACTTTCGTAATCCTCCAGCAGGCAAAGCCGGTCGCCGGCGGAAACCAGTACCTCACCGGCCCAGTCGGTGCGCAGAAAATAGGAGCCGGCCAACAGGCCGGCGACGGCGAATTCCACGTCGCGGCCGTCCTCGGCGGCCTGGCTCTGGAGCAGTTCCGCGCACTGCTGTCTGAGCGTGGTGAGCCGGTCGGCGGGCATGGACTCCAGGAGGATGTCGCCGGCCAGCGGGCAGACCAGCCGCAGAGTGGCGGCCGAGCCATGTTCAGCCGGGGACTGGAGCCAGCCCCCCGTGCTCAGCCGCTCGACCAGCTCGTCCAGTCCCCGGGAGCGGTAGCCACTGCGCGAAAGAAGCGCGGCCGCGTTTTCAGCCGAGCTGTAAGGCCCCAGCACCGCCACCACCTGCAGCAGAACCCGGCTGTCGGGGTCGAGCGGCTTGAGCCGGTCGCGGATTACCGTGGGCAGGCTGATCACCTCCAGCGCCCTCGAGCGCGATTCGAGAGCCTCCACCAGGCGTTTCTTCACCGACCGGGCGGTTTCCCCCTGGCTCCGGTCGCTCAGCAGGCGGTAACATTCGATCAGAAGCTGGGGATTTCCCGGCGCCCCCTCCACCAGGGCCCGCTGCAGCCTGGCCGGCAGCGGGCCGCCGCCGGCGGTTTCTTCCAGCCCGGAGAGAATCCGCCGGCGGGAAAGCTTCGAGACGCGGCCCAGGGAAAACTCGTCGAATTCATCGAGGTAATCGAGCTTGCCGCTGAACGAGCTGCAGCTCGAAGACAAAATGACCAGCGGCCAGAGGGTTTCCTTTTTCTGCACCAGGTGCACCAGCAGCTCCAGTGAAAGCCGATCCACCCGCTCCAGGTCGTCGAACCAGAGCACCAGCACTTCGTTCGGCTTTTCCTGGCTCGAGCCGGCCCGCAGCGCCTGCAGGTAGCGTCTGATCGCGTTCAGCACCTTGAGCCGGCCCTTACCCAATCTCCGCACTCCGGTCTGGAATTCGACGGGATAGGTGATGCCCAGGAGCTGGCAGAAAACCGGCAGGATCGTTTCCGGGTCGTAGACCGTGCGGGGGAGCCTGAGGGCGGAAAGGGCGGCCAGGCGCGATTCGAGCTTTTCCTTCTTGGCGTACTCGCTTTCCCAGAAAGAAACTCCCAGTTCCGCAGCCAGAGCGGTCGCGAACGCACCGTAGGGCAGCAGGCGAACACGGTGGTCACGGGAAGCGAAGAGGTGGATGCCTTTGACCGAGCGCAGCCAGGCGATTGCCTCCCTGAGCAGGCGGGTCCGGCCCGCACCTTCTTCCCCGGCCATGTGAAGCCAGATGGCTTGGCGTTTTTCCGCCTTGTCGATAAATTCCCTCAGGCGGTCGGTCAGGGCCTTGAGTTCGGTTTCCCTGCCGATCAGATCGAGATCATGCATGGGACGGGCCGCAGATTGGTAGTAGCGCGATGGTAAATCTTTTTCTGCCTGTAAGAGAAAAAATACTGGCCTCTGTGTCAATCATCAAGCAAATTTGAAACCTTTCCGGTTCATGAAATCCGCTGAAACACCAGCCCTAACCGGGAAGAATATCCCATTATTCCCTCTCCGGTTATTCATTCGTGCGCTTGACAAGGCAATGGTATTCGGAGTATAGTAAATTGAGAGAATGTAATCAGAGAACTTCAATTCAATAAAGGAGAAGCCATTATCTGATTCCGGTTGTATGAGCCACCCGACATCGACCGTATCGAGAGGTCGGAACGATCGACCATTATCGGGTTGGGAACTAAAGTCTGGTGCATGTATCACGACCATGGCGGGGTGAACATGGCTCAAAGAGACCTGAACAAAGTAATTCTAATCGGTAACATTGGCCGCGATCCTGATCTGAGACAGACAGACAATGGCAGTGCAATTTCTACATTTTCTCTGGCGACCAATACCACCTGGGTCAGTAAAGACGGAGTGCGAAACGAAAAAACCGAGTGGCACAACATAGTGGCCTGGAACAGACTGGCCGAAATCTGCCACCAGATTATCCGCAAGGGAGATCAGATTTACATCGAGGGCCGCCTGCGCACCCGGACCTGGACCGATGAAAGCTCCGAACGCCACCAGAAAACGGAGGTCATCGCCGAACAGATGATAAAGCTCAGCCGTAAATCCAGCGAAGGCAATGTACCGATCGAGGCCGGGACCGACAGCGGCGAAAACTGGAGCGGGTATTCGGGTGCCAATGACCAGGCCGGCGAAAAATAGCGCAGAATTGCAGACCGGAAACAGGGAGTCGATTCGAGGATGAAAGGCAAGGGCAGCCAGTCCGGCCGTAAAGTGGCGGAGAAAAAGCTGGATGTGCTGAAAGACGTGCTGGAGAGCAAGGAAAAAGCCTCGGGCTCGATCATCCGGGCTTTCAAGAAGCTCATGCACCAGGAGCCGGACCAACCACCGGGCAAGGGTCCCGGAGGGAAAAAATAAAAAAGCCCCGCTGATCAGGCGGGGCTTTCGTTTTCGGCCGAGTCGGCCGGCGGTCTATTCCTTGACCACCCAGACCTTGATTTCGCCGGTCACCTCGGGGTGGAGCTTCACCTTGACTGTGTAGACGCCGAGCTGCTTGATCGGCTCGTCGATTACGATCTTGCGCCGCTCGATCTGGAATCCCTGCTTGGCCGCCTCATCGGAGATGTCCGCGGCAGTCACCGAACCGTAGAGTCGGTCTTCCTCCCCCACCTTGACCTGGAAGGTCAGGGAGAGGTCCTTGATCTGCTCGGCAAATTTCCTGGCTTCCTCGGTTTCGCGTTCGGCCAGCTGGGCGGCGCGGCGCTTTTCAAACTCGATCCGCTTGAGGTTGCCTTTATTGGCCGGGTAGGCCAGGTCCTTGGGAATCAGATAGTTACGGGCATATCCCGGGGCGACGTTTACCACGGCGCCGATCCGGCCCAGGCTCTCCATGTCGGCTCGCAGAATTATTTTCATCGTTCCTCCCGCCTTTCCTCTGCGTTTATGTAAAGTCAGTTTTGTCGATTCAACCCGCCGCCGGCACGCTCTTGCGAAAGTCCATCCAGGTGTCGAGGATGCCGAAAACGAGATGTACTATCACCACGGGCGTCAGGCAGAGCACCACCAGCAAGACCCTGAGAATCACTCCGCCGCCGCGGCGCGCCACGAAGAAGAACATTATCGACAGCCCGCGGATCACGTAAAGGCTGCCCATCACGAACAGCAGGTTGAGCGCGATCCGCAGCAAAGTTTCGTACCTGCCGAAAAGCAGCCAGAGTATCAGCCCGGCGATCACGATCCAGATCCAGTTATCCTCGAACCGGTACTGGTTGAACTGCGTGCTGCCCAGCGATAGATGTAGCTTGGAATCCCCGAAGCGGCGGAAAAGGATTACCGACAGGAAAAAAGAGGCGATCATCATCAGGGCAAGCTGTCCCGGGATGATACGCACCACCAGGCGGGTCATCCGCTCCCAGGCGATCTCCTGTTCGATGTCCGCTTTATCCCGCCCGCCCGCCAGCTCCCGCCAATGCTGCTGAGTGACAGCCGTTTCCGTTTCGATCTGCCGCCAGCTTTCCGGGTTGGCCTGGACCACCACCGCGGCGGTGACTATCGCGCCCACCAGCGATCCGACGATTGCGCTGGAGGTGACGCTCGAAAAAAAGTTTTCCCGCAGGGTCCACACTGCGGTCAAGGCGGAGACCAGGGCAAAACAAGCGGTCAGCGGATCGGCCCAGAGGGCCGCAGCGGCCAGCACGAGCAGCGCGAGCGCGGAATACTTCCGCACCGCAGAGCGGCTGTCGCAGCAGAGGAAGATCAGGGACAGCGAACTGCCGACGGCAACCGCCAGGAACGGGTTACTCAGTGCAATCGCCGCTGCAACTGCGAGCAGAAGCCACTTATTGCGCGTCCGGTCTTTCTGCATGGAAATTTCCCTGATCGGTTATCTTCCAGCCAGCCGACGGATACGCCTGGCGCAGACGGCGTCCAGACTGGGTCAGTACTGGTGTTCGCCGATGTACGGGATCAGGGCCAGGTAACGCGCCCGCTTGATCGCCAGCGAAAGCTGCCGCTGATGCCTGGCGCAGGTCCCGCTGGTGCGCCGGGGGACGATCTTGCCCCGTTCGGTCAGGAAGCGCAACAGTTGCCTGGAGTCCTTGTAGTCTATGCTCTTGATAATATTTTCACAGAAGTAGCAGGTTTTTCTGCGTCCGTTATGCATTTAGCAGCACCTCGAAGAAACAAGTATCCATCGCTCAGGGTAAGATATATCATAATAATCCGAAACGGCGGCCAGGGCGCTGCCTCTTTTACAGCCTGGCTTCGGCCGGCTTGATCGGCCGTTCCGCTTCCGGATCGTAGAGCACCAGGAGGCTGCGCAGCACTCGTTCGTCGATCCGCAGCCGGCGCTCGATTTCGGAAATTGTAGTCGGGCTGCAGTTGAAGCGATAGACCCGGTACCAGGCATTCTCTTTCTTGGCCACCGGGTAAGCGAGCTTCTTCTTTCCCCAGTTGATTGATTCTTCGGCGATTATTTCGGCGCCCTGGGCCTTGAGGATTTCCAGAACCGATTCGAAGCCGTTGTCGATTTCGGCTTCCTCGATAGTAGGGGCAAGCAGGAGTACGATTTCGTACTTCTTCATAGGCCTTCTCCCTTCGGACGTTAGACCCCCGCCTCCGGCGGGCGGGGATAGGGGGTTAGTACATATGTAAGTTACATATGATCAGGCAATTTACTATCGCCCGGCAAAAAAATCAAGTCTCCGGTCAGGTAATACGGCCCTGGACCAGCCCCCGGTCCTATCCGCGTTATACCGTGCGGCGGGGTCCCGTGCAGAATGCCCTCCGGGCCGCTGAAGTTGAATTGCCTCGGGCGATCATATATAAATAATGGAGCAGAATCCATTGTCCCGGCTTTACCCTGCATAAACCGTCACCCGGGCCGGTCGGCTGGATGCCAAGGTACGTAAACATATCGATTTTATTTCCCCTGCTGCTGGTTGCCTGGTTGCCGGCAGAGGGCGGTGCCAAAGAACGGCCCACGGGCTTGGCTGCGGATTCGGTTTTCCGGCAGGCGCAGAGCGCCGGCGAACTGGGAGACACCACCGCCCAGCTCGAACTGCTCGGCCGCACCCTCGAACTCTACCCGGACCACAGCGAGGCCCGGCTGGCGCGGGGGCGGCTGAGCCTGGCCGCCGGGGACCGCGAAGGGGCCCGAGTGGATTTTACCCTCGCCCTCAAGTCAAAGTCGGCCGCGCTCAGAAGCCGCGCTTTCGTGGGCCTGGGAGACATCCAGGCCAGCCTGCCGAACCGGAAATTGGATGCGATCGAACAGTACCGGATCGCGATCAAGACCGACCCCTCGAACCTGGAAGCCTACCACGTCGCCTCTCAGGCGGCCCTGGCCCTCAACTTCCCCAAGGGCTTCCGGATGGCCAGCGAGCTGCTGCTGGACCTGATCGACCGCGATCCGCTCTACCACGCTGCCTACGAAACCTGGCGGGACAGGATCCTCGACAAGGAAAAGGACGAAATGCGCCGGGCGGGCCGTCGCCTGTCGGACTTCGTGACCGGCCATCCGGAAAAGTACCCCTGGCTGCTGGAGGTGGCCGGATACTGGTACGAGGTGGACCAGATCGACTCCGCGCTGGCGACTCTCGACCGGCTGGCTGCGGCCGACTCGGCCTACAAACCGGTCGAACGCTACCTGCTGAACTCCCGCTGCCTGGTGGAGCTCGACGATACGCTCGGTTTCGAAGCCGCCTACCACGATGCTCTTGCCGCCGCGGAAAAAATCGGCGATTTCAGCCGGATCGCCGTCCAGGCGGAGGCGATCTTCCGGCCCGAGGAACAGGAGAAGGCCGCAAAGCTGACCCGGGCCGAGGAGTGGACGGAATTCTTCCGGTCGTTCTGGAGCCGGCGCGACCCCGACCCGCTCACCCCGGTCAACGAGCGGCTTTTTGAACATTACAAGCGTCTGCGGGAGGCGCAGAAGACCTACGGACTTCACGACCTCTACTCCAGGACCAGGACTTCCAGGGACCTCAACCGGAAAGAATCCTTCCAGAACTGGGAGGAAATCGGCGCTGCGGGATTATTATCCTTCGACTACGATCCCGACCTGTTTTTCAGCCGCTACCCGGAGCTGGCTCTTCAGCAGCGGGGCTTTCTCTACGTCCGCCACGGCCCGCCGGATTTGATCTCCAAGCCTATCTCTGAAAACCTGAATGCCGCTCCGCCCAACGAGGAGGTCTGGTACTACGGCAAGGCGTTTTTCCCGTTCAGGGAGGGCAATTATCAGTCCTCGATCGGCGATTATCAATTCGTGCCGGTCGAGGTGAGGGGCATGGGTAACATCAAGAAAGCGATGGAAACCGAGTCGTTCAAGGACCCGCTGCCACGCATTACCCAGGATTGTTACGCGGTGGATTTCATGGCCGAAGATGGGGGCCAGGAGTTCGAGGCGTACCAGTCTGCGCCGGTTTCGACAGTCAAGTCCGCCGGGCCGCCCGGAGTTTCCCTGGCAATTTTCGATGAACAGTGGCAGGAGATGGTCCGTGACAGCAGTGTCACTTTCAAGGCCTACACCGGCGGCGACAGCCTCTGGATGGGAATCAACCGGGTGCGGGTGGCTGCGGGCCGGAGAATCTTCGCCGCGCGCATGGACATTCCGGGCCTTCGGGCGGTCCAGCGCCAGAGCGTGAACCTGTTTCCCTACCGCCGTAGGGGGCTGGAGCTGAGCGGCGTGATCCTGGGCAGCCCTCCGCAGCCGGGCCAGCCTGTGCACATACGCCGTGGGGTGGAGCTAATGCCCAGGCCGTCCCTCAAATTCAGCGAAGGTGAAATAATCACCGTGTACCTGGAAGTCTACGGCCTGAGCTCGAATGTCTCCGGCGAGAGGCATTGGGGAGAAAGAGTGACTATCACGCGGGCCGGCGATGAGGTGGATGAAAAAGCGGGCCTGGTCTCCTTTGTCGAAAGCCTGCTGGTAAAAGGAGAGAAGAGCGGCAGCCTCACCCTGGCGTTCGAACGTCAGCCGGAGGAGGCTGAGGGCCCGGTGGCCGAACACTTCACAGTGGACACTTCCCCCCTGTTGCCCGGCGCCTACCGGATGAAAATCGAGGTGATCGATTCGGCCAGCCACCAGCGGCGCCAGGCGGGCTGCCTGTTCGAGCTGAAGAAGGGGAAGTGAGGGGAAAAAGACAGTTACAAAGTGACAGAGTTACAAAGTGACAAAGTGGGGGAGGTTGTTCGGCCATCCGGCTTCTGACTTCTGGTGGGGAGCTGACCGGGTTTTCCGAATACTGAATACCGACTACTGATTACCCGGCGGAGCGGCTGGGGGCCATCCGGCTTCTGACTTCTGGTGGGGAGCTGACCGGGCTTTCCGAATACTGAATACCGACTACTGATTACCCGGCGGAGCGGCTGGGGGCCATCCGGCTTCTGACTTCTGGTGGAGAGCTGACCGGGCTTTCTGACTACTGAATACCGTCTACTGACTACCGGCGGGGTGGCCGGGGGCATTCTAACTTCTGGCTTCTGGCTTCTGACTTCCGGCGGTGTCTTCAGGGGGATATTTCGAGTTAAAGAGGCTCATCGCTTTCTCGAGACCCTCGGTGAAGATCGTCTTCACCGAGGCGGCGGCGTCCTCGAAGCGGTCGAGCACGGCGTCTTCCTCCCTGCCGGCGAACGGGCTCAGGACGTAATCAGTAAGCTCTTCCGTCAGTTTAGCGCCGGCCACCCCGAATCTCAGGCGGGCGCAATCCTCGGTTCCGAGCGCTTCGATTATCGAATCCATGCCGTTGTGCCCGCCCGCCGACCCGCGCGCACGGATACGGAGCGTACCCACCGGCAGGGCGACGTCGTCATAACAAACCAGCAGGTTGTCGAGATTGAAGGGCTTTGCGCGCCAGAGCGCAGAAATAGCCTGGCCGCTTCGATTCATGTACAGGATGGGTTTGACGAGCAGGAAAGGCAGCCCCTCGGCCAGGCCCTCGGTCACCAGGCACGTGTTCACGCGCAAGAAGTCGTCGAACCCGTACCGGTGGGCAAGGTAGTCGATGAACCAGAATCCTACGTTATGCCGGGTGTTTTCGTATTCGAATCCCGGATTGCCCAGTCCGACCACAACCTTCAAGCTGGATTCTGTCCGGTCCTGGGTTATTCCTCTTTCTCCTTCTCTTCGCCGGCGGCCTCTTCCGCACCTTCCTCACCCTCCTCGGCCCCGATGACCTCGACTTCGGGTACAACTTCTTCACCCGGCTCCGGTATGGCGGCGACCTGCTTGGAGACTATCGTCACCACGGTGCGCCTGGGGTCGGTCAGTATCTCGAATTCGCCCCGGGTGAGCTCCTCGACGTGGATACTTTCGTGCAGGTGAAGCTCGCTGATGTCGATTGTGATGTGGTTGGGGATCTTATCCGGCAGCACAAGGATCTCCAGGTCACGCAGCACCTGCTGGATCAGGCCGCCTTCGTTGCGCACGCCCAGCGGGTTGCCGTGTAGCACGATCGGCACCTCCACGTGGATAGCCCGGTCCATGGGCACCGAATAGAAGTCGACGTGGTGAAACAGCGGCCTGTAGGGATGGCGCTGGATCTCACGGATCAGGGTCTGATATTTCTTTTCGACCTTGCCGGTGACTTCGAGGTCGATGATGGTGTTTTCAAAGGAGACGTGCTGCAATAAGAGCGTCAGCTCGTGTTCGTCCACGCTCACCGGCACCGTCTCCTCGTTAGGACCGTAAACAACCCCCGGGACTCGGCCGCTGCGACGCAGCCGGTGCATTTCTCCCTTGCCAAAGACATCCCGCGTCTGGGCTTTCATCGTGACATTTTTAGACATTAATTACTCCCGTTTTATTCCTACCGGCCAAGCTCAGTCCACGAACAGCGAACTGACCGACTCGCCCCGGTGGATGTAACTGATCGCTTTTCCGAGCAATTCGGAAACAGTCAGAATTTTCAGCTTCGGGAACCGGTTTTTTTCCGGCACCTGGATCGTATCGGTGACCGCGATCCCGGTCAGGGGAACGCTCTGCAGGGTCTCTACCGCCCTGCCGGACAGGACCGGATGGGTGGCTCCCACCCAGATCGAGTTAGGTTTATTTTCGGCCAGGACCCGGCAGGCTGCGGCCAGGGTCCCGCCTGTGTCGATGATGTCATCGACGATAATCGCGTCCATGCCGCTCACTTCGCCGATTATGTTCATACTTTCGGCCATATTGGGCCGGGGCCGGCGCTTTTCGATGAAGGCCAGCGGCGCGTTGAGCCGGCCGGCGTAACCTCGGGCCATCTTCGCCCCGCCGATGTCGGGACTGACCACCACCGGGTTTTTCAGATTGAGCGACCGGAAGTATTCGAGAAATATTGCCATCGTGTAAAGATGGTCGCTCGGTATGTCGAAAAATCCCTGGATCTGGTGCGAATGCAAGTCCAGCATCATCACCCGGTCGGCGCCGGCCATGGTTATCAGGTTGGCCGCCAGTTTAGCGCCGATCCCCACCCGCGGCTGGTCCTTGCGGTCCTGCCGGCCGTAGCCGTAGTATGGAACCACGGCGGTGATCCTGCCCGCCGAGGACCGGCGCAGGGCGTCGATCAGCAGCAGCAGCTCCATTAAATTGTCCGCCGGAGGGTTGGTCGGCTGAACTACGAAACAGTCCAGGCCGCGGATGTTTTCCAGTATCTTGACGAAGATTTCCCCGTCGCTGAACTTCTTCACCTCCACCCGGCACAGCTCTATCCCCTGCGATGCCGCGATCGCTTCTGCCAGCGGACGGTTGGCGTTACCCGTGATTATTTTGAGATCGATGCCTGAGAACATGAAACCTGTTTGATTGATCTCTTAATAAACCGGGCCGCTTCTTTCTTCGGCCCGGTCGTGACTGCTGGCTGGGGCGGCAGGATTCGAACCTGCGGATGCGGGATCCAAAATCCCGTGGCTTACCGCTTGCCGACGCCCCAATGTCACCCGCCTGGACTGCCAGGCGCAAGAGGTGAAACGATATTGAAAAAATTGGATTCTAAAAATAAAAGTTAAATTAATACCTGTCAACCTATTTCAGGATTGTCTGTCTGTTGACGGCGGCGCCACAGGTCCGGGGGGAACACAAAATGGGCGGGAACGAACTATTTTGAATTGGATGTCTTATCTTTTTTGCCGGGGAAATATCCCTTCAGGTCTTTCAGGACTGTTACGGTACCCACGATCACCACGAAGAATTCGAGACGGCCAAGGAACATTCCGGCCGTCTCCGCCCATAACACGGTCGAGGACGTTTTATAACTCGTGACTCCTATCGTGATTCCCACCGTGCCCAGAGCGGAAGCATATTCGAACAGCGCATCCTGAAGGGAATAGCCGCCGGCCGCGACTATACAGACTCCGATAAGGTAGACTGTCAGATAGGTAAAGACGAAGATGCCGATTTGCCTGAACAGATTGTCACCGACAAAAACCTTCTGCTCGCCGGACCAGAAAATGTTGGCGCTGATCGCATTTCTGGGCAGAAAGGATTGCCTGAGCTCCCAGAGGATACCTTTGAATAAAGCGTAAATCCGGAATTGCTTGATGCCTCCCGCGGTAGAGCAAGTTCCTCCGCCGATCAACATCAGACAGACCAGGATGAAAAGTCCCAGAGAATTCCAATCGGTATAACTTACCGTGGAGAACCCGGTCGTGGTCAGGGCGGTCACGGTTTCAAAGGCCGCCACCCGGATGCTTTTGGCGAGGCTGGGATAGATTTGTGAGCTGGTCAGCACCAGCACCAGGGCGAAACTGACCGGAATCAGAAAAGCCATCAACCGGATTTCGCCGTCCTTGGCCGCCAGGGCGAATTTCCCTCGTAGCAGAAGCCAGCTGGTTACGAAATTGAGATTTCCCAGGAGCATCAGGGCTATCGACACGGCTTCGATGGCGGCCGAATCCCAGTAACCGATACTCTCGTTATGCGTGGAGAAACCCCCGGTGGCCAGCACGGTAAACGAGTGGTTCACGGCATCGAACAGGCTCATCCCGGTCAATCGGTAAGCTATTATACCCACGGCGACATAGCCGCTGTAGATCAGCAGGACGAGCTTGGCCGATCTGCGCACGTGAGGAACAAGCTGCTGGCTTCTTCCTTCCGCGGATGACAGGGCGTAGCCGGACGGACCGGTGATCGCGGAGAGCATGATTATGGCAAAACCCGCGCCCCCGGCCAGCTGCATCGTACTCCGCCAGAGCAGGATCGCCGGGGATACTTTGTCGGTGTTCACCACGGTCAGGCCGGTGGTCGTCCAGCCGCTGACCGATTCGAATACGGCACGGGTGAAATCGAAGCCGGAGGAAACCTGAAAAGGCCAGGCGGAGACAAGGCAGACTATCCCCCAGCTCAACACGACAATTACGCCGCCGTCGCGCAGGTTGAGAACCACCTCGCTGTCTTGGGCCGGCCGCAGCCGCCGCCATAAGGCATACCCGGTAATTATCAAGGCCCCTGACGGCGGCAGAAAGGCGAAGACTTCCCGGAAGCCGTCCGGCTGAGTCAGGGCGAAGAGCAGGGGGATAAGCAGCAACAGCCCGGAGAAACAGAGAATGATACCGAGGTAGGCTAAAATCAGGCTGTAACGCTGGCGGAAATACTGGTACCTGTCCATGACCCACCCTTACCGGCCTTCACCGGTGACCGCTTTCAGCGCCCGACCCAGGGTCTCGGCCAGTGTTATCAAAATAATCCGGTCGCCATTACACAGTGCCGTCCCTCCCCGCGGAATGATCGTCTCGTGGTCGCGGATCACCACCCCAACCAGGGAGTTTTCGGGAAGGGATATATCCTGAAGGGCTTTACCTATAACCGGATAGTCTTCCCTGATCTGAACCTCGGTGATATTGACCTTTCCTCCTCCCAGAGGAGAAAGGTTGGTGATACCATCGAACATGAGCCGCTGCTCGATAAGCTCGGAGATAATACCGGTGGTCGAAAAAGCTGGAATCCCCAGCTTGCGGAAGACCTCCTCGTTCTCCGGATCGTTTACCATCGCGATCGAACGGTTTATCCCGAAGTGCAGCATGGCGATCTGGCAGATTACCAGATTGTCCTGATCGTGAGGGGTCATGGCCAGCAGGACGTCTATCTCGATCGCCCCGGCGTCCTCTAACGTCGCGGAATAACTGCCGTCTCCCTGCACCACCGTCGCGTTCAGCTCACGGGACAACTGGACACATTCTTCCGGCTCGTTATCGACCACTGTCACGTGGTGACCCTTCGAGATGATATCACGGCTGAGGTAATAGAGGCTCTTGCCCTCGCCAACCAGCATCACTTTCATTCTTTGTTCTCCAGGGGTTCGACACCGGAAAAAACCAGCATTTCGAGGAACCGGTCGGCGGCAATGTCGGTGGGACAGACAGTGCGGATACCGAGCTTGCTGTAAAGCTCCTCTTTCTGGGGATCGTATACGCGGGCCAGGACCAGCGGCACGTTGAACATTTTTTTCGCCACCTGGGCCACGAACAGGTTGACATTGTCTTCGTGCGTGGTGCAGATGATGAAATCGGCTTTTTCGATCTTCGCCTGCTTGAGAACGGAAATGCGCGCGGCATCACCCTGTATCTTGAAACCGCTGAAATCCGAGGCCAGAGCTTGAAATCTCGATTCGTCCTTGTCGAGGACCACTACGCTTTTCCCGCGCCGGCTGAGAAAATTGGCGACGCGGGAACCGAGTCTGCCGCAGCCGACCACGATCACATATTCCGCCGGTGTCATCGATGGCTCCCTGAGTGCGTCCGCGCGCTGTCCGTTTCCACCGGAGGCTCATCCAGCATGATACTCCCTCTCCTCTGGAAGCTGGTAGTGCGCTCCAGATTCATCATCGCCGGCTTATAGCTCGGATCGATGTCCAGCGCGGCCCGATAGAATTTCCGGGCATCCGGCAATCTGTTTTTCAGCTCCAGCATCGCTCCCATCAGATTATAAGGCTCGGGTCTTTCCAGAAAGTCGGTGAGAGCAGTTTTAATATTATGCGCGGCCTGTTCCAGCTGGCCCTCGTTGATCTGTTTTTTGATCAGCTCGAACCGGGCGCGGGGATCGGCGGATCTGTACTCGTTTTGCTCCGCTTCTTTTTCGTTCAGGACGCAATTGACCAGCTCCCTCAATTCAGTCGAGGTGAAAGGTTTCTGGATGAAATCGGCCGCTCCCAGTTTCATGGCTTCCACCGCGGACTGGACCGTCCCATGGGCGGTAAGGATGATTACTTTGGTTTCCGGCCTGAGCTCCCGCACTTTTCTCAATACCTCGATACCGTCCATTCCGGGCAGCTTGAGGTCCAGCAGAATCAGGCTGAAGGCTTTTTCCCCGAGAATGGCCAGGGCTTCCTCCCCGTTCACAGCTGAGCTGGTTTCGCACTCCATCGACTCCAGGGCCGCGGCCACCGTGAGCCGGATGTTTTTCTCATCGTCCACGATCAGAATCGATTTGTCGTTCATTTTTCGGACCTCCCGTTTGCCGCTGAACCCGGCAAGGTGAAATTGAAAGTGCTCCCTTTACCCGGCATCGAATCCACCCAGATAGTTCCCCGGTGCGCTCGGACAATCTCTTTGCAGATCGCCAGACCCAGACCCGATCCCTCGGACTTGGTATCTCCCTTTATCTGAACGAACTTGTCGAAGATCCTGGACTGGTATTCAATCGGTATCCCCGGGCCGTTGTCGCTTACCGAAATCTGTACCTGATCGCCGATACTGGCGGCGGAGAGGATTATTTCCCCATTCCCGGGGACGTAACGCAGCGCGTTGGACAGAAGGTTTGTCAGCACCCAGGTGATCTTGTTGACATCGGCTTTCACTTTCGGCAGCCCGGCGGACAATTCAGACCTGAGAGCCACGCTTTTTTCGGCGGCCTGGTTATTGAATACCGAGATCACTTTGTCGAACAGCGTCGGCAGCGGACAGTACTGGAAGTCCATGGAGACATTGCCGGATTCTATTTTAGACAGATCCAGCAATTCGTTTACCAGTATCTTCAGCCGCCTGATCTCATCCCTGGTCGTATTCAGCAGCAGCTTGCTCTTTTCATCCAGCGTTTCATAGGCTCTCTCCAGCAGGAGATCGACACTCATCCCCATGCTGGTCAATGGAGTCCGCAGCTCGTGGGAAGCCGCCATAATGAACTCGCTTTTCAAGCGGTCGAGTTCCTTGAGTCGGGTAATGTCCCTGAACAGCGCCACCGCGCCCAGCAACTCCCGGCCCTCGCCGATTATCGGGCTGATAGTGAATGAGTAGTACTGGGTTTCTTCATTTTTTACGACTGAAACCACATTCATTTCAGCGTTTTCCCTGGGAGTTTTACCCTGGCTGACAGTGGCGGCCAGAACCTCCAGCAGCCGGCGGTCGTTGACCAGCTCCTGCACCGCCAGGCCGGTCAGAAGTTCGTTCTCCGCGCCGAATATCCTCCGGGCGGGCGGGTTGAGATTGGAAATCCTCAGGTCGGTATCCAGGACGATTATCCCATCCTTGATGCTGCCGAGGATGGCTTCGCTCTTTCTTTTTTCCGAGACGATCTGCTCGATGTTGAGGCTGTGGAAGTGGTCGAGCTTTTCCGCCATCAGATTGAACTCGACGGCTAACTGCCCCAGCTCGTCATTGGTTTCGGTAGGGACCCTGACACTGTAGTCCCCTTGCGCGACTATCTTGGTGGCCTTCACGATTCGATGCAGGGGGCTGACCAGCCTGGTCGAGAGGGTCAGGCTGAATATCAGGCCCAGCAGCAGCCCGATCACACCCACGCTGATTGTGGAAATCATCGTCTGGGCCGCCATCTGCTCGGCGTTCCGGCTGGCCTGAAACATGGTATTCTGGTTGATGTCCCTCAGCCCGACCACCTCGGCGCGCACCTGGTCGCCTACCTGGAGAAGGTTTTTCTGATAGTAGAGATTTGCCTCGGTCGGGTTCCCGGAATACAATTTTTTCAGTTCGGAGAAGCCGGTAACATAGGTGTAGTAGTTTCCCTCGATTTTTTTCAGCAGCTCCCCTTCCCCTTCGATCGTTATGTTGTCCTTGGCCCTGGCCAGCCACTGAAGGAACTCGGACTGGTGTTTCAGGAAGTCGTCCTCGCCAGCCTGTCCCTGGCCTGAAAGAAAAAGCAGAATTGCGCTGTTCTGCCGCTCGAGGCTGTTTCTCATATTTTCCGCGGCGGAGATACTGCGGTAATTCTCTCTGAGGATCGCCTCGCTGGCTTTACCCAGGGAGGCCAGGTTCAGCACCGCCCAGCCGATAACCAGTCCCATCAGGACCAGAGTGATGCTGTAGCCGAGGAGTATTTTTTTGCGCAGGCTCATGATGGCACCTTTTGGGATGAATTTGTCTCAGGAGTCTCGAGATTCATCTGCTTTTTTGAATCTACCTGATTTCGGTGCCAGAAAGAAGGGACAGGCCCGGTGATCCGGCGCTGAACAAAAACTGTTAACCCTTTGTCTGCCAAGCACGAGAATGTCGCCATGGGCGCCGCAGGAGAAGATCTCTCCCCCGACATCCGGGCTCGAGCTGTGAAGAAACGGACAGACTTTTTCGAGCAGCGCGGCCGGTATGTCCGAGTTGTCGAGTCTGTCCACGGCCTCCGACAGCCGATCCAGCGAACGAAGCCCGTCGTTATCGGCCAGATGGATGACGTAATCTGCTCCATCTTTGTCGAGCCTATCTATCAGTCCCCGGTTTATGGAGTAGAGAATCACCAGCAGTGGCTTATCGCAGGTCAGCCGGTTGCTTTTCAGTACGCGGCACAACTGGAGAATCTCCCTGCCGGCGTCCCCCTCGGCTTTCTCGAGTTCGACAGCCACCAGATCATAGCTCCCGGTCATCGCTTCGCTCAGGCACGAGACGGCGTCAGGTACTCTTGCGATTCGGCTGTCCCGGCTTACCGGATCACTCATGTCCTTCCCAGAGCACAGTAATATCGAGCCGATCCGGTGTTCCTTGTTCAATACCGAAGACAATTTCCGAGCTCCTGCTGAGGTATCGGTTACCGACTGCTCTCGTCAATTACTCCCGAGCGGCTGCCAGAGGATTGGGCAAAAGAGATGCCATTGTTTTAAATTGTTAATGCTCAAAGACTTATGGTGATTCATAGAATGAAGTGGCATTGTCTGGCAGCGGAGTTACTGCATTTTGCAGACGATTGATATTGCAGATTGCAGGATGGGTCAGTTCAATAGATACTTCTTGCGTTTTCTCCAGAGAGTGGCCGGGTCGATCCCGAGCCTGTGCGCCGCCTCTTCCAGCGAATGCGACCTGGCCAGTACGAGCCTGATATGGTCTTTTTCGAGCTCCGCGAGGGTTTTCAGGTCGACTGACTCGTGTGTCCGCTGTTTATATTCCACCAGGTAGGGTGGAAGATCGCCGGCGGTGATTACCTTTTCCCGGGAAAGTATCGTGCACCGCTCCACCACGTTGATCAGCTCGCGGACGTTTCCGGGCCAGGGATAGGAGTTCAGAATCAGGGTCGCTTCCTCGCTGAATCCCTCCGCAGGTTTGCCGTTCACTCTGGCGAATCTTTTCAGGTAATGGTCGGCGATGATTTCTATGTCTTCCGGACGCTCCCGGAGAGGCGGAATGAGGATCTCGACCACGTTTATCCGGAAATACAGGTCCTGGCGGAACTGCCCCTCGCTCACCATCTCGCCAAGATCGTGGTTTGTCGCCGAAATTACCCGCACATCGACCTGGATCGGTTTCGGCTGACCGATCTTCTCGAACTCCCGGTGCTGGAGAAAATGGAGGAATTTGGCCTGAACTGCCGGCGAAAGGTCGGATACCTCATCCAGGAAAACCGTACCGCCGTCCGCCAACTCGAGCTTGCCGGTTTTATCGCGCAGAGCCCCGGTGAAAGAGCCTTTGACATGGCCGAACAGATCGCTCTCGAGCAGGCTTTCCTGAAGCCCGGCGCAGTTGACCGTAATAAAATCCGCTTCATTTCTCGAACTCCAGCCATGAATCAAACGGGCCAGCACTCCCTTGCCGGTCCCGCTGTCCCCGCTGATCAGCACCGTGGCGTTCGAGTCTGAGACCTGTCTGGCGGTTTCGAGTATTTTCCTCATCCGGCTGCTGCGCGTGATAATTTCCCCTTCCCGGATAATCCCCTTCAGAGAATCGATCTGGCTTTCCAGCGCCCACATCTTCTCGATCTTGCGCAATACGTGCGTGATCTGGTCCGGACTGAACGGTTTGGGCACATAATCGAAGGCGCCCTCTTTTATCGCCTGCACTGCCGTATCGATCGCAGCATAGGCGGTAATTACCACGACGTATACCCGCCGGCCACTGTCGATGATCTTTCTCAGCACCTCCAGGCCGTCGATGTCGGGCAGCCTGAGGTCCAGCAGCACGACTATCGGATCGGTTTTTTCGATAAGTTCGAGGGCCAGAGCCCCGCTTGTCGCGCAGTGAGTCTCGTATCCCAAATCGCTCAGATGAATGTCCAGCGTGGTCAGGATACTCCGGTCATCGTCGATCAGCAGGGCTCTTTTCGCCGCCGTTTTTCGCTTGCTCATGGCTGGTACAGTTACTGATCGTTCGTCGACTGCGATTAGAACAATCGATAGAAAACATTAACTGCATTAAAAACAATAATGCCAATAAACTGGTCCAGGAAACTTTAACACCGAAGCTGATATAATTCAAGGCCGGGCGGAGACACCTTTTACGTTTGAAATGTTTGGACAGCCGGCGCCGGAACGCTTATTTATTCTGCATTCGCATAACCTGCATGACCATATTCGAAGGCTCGATCCATTCAATCCGATAGACCGTAAAAACCGGAAGGCAGGTAGACGATGAAAATCAGTTGGGAGCCGGTGAGCCTTATTCCCCGTCATACGTTCAAGATCGCCCGCGAAGAGCTGACCGGAGACCGTTTCGACAACGTGATCCTGCGGCTGGAGCACGAGGGCGTAACCGGCTGGGGCGAAGCCGCGCCGTTTTTCATCTACGGCGAAAACCAGCGTACCGTGATCGCCGCGCTCGAAACCCTCGAGCCGCTGATCGAACGCTGGGACGATCCCTGGAAAGCCGAAAGCCTGATGGAGGAGCTGGACGCGGCGCTGGAGTGGAACTATGCGGCCAAGAGCGCAGTGGACTGCGCCCTCTACGACATCCAGGGCAAGATCGCCGGGCTGCCGCTGTACCGCCTGCTGGGTCTCGACCCGGCCCGGGTTCCCCTCTCCTCGTTCACGATCGGGATCGACACTCCGGAGGTCGTCCGCCAAAAAGTGCGCGAGGCGGCCGCCTACCCTCTCCTGAAAATCAAGGTTGGAGGGCCGCAGGACCTGGAAACGCTGAAGATAGTGCGCGAGGAGGCGCCCCAGGCCGCTATCCGGGTGGACGCCAACTGCGGCTGGCAGCCGCACCAGGCGCTGAGGATGATCGAGGAGCTGGCCGGTTACGGCGTCCAGTTCGTGGAACAACCCCTGCCGGCGGCCAACGTCGAGGGGCAGCGCTGGCTGCACGAGCGCAGCCCCCTGCCCCTGATGGCCGACGAGTCCTGTGAGCGGCTGCACCACGTGGCCGCCTGCGCCGGGAGTTTCAGCGCGATCAACATCAAGCTCTCCAAGTGCGGCGGCATACGTCATGCGCTCAAGATGATCGCCGCCGCCCGCTCCCTGGGGCTGACCGTAATGCTGGGCTGCATGCTCGAATCGAGCGTACAGATCACCGCCGCCGCGCAGATCAGCCCGCTGGTGGATTACGCCGACCTGGACGGGGCAGCACTGTTGTCCAACGATCCGTTCAGCGGGATGGAGTTCGACAACTGCCGGATGGTTCTGCCCGCCGGCCCGGGCCTGGGAGTGGAGCGCCGCTGAACGGCCCCGGAAGGGGTCAGTCCTTCCGTTTGATCAGACTGAATGCGGTTTGCTTTGGCGTGAGTGTGAACAGCGACTTGTCCAGGCTGAAGCGGGCCAGGCCGTTTTCGGTGGGGATCAGCTCCGGCGGCCAGGTGAACGAGGCCACCCGGTTGGCGATCAGGTTGTTGGTGTAAAGGTCGTAGACCGCTATTTCCTCCGGATTGGCCGAAATCAGGTAGCGCTGCCCGCCGTATTCCGCGCCGGGCAGGGTTTCGGCGAAGCGGGCACTCCAGTAGCCGGCAGGCGGGCTCTTTTCACCCAGCGCCAGCTCGCCGGCCAGCCGGAACAGCCAGCGGTCCCCGCCGTTGCGGACTTCAGCTCCTTCGTCCCGGAAGAGCGTATCGGCCGCCTGAGCGGAATTGTCTATCCCCACCTTCGTGAACTGCCGGTAGCCCTTCAGCCAGGCCTGCCAAGCCATTTCGGCCGGCAGAAGGGCTGCTGAAATCACCGGATTCCCCTCCTCGCTTTCGGCCCGGCTGCAGGTGCGGTACAGGTCGAAAAACAGCCCGATTCCCATCTTTTCCAGCAGAAAGTCCGTGTAAAGCCCGGCCGCCGGATAGGAGAACGAGGCGTCCTGGGCCAGGAAACAGCGCTCGTCCAGGAGCGAATCGACCGCCACCAGACCGCTCTGCACCAGGTAATAGCCCAGGTCGGCGATCACCTCCCGGTCCTGGCCGCCCCGGCCGCCCAGGGCCACCGCGATCCCCTCCCGCAGCAATGGATGGGTCACGGCCGGCACGCTTTTCAGCCGGTAGTTCACCAACAGGTGCACCACCTCGTGGTAGTGGCAGCTGTAGGTGGTAACCACGTAATCGTGGCTCAGCATCCCCATGCCCCTGATCCGCCAGCCGGTGAGCTGTTCGATGCGGTCCTGGTCGCGGCAGAGCACGTAGTAGATTTTTTCCCGGGCCAGCCGCCGGAGGTCTTCTTCCGGAATACCCAGGGTAGTGCCAGCCTCGGTCACGAAACCGTCCAGGCTCCGGGCCGCCTCGGGGTGGAAAGAATTGGGATCTTCCACCAGGAAAATGAAATAATCGCTGGTAATTTTCTTGAAATTCCGGCTGAAATAGTAAACCGGGGTGATAAACCGGCCGTCTTTGAAATAAAACGCCCGCTCCCGGTTCTGCTCCGGCAGGCCGAGAGTCACCAGGGAATAGCCGCCGCCCAGGTTTTCGGTCTTCAGCTCGTACCGGCCGGCCAGCACCGCCCGAGCTTGCGCGGGCTCGAGCCCGTAGCCGATCAGGAACTTGTGCTTGACTCCCTCGTAAGAAATTCCCAGCCGCCGGGAGCGGGCGAGCTCATCCGGGTGAGGCCAGAAGGTTAGGCTGTCGCTGTTTTCGGACAATTGGCGCACGAAGCGGCGGGCGGCGGCGTTGCCGAGGCTCTGGCCTGATGATGGTCCGGCGGCGAACAGAAAGGCGGTGAGAAAAATAATCGTGCGCATAACGAATTACTCCGGATATTCAGCCCCTTACATCAGGCTTGCCGGATCACGGTCGAGCACCACCCGCTGGCCGCTTCTGGCCGAGGGCTTTACGTGGGAGGCGATCCAGCCGCCCACCCGCCCGATTTCATCCGGCAGGGCGCTTTTCACGATCAGGTGCCAGCGCCACCAGCCCCGCAGCCTCTCCAGCGGACAGGGCGCGGGGCCCACCACCAGCGGGGGACTCTCCCCGTACTGCCCGTGCACCCATTGCTGGATCCGGTCGGCCGACTCACAGGCGAAGCGCTCCAGTTTCTTTTCATCACGCCCGGAAAAGATCACGTTCAGCAGCTCGACATAGGGCGGGTACTGCGCCTCTTTTCTCACCGCCAGCTCCTGGCGGGCGAACGCCTGGTAATCGTGGCGGATGGCGGCCCGGACCGCCGGATGGTCGGGCCGGAAGGTCTGGATCACCACTTCGCCGCCGTGCTCGCCCCGACCGGTGCGGCCGGCCACCTGCGCCAGCAGGCAGAATGTGCGCTCGGCGGACCGGAAGTCCGGCAGGTTCATCGCCGTGTCCGCATTGACCACCCCCACCAGCCGGACGTTGGGGAAGTCCAGGCCCTTGGCGATCATCTGCGTGCCCACCAGGATGTCAGTCTCGCCGGTGCGCAGCCGCTCGAGGATTTCATGGTGCGACCAGCGGCCGCCGGTGGTGTCGAGGTCCATCCGGTCCACCCGGCGGCCGGGGAATTTCTCCTTCAGCAGCGCCTCCACCTGTTCGGTCCCGGCGCCCAGAGCGGTCATCCGCGGCGATTCGCAGGCCGGGCAGGAACCGGACACCGGCCGCTGATGGCCGCAGTAGTGGCAGACCAGCCGGCCGAGCCGCCGGTGCAGGGTCAGGGAAATCCGGCATAGGGGGCAGCCCACCACTTCCCCGCACTCCTCGCAGAGCAGATATGAATGAAAGCCCCGGCGGTTCAGGAGCATCAGCACCTGGCCGCCGGCTTCGATGGCGAAGCCGGTCGCGCTCACCAGAGAATCGGTGACCAGGCTTTTCCTGCCCGTGGACCAGCCCCTGCGCAGGTCGGTCACTCGCACCGCCGGCAGCGGCAGCCCCCGGACCCGCTCCGGCAGCCGGTGTAGGGTGTAGGTCCCCAGTTCGGCCTTACGGAAACTCTCCAGGCTGGGCGTGGCCGAGCCGAGGAGCACGGGCCCGCCGAAAATCTCCATCCGCCGGATCGCCACTTCGCGCGCGTGGTAGCGGGGCGTGGTATCCTGCTTGTATGTGTGCTCGTGCTCCTCGTCGATTACGATGATCCCCAGGTTGTGAAAAGGGGCGAAAACGGCCGACCGCGGTCCTACCACCACCAGATAACGGCCCTCGGCGATCTGCCGCCAGATGTCGTAGCGCTCCCCCTCCGACAGTCCGCTGTGCAGCAGGGCCACGCGCGGACCGAACACGGCGCGGAAGCGGCCGACGGTCTGAGTGGTGAGGGCGATTTCCGGGACGAGCACGATCGCCTGGCGGCCGGCCTCCAGCACCGGCTTTAAAAGCTCCAGATAGACCAGGGTCTTACCGCTGCCGGTAACCCCGTACAGGAGGTGCACGCCGTGGCCGGCCAGAGCGCCGCCCAGGCTCGCGATCACTTCCCGCTGGACCGGGGACGGCTCGGGCGGATGGTAGTCGGGGAAAGAGACGTTGCGGAAGGGATCGCGCGGGTCGTAAACTTCGTACTTGTCCACCAGCCCCTTTTGCGCCAGGGCCCCCACCAACGCGGAGCTGAAGCCCACGCGCAGCAGCAGCGACAGCTCCACCGGCGCCGAAGTTCCTTTCAGGTATTCGAGGCATTCGTGCTGGCGGGGCGTGCGGGCCAGCAGCCGGCCGGCCTCCTCGGCGGAAACCTCCTCGGCGGCCTTCACCATCGTCCGCGAACGGGCCCGGGGCAACAGCGGCAGGTGGTCGGTGGTTTCCACCACCCCCGCCTCGGCCAGCTCAGCCAGCGGCCCGGCCAGGCTCCTGGTCTTGAGCCGCGAGCAGAGACGGCTCTGCAGCATCCAGCCCCCAGGCTGGTCCTCGAGCAGGCAGAGGAGCTTTTTCTGCAGGGCGGAGAAGTTGTTCAGCAGGGGGATTCCCGCCTCGGTGAGCCGGACCTTGCGGTCGCCGACCCGCAGGAAAATCCCCGGCACCACCGCCCGCAGCGCCTCGCCCAGGTCGCAGAGGTAGTAGCGGGCCATCCAGCGGGCCAGCTCGATCAGCTCCGGCGGCACCAGCGGCACATCGTCGATCACCTCGGTCACGTACTTGAGCCGGACCCGCGCCGGCGGCCGGACACCGCTTTCGGTGACCACGCCGGTCAGAAGCCTCCGGCCCAGGCTCGCCGCCACCCTCACTCCCGGCGCCGGTGGCCGGGGGTAGTCCTCGGGCAGCCGGTAGGTATAAGGCCCGCCCCCGGGGATTGGAAATACCACGTTGACCGTCGCTTTTTTTGTCTTGGTCTCAGCTCTCAAGCCGCCTGTCATCCTCCAAGTACCGAACGGGTCGCCAGGACAGCGAGCCGGCGCAGGCCCTCCAGGTCCACCAGGCCGCCCTTCCCTTCCCCCGGCAGGTCCGCCGCGGAGAACACCGGCAATCCGGCCGGGCCGCCCTCGGCCCGCCGGCCGCAGACCACCGCCACCGGTACGCCGGCCCTGGCCGAGCGCGCCAGCACTCCGGAAACCGCCTTGCCGCCCAGGCTCTGCGAGTCGAACGACCCCTCGCCCGTGATCACCAGGTCGGCCTCGGCGACTTCCCGGTCGAAGCCTGTCACGTCCAGCACGTAATCGATTCCGGAGACCAGCCGTCCGCCGAGGAAGCCGGCCACCGCGGCGCCCAGCCCGCCGGCCGCCCCGCCACCGGCCAGACCGGTGACATCGACGCCCAGGTCCGCTTTCATCCTGAGGGCGAGGTTGGCCAGGCCCGCCTCGAGGTTTTCCACCATTTCCGGATCGGCCCCCTTCTGCGGACCGAACACCCGGGCCGCTCCACGCTCGCCCAGGAGCGGGTTGGTGACATCGCAAAGGGCGCGCACCCGGGTCCCGGCAAGCCGTGGGTCCGATCCTTTCGGGTCGATCCGGGCGATATGCGACAGCATCCGTCCGCCTTCCTCGGCGATCTCCTTGCCCGCCCGGCCCAGAAAGCGCCAGCCCAAGGCCCGGGCCATACCCACGCCTCCGTCCACAGTGGCGGAGCCGCCGAGGGTCAGGGCCAAGCCGCGGGCCCCTTTGTCCAGCGCGGCCCCCAGCACCAGGCCCAGCCCGAACGTACCCACCAGCCACGGATTACGCTCATTGACAGCCAACAGCGGCAGGCCGATCGTCCTGGCCGACTCCACCACCGCCTCCCCATCGGCAAGCAGCCCGAAGCCGGCCTCGATCGGCCGGCCCAGCGGATCGACCGCGGCTGCGGTCACGATCCGGCCGCCGGCCGCCCGGCAAACTACCTCCAGGGTGCCCTCCCCGCCATCGGCCAGCGGCAGCTCCACTGTTTCGGCCCGCGGGTAAGCTTCCCGGACGCCGATGGCAAAGGCCTCTGCGGCCTGGGGAGCGGACCAGGTTCCTTTGAACGAATCGGGTGCGAGGACAATCTTCATCAGTAGTCTCGGATTGAATTTTATGTAGCTATATCGGAAAAAGCACAAGCTTGCTCGGGGTAGCTGTACTCCGGGTAATATAATGGGGACTGAGGTAGTCTGAAAGGCGGAACGGGTCGGGAGGGAAGAGGGGGCCGGCGGCTTTTTTGCGGAGTGTGGGAGTGGGGGGAGGGCAAAAAAGATGACGGCCCCCGCCCCGGGGAGACCGGGTGAAAATCAGGCCGAGGGCCAGGCGAGACTGCCGGTCGCAAAGGCCCTGGCCTCCAGGCTGTCCGGCCGGCCGAGAGAGTGGTGGTAGACCGCCGTCCGGGCCACCATCGCCGCGTTGTCCGTGCACAGCGACAGCGGCGGGAAGATCGCCCGGATGCCGGCGGCCCGGCAGGTCTCGTCGAGTTTTTCGCGGAGCGCCCGGTTGCGTGCCACTCCGCCGGCGATCACCAGGGTCTTCGCGGCGGCGCGCCGGCAGGCGCGCATCGATTTGTCTATCAGCACTTCCACCACTGCGGCCTGGAAACCGGCGGCGAGGTCATTGACCGAACCCTCGAGGCCGCCTCCCTCGGCCAGGTCCTCCACCTCGTGAAGCACGGCCGTCTTGAGGCCGGAAAAGCTCATGTCCAGCGATTCATCCCTGATCATCGGCCGGGGAAGGGTGAACGACTCCGGGTTGCCGAGTGCGGCCGCAGTTTCTATCACCGGTCCGCCGGGATAGCCCAGCTCCAGCATTTTGGCCACCTTGTCGAAGGATTCCCCCACCGCATCGTCCCGGGTGCTGCCCATGATGTAATACTCGCCCCAATTCGCCACCTCCACCAGCAGGGTATGGCCTCCGGACACCAGGAGCGCCACGAAAGGGGGCACCGGCGGGTCCTCCAGCAGCAGGTTCGCCATCAGGTGTGCTTCCAGATGGTTTACGGCCACCAGCGGAAGGTCCAGGCAGAGGGCCAGTGATTTGGCCGTGCAGAGCCCCACCAGCAGCGACCCCACCAGTCCCGGGCCCACTGTCACTCCGATCAGGTCGATCTCGTCGAGCCGTCTGCCTGATTCGGCCAGGGCTCGGTCCACCATGGGCAGCAGGATTCGCTGATGCGCCCGGCTGGCGAGCTCGGGTACCACTCCGCCGAACGCCTCGTGCTCCATCTGGCTCAGAATCAGATGGCTCAGCAGACAGCGGTCGCCCTCCAGCACGGCCACGCTGGTTTCATCGCAGGAAGTTTCTATTCCCAGGGTGAGCATAATTGTTTGGTAAATGGTTTAAAATAACTGCCTGCCGGCGCAGTCGGGATTTTTCACCTTGCTAACCGCGATCAGAGGCTGAACTGCATTGAGCGCAGTCTGGAGACCACCTGCACCACTTCCCCGGCCGCCCGCTCGATCTGTTCGGCGGTGGTGTCCCGGCCGAGGCTGAAGCGCACCGAGCCCTGGGCCAGTTCCGCGGGCAGGCCCATGGCGGTCAGGACGTGGGATGGTTCGAGCGAGCCGCTGGCGCAGGCCGACCCGCTCGAACAGGCGATCCCCGCCAGATCGAGGTTCAACAGCAGCGCTTCCCCCTCCACCCCCTCGAAGGATACGTTCAGCGTGTTGCTGATCCGGTGTTCGGGGTGGCCGTTGAGCCGTACGCCGTCGAGCCGGCTGGAGAGAGATTCCCACAGCCTGTCACGAAGCCGGAGAATCTGTTCGTTCCTCTGTTCCAGTTCCGCAGCCGCCAGTTCGCAGGCCACCCCCAGGCCCACGACCCCGGCCGTGTTTTCCGTGCCCGCCCGCATCCGGCGCTCCTGCGAGCCGCCCAGTATCTGCGCTTCGATCGCCAGCCCGCGCCGGATGTAGAGAAGACCCACGCCCTTGGGACCGTATATCTTGTGTCCGGACAGCGACAGCAGGTCCACCGGCAGCTCACCCATGTCCAGCTCGATCTTGCCGGCCGCCTGCACTGCATCGGTATGGAATGTCACGCCGGCCTGCCGGCAGAGTCCGCCCAGGGCGTCCAGCGGCTGGACCGTACCCACCTCGTTATTAGCGGCGATAATGCTCACCAGGCACACCCGGCCGTCGGCCAGCACTTTTTCGAGTTCGGACGGATCTACCCGGCCGAAGCAATCAACGCTTAGAATCACCAGCTCGAATCCCCGGCGGGCCAGCCTTTCGGCCGGCCGTTCCACCGCGTGGTGTTCCACCGCGGAGGTGACCAGCCGCGCTTTGCCGGAGGGAGCAGTCCCCGCCGCCGAGCCGAAAATGGCGAGGTTGTTGCTTTCCGTGCCGCCGCTGGTGAAGTAGACCTCTTCTTCGGCTGCGCCCAGCAGGGCCGCCGCTTGCTGACGGGCCTTGTCGATTGCGCTTCTTGCTGCCCGTCCCTCGGCGTGAATGCTCGAAGCGTTGCCGAAATTTTTTCCGAGCCACGGCAGCATCGCTTCCAGCACCGCCGGATGGAGCGGGGTCGTGGCGTTGTGGTCGAGGTATATTCTGCCCTCGTCTGGTTTCAGGGCGTTCATTCTCTCTCTCCGGTTAATTTTACGGGTCGCTTCCCCTCCACCCGCCCTCGAAGTAAAGCAGTTTATAAACTCCTGAATTATTTGTCAACCACGGAGCGTTTCAATGATTGTCAGTTACGGAGGAGAGGCTGCGGTATTTCTCGACGATACGGAAGATTTCCTGCGACAGGATACTGCCCGGGTCGCGCTGTACGAACAGCCGGAAGTTTTCGGTGGCCTTCTCATAATCGCCCATCAGGTTGTAGGCGTAACCCATGTTCAGGTAAATCACCGGGCGGTCGATGTCGTAGGTGGAGGCGATGCTGAGGTAATGGAGGGCTTCTTCGGGGTACTTATTGACTATATACAGCGCTCCCATCATGATATATGCCAGAGCTGTATCCTGGGGCGAGAAGCTGAGATAGCCCTCCCACCGGAGCGAATCGGCGGGCTGGGTGAAGGAGCTCTGCGCTTCGACCTGCTCCTCGGCCTTTTCCTCTTTCGCCTCTTCAGTCTTATGCGAACAGAAGCTCAGAGCCAGGCCTGCCAGCAGCAGGACGGCAATGGGTGTGGATATTCGGGGCAAGGCCAGTCAATACTCCCAGGGTCCGTAATATCTGCGCCAGACTGATTCATTGGGCCGGTAGGCGACCCCGTACTCCTCAAGATTTTTCCTGAAACGCTCCCAATAGTCTTTGATCATGAACTTCGCGGTGATTATCTGATCAGAAGCGTACGTGAAGTCTTCCGGCTTTCCCTCGACGAGGAATTTACGGAAAGAGTAAACCGCGATGCTGTCATAGTAGGCAATATAATCCAGATAGTCGTAAAGTTCCACGCTGGTATCGTGTTCTATCCTCCGACGCACCAGCTTTCTTCGCCTTTCGGCCATTTCGAATTCGGGAACCAGCTCTTTGTCGAACAGTTCCACCTCCTCCGCCTGCTTGGGAAAATAACTATTGGAGGTTATCCGGAAAAACTCGTAAAACTTGGCATTGGTCTCCATATAATAATTGAAGAGGCCGGCCAGCAGAGTGAGTTCTGACTGGACTGCCATCCGTACCATCTCGTCCTCGCTCGTCACGCGTGCCAGGTTCTGGTTGTGGGAGCTGCGGTTTTCGATGCGCAGCCGGCCGCGCAGTTCGTGGATCTGCCGGGCCCGGGAAGTGGAGATCAGCGGCTTGGGGGGCTCCACAACAGCCTGGACTGCCGGTTTCGGTTCAGCCGCCCGGAAGAAGAACAGGCCGGTTGCCAGGGCCACCACGGCGCCGGCGACACCGGTAATGGCAAGCAGCTTGACGGTCGTACCGCCGTCCGAAGCACCAGCCGGCTTGCTACCGGACCTTATTTTATCCGGGCCCGCGTCCACTAAACCGCGTGCTTGCCGCTTTTCTGCCTTTCCCGCCATACTCTTCGCGCTCCTGTCTTACCGGACACTGGTAGGGGCATCTTTTCCCCGCCGGAAATTTCTTCGCCGAATTCCGCGCCGATCGCCGGAGGCTTTCTCACGTGCTTAAATATATAATTTGCAGTAAGTTATTTCCACTGCAAGAAAAAATATGAACCGTGGCATTTGTGGTACAGAAATTGCTTCTCCACTATCCCCGTAAACCGTCGCGACGGTCTCAAGGCCGTGCCAGCCACCGCTGGCTGAAAAGCTGCCACTGATTAGCCCCCGGTCAGTCGAACCAGCCCACTTATATTATCGAATGCTCGACAGGGAATGTTTAGCATTCATTGTTAGAACCAGGGGAGTTTCTCAATGACCATTACCACGCACGAAGTCGATGACATCGCGGTCGCTGAAGTCAAGGGCCAGATCAATTTCCAGAACACCCAGACGCTGAAAGACCTTTTCTGCGAGCTGGAAGCGAAGAATCACAAGGCGATCGTGGTCGACCTGAAAGAAACGGAATATATCGACGGATTCGGCCTGAGCGTGCTGGTCAATATCAGCCGCAACGTCTACAAAGGCGGGGGAAGGCTTTCACTGACGAGTCTGAACCGCGAGCTGCAGCGGATCTTTACCAAAACCAAGCTCGACCGCTGGTTCGACATCTACGAAACTCAGGAAGAAGCCTGCAAGCAGATGAAGAAGTCGAACTCCCGGAAGGCCAGAAAGACCGCCTGACCGCTCATTTGATCGATTTGGTGTAGCCGGCTTTACGGGCCTCTTCTTCGCTGTTGAATATCACCCTGAACTCTTCCGGTATCTTGTTGTAATAGACACTTTCCGGAAGATGGTAAACCCGGGTGACGCGATTGCCGATTATGACTTTCTGGCCGGTGGGGGCCTGAGCGTTACGGAAGCCCGGCAGCAAATATGTTTCACTTCCCGCTCCACTCTTCCCTGCCGATTCGATCGCGGCCGCCTGCAGTTTCCTGAGCGCCTCGCGCAGCTCACCCACTTCCTTCTCCAGCTTTGCGACCCTTTCGGCGCAATCATCGTTCACCGCCGGTGCGGCCGATTCTGCGCCGGCGGCTGATACTTTGCCGGCTTCCGGCGGTTCGCCCACCAGCTCGTGGAAAATGAAGCCGACCCGGGAATCCGGCAGCTTGACCCTGTACCAGTCGCCGCGGCGGATGAATTTCTCCAGCAGGTCCCCCTGGTAGGCTTTGCCGATAATTTTGTAGCCGAGTCCGGGGCCCTCCCGGACGTTGGCGTAACGGTTGGTTACCACCAGGTAGCGTCCGCTGGCCAAGTCAGGCTGGCTTTTCCGCTGCTCCGGCCGGCCGGCTTTCGCTTCAGGTTGCTGGGCTGAGCGTTCGACCGAATCCTCCCCGGTTTCCCGCACGCTGTAGGGAATCACCCACCCTTCGAAGCCACCGAAGCTCACCAGATAAAACGAATCCTCGGCGGCCAGCAGGTTTACCCGCGCTTCCTTCTCCAGATACTTGATTATCGGCGATGAGATGTTCGGCTCCTTGAACATCGGAGCCTTTTCCTGCACCACGATCAATTGTCCGGCGGCTAAGCCGGCGGCATAGGTGGCTGCCACCAGGCCCGCCGCCAGCCGGGCCGCTTTTCGTATAACGGTAATCGCGTTCATGAAAACAGTGTCCAGTCCTGGAGCAATCGAAACTGTCGTCCGCGGAAAGAATTTTCTTTACACTAAAATCAACTTGTCCCCGGTGCAAGTACTTATTCGACCCCGGCGGCCCTGACCGGAACAGGCGGAAAAATACTTTGCTGCCGCCTGCAGGCGATATATATTGAATTTATAGGTTCGAGAATTTGCCGAATATTGTTGAATCCGCTGCAAACTTTTCCCGGTACGGCTGACCGCCGGCTGAAGACTATTCTTGAATTCAGCGCCGCAGGGAGTATGGACAGGGAGAACCTGACAACCATCCTCGTGCAGGTCCTCATCAGCGACGAAAAGTGGCAGGCCGAAGTCGAACAGAACGTGATGCTGCAGAAGACGATCGACGAATTGTTCGCCGATTCTGTCTTCCAGGTTCTGCTCGAACACGGAGTCCTGCCCAAGTACTCCGATACGACTATTCCTCATTTCCGGGCAATCGAGCTGATATGTTCGCTGAGAGAGATGGTCCGCCAGCTGGAGGAAGGCGGGAGTGACCGGGCTGGCTTTGATCGCGACCTGGAAGACCTCCAGCTCCGGATCCACGACAAATGGGGCACTTCCACCCAGCTCGAGCTGAACCTCGGTGAACCGGCGGCCCTGGCCGAGGCGGACCGGATTGCCCGGCTTTACCATAACGAGCCGCAGTTCACCGTCCGCATCGAACACTTCCGCCTGCTGGTAGTCCCGCTGAAGTCCGGAAACGGGTTGAACGTGAAGTACCAGATAATCATCATGGAAAACATCCGGCCGCCGCGCAGCGCCTGGTCGCCTCAGCAGAAGTGACCAGCTCCGGCAGGGAACCGCCTGTCAGAACGAAATCCCCAGGCTGAACAGATGGCTGGCGGTCAGCCGGCCCCAGTTACGGTAGGCGTAATCTATCGAGCCGCGGAAAAGGATGAAGTCGTAGCCGATCCCGCCCCCGGCCGAAAGGCCGCGCAGACGGTCCGTGCCGGAAAGGCCGGTTTCATCACCGCGGAACTCCCAGCCGGCGCGCAGGGCGGCCGAGGTGTTTTTGGCAAGCTTGCGCGCCAGCTCCGTCCCCACCGAATAGCTCACCGGCATGTTGTTGTTCTGGTTGACTTCGGCGGCGGCCAGCCAACTGTGACTGTCGCCGTGGTTCAGCACCCAGGACAGCGACATGTGGAAGCTGGTGGGCAGCTTGAAGCGGGTGGCCCGGCGCAGCGCTTCGCGGTTCTGACGGGCGATGTTGTGGCCGGGGTAGATGTTTTCGGGATCGGTGCCAATCTTGAGGCTGTTGCCGCTGAAAGCGAGGTTGCCGCCGATGTTGCGGATCAGGAAAGCCACGCGGATTTCACGGCCGGCCAGTTGGGTGTGGTAGTTGGTGCCGAGGTCGAAAGCGATGGTGCTCTGAGTGTTGCCTGCGATGTCTTCGTGGACCAGCTTGAAGTTGATCCCGGCGCTGGCCCGGTCCGAAAAGTTCCAGGCGAAGCTGCCGCCCGACTGCAGGCTGTAAGCGCCGAAAGTGGCCCCGGTCCCGCCCGGCTGAGTGACCGTGGTGACCTCCTGCTCGCCCAGGCTGAGGATGCCCATGAATCCGCCGATCACGAACTTGCCCCCGGCGAACGGGCTGGCCGCGGCGGCATAGGTGTAGCTGACATCCAGGGGCTGGTCCGCGACGGTAAGGAATACCTGCTGTTCGGTCAGGAAACCCAGGCCCGCCGGGTTCCACCACACCGCCGAAATGTCATCCGCCAGGGCGCCGTAGGCTCCCCCCAGCGCCACCCCCCGGCTGCCGACCGGGATGGTCAAAAATTCGGCCGCGCGTGTGCCCGCCTCGCTGAATCCCTGCGGAATGCCCTCGGCCGGGTTGAACTGGCCGGTGGCGGCCGCCAGAGGATGCAGGGCGACAAATAATAAACACGCCGTTATTGTGGTTATTCTCTTTACCATTTTTAGCGTAGGGGCGACCGGCGGGTCGCCCGCTTCCAGCGTGAAGGAAGGGAGAAATTGCCCGTGGAAAATCCTTATGTAACTTTTTGCCCGCATCTCTATGACCGCCCTATTTCCTGGCGAACAGGTTCACTCTTCTGAATGTCTCGAAAAAGGTGTCGTCGGCTTGCCGGGTGGCTTCCAGCATTCGCTGGACCACGGCCTCCCGGAAAGACTTTTTTCTTTCCGCGGCAATGTACTTAAGAAACGGCACCAGGCTGGGCTGGTCCACCCAGCCGACCAGCGCCTCGGCATCCGGAAAATTCCTGTCCGCATTTTCCCCCCAGACGCGCGATTCCTTGAAGGGGAATTGTCCCACGAGGGCCTCGTATGTATCAATCCTGGGCATGTACCAGGGCCAGTCGAAGCTCGCGAAATCCTTTGTGTATTCCTCCAGCGCCATCACCTTCCGGACAACTTCGAAAAAATTGGCGCAATTCCCATCGGCGGCAAAATTGAAACGGACGGTCCCGTCTTCTCTTAGGCTGCGGTATGTTTTTGCCAGCAGCGAGCGGTGATCCTTGATCCAGTGAAGGGCGGCATTGGAAAAAACCAGGTCGAATTCCTGCGCGAAACTGATCCGGCCGATGTCCGCCAGTTCGAATCTCAAATTATCCCTCTCGTGTTTCCGGGCGGTCTCGATCATGCCCTGTGAACTATCGAGGCCCAGCACGAACCCCCGGGGAACCAGCTCGGCCAGCCTCGCGGTCAGTACGCCATCGCCGCAGCCGAGGTCGAGGATACGCTCGCAGCCCTTGAAATCGAGCCCGTCGATCAGCCGGTTCCCCCACTCTTTTTGATGGGTGGAGGCTTTAGCGTATTTGAGTCCATCGAATTCGAAAGTAACCGACACGGCCCTTCCCCCGCTGGTGTTTCAATTTATGATCGAAAACTTGCCGATGTATTCCTGCCCGGTGCGGCTGCTCGCCACGTGGAAATAATAAGTGCCGCTCGCCATTTCCTGCCCGAACCGGCTGCGCAGGTCGAACCGCCTGGTTCCACCGCCCGCATCGAATACGCTGAAACTGCTTTCCGGCACTCCGGGGCCGTGCTCCAGCACGTTGACCAGCACCCCGCTGATCGTGTAGATCCGGATCGTGCATTCGGCGGGCAGGCCGGTGAACAGCACGGTCTTGTCGCCGGGGCCGGAGTCCAGGGCGCTGGAGACGATATAAGGGTTGGGCACCACCCTGACTTTCGGCAAGACTTCATCTTCCGGCTTGTCTGTGGCCCGCTGGAACCGGTAGACCACTTTCTGGCCCGGAACGAGGCTGACGTGAGTGCCGGCTGGGTCGTTGAATTCGCAGCGCACCAGCCAGAGGTCCCCACTTTTAGGACGCTGCCGGATGTCGGTGACGAAAAGCTCCACTCCGCGCACGTAGAGCGCCAGGCTCAGGCTGCCAGGGTTTTCCGGGTCCTCATGGTACACCGCCTCCGCAACCAGCCGGTAGGTACGCCTGTCCTTGGGAAAGACGTGCAGGCTCTGCCAGATCATGTCCTCGTGGGTGAACCGGTCCAGGGGCAGGAAGCCCCAGCCGTCATCGGTGAACTGGCTGAAACGCACGTCCACTCTGTGAGTGATGTCCCGCACGCTCACCCGGCTGTCGCTCTCCCAGCGGATTTCGATGTCTCCCGGGACCCAGGCCGCCAGGTTGCTGACTGTGCGCGCGCTTTCGCCGGAAATGTATTCGCTGTTGAGCTGGTCGATATTCACCGGCTGCCACACCGTGAACGGACTGCCGGGAAAAGTAACCGTGGCCGGGATGGCGGTGAACCGGTACTGCGGGTGCGGGTAATTGATCCCGGGACTGGCCAGGGTGCCGGTGCCGCCGTTCACCCGCAGGGGGGCCACCTTGGCGTCCGCCCGTCCGCCCCGGTAGAGGTCCAGCGTGCCGGAATAGATCACTCCCAGAGTGTCGCTGCCGCCGAAAAAGTGGAACGTCGTCACCTTTTCGGCTCGCTCGTAGCCGAAAGTTTCCTCCAGCGCCGACCCGGCAATCAGCCTGCCATCCGAATCCCGCCAGTGGTAGTAGATGTTGAAGGTCTTCGTGGCCGGCCCCGCCGCTTCCATCGAATCGACGGTGAAAGCGCCCGAGTCGGGCAGGGCCAGCCCGTAGGCCACATCCACCGGCCCGGCTGCGATTGCCCCGGCCTGGGGCCTGGGCGCTGAAAGGAAGTCCAGCACCAGGTTGTGGCGCACCACCGAACGGTTGGTGGGATCGAGGGGATCGGTCATGACCGTGTCCGAACTGAGGCCCAGAGTGTCGGCCGCGAGCGGCCAGTCCGCCGGCCCGATTGCGCTGCCGTCGCCGGCCGTGAGAACGGAGGCGGTGCCGGCGTGGCGGAAGGAGGAACTCTCCCCGCGCGGAGTCACCTGCTGGACGAAACGGCCCAGCGCGTCCTGAAGCTTGAAGCCGATGTTGGATTCCAGCGATTCGCCGCCGGCGTTGTAGGGGTTGAAATCGTACGAGGTGACCGTGTAGAAGATCGGCACGCCGTTCACCAGCCCGCCGATGTCCTCCCCCCGGTCCACGCAGCTGAAAGAAAGCCCGGTGTCCTGGCCCAGGTTCAGCAGGTACGGCCCGGTGCCGGTGAAGCCGCCAGCGGTGAGCGTGCGGGTCACCGTGTAGTCCACGATCCGGTCGTCCAGGTCGAACTGGGCGATCAGCGCCGCATCGGTGCGCTCTCCGGTAAACGAGCGATAGACCCGGAATCCCTCGAAGTCCTGTTGCCGGTAGCCGGTGATCCGGGGGAAGGATTCGGGCAGGCTGTCGGCCAGGGTGAGCTGGCCGGCCTGGAAAATTCCGGCGTAGCTGTCGACCGTGTTGCGCACCGGGAAGTCGTCCCAGGTGATAGTCACCTGGCGGTCGCCGGGGATCAGCCGGAAATCGGGCGCGGCCGGCGGCCGGGGCCGCAGAAAACCGGCCTCGTAGGACAGCCGGGCCACCTCGGCCAGGGCCAGCACCCGGGAGAACTCGCCCTCCGGGGTGAGCTTCGACAGGTCGGCGCGCCGGCCGTTCACCGCGGGGTCGTCGGCCGCCGGCGCAAAATAGAAGGCCGCCCAGACTTCCTTCGGCTCGCCCCCGGCCGGCAGGTCGAACGGTCCGGCCACCACGTTCTGCCTGAGGTCCTCGATGATGGTCGATTCCAGGAAACCGGCGTAGGGGTCGAATGCCGGGAGCAGGTTGGTGCCCGGCGCGGCCGACAGTATCCGGTAAGCCTCGGCGTCGCTGAACGGGTCCGGCCGCTGGTCGCCGAAAGTGTACATCGTGTAGAGGAAAAAGCGTTCGGCCTTGAGGTTACGTACTTGTTCGGGAAAAGTTAGCGGCTGGCCGGTGACCGGATGCACTAACCCGGCGTCCATGATATCCCCGAACGTCTCGTCCACCAGGCCGTTGCCGTTGGGTTCCAGCGCGGTTGGATTGTCGATCCCGTCGTCATCGGTGGGGCTGTACAACAGCGAAGTGCCGTTCACTGCCGGCTGGCGGCCGAATGCGTCCTCGCGGAAGTCGGAGTCGTAGGCCAGGGCCAGTTGCCGGGTGGGGAGCACCGCCGAGGCATCATCGGTGGGCGTGCCGATATCGAAGTCGGTCTTGACGTCCACGAACACGCGGCGGATGTCGTATGGGGTAGCAGCCACCTCGGCGGGGTCCACCCAGCTTGAGGCGTTGGAGATGATCCACTGGACGAACATCACGTCCCGTTCCGCGCCGGTGGAGATGAAGATCGCGCGCTGGCTCACCTCCACTCCCAGCCGGTGGATTCCGGCGCCCTGGAACACTGGCCCGTCCACATCGGTGAAGAAGTTCACGGCATCCTGGTCGCCCACCACCAGCGGCGCCCGCAGGCCGAAAGTGGGGCTGTCCGGGTCGTCGTCGGTTTTACGGAAGTCGTCCGGCCAGAGTCCGAGATCGGTGCTCGAGGAGGAGAAAAAGAGCGCCGCCTCCGGGTCCTCGCGGCTTCCGGCCGCCCGGCCCTCCCGCCATTCGGCATCGTAGACCGCGCTGGTCTCCACGGTGTCGCCGAATACCCCGTCGCCGTTGGCGTCGATCACCCCCAGCACGTTGAGTCCGCTCTGGTAGACGTAGTTGTTGGTCGACCCGGAAGGCCAGAACCCGCCGGGGGCGAACGGGCTGGTGGGGTTCACCGCCAGGAAGCCGGAGTTGGAGAGGTAAAAAGCGACGTTGTTGCCCGAGCTCTGGCGCGCCTCGAAGCGGGCCAGTCTGGCCGCCTGCGGCCGCTTGATCTTGGGAGAGGCGTCCCGGGCCGCCGGGGCCGGGGAGGCGGCCAGAGCGGCCAGCAGCAGGACCGGTATGATTGTCGCGGTTCGTTTCATATCATCAAAAATAGATTTTCGCATTTTTTATTTTTCGATGAATCCATTTTACATCGCCTGGCGAATACCGGATTCGGGCGAACACAAGGTTCGCCCCTACAATAACCGGTTCAAAGACCTGCACTTATAAATGCAGCGCTATCCTCCCTAAAAATCCAGCCTTACTCCCAGGCGCACCTCCCGCGGCCGGAGGTAGGCCAGCGGGTTGTCCATCGCCGCCATCAACGCAGCCAGCCGCAGGGCCAGGGTTTCCGGGTATTCCACCAGCCCGTTGCCGTTGATGTCGCGTATTTCAGCCAGGGCCAGCCGCTCGGCCAGGTCGGCGCTCAGTTCGCCTCTGGCCGCTTCCACCGCGACCGGCACCGGTTCCGGAGTGGTGGTGAAACTCGTGATCGTCCGCTCCAGCTCGCCCAGCAGGTAGGCATCCACGCCCGGCTGGCCGGTGGTCGGGTTGATCATCGAGGGCTTGAGGTTGCGGTCGCCCAACAGGTTCATGATCTCCACGAAAAGGCTAAGCCGGCGGGAAGCGCCGACAAGCAAGCGCCTGGTGAGACGCAGGTTGGCGTAACGTACGCTCCGGGTGCGCGAATTGTTGTTTTCACCGGTAGCCAGGTTGCCCAGCTGGTCCACCGTGGTGTAAGGCCGGCCCGAATGGAAATGCCAGGTGAGGAAGGCCGAACTGTTGGCCAGCAGGCGGCCGATCAGGCGGTCTCCCAGGAAGCCGGCGGGCAGCTCCAGCGACCCCTGGAGGTTGACCGAATGGGTCTGGTCGTCGTCGGTCGGCGACTGCGCGCTGGGCGGCTCGGGATTCTTGTCCTTGCCAGTCACGGGATCGCGGATGATCTGGCGGCCGAAAGCGCGGGCGAACTCCTGCGGATCGCTGGCCGAACTGCGGGCGAAGGTGAGCGAATAACTCGCCTGGGCGCTCCAGAACCCTGAAAGTCTTCGCCTGAAAGTGATGTCGAAACCTTTCGCGTTGCCCTGGTCGCCGTTGGTGGCGACGAACAGGTTCTTGCCGAAGCGGGTGCTGGCCCGGCCCGCATCGCCGGCCAGGTCGAGAAGCTGGGCGGGAGTGAGCCAACGGTAGGCGATGTTGCCCCGGTCGTTCTTGTTATATCCGACGAAGTCGAGGGAGACGTTTTCCGAAAGAAGGCTGGTGAATCCCGCCTCGAACATGGTGGTGTAGGGCAGGTCCAGCCGGCTGTTGCCGAAATAGTTGTTGATGTTGTCGCTGGCCAGGTCCTGCTGCACATCGCGGCCCATCAGGCTGTAAAAATCGCTGAAAGCCGGCACCTGGGTGAAAATCCCGTAGGAGAGCCTGAGCTGGCTGCGGTCGGAGACCGGAAAGCCCACTTCGAGCCTGGGGCTGAGCTTGTATTTCTTTTCCGCGCTGCGGCGGAGATCGCCGGCCAGAGCTTCCCCGAGCACCGAGGGGAAACTCGCGGCCGGATCGAAGTAATCGAATCGCAGGCCGGCATCCAGCACGAAATCGCCCAGGTCGAGCCGGTTCTGAGCGTAGGCGGCGTATATTTTCGGCCTCACGCTCCAGGCATCCTGCAGCGGACCGCCCACGTAGAAGAAGTGCCGGGTGTCGGCCTCCATTCGCTGGATTTCAACCCCGGCCTTCATCCGCAGGTAGCGGTGCATCTGGGAGTCGAAGTCGGCCTTGAGAGTGACCCGGGCTTCGCGGTCGTTCATCAGCCGCACCGGCAGGCCGCTTTCGTTGAACAGCAGCAGCGGATTGGCCGGATTGTCCTGGCCCCGCTGTCCGGGCAGCGGGGTGAAGGTCGAGGCGAAGGCGTTGAGGAAGCCCGAATTGTAGGTGGGATATGTGTTGCCGGCCGGTTCACCGCCTTCGGTCACCTGGTGGAATTCGTCTATCCCGGTACGCCCCTCGTCGATAAAGCTCAGGTTCGACATGCCCCAGCCGCCCCAGGTCGAGCGGCCGTAGCTGGAGGCGCTCAGAGCGCCCCCGTGCTGGCGGTTCAGGTAAAAACTGGCGCGCAGGATCAGGTTGCTGCTGGTTTCGGCAGTCTGGTCGAGGGTGAGGTCCGCGCCCAGTATGGTGCTGGCGGTCTCGACCCGCTCTCCGGAATTGCGCCGCCCGGGAGAGTTGAAAATGTTTTCGTGCCCGTAGTAGAGGGCCTGGTTGCGGCTGCGCATGTGGTTGACCAGCAGCTTGAGACCCTGTCTGGCGTACCAGGTGAATTTGCCGGAAAGCGAGGTGACATCTCCGCCGTTGCCGGGAAGCCGCACCGGATTCGGGCTGGCGTAGACTCCATCGCTGTCGACCGTACGGCCGTCCGGGCTCCAGCGGTCGCCCGGCACGACGGTGCGCGTATCGGGCAGGCCGTCCCCGCCGGCGTCACTCCAGAGGATGTTGGCGAAGTCGAAGCGGTCGAGCCTCTGGATGCCGTCCTCCAGCCAGTTGGCGTCCAGTACGCCTATCTTGCGGGTGGTCACCGAATTGGGGTCGAAGAGGCCGAGCTGGTCGAGGTAGCCGTTGAGCCGGCCCAGGAAACGCTCGTCGATCCCGTGGAACCCCCCCTCCCCGCCGCCGCCGTGCCAGGACGGCGAGATGTCGGCCATGCCGGTTAGCTCGGCGGAAAGAAAAACGCTCGAAAATCCGGGCAACCCCGGCACCGGCACCGACAGGCTCGTCGACAGCTCGTTGTAGCCGTAGTCGCTCTGGCGGGGCATGATTCCGTCGCTGATCACCTGCACCGAACCGCTCAGCCGTTCGGCGCCCTCGCGGGAGATGATGTTCACCACTCCGGACTGGGCCTGGCCGTATTCGGCGTTGAACCCGCCGGTGATCACGTTGATTTCTTCGACCGCATTCTTGCCCACCACCAGGGGACTGTTGTCACTGGTGATTTTACCGCTGAGGTAGGCCTGTTCGCTGAACGCGCGGACCAGGATGCCGTCGATGTAAATCGCCTCCGTGCCCAGCCTGCCTCCTCGGATACTGAACTTGCCGGCATCGTTCTGCACCACGCCGGCGTTCAGGGCCAGGGCGTCGTTCAGCGTGTTGACCGGCATCGACTCGGAAAAATCGCTCGGGACCCGCTGTTTAGTCTGCACGTTGTCCCGCGGCATCATAGGCTCGGTCTCGCCCTCGAACACGATCATCTCCAGCTCGATCGTGGCCATCTGCATGACCGCGTCCACCGTGACGGTATGGCCGGCCTGGATGCGTACGTTTTCCACCACGGCCTGGGCGTAGCCGGTATAGGCGTACCGCAGCGAGCGCAGTCCCGGCGGCGCGTTGAGCACGAAGTAGTGGCCCTGGGCGTTGGTGAGGTTGCCCAGGGTGGTGCCGTCCACCGTGACCTGAACCCCGGCGATAGGCTGGCCGTTGGCGCTGTCTGTGACCGTGCCCTCGATCTTGCCCGTAGTCTGCGAATGGATGGCCGCCGGCAGGAAAAACAAGGCGGTCAGCAAGCCAGAGAAGCGTTTCATCTATCCTCGAGAGGTCCGGTTTCACCATCGTCCCGGGTCGCATCACCCTTTACTGTGGTATATTGTATGCCTGCGGCCGAGGGAGTGTCAAGTCCGGGGGGAGATGGATTGAGTCGACTTCAAACCGGAGAGGAAAAGAAAAAGGGGCCGCCCCTTCGGGAAAGCCCCTTTACGCCTAAGCAAAAACGTCAGCTTACTTGGAGACCCATTTGATGGGTACCGCCACCCTGACGGCCACGGGTTCGCCGCGGTTGAGGGCGGGGTGGAACTTGATCTGCTTGGCCCATTCCACTGCGATCTGATCCAGTTCGGGGTAGCCGCTGGAGACCGCGATCTTGGTCCGGGTGGCATCGACGTCGCCGGTCTTGGTGACGAAGAACTCGATTTTGGTCGAGACTTCCACGCGCGCGCGGGCGATGTACTGCGGCATCTTGGGCTGCGGCGGCACGAACTTGAACTTGGGCATCACTTCGGCCACCATGAGGAACTCTTCCGCTTCCGACTGCCCTTCGACTTGCGGCATTTCGGGAATCAGGTCTGGCGGCGGCGGGGTGGTCTCGTCGATAGTGATGTCCTCGTCGAGCTCCTCTTCGGCTTCCATCGGGATTGCCGGCTTGGTCAGCGCTTTGGGCGGTGGCGGGATCACCACCTCGGGCGGCAGCTCGATACTCTCCATGGCGCTTTCATCCCGGAACTGTATCTCTGCACTCAGCGTCGGCATCGACAGGATGAAAATCAGGTGGGAGAGAAACGAGATGGTAAGCGCCGCCCCGAAAAACTTCCCGTATTTCCTTTTGAAGATAAAATTAGCGCTTTCTTTCAGGGAGGACGCTGGCGCCGGTGCCTTTTTTTCGGTAGCCTTATCAGCCATTGTTAAGTCCTCCTATCTCGAAAGGTCGAGAGCATTTCGTTCCAGGTTAGTCGCGAACATCACCTGAACAGTGTTTGCCTGTTTCAACATTTCGAGAGCCAGGTCGATTTTGCGGTAGGGAATGTTTCTGTCGGCCCGGAAAGCGATCAGAATCCTGCCCTTACGATCGACGGCTTCCATGCGGAGTTTTTCCACGAGAGCGCTCTGGGCAGCCGGGTCGGATGTATTATAGGCCACGTCGTCTACATAGACCCAGCCTTCCTCGTTGATACCCGGGGTACTCTCATCGTTTTTGTTCACCCAGATATGGATTATGTTCTTGCTTTTGAACTCGGTTTTCTTGAGCGCTCTGGCTTCCGGCCAAGCGATTTTCAGCGCGCTTTCCTTGCGAAAAGTGGTTGAGACCATAAAGAAGATCAGAAGAAGGAAAGCGATATCCGCCTGCGATGCAGTGGGAATGTCACAGCCGGCGCTGGCCTTCTTTTTCAACCTCCCCATTTTTTTGGCTTGTACGGCCAACTTAAACTCCTTTCAACCGACGTATCCGGTAGTGAACCGAGCCAGAAAGGATGTATTACAGTTCTGAAAGACCTCGACGCAATCAGCGTTCCAGCATCTGCAGGGAAATTCGACTGGCTCCCGCCTCCTGCAACTCGTCGAGCACCTGGATCATCATGTTGTATTCGGCGTCCGGATGAGTTTTGACCGCGGCGATAATGTTCGGGTTCAGCGTGATTTCCTGCCGCATACGCTCGGCAAGCCCATCGATCTGGATTGGCGCCTCTTCCGGGTTTTTCCCTTTCTTGAGCACGATCCGGCCGTCGGGCTGCACTATGATATGCAGCATGTTCTTCTGGCTGACCTGGATTTCCTGTGCCTTGGCTTCCGGGAGGACCAGCTCAAGGCCTTTCTCCTCGTTGAAAACCGTGGTGACCAGGAAGAAAATCAACAGCAGAAAGGCGATATCACCCATTGAAACCACAGGGATACCACTGGATGCTTTCCTTGCCTTCTGTGTCAGCATTAAAACGACCTCCGGCAATCAACTCTGAGGACGGATATAACTCCCCACATTGTAATATATGTGGAGAAGCCTCACTCAAATCAAGACTTGGCACGATCTGAAAAAAACCGGAAGACAGGCTGCCCGGATCAGGAATCAGTCCGGAGCCAGGACTGAGAATTACTTCGTGTCCTCCAGCGCGACGACCGCTTCGACGATATTCTGGGAGCTTTCTTCCATATCCAGGATCAGCCGGTCGATACGGGAGACAAAATAGTTATGGCAAATCTGGACCGGGATGGCGATGACCAGGCCGAACTCGGTGGTGATCAGCGCCTCCTTGATACCACCAGCCACGGCTTGCGGAGAAACTTCACCGAGTTTCTCGATAACGGCGAAAGCGTTGATCATACCGGAAACCGTACCCAGGAAGCCGAACATCGGTGCGATACTCACCAGCGTAGCCAGCACCACCAGTCCCCGTTCGAGAAAGGCCAGCTCGATCGTACCGGTATTTTCGATAGCCCGGATGACCCGCTCGCTTCCTTCCTTGGCCTTGCGCAAACCGGCAAGCATGATCGCCGATACGGCACCGGTCGTACTTTCACAAAGCCCGATGGCGCCCGGAATATCCTTATCCGCCATCAACTTATTTACCTGGGTCAGGAGCTTCCGGGTTCTCATCGAAGACATCTGCAGGGTAATGAATTTGACTATGATCATTGCCAGTCCGACTATGGAACAGGTCCACAGCGGTATCATGAAGATGCCACCGGTCAGAGACCACTGACCCAATGGTGTCGAAAAGAACCATTGGCTGAAATCGTTATAGATAAGCCAATTGAGTGCGCCCATAAATCCGATCCCTCCAAGCGAAATTGAGTGAGAAATTACCGGTAAGAGTATTCGGTCGAAAAATGGAAATTCAACTTACCCCAAGTCAGGAATAAAGTCAAGTATTTTTTAGGCAAGAAATTAAACTGATAACCGGGCTCCCGGACACCCTGAGAAAGTCTCGTTTCAGACTTTTCTTTCCACCTCCCGGGAAAGATCGCCACTGCTGTTAAACTTCAGCAACGGCGGGCAGGTTGCGTTCCACCGGCGATTTTGGCGGTGGGTAGTTGAATAATCAGGTATATATCTGATTAAACATGGCTCTCCTGCCGTTTCTCCCCGCCCGTGCCAGACTCAATCCTCGGCTAGGACCCAGTGCCCGAGCCCGGCCTGCCGCAATCTGGCTCCGGAGGGCGGCACAGCGGGCGTCTCCTGGAGCGGCGGGCTTTCCCGGACATCTTTGCCGCCCGGCGCGGGCCTGAGTACGGAATGCAGCAATAGACGGGTGTAAGGATGCAGCGGATTGGAAAAAATTTCGGCGGTGGCCGCCTGCTCCACGATTCTCCCGCGATACATCACCGCCACCCGGTCGCTGATCTGGCGGACCACGGCCAGATCGTGGGAGATGAAGAGCATCGCCATGCCGATGCTGCGCTTCAGCTCGATCAGGAGCTTCAGAATCTGGCCCTGGACCGAGATGTCGAGCGAGGAGACCGGCTCATCGGCGACGACGAAGGCCGGGTTGACCGCTACGGCCCGGGCGATCGCTATCCGCTGGCGCTGCCCTCCGGAGAACTCGTGAGGGTAGCGCCGGGCGCCGGCCGGGTCAAGTCCCACCCGCTCGAGCAGATCGACGACCCGCACCTCGAGCCTGCGGCCGGAGAGATGCTCGTGGATCCGCAGCGGCTCCCCGACAATGCGGCCTATGGTGAAACGGGGATTGAGCGAACTGAACGGGTCCTGGAATATAATCTGCAGGCGGCGGCGCAGCGGCCGGAGCTCTTTTTCAGTCAGGCCGGTGATTTCGGTGCCGTCGAAAACAACCCGGCCCGAAGTCACCTCGGCCAGCCGCACCAGCAGCCTGCCGGTGGTGGTCTTGCCGCAGCCGCTTTCCCCCACCAGCGCCAGGGTTTCACCGCCAGCCACGGACAGGCTTACCCGGTCCACGGCGGTAAAGAGCCGTCCCCTTTGCGCCAGGCTTCTGGGCCGGTAGCTCTTGACCAGCTCCAGGCACTCGATCAGGGGTCTCTGGGCTGCGGCGGTCATCGGCCCTCTCCCGAGGCGGAGCTTTGGACTGCTTTCCAGCAGCGCACCAGTCTGCGGCCGGTCCGCTCCAGCATCTGCTCTTGAGCGCAGGCCTCTTCCGCGAGTCGGCAGCGGGGCCGGAAGCGGCAGCCGGCGGGCCAGTTTCCGGGCTGCGGGACCACTCCCGGGATAGTGGGAGGCTCGGGCCTGGGATGGTCTACGTCCGGAAGGCATTCGAGCAGGGCCTGGGTATAGGGATGCGCCGGAGTGGAAAAGAGCTCCCCGGCGGGGGCCTGCTCCACCACCTGGCCGGCGTACATCATCAGGACCCTGTCCGCCAGCCTGGCCACCACCGCCAGGTTGTGGGTTATCAAGAGCAGCGACAGGCCGCGCCGTCGGCGGAGTTCGGCCAGCAGATCGAGTATCCGGCGCTGCACGGTGACATCCAGCGCCGTGGTGGGCTCGTCCGCCACTAACAGCTCCGGGTCGGTAGCGAGCGCCAGGGCGATGAACGCCCGCTGGCACTGGCCGCCGCTGAGCTGGTGCGGATAGGAGTCGAAAACCCGGCCGGATTCACTCAGGCCTGCCTCCTCGAGCGCAGCCAGGGCCCTCTTCCGCGCCTGAGGGCGGCTGACCGGCTGATGGGCGCGGATAGTTTCGACGATCTGGCTGCCCACGGTGAAGAGCGGGTCGAGGCAGGCGGAGGGCTCCTGGAAGATCATCCCCACCCTGCCGCCCCGCACCCGGCGCAGGCCGCCGCGGTCGAGCCGGTCCACTCGCCGGTCTCCCAGCAAGATCATTTCGGCGGCGGTCTCGCCCACTTCCGGCGGGACTGCCCGCACCAGCGACAGCGCGGTGAGGCTCTTGCCGCAGCCGCTTTCACCCACCAGCGCCACGCATTCGCCCCGGCCGATTTCAAAACTGACTCCGTCCACTGCCGGGATGCCGGAGCTGAGGGTGACCCGCAGGTTCCTTACTTCCAACAGCCCGGCGGTGTCTGCGGTACTGGCCATCGAGTCGTCCCGAGCCGGAAGCGGCAGGTTCACGGATTCAGACAATTTCTGCTTCCGCAGCCGGATTTTCCGGTCTGCCGGAGGAAAGATATGAAACCAGCAGCGAATCTACAACAAGCTGAATCACATGGTGGACCACCGGTGCGGCGGCGGCCTCCGGCTGATGCAGCACGTGAATCGCCAGAAAGGCCGGCACCTGAAGCGTCTTTTGCACGGAACAGAACAGGGTGGCGATCTTTTGAGAGGGGGTGAAAGCGGTAAAGCGCACCAGGCCGGCCCAGCCGGCGAGCATCGCCAGATGGAACCCCCCGGCGGCGGCGATCAGGATCGGTCCCTGGGAGCTGCCTATCAGGCCGCGGCTCCTGGACACCGCAACCATGACCACAATCAGCACGATCAGGGTGCAGCCTCTGGTCAACAGCGGACCCGCCGGGGCCACACGCGCCTCGCCCACGAGCCGGCGCAGGACCATCCCCGCCGACAGCGGGATGAAAAGCACCAGGAAAAGTTGTCCGATCAACAGGCCCACCGGCACCTCGACTGCCGAGCCGAGGGTGAAATAGAGCAGAACCGGGGAGATGAAAGTACACACCAGGCTGGAAAGCACCGAAAGCCAGAGCGCCAGCGCCTCATCCCCGCCCGCCAGCCTGGTGAAAATCACACAGGTGCTGAGTGTGGTGGCGGTTGTGCCGTTGAGAATCAGACCGGTAAAGATCGCCAGCTGTCCGGAAAAGAACAGCCTGGCCAGGGCCCAGCCAACCAGCGGAGCCACCAGATAAGACAGGCTCAGCACGAAGGCGGCTTCTCTGCCTGAGCGCATGCGGGAGCGGAATCGTCGGAAGCCGATCCCGAGGCCCATCAGAAACATCAGCCCGCCGACCAGCAGGCCCAGGTAGCGGCCCACCGTCTCACCCGCCGCCGGAAAATAGTAACCGGCCAGGCAGGCCAGGCCGATACCCGGCAGTATCCAATGCTTTTTGAGCCAGTCGCGTACAGGAGACATATCAGGGCCGGCACAGTTTCGCAGAATTTGATGGTGAAAGGTGCAAGTCCGGCGGCCGCCGGAAGGAGTCGATCACCCGGGACTTGATAGCTTTCAAGCAAAGTTGTATTTTAATAGTACGACAGCGGGACACCCGGAATTTATCGGATGCCATCATCAATCTCGAAAGGAACACAGCGCAATGGGTAAAGGCGATATGCGGACCCGCCGCGGCAAAATCTACCGCGGGACGTTTGGCAAGTCCAGGCCGAAAAAAGCCAGCCAAGCTAAAAAAGGCCGAGTCAGGAAATAAAAAAAACGGCGTGAACATCGAGTTCACGCCGTTTTTTTTGACTGGATAAGGAAGTTATACCGATTCTTTAAGGGCTTTCCCAACCGTGAACTTCACGACGTTGCGGGCGGGAATCCTGATCGTTGCGCCGCTCTGAGGGTTGCGGCCTTCGCGGGCAGCCCTCTTCACCACGCCGAACGTGCCGAAGCCGACGTGCGTGTACTTGCCGCCCTTTTTCAGCGCCTTGGTGACATGGCTGAACACGCTGTCGATAGCTTCTGCAGCAGCCTTCTTGGAGATCCCGACTTCACTGGCTACGGCGTCGATAAGATCGGCTTTGGTCATGGAGAAATCCTCCAAAAAAAAGTTTAATGTGGCGGGGAAACACTGGAAACTGATTTCGCAGCCTCGATTTTGTCCTTCCTCTCAAATCCGCCTGCGCCCCTTGCCTAACCGACTATATACCCTCATCAATTGAATGTCAAGCCTGCGAGCCGGATTCGTGCTTTATTAATTTGGCCGGAATCTGACGTCCGAAGTCGAAAGGCGATTCGAAATGCTGCCTGGCTGTTAGACGGCCGGCAATGCCTTGAAACATTCGTTTATATATATAAGCCTTAAACAGAAACCCGTCAAGTCCTTTTATCACGGCATTCTGCGGGCCACCGGGCTTTAAACGACTCTGTAAGTTGTTTTATACCATGAATTTATGATGAAAAGCCCGCAGAATCCGATTCTGCGGGCTATCGAAGTCAAAAGAAAAATTTGTAATTATACGGCTCTCCGGCCCCGGTTCAGTGGGCAGTCATCAGGTCGCGGCCCACGCTGTTACTGAGTGTGGAGAGGGCGGTGTGGTAGTCGTAGACCGAATTGATGTAGTTGGACTCGGCCTGCGCGTAGTCGACCTGTGACTGGCGCAGTTCGAGAATGCTGGAAGCGCCCAGCCGGTAGCGCTCCTGCTCCAGGTCCAGCGACTGCCGCCTCAGCTCGCGGCTTTCGGCCAGCACCCGGTTGCGTTCGTAGAGCCGGGTCAGGTCGAGATAATACTGGCGCACGTAGCGCTCGATACTGAGCTGGAGGCTGACACGGTCGAAGAGCAGGTTGTTGAGCTGGATCTCGGTATTGCGGTTGCGGCTGAAGCGGCCGAAGCTGTCCCAGATGTTCCAGCTCATTCTCACGCTCAGCCCCCGGCCCTTGTCCTGGTTGGGGATCAGCTCCAGGCCGTCCGCACTGCGCGAGTAGCTGAGGCTGGTGCTGATAGTGGGCAGATAGGCCAGCCTCCCCATCCAGAGTACGTTCTCCTGCTGCTTGATCTGCAGGTCGAGCGCCTTGACGTCCGGGTGCTGCTGGAGCGCCTCGGATACCAGGTCCTCCACTTTATAGATCACTTCGACCAGCGGAAATTTGTCCACCAGATTGAAATCCCGCGCCAGCTGAGATCCCATCAGCTGGTTGAGAGCCATCTTGGTGTTTTTCAGGGCGTTTTCGTACTGGAGGATCACCAGCTCCTGGTCGCGCACGTCCACCTGCGCCTGCAGCACATCCAGCCGGGTCACGCTGCCCACCGAAAAGCGGGCCTCCGCCAGACGCAATTGGTCGCGCCGGCTTTGCGCCTGGTTCTGCGCCGCCGTTAAAAGCTGCTGCTGGCGCAGGGCGTCGAAATAAGCGCGGCGCACCTGGTCCACCAGGCTGATTTCCGAGGAAGTGAGGCGCTGGCTGCGCTCCTTTTCGAAATAGTGGGCGTTTTTCATATCGAAGTAGTGGCTGGCGGCATCGAAAAGAGTCAGGTTTGCGCTGAGCCCTCCGCCGGTAGACTTACTGATACCGCCGGAGGTGCGCAGCACGCCGCTGGGATCGACGAAGGAACTGGTGCGGTTGTTCTGGCTCAGGTTGAAACTGGAGCTGACCGTGGGAATGTAGTTGCCCCAGGCGGTGAGAATCTGGGCCACCGCGGCCCGCATGTTCTCTCTCACCTTGCCGTAAGCCGGATTGTTCTCCAGGGCGGCCTTGATACAGTCGTCGACCGTCAGCACTTCGTTTTCTTCGCCCTGCTTTTTCTCTTCGTCCGGTACCCGGCCCACCGGGAAGAGGCTGGTCAGGTTGTAGGTATGGAAAAAAGGCACCGGTGAATCGACCAGGGCGGGGATCGCCGTCTGCCGGCTCGTTTCAGCGGCGGATACAGGCGCGGCATAAAGGAAAATCGGGACGAGGAGCAGCAGGAAAGCTCCTTGGCAGCGGTTCATCTGTCGACCTCCAGGGTTCTGACATGAATGAGGGATATACGCGTGGATCTGATTGCTGGCTTTAGAATATGACACCAGGCGGCTGCAATTAGTTTCATTTTATTAGCGGGGAGCGGCTTTTATCGATTAATCCAGCTGGTGGTGCGGGCTTTTCGGAAAGATTCCGGCCAGCTCGAAAAACTCGCCCAGCAGACGGGTGTCGATGTGGAAATCACCCAAGCTGTAATACCCGCCCTCGTAGTGCCAGTCGCTGCCGCCGGTGAGGATCAGCTTCTTTTCATCGGCCTTCGCCTTGATCGCCCTCAGCGTGGCCCGGTAGACTCTGGGCCGCCAGGCCTCGATTCCCTGCAGGCCGGCTTCGCAGAGAGTGTCGGCGGCGGCCGCCAACTCCTCCTGCGAGGGGGGGGCGAATACGCTTACCCCGCCGGTGCGCGCGATCAGTTCGACCACCTCCCGGGCATCCGCCGGCGCGTACGGAACGTAGGCCGAACCGTTCCGGCCGATGTATATGTTGAAAGCTTCATCCGGAGAGCGCACGTAGCCGTAGTTGTAGATCAGGTGCGCGATGAGCACCCGGCCGATGGTCCGGTTGGCCGGGATGCGGTCCAGCTCCTCCGGCGGGATGCACACGTTGCGCGCGGCCAGCCGTTCGAGGATTTCCCGGGCCCGCTCCAGCCGCTTGCGGCGCACCTTCTCGAGATGGGTAACCAGCTCGGGATCGAGTTCGTTCACGCAGTAGCCGATCAGGTGCAGCTCGTATTCGGCCAGACGGGTGCTGAATTCCACCCCTGGCACCACCGTCAGGCCCGACCCCGGGCCGTGTTCGTTCACCAGAGCGAAATGGGACACCGTATCGTGGTCGGTGATTCCGATCACGGCCAGGTCCCTGTCCCGGGCCAGGGCGATAACCTCCGGGACCGGCAGGCTGCCGTCGGAACACGTGCTGTGCAAATGAAGGTCGGCTCGCATTTTCAGCTCAGTCCATTTTTAGTACGGCCAGAAAAGCTTCCTGGGGGATTTCCACCCGGCCCACCTGCTTCATCCGGCGCTTGCCCTCCTTTTGACGCTCCAGCAGCTTGCGCTTGCGGGTAATGTCCCCGCCGTAGCACTTGGCGGTCACGTTCTTGCGCAGCGGCCGCACCACCTCGCGGGCGATCACCCGCCCGCCGATCGCCGCCTGCAGCACCACCTCGAAGAGCTGCCGCGGGATCAGCTCCTTGAGCTTTTCGATCAGGCGCACCCCCCAGGCCCGGGCCTTGCCGGAGTGAATGATCGCGCTGAGGGCATCGACCGGCTCGCCGTTGATCAGGATGTCCAGCCGCACCAGGTCGCCCACCCGGAAGGCCTGCAGCTCGTAGTCGAAGGAGGCGTAGCCGCGGCTCACGGTCTTGAGCCGGTCGTAGAAGTCGAAGAGGATTTCGGACAGGGGCAGGGTATAGACCAGCTCGACCTTGTACTGGTCGAGGTAGATCATTTCGCCATACTCCCCGCGCCGCTCGTTGCACAGCTCCATCAGCGCCCCCACGTATTCGCTGGGGATGAAGATCTTCACCTTGACGAACGGCTCCTCGATCGCCTCCACCTTCGCCCGGTCGGGCAGGGCGGCCGGATTGGAAAGCTCGATGGCGCTGCCGTCGGTCAGGACCACCCGGTAGCGCACGTTGGGCATGGTGGCCAGGATCTTGACGTCATGCTCGCGCTGCAGCCGCTCCTGAACGATTTCCATGTGGAGCAGCCCGAGGAAGCCGCAGCGGAAGCCGAAGCCCAGGGCCAGGGAGGTTTCCGGCTCGTAGATCAGGGAGGCATCGTTGAGCTTGAGCCGTTCGAGGGCCTCCTTGAGATCGTCGTACTGGTCGTTGTCCACCGGGTAGATGGCGGCGAACACCATCGGCTTGACTTCGCGGTAGCCGGGGAGCGGGGCCCCGGCCGGCCGGTCGGCCTCGACGATCGTATCGCCCACCCGCGCGTGGGAAAGCCGTTTGATCTGGGCCACCACGTAGCCCACCTCGCCGGCGGACAGCCGCGGCGTAGGAATCGGCTTGAGCCGCTGCAGGCCCACTTCCAGCACCTCGTAAGTGGCGCCGGTGGCGAAAAGCTTTATCATCATCCCCTTTTCGAGGTAGCCGTCCACCACGCGCACCAGCGGCACCGCGCCGCGGTAAGTGTCGAACGAGCTGTCGAAGATCAGCGCCTTGAGCGGCCCGTCCAGGTTGCCCGCCGGCGGAGGTATTCTCTGCACGATCGCCTCCAGCACCTGCTCGATCCCCGTGCCCAGTCTGGCGCTCACCAGCAGGATGTCCTCCCGGCCCACGCCCAGCAGGTCTTCCATCTCCCCGGCCACCTGGTCGATCCTGGCCGCCGCCAGATCGATCTTGTTGATCACCGGGATGATCGCCAGGTCGTGTTCGAGGGCCAGCAGGAGGTTGGACAGGGTCTGGGCCTGCACGCCCTGGACCGCATCCACCACCAGCAGAGCCCCCTCGCAGGCGGCCAGGCTGCGGCTCACTTCGTAGTTGAAATCCACGTGCCCCGGGGTGTCGATCAGGTTGAACTGGTAGCGCGCGCCGTCCGGGGCGGCGTATTCCATCCGGATGGCGTGGGCCTTGATCGTGATCCCCCGCTCGCGCTCGAGGTCCATGCTGTCGAGTACCTGTTCGCGCATCTCCCGGTCCTCGATCGTATGGGTCCGCTCCAGCAGCCGGTCGGCCAGGGTGGACTTGCCGTGGTCGATGTGGGCGATGATACAGAAGTTACGGATGTGTTTCACCGGATGGTTCCTGCCGTTGTCTGCCGACTGACCGGCGTAGTCGAGTGAAAAAAAACCCGGCGGTGGGCTTCCGGCGGGCTGAAATAATTCGATAACCTAAAGATAATCGATTTTTCGAAAAAGTGAAGAGGGTGCTGGCCGGAGGCCTCAGAATTTCCTCCAGGCCTCGGGCAGGAAGAGAATGATTACGGTGAATATTTCGAGCCGGCCCAGCAGCATGCAGAAGCTCAGGAGCCACTTGCCGGTCACCGGCACGGTGCTGTAATTCAACATCGGGCCCACCTGGCCCAGGCCGGGACCGATATTACCCAGGGCGGCGGCCACGCTGCTGGTGGCGCTGACCAGATCCAGCCCCAGGGCGGTCATGAAGAAGGAGGCGAAGATGAAGAGGGCGATGTAGAGCGTGAAAAAACTCAGCACGTTCAACATCACCTCGGGCCGCACCCGGATGCGGCTCACCTTGACCATCATCACCGCCCGCGGATGCAGCAGCTTGCGCAGTTCGCTGCGGCCGTGCTTGAGGATCAAGAGCAGCCGGATCACTTTCATCCCGCCGCCGGTCGAGCCGGCGCAGCCGCCGACGAACATCAGGGACAGGAGCATGATCCGGCTGAAAGGGGCCCAGGCATCGAAATCGGTGGTGGCGAAGCCGGTGGTGGTGATGATCGAAACCACCTGAAACAGGCACTGGCGGAAGTTCAGCTCACTGAAGCCGGCTCCGGCGGCCCAATTCTGCAGGAAGATCAGAAGGGTCCCGCAGAAAATTATCAGCAGGTAGAACACCCATTCGCGGTCCCGGAAATAGACGACGGGTTTCAGGCCGGTAAGGCAGCGGTAATGCAGGGAGAAATTCACGCCGGCCATGAACATGAAAAAAACTATCACGTACTGGATGTAGGCGCTCTCGAAATGCCCCACCGAAAGGTTTTTCGTCGAAAAGCCGCCGGTGGCCAGAGTGGCGAAGGCGTGGTTGGTCGAGTCGAAAAGGTCCATGCCGCCGGCCGTCAGGAAAAAAATTTCGAGCACGGTCAACAGCAGGTAGACCGCCCAGAGCAGGCCGGCGGTCTGGCTGATCCGGGGCTTGAGCCGGTCGGGCGTGGGACCCGGCACTTCCGCCTTGAAAAGCTGCATGCCGCCCACGCCCAGAAAGGGAAGGATCGCGATGGACAGGACGATGATACCCATGCCGCCCAGCCAATGGGTGAGGCTGCGCCAAAGCAGAACCGAGCGGGGCAGGGCCTCGACGTCGGAGAGGATCGAGGCGCCGGTGGTGGTGAACCCGGACAGAGTCTCGAAATAGGCATCGGTGAAACTGGTGATTGAGCCCGTGAGCAGGAAGGGCAGGGAGCCGAAGGCCGCGGTCACCACCCAGCCGAAAGTGACGATGGCGAATCCTTCGCGCACCCGGATGTCGGTTTCCTGGCGCGTGAAGAGGGCCAGGGCCAGTCCACTGCCAACCGTAATCGCCATCGACCAGAGAAGCGCGCGCAGGGCGGGTTCAGCGTAATAAACCGCGCAGGCGGCCGGCAGGAGCATGGTCAGGCCGACGAACACCTGGAGCAGACCGATGACGTAGAGGACGAGCTTGATTTTCATGGATCGGGGCTGGTTGGAATTCAGCAGACAACCGGTGAACCGGCAGCCGGCCCGGCTGAAGCCTCACAGGAAATACCTGCTCACTTTTTTCGCCTGGCGGTCCTGGGTGAAGACCACCACCTTGTCACCCGGCTCCAGATGGTCATCGCCGTGCGGAATCAGGGTGGCCCCGCTGCGGACCACCGAGCCGATGATACAGCCCGGCGGCAGGCTCAGGTCCTTGAGCGGCTTGCCGACATAGGGCAGGCCCTCGCGCACCGAGACTTCCATTATCTGCACGCTCATCCCGCGCAGGGTCGCCAGGGCCAGCAGCCTTTCGCTGTGGGTGGCGGCCAGAATGGCGTTCACGGTCGCCAGGTGCGGGCTGACCACGGCGTCCACTCCGATACGGGTGGCCAGTGTGAGGTATTCCAGGCGCTTGATCTGGGCGATGGCCTTGACCGCGCCCAGGTTTTTAGCCACCAGGCATGAAATCATGTTGTTCTCGTCATCCTCGGTCAGGGCCACGAAGCCGTCCACCCCGTCCACCCCCTCGCTCTGGAGCAGGTCCAGATCGGTGGCATCGCCGTTGAGCACGAGGCTGGCGCTGAGCTGTTCGGCGAGCTGGGCGCAACGGTTGCGGTCGGCCTCGAAGATTACCGGCGTGGCGCCCGAGGCCTCCAGCAGGCCGGCCAGCCGCACTGCGACAGGCGTACCGCCGGCCAGCATCACGCGCTGCAGCTTGCGGTTTTCAAAACCGGCCAGCGCCAGCATTTCACCGGTGTCGTCCCGCTTGCCGATCACGTACAGCAGGTCCCCTTCCCGGATCACATCGTCCCCGCCGGGGATAATCGTCTGTTCGCCGCGGCTGATAGCGGTCACCAGAAAATTGTGCTTTTCGAATTCGCTGGCGATCCGGTGGAGCGGCGTATCCCGGTAAAGGAAGCGGCTGCCGATTTTCAACCCCACCAGCACCACCTCGCCCTTGGCGAACTCCACCACCTCGGTGGCGGCGGCCAGGTTGAGCAGGTTCTGGATTTCCCTGGCGCAGGCTTCCTCGGGATTGACCAGCACATCCACCCCCAGGAGCCCGCGCTGCGCCATCGGTGAATCACCGTAATAGTACTCGCCGCCCACCCTGGCGACCTTGTGCTGGATGTTGTAGCGCAGGGCGGTCTGACAGGCGAGGATGTTCACCTCGTCGTTGTCGCTCACCGCGATCAGGGTGTCGCTCATGGCGATACCGGCTTTTTCGAGGATTCTGAAATCGACGCCGCTGCCCTGCAGGGCGATCACGTCCAGGTGGTCCTCGACACGGTCGACTTTTTCCTGGTCGAGGTCCACCACCACGATCTCTTCACCCTGCTGGGAAAGGCGCGAGGCGAGCTGGAAACCTACGTCCCCGGCCCCGATGATGATTGCCCTCATGCGGATCCCTGTCCCGCAGCGAGTTATCCGCTGTTGGAGGCGCTGCCGCGGCTGGCGGCGTTTTCGGTCGGCTGGCTGATGTTCGGCTGGTTGCCGTAATTTTTCAGCAGGACATTGCTGCCGATCTCGATGAAGCGATCGGCGGTTTCCCTGAGTTCGGTGCTGAGGTTGTGGCCGAAGGCGTAGAGTTCGACGGTAGGGCCGAGCTTTTTAACCAGGTGCACCAGGGAAACGAAATCCCCGTCCCCGCTCACCAGGGCCACTACGTCCAGGTAAGGCGCCAACTCGATGATATCGATCGCGATGCCCATGTCCCAGTCACCCTTGGCCGTCCCGTCGGTGAAGGATTTCAGCTCCTTGCGCCGCACCTGGTAGCCTTTCTTTTCCAGGACGCTGATAAACCCGCTCTGGTCGATCTCGCTGCTTTCGACGATGTAAGCCGCGGCCTTGATCAATCGCCGCTGGGCCAGAATGTGATCGAGCATCGTCTCATAGTCCAGCCGCGCCCCGTCGAGTTTCTTGGCGGCGTAGAACATGTTCTGGACGTCGACGAACACTCCCACGCGCACGTTTTCGGTGGGTATTTCCTGGAGCCGCCGGCGCAGCGCCCCGTTGCCGCTGGTTAAGGGGTCGGTCGGGGATGCGGAACCTGGGGATTCGATGGCCTCGAGGCGTTTGCGCAGACCCTCCAGCTCACGCGACTGCTCGATCAGCATGGCCTTGATCTCGCGCCCCACCCCGTCGACGTGCATTTCCAGCGAGCTGAGACGGCTCATGCACAGGGGCCGCGTGGCCAGCAAGCTGCCGGTATCGCGGAAACGGTGGCTCAGTACCGGCTCGAATTCCTCCAGCAGCGTGACGTGCCGTTCGTGCAGGATCACCCAGAGCAGGGTCGAGCCGGTTTTGCGGTCGAACGAGCCCTCCGACTGCAGGCTGGCGACCATCTCCCGCAAACGCTGCTCCCCCAGACCCAGATAGCTCTTGAGCCGGCCGGCGAGTTCCTGGTCGATCGCTCCCCAAAGGCTGCCAGCCACACGCTTGGGGCCGGAGCTCCAGGCCTTGAGCAGAATGTCGATCAGCTCGTCGCTGCGCGCCTGGCGCAGGTCCAGAGTCTCGTTGCGGGTGGTGCAGCGGTGGGCCAGCTCGACCAACCGCTGGCGCTCGAACAGGTTCTCCAGCAGCAGGCGGAGCTGCTCATCCGAAGGCAGGGAGGTTTCCCTGTACTGAGTGCGGGTTTCGTTTGGATTTTGCATTTTGATGTGTGCCTTTCATCTGGCCTATTGAGAATGATAATAAGTAACATGCGATACGCGTAAATATAGCGAACCGTTCCCTATTTGACAATTTATTCGTCGATCCTGATTTTGCCAAGTCTGAAACCCACCAGGATGATGAAGAGGAAATTGAAGGCCAGCATCAGGATGGCCTGTTCGTAGCCGATCATGGTGAGGAAAAGGGCGCAAAAGCCGGTAAAGCTGGAAAAGGTGTAGATCAAGAGGACCGTGTCGGCGGCGCCGAGTCCGATTTTGACCAGGCGGTGGCTGCTGTGGTCCTTGCCGCCCAGTGAAACGGGTTTGCCGCGCAGAATCCGGGTAAAGGTCACCAGCGCCGTGTCGAAGATCGGATAGATCAGGACCAGCAGCGGAATGGCCAGCGACAGCTTGAAGCTGCCGGTATCGACCCCGGATGCCGTGCCCCAGCTTCCCACGATGGACAATCCGGCGATGACGAAACCGATGAACAGGCTGCCCGAATCGCCCATGAAGATCCTGGCTTTGGGAAAATTGTGCGGGAGGAAGCCGAGTCCAGCGCCCACGAAAACGAAGAAGGCGTAGCCGAGGTCGATCTGGCCGTTGACGAAAGAGATCAGCCCGAAAAAGAAGCTGCTGATTACCGCCACCCCGCAGGAAAGCCCGTTCATGTTGTCGATCAGGTTGAACGCATTGGTCATCCCGATGATCCAGAACAGGGTGAACGGGTAGGTCAGATATTTCAGCCAGCTTAGTTGCAGGATGAAGCCCAGGTCCGAAAAGATGGTCACGCTGATCCCGTAGTAGATCAGGAAGAAGCCGGCGATTACCTGGCCGAGCAGCTTGACATAGGGGTAGAGCCCGCCCCTGGCGTCGTCCACGTTGCCCACCAGGACCAGGATCGTCCCGCCTACCAGCAGGCCCAGCACCTGGTCGGACCCATCCGCGGCCACTATCCCTCCGGCCACGCACCACAGCACGCTCCCGGCGAAGAAATACCCGGTCCACTTCGGCCGGCGGATCAGGCCGTAGAGCAGAAACACCACGCCGGACAGCATCAACAGCGCTTCCCAGATGTCAATCATGTCCCTGACGACCAGGCCGACCAGGAAAGCCATGTAGATCGCATTTCCACCCAGCAGCGGTACGGGTTCACGGTGGAAGCGGTCGTTGCGGGGTTTGTCGACTATGGAGTAATCGAGGGCGAGGCGTTTGAAGAATATATTCAGTACGAAGGATAGGAAAGTGATCCCGATGAGGATTAACAGGGCTGAAGTCAATACCTCCCTGCTGATAAGCATCTGAAAAATCCCTGTTTGATTGCCGGACCGGGCCGGTTCCCGGGGCCGCGCACCAGTCCCCGCCTGCCCGGCTGCCCGCTCCAGCCCCTGCCGGCAGCGCTTTCAGAATTCCTGGGGATGGCCGATCAGAGAGTCCGGCCCGACCTCCCTGACGTAGGCGATCACGCGTTCCAGAATCGTGTCCAGATCGAATTGCGGTTCGTATCCGGTCAGCCGGCAGACCCGGGTGATGTCCGGGATGCGCTTGAGCATGTCCTCGAAGCCGGCCGCGTACGCCTGGTCGTAAGGGACGAGCTTGATCTGGGAAGAACTGCGGGTCATTTTGCGGACTTTGTGGGCCAGCTCCATGATCGAGATTTCCCGATTGTTGCCCACGTTGAAAATCCGTCCCTCGGCCTCGGGAATGCCGCTCAGCCGGATCAGGTACTCGATCGTGTCGTCCACCAGGGTGAAGCAGCGAATCTGCTGGCCGTCCCCGTAAACCGGGATGGTTTCGTTCTTCAGGGCATAGGCCACGAAGCGCGGCACCACCATCCCGTAGCGGCCGGTCTGCCTAGGGCCGACAGTGTTGAAAAGCCGGGCGATCACCACCGGCAGCTTTTTTTCCTGGTAATAGGCCAGGGCCAGGAATTCATCGACCGCCTTGCTGCAGGCATAACTCCAACGGTTCTTGGTGGTGGGTCCCATCAGGCTGTCGTCATCCTCGGCGAACGGCACCTTCTCGCTCTTGCCGTAAATTTCGCTGGTGGAGGTGATCATGGTTTTCTTTTTGTAGCGGTTGGCGATTTTCAGCACCATTTCCGTGCCGAGGATGTTGGTTTCGATCACCGCCACCGGATGACTGACGATCAGTTCGACCCCTACGGAGGCGGCCAGATGGAAGATGATGTCGCATTCATAGATCAGCCGGTCCATCACCGTTTCGTTCAGGATATTCTCGATGGCGAAAGTAAAGTTCTCGTGGCCGGTCAGGTGGTTGATGTTTTCCATCCGGCCGGTGGACAAATCGTCGATAATGGTGACACGTTGGCCCAGTTTGATCAGCTTCTCACTGAGGTGCGAGCCGATAAAGCCTGCCCCACCGGTTATCAGCGCTCTCATCTGGTTTCTCCTCGTCTGCCGGCTTCCTCCGGCCGCGCGAGCCGGGTGGCCGCCCGGGCTTACGGCAGACGCCCGGTCCCGGTCGGCCGACGGTAACGGCAATTATCAGACAGTCAGGTTTTCCCTGGCCAGCAGGTTACGGTAGAGCTTGTCGATATCACTCAGCAGCCGGTTCTTGTCGAAGAGGGGATAGACTTTGTTCCGGCCGGCGATTCCCATCATGTCCCGTCGCTCGGGCTTGCGCAGCAGATAGAGCATCGCTTCGGCGAGCGCGCCGGGGTCGTTGGATGGCACCAGCAGGCCGTTTTCACCGTCCAGGATCAGGTCCCGCACTCCGCCGACATCGGTGGAGATCACCGGTCTGCCGGCCGCCATCGCCTCGATGAGCGCCACCGGCAGACCCTCGTTGAACGAGCTCAGCGTGACTATGTTCAGGCCGGCGTAAATCTTGACCAGGTTATGCTGGAATCCCATAAAAATGACCCGAGAATCCAGGCCGAGCTCCCGGGTCTTTTTTTCGAGCCTTTCGCGCAGTTCACCGTCGCCGATAATGAGGAACTTGACGTTTTCCAGCCGGCTGGCAACGGTCCGGGCTGCTTCGAGGAAACAGAGGTGATTCTTGATCGGAACCAGTCTGGCCACAATCCCGACCAGCAGCGTCTCCGGCGGCAGGGACAGCTCATCCCGCAATTCATTCGGATCCTGAACCATAGTGACGAACGGCTTCAGGTCCAGACCCAGTGGTACGGCGACGATCTTTTCCGGCTCGGCAATCCTGTAGCTGATTATCTCCCGGCGCTGCAGCTCGCCGACGGTGATGATAACGTTCGTGAATTTAGCCAACAGCCTTTCCAGCCACAAGAAAAATT
>Ga0214473_10000243_pt1 | contig 76688 bp, 69 predicted proteins | sample RVTome_7_FD_203509 | JGI IMG/M metagenome (GOLD analysis project Ga0214473, IMG submission 203509) | Soil microbial communities from uranium-contaminated site in the Upper Colorado River Basin, Wyoming, United States - RVT98D197 | ecosystem: Environmental > Terrestrial > Soil > Contaminated >...
CTGTCGGTGCCGGCCCGCCTCCTTCCGCAGCCGTGTGGATACCTCCTCAGCTCTTCCCATTTACCATGGGTCATCCCTGCTTCCGCCACTGGCCGAGGATCTCTTCGAGCGTAGATTTCAGGTTGCGCAGCATCTCCTCCTTGGCTGAGGCCCGCACCAGGCCGCTGGCCGCCCCCGGATGCCCGCTGCCGATTCCGAGCGTGCGCATGATCTCCCCCAGGTCGCGCCGGCCGCCTTTCTGCCCGGCGATAGTCAGGCACATCGAAAAAGTGAGGTCGTTGGTTTTGACCTGCCGGTCGAAGAGGCTGTCGACTTCCAGCACGGCCAGGGCTTCCGGAGCCAGAAGCTGCGCCAGGTTCTTGACCACGCTGGCCCGGCGGGTGTGTTCGGAGAAGTCGAGCAGGATGATTTCTTTCGATTCGTCCAGGAAGGCGAAGTGCTTTTCGATCAGCCGGAGCATGGCCTCCTCCTCGGCCCGGAACAGCTCCGCCCGCTCCAGTACATCGCTGCTGGCGGCCAGCGTGGCCAGGCTGTCGTCCATGAGGCTGAGGGTGAGCCAGCGCAGGAAGTCCCGCCGGTCTGCCGGCCGACCCTCCTTGAGCTTGATCGCGCAATCGATATCGTTTTCGGGCCTGGCCGCCCGCCAGTCCTCAATGGATTGGTAGGCGAAGGAGTCGATCCGGTCGGCGGCGCGGACCATTTCCTCCAGCTCGCGGTCGATTTCGTACTCCCGGCCGAACCAGTCCAGGATCACCCTCGCGCAGCTGGGCGCCGCCAGCCTGTACCCCGGGATCGCTGATTCCTCGATCCCCCGCAGGGCCACCTCCTCCAGGTTCGCCTCGTGGTGGTCGAACCACATCCCGCAGCTCAAGGGGTACGGCAGGTCGCAGACCACGTCCGTGCCGCCGATGGTGAGCCGGCTGTTGGCGATGTCGCCCGGCCCGGCGAAGAGGATCTCCTCGATTTCGAGGAAGTAGCCGACCAGGGCGGCGCTCACCACGCCATCGAAATCATCGTGGGTGACAATCCGGTCGTACATCCGGTTCTCCGGTTTTCGTTTTCGGGCCGATCGGAGGTAATGCCGAGGCGCTCAAATTAAGGACCCGGCGCCCCGGCTGTCAATCTAATCCGCGGCGGGAGGTTCACTTGACAGTGTTTTCCGGTTCGGCTAATATGGTTTCGATAATCGACAGAGGCGCACCGGGACACTTTAAACAGGAGGCAGGTGTTGAGAAAAGTAATCGCAGGAGCACTGGCACTCGTGATAGTCTTGTCCGGTACGGTTGCGGCCAGGACCGACAAGCGCAAGAAAGCGGCCTGGGACTGGATGGAAGCCAACCAGCAGCCGGCGGTGGAAACCGCCAGATTCATCTGGGAGCACCCGGAGCTGGGCGAGTACGAGTTCGAATCGAGCGCGCAGCTGGCCGCCTACCTCGCCGAAAACGGCTTCACTCTCGAAAAGGGCGTGGCGAACCTGCCCACCGCCTGGGTCGCCACCTGGACCAGGGGCCAGGGGCCGGTGATCGGCTACCTCTGCGAATACGACGCCCTGCCGGGGCTGAGCCAGAAGGCGGCGACTCCGGAGCAGGCTCCGCTTGCCCAGGGCCAGCCGGGGCACGGCTGCGGCCATAACCTGCTGGGCGCCGGCGCCGCTTTCGCCGCGGTGGGACTGAAACAGGCGATGATCGCCAACGATATCCCCGGCACGGTCAAGGTGTTCGGCTGCCCGGCGGAAGAGACCCTGGTGGGCAAGGTCTACATGGTGCGCGACGGAGTGTTCAAGGGGATCGACATCGCCCTAGGCTGGCACCCCGGCGGCACCAACAGCGTGGTCTACAGCAGCAGCCTGGCGATGAGCTCGATCAAGTTCCGCTTTTTCGGCCGGACCGCTCACGGGGCCGGCAACCCGCAGAACGGCCGCAGCTCGTTGGATGCGGTTGAGCTCACCGACGTCGGGGTGAACTTCATGCGCGAGCACGTGATTGAAAAGGCGCGGATCCATTACGTGATCACCAACGGCGGCGGTGCGCCCAACGTGGTGCCCGACCGGGCCGAGGTCTGGTATTACGTGCGCGCCCCCAAAACCGACCAGATGCGGCCTATCCTCGACTGGGTGCGCGAGATCGCCAAGGGCGCTTCGATCATGACCAAGACCAGGCTGGAAGAGGAGCTGCTGTCTTCCTGCTGGGAGTTCCTGCCCAACGAACCATTGTCCCGGCTTCTCTACGAAAACTTCAAGGAAGTGGGCCCGCCGCAGTTCGACCAGGCGGACCGGGATTTCGCCCTGGCGCTGTCGAGAAATTTCGAGAAGCCGGACACCGCCAGGCTCCTGCATACTGATATCGACACGCTGGAAATTGTACCGCTGGACAAACTGCCGGTCAATTCAGGTTCGGTCGATGATGGGGACGTGAGCTGGAACGTGCCCTACGGCCGGATCACCGGCGCCTGCAGCGTACGCGGCGGCAGCGGGCATTCCTGGCAGACAGTCACCTGCGCCGGCGGCCCGCTCGGGTTCAAGGGGATGGTGGTCGCGGCCAAGGTGATGGCCGGGGCCGGGCTGGAGCTGATGCAGGACCGGAAGCTGATCCAGGCGGCCTGGGACGATTTCAATAAAAAAACCGCAGACCAGAAATACGAGTGCGGCGTGCCGGACAGCCTGCCGCCCCCCAGCCGGAGAAAAGTTTCGATGGATTAGCCGGGCACCTCGCCGCAGGGGGAAAGCCGGTAATATATTCGAAAGATCCCGAATCGACTGGTGAAATCGACCGGCAGGGGTACACTGAACATGACTGCAGGAGATAAGTTCATGGCGGCGGGTATTTTGCTATTGTGCCTGGCAGCCGCGACGTCCGACTTTGACGGAGCGGATGAGGCCGCGGCCGGGAGCCATCACGGTCCGGACGGGTTCCGCAATCTGACTGGAGATTACGAAGAGCCCACGTTTTTCGATTTCCTGCGCTGGCGGTTCTCCCGGGACGGCAGGAAGGTCCGGGGCCCGGAGAGCTACCATTTCCCATTGGCGAAAAACGATCCCGGGGCATTGGCCGCCAACCTCGACAGGACCACTCTCACCTGGATCGGCCACGCCACCCTGCTGGTGCAGATCGCCGGACGCAACGTCCTGACCGACCCGCACTTTTCCAGAAGGGCCTCGCCGGTGCAGTGGGCCGGCCCCGAACGGGTAGTGCGGCCCGGCCTGGCCCTGGAGGAGCTGCCGAGGATCGACCTGGTGGTGCTCTCCCACGACCATTACGACTCGCTCGACCGCAACTCCATCCGGGCCTTGCGGGCCAGGCCGGGCGGGGAGCGGACGACATTTGCCGTGCCACTGGGGCTGGCGGACTGGTTCCGGAAAGAGGGCGTGGAAAATGTGGTCGAGCTCGACTGGTGGCAGTCCCATTCTGTTGACGGCCTGGAGCTGACCGCGGTGCCGGTGCAGCACCGGAGCAAGCGCTCCCTGATCGGCGGCCGGAACAAGACTCTCTGGGCCGGCTGGGTCGTGAAAGCGGATGAATTTTCGTTCCTCTTTACCGGGGATTCGGGCTACACGGAGCTTTTCCGCCAGATCGGCGAAAAACTCGGGCCGTTCGACCTGGCGGCGATCCCGATCGGGGCTTACGAGCCGCGCTGGTTCATGAAGCCGCACCACATGGACCCCGAAGAGGCGGCGCAGGTGCACCTGGACCTGAAAAGCCGTAAGAGCGTGGCGATCCACTGGGGCACGTTCATCCTGACCGATGAGCCGCTGGATGAGCCGCCGAAAAAGTTGGCGGAGGCGCTGCGGGAAAAGGGCATTCCGGCTGAGGATTTCCTGGTGCTGAAGCATGGGGAGACGATAGTGATCGAGTGAGGCGGGCGGACACGGGGTTCACCCCAGTAAATTGGAGCTATATCTTACTTTTAGTGTGGACACACCCCGCCCCGGCAAGCCGGGGCACCCCTCTTAATAGAGGGGACTAGCACAGCCTCAGCGGGCGGACACGAGGTTCGCCAATATATTAATTTTTATACGGAAAGAGTGTGCTTGAAGAAGACAGCGGTCAAACCTTTTACCCTTTTGATCAAGCCGGTGGGCAGCCTCTGTAACCTCGACTGCCGCTACTGCTTCTACCTGGGCACGGACCAGGCGTTAGGCTACGACCGCAGCCTGAAAGTGATGCCCCAGCCGGTGCTCGAACGGATGTGCGCCGACTACCTGGGCTGTCGTTTCCCGGTGAGCGTGTTCACCTGGCAGGGAGGGGAACCCACCCTGGCGGGGCTGGATTTCTACCGCCGGGCAGTGGAATGCCAGATGCAGGCGGGCCGGGGCGGCCAGGCCGTGGCCAATGCGCTGCAGACCAACGCGGTCCTGATCGACAGGGAATGGGCGGCGTTCCTGGCCGAATACCGTTTCCTGGTGGGAGTGAGCCTGGACGGTCCGGCCGAAATCCACGACCACTATCGTACCGACCAGCGGGGCAGGCCCACTTTCGAGCGGGTGATGGCGGGTATCGGTCACCTTCGGGAACACGACGTCCAGTTCAATATCCTCAGCCTGATCACTACCGCCAGCCAGGACCGGGGCCGGGAAATCTACCGCTGGCTGGTGGCGCAAGGGTTCACCCACCTGCAGTTCATCGCTTGCGCCGAATACCTGCCCGATACGGGCGAACCGGCCCCGCAGAATGTGAGCCCCCAGGGCTACGGCCGATTCCTCTGCGACATTTTCGACGAATGGTATTACGCCGGGGACGTAAACCGGATATCGGTGCGCACATTCGACGCGGTGGTGGGAAAGCTTTCGGGCCAGGCGCAGCTCTCCCTGTGCGACCTGGGCGAAAAGTGCGACCATTACCTGGTGGTGGAGAAAGACGGCGGCGTGTACCCCTGCGACTTTTTCGTGGAGAAGCGCTACCGGCTGGGTAACCTGCTGGAAACACCCCTGGCCGAGCTATTCACCAGCGACCGTCAGCGCTCTTTCAGCGAAATAAAGTGCAGCTACCCGGAAGCCTGCGTTCGGTGCGAGCACCTGGACCTCTGCTGCGGCGGCTGCCCCAAGGACCGTATCACTGCCGGCGGCGGGCGGTTCGGCAGGCCCAGCTACCTGTGCCAGGGGCTGAAACTCTTTTTCGACCACACGCGGGAGCGTTTGGTGGAGCTGGCCCAGATGGTACGTAACCGTCAGGAGGGGGTGGTAGCGCCGGTGTCAGCCCATTCCGGAGCGCCCAGCCGCAACGATCCCTGTCCCTGCGGGTCGGGGAAAAAATACAAGCACTGCTGCATGAGGGCTTAGTTTATCTACTAAGGAAATTGCCAACTATTTCCTTTGGAGGCACAATGCGGATGGCTCTCTTGATATTGTTTATCTTTATACTAATGTCTGATGCGGCGACCGCCTCTGAAGCCAGGATTATCACACAGGTCGATACCTTGATACTCGCACCCTTGGAAGAGGAACATTTACCCGCAAAGGTGATATCATGGCTTCAAGCCAGGGACTTCCTGATCCCCCTCCCTTGGGAAAAAGACTACAGAAAGCAGTACGGCAATACCCTGACAGGCTCTTTCACCGGTGAAGGTCGAAAAGACTGTGCAGTCCTGGTTGTATCGCGAGGCGCAATCGAAGACAGTTGTAAACTTTGGGTATTTCCGCAAGGCGATACCTTGAATCCGATGCTCGTGGGCACGCACAAGTGGAATTTCATTGGCGGTTCGCATTGGAGTTCACCATGGGGTGTTGAATCCGTTGCGTCTTTTGCCGGGAGGATAATCCCATATACGCGTGCAGAATACTTGGAGCGCCTAAAAAACAGTGGAGGAACGGAAGCGCAATGTCCCAAGATTGACCACGAGTTCATACTGTTGCACATAGTCGATAAGGGTGGCGGCTGGTATTACTACTATGATGGATCGGCATGGACACTGCTGCCCGGGCTGGAATGACTTTTCTTATACCTATACACTTGCCGCCGATTTTTGTATAATATATGGTAAAGAAAAATCCACTTTTGTGATCCTCACAAAATACAGGATATTAAGAAAACTATGCAACTTGTTCAGCGACAATTAATTCTGCTGCTGATAGTAGCTCTATCCTTCGGCGTTTCGCAGGCCGACACCGTGCACAAGACCTACTTCGAGAACACGGACTACGAGCTGCACGTGTACGAAATCCGCGGGTACGACGCCGGACCCACCATGATGATTATCGGCGGGATCCAGGGCGATGAACCCGGCGGCGACCTGTCGGCCGACCTCTACGCCGACCTGTCCCTGCAGAAAGGGAACCTGATCGTGGTGCCGAGGGCCAACTTCCACGCCATCCTGCTGAACGAGCGCGGCCCCAACGGCGACATGAACCGCAAGTTCGCCGACGGCCGCCGCCAGGATATCGAAGCCCGGATCGTGGAAATCCTCAAGGAGCTGATGAGCCGCAGCGACGTGCTGCTGAACCTGCACGACGGCAGCGGGTTCTACCGCGAGCAGTGGGAAGACGACCTGCACAACCCGAGGAGATTCGGCCAGTCGATAATCGCCGACGCCGACGTCTACGTCTCCGCAACCAGCGGCAAGACCATCCCGCTGGGAGACATCGCGCGCAGAATCTGCGAGCTGGTGAACCACAACATCCCCGAGCCGGAGTACCGTTTCCATTTCAACAACCACAACACGCTCAGCAACCAGACCCTTCATCCCGAGCAGCGTCGTTCCGCCACCTACTACTCGCTTACCCGGCACGGCATCCCGGCTTTCGGGATCGAAAGCACCAAGGAGATACAATCCGACGAGGTCAAGGTGCGGCACAAGTCGATGGTGATCAACGCCTTCATGAACGAGTTCGGGATCGTACCGGAGAATCCGAAAATACTGGTGGAAAAACCCAACCTGAACCATCTGATCGTGCTGATCAACAACGGGGAGCGGGTGGCGTTGAGGGACGGTGAAACGCTCCTGTTGAACCGCGGGGACCAGGTGACGATCGAGCATATCGACATGGCTAACTACAAGCGGGGCCTGGCGGCGGACATTATCGGCATGGGCGGGATGAACGATCTGGGCAAGCCGTTCGAGATCGGCTACCCGACCAAGATCGTAATCCGCAAAGATTCGTTCAAGTGCGCGGAAGTGTTCCTGCGGGTAAGCGAGGAGGCAGGATTGGCCGGAGCCCCGCGCGTGGCCGAACTGAGGCAGGCGATGCCCCGGCTGGAGTTCGTCACTATCGACGTGGACGGCGAACGCCGCGAGGTGCCAGCCGGCGATACGCTCATGGTGAAGATCGGCCAGGTGCTCGAGATAACCGAGGCGGTGATCGACCAGCCGGCTTACGGCAAGTCGCTCGTGGTCAATTTCGAGGGTTTCGTCTGGGACCAGAAAAACAACACCGGCGAGGATCGCGGCCAAAAAATCCGCACTGACCAGGGACTGCTGGCCCATCGAAGCCTGGAAGGCAATGGCCGGTCTTACCCGATCGTGGTCAGCTGCCTGGGCAAGGAGATCGGCAAGGTGGTGGTCCGGCTGACCGAGCCACAGGCCTCGGCGATAAACCAGTGACCGAGCGTGGCAGGCGAACACAAAGTTCGCTCCTACAGTTGATCCAGCCTTTCTATTGCAGGGGCGGTTCGCGAACGGCCCCTCCGGTAAGTCGTTACCTTTTCACTCACCGATAATTTTTATTATCACCCGCTTCCGCCTCCGGCCGTCGAATTCGGCGTAATACACTTGCTGCCAGGGGCCCAGGTCCAGCCGGCCCCCGGTGACCGGCAGCACCACCTGGTGATGCACCAGGATACTTTTCAGATGGGCATCCCCGTTGTCCTCGCCGGTGCGGTGGTGGCGGTAGTCCCTGCCGAAGGGAGCCAGACTCTCGAGCATCTGGTCGATGTCGGCGATTATCCCCTCCTCGGCGTCGTTCACCCAGATCCCTGCGGTGATGTGCATTGCGCTCACCAGCGCCATGCCCTCCACGATTTCACTTTCGGCCACAGCCGCTTCCACTTCCGGGGTGATCCGCAGGTACTCACGGCGCAGCTTGGTATTGAACCAGAGATACTTGGTGTGAGACTTCATCTTCCGCCTCCTTGCCCGTTGGCCGGTGTCAAGCGCCGAGAGCGCAGCTTTTCAGGATTTCGTAGATCGGGCCCTGGGGGGTGAGAGTGCTCTTGATCAGATGGACTTCGGTCACGGGCCAGGCCGGCCAGGAACCGGGAGCGGCAGCCTTGACCGCGTTCCAGTCGGGCGGCGCGCCGGCCGATCGGCCGGCCCGGGCCAGGGTCAGGTGCGCCCGGAAGGGCTTGTCCGCGCGGCCGAAACCGGCCCCCTGGAGGTTCTCTTCCACCTGCGCCGCCAGCCGCATCAGCGGCTCCGCCGGCACGAGGCCCAGCCAGATCACCCTGGGCCGGCGCGGCGGCCCGAAATAGCCCACTTCGGCCACGGCCAGCTCGAACGGCCCGACGCCGGCTGCCGCCCGGCCAACCGCCGCCTCAGCCTCGCTCCGCCGCCCGGGGTCTATCTCCCCCAGGAAGCGCAGGGTGAGGTGCATATTGTGCGGACTGACCCAGCGGAAAGATTTCAGGCCCAGCGCGTTCAACCGGTCGGTCAGGCCGCCGATCTGGTCCCGCAGCTCCTCGGGCGGCTCAACTGCAATGAAGGTCCTCATTTCGTTCCTCGCTCCTTGTAATTGACGATGCCAACCAGTCCGAAAATAAGCGATGCCCGGTTTCAGTTCAATGCCGATTAACGTGCCGAGGCCGGAGCGGATTGACAGGCCTGCCCGAACTGTCTACAATTCAACAGGAGAGATCGGAATATTTTCAAACCGGAGATTTCAAGTTAGGCGGGCGAAAGTTCAAGCGGAGGGTCGAGCCGTGGCGGATTCAGCAGTCAACATGCCGAAAGCGGGCGCGGGCCAGCCCGGCCTCTATATCCTGATCCGGCCCAGGGAAAAAAGTTACGGGATAATCCGGCGTGTTTCGCGGGCCGCGGCCTGGGAACACACGGCCAAGGACTTCGTGGATTTTTTCGGTAACGTGGACGTGCTGGCGGGGTTCGGCCCGGCCACCGGGGAGCTGATCGAAGAGGACGGCCGCTGGCTGGAGCTGGTTCCCCAGGAGTTCAGGGGGCGGGAATGCGTGAAAGAAGTTTACAGCGGCGGCAAGCTGGGGCAGAATTTCCTGGTGATTTTCGTGGTAGAGGCAGCGGAAAAGGCGAACCTGGAGAAGTGGAAGCTGTTGCTGGGGAAAATTGTCGGGCGGTTTTTTTGAGTTTGCCGGAGTTGAGAAATATATTGCATAGGAACCATCCCGTAATATTCATAAAAGCGCTATTGATTCGGTTCTATGTAGTGGCGGGTTTTAATTCCGCCATTTGTACATTAGAGCTATAATATCTTAAGAGGTCATAGCTTGTAATAGTTGGCACTGGCGGCCGGGAGAACGCGAGCTGTCGGTTTGGGGGCAGGGTGGGACATCCGTGCAATCCGTACCAAATCTGTGACATCCGTGATTCTGAATCACGGATTACACGAATAACTGTTAACGAGGGGGTAAGATTTATCAAAATGTTGTGTAAACGGCCCGGACAAAACCATGTTTTTCAAGGGCTCGCGGACAATAATGGGAAAATCAATTTAAGAAAATATGATAAAAAATGAGAACGCAAAGCGCGAGATTGAACACTATATATAGTGGTATGAGAAAATCAGGAATATTTATTGAGGTTTCTTACTGGGATGTTCACCAGTTGGTAGGACCTGTATTGCGGGTTGACCAGGTTGCTGAGGAATAGGAATTCGTAAGGGGATTTGAAGTTGCTGTGCTTTTTGTTTTGCTAAGACAAAATTGTTGGAATTTTCCCACAGTTTATAGATTTGCGTTCGTTCGAACTCAAATTCATATAAACACCATAATTCCCAAAGTTTACTGCCAAGAAATTGGTTATTCTCTTTTCGCAAATCAAGAATCTTGAGTCCTTCTTTAATGCATGTATCGATAAGAATAGCCCTACTATGAGAAAAAGTTTTTTTGTGGTGAGAGAAAGAATCAACAATTTTATCAATGCCTTCTTTATCTAATTCTTTAAGCATAAAGGAAGTTAACCACTGCGTAGCGAGAACAATAGAAAGGTTCTTCGCATTATTACATGCTTGGATGAGGCCCATAGTATAATTGCTGAGTAAAGGAACATATGCAGGAACGGCAGATGGTCCCTCATTTTTCAGAGATGCTTTCGCATTATCAAAACCGTCAATTATATCCTCTGCCGCCTCTCTTCTACGTCCTCCTGCGGCTGGGTATTCAATTTGCGGGTCAATAGGACCCAATTCACTTCGGTGATCCATCAAAATTTCATCACCCGATAAAACGAGAAGCGTTGCTGCCGATTTGGCTATGTTGGGAATAGCAAATCGAATGCTGGTGAATTTTGATCTTAAGATTCCAACTATAGCTTCTGTAACTTCTGCAAATCCGCCCGGGCTGTTGATAAAAATATCAACGTCACCATCATCAATATCTTCGATTAGATCAGAAAATCCTGTTTTATCTTCCAAGCTGAGAAGGCAATCAGGCTGTTTCTTAGGATCTGATACATAAACCAAAAGGCGCCTACCAGTCAATTTCTCTATCTCTTTGATGACCGCTTGGCGCCAATCTGAACACTGCTTTGGGTTTTGGATTGTATTAATAATTTTGTTAAACGTAGCCATAATTACTCAATTCCATATCCTGCTTTCGGTATTGGACGCGACAACTTTCAACTGTTCGTCCAGATGGCTCTTCAAAACTTAGGCCCATTGCCACCATCGATTCTTGGTAGATATCCATGCATGCTTGAGCATATTTCACCGCATCGAGCCCATCGAAATCGTCTACACCTAAAGCATTAAGAATTTCGTTGGTCATGTGAGCCTCCTTGCTAATTTATTCCATGAGAATGCGTCTGGTGAGTACCGCAAGAAACATTCCCATAGCTATCAAAAATTCATTAGGTTTTGAAAAATCTCAAAAGAAAGTGTAACACTTTGGGTAATCTAATTATAGCCTCGGGAAACGATCTTGTCAACAGGATCGCATCTTAAAGCTACATCCAAGTTATTTGTGCTCGATAGGGCGGCAAATATTTCTATACTGCCCATAATACTCACCACTGCCCGTAGGTCCAAGGTCCTTATAACCGCCCGTAGCTCTGGGTATTCTTGTGACACTGGATGCACAGAATTTCACAGATAACAGACAGATGACACTGATTCACCCCCCACCTATCGATTCAATTATCTCCCGGCCCGCCACAGGCTGTCCGCAGTCGCCAGGCTGTCGGCCACGGTTACACTTTTCGGCAGCAGCTGGCCGGCCACCAGCCGGTACCGGTACTCCAGCGTATCGGCCAGATCGACCGCGACGTTGAACACGGTGTCCGCCCGCAGCCAATTGACTTCGAAGTCGCGGATTTCCGTAATCCGGTTCCCAGCGCTGTCGGGCAAAGTGAAGGCATTGCCCCGCAGGACTATCCGCGTGACCGGCTCGCTTCCGGCCGGCCCGGCCTGCCAGCCGATAGTATCGAGAGCCAGGCCGGGCTGCCCGTTGAACAGGGCGATTATCAGTCCCGGGGAATTGCCGGCCTTTACCCGGTCGATCAGCACCGAAACGGTATCGGCCTGCGCCAGCAGGAGGGCCGGGAAAAGCAGCACCATAAAGAAAATTTTCATGATATATCTCCCTCTAATTCCAGGTATTATCCGTGTTAACGTTCGGCGTACCGTTAATACTCGTGCTGTTGCTCACGCCCGTATTACCATGGACCACAACCCCGGTCAGCGAACCGGCGACATAAATCGCAGTAGTACACCCGACAAAATTATTTGAAAGAACGGCATTATAACCGGCGATGATATATGCGCCACTGACAGATGAATAAAAGCCCGATCCTTTTACACTGCCACCCGTGCCGGTTAATATCACGCCACCATCATAAAAACCACAGCCGTTTATGTCGCCATTATTTATAGCTATAGCGTTATACGTAGCATTGGCGTCAAAATAGAAATTTGAACCGGAAATCTGATTAACTGCGCCAGGCAACTCTACCCATATCGGATATTCAGCCGAAGCATGATATTGACGCAGCTTGCAGCCGCTCATCAATAGAGGGGCGGTAGTGTTATAGCCTGTGAAACGAATCCGGTTGACAGTCAAATCACAACCGACGAAGGTAAAAACCATTGCCCCGGAGAGGTTCGAACGGTAGTGATAGAAATCCCATAAAGAGCCGCGACAGCCGTTGAGCTCGACGAAAGCTCCATTGGCGGCGCTGTCGGTCCGAGTCGTCATTACCAATCTGTCGAGTACGCAGTTGTTGAAGCTTATAATCGAATCGGTTCCGGAGGTCACGACTCCCAGCCAGCCCACCGCCGGGCCGGAAAGAAAACAACTATTGAACTCGGCATTCGCCTTAGCGACAAAACCGATTACGTTGCTGTAATTGTCCTGTGTCTGCGCCCCGGCGGTATTGATGACGGCCAGGTCGTTGAACCTGATTTTCCCGCCTTTGAATCTTCCCCTGAAGAACAAAGCGCCGTTGGAAAAGCCATGATCGACTCCGGCGATTATGCTCCGGTCCCTGCCGATCCCGTTTATGTTGACCGTACCCGAAATCGAATCGGCCGGGAGCAGTGAATCGCCCACGAAACAGTAGAGAGAATCGCCTCCCAGAATCAGGATGTTGCCGCCTGTCTTGCAGGCTTTAATCGCCGCCACGAGTGTATCGCCGGCCAGGGAATCGGCCCGGCCGCCGACGATATAGCGAAAGCCGGAGAAGGAAGCATAAGCCGCCGAATCCTGCCGGGTAAAGCCGAAAATTCTTTTGTAGTAAATAGTATCATGGGCCAGGCCTCCTCCCCCGCCGGCGCCGGCGGCGCTGATTCTGAGGCTGTCGAGCCGGCCCTGGCTGTAATACTTGTCGAGCGTGACGTTGCTACCGGCCCGGATAGCGCTGGTATCGATCTTTGCGCTGTCGCCGCGGGCGATCCCGAGCCGGAGGGCGGCGTTGCTGTCGGCAGCCACCCGGGCTGCACTGTCCGGCATTTCTGCGCGCAGGGCGGTGGCCGCCGCCGTGTCGAGCCTGGCCGACAGGGAATCGACCATCTCCTGCCTGGTCATTGGCCGGCCGCCGCCGAGATACTGGCCGTCCGCCTTTGTCCCGGCCGAGAGCAAGGCGAACAGGACGGCCGCCCAGACCAGCGGCAATCCTGGTCCCGGCCGGCATTTTCCACCAACCCGAGATTCAAGGCGCTTCATCTTTCCCACCTCCCGATTTTCCTGACCGGAAAATTATGTATATTAATTTGTATTCAAATCCTCTTCCCGCACCGTGAACAGCGAAGAATGGCCGGCAGCGACGCCTGGAGCGTATGTGACCAGCCGGAAGTTGTGGCCGGCGGCCGCCAGCGCGCCGATCGCGAAACGGGTATTCAGCGCCGAAACCGACTGGACGCCGAACAAGCTGTCGCAGTCGAAGGTCAGCAGGGCGCGGATGCGTAAGGCAGTCCGGGAATCGACTCCGGCCGCCGCCTCGACTGTCAGCCGCCAGTCTGACGAAGTACCCTCAGCCGAACCGACAATCAGGCGGAAATCACCGGACACCGCGGTCCAGGTGATCGCCGGGGCCGGCGGGAAAAAGAACGCGTAAGTAAGCTGCGGCAGGTTGAAATGCAAAGTGATTTCCCCGGTAAGCGTGAATTTTTATCGACTAAGACTGCATCTGGGCCCAGAAAACCGCTGCCAGCGCCCAGCTCCATACTATAATTTTTATACTGCACTGGTCGGCGGGCTGAAAGCGGGCGACCGGAAAGAACGCCTCGAGCTGGTAGGGCGTGGTAGCGGCGACGTAGCGCAAGGTACCGTCGATTTCCACGCCGAACATCGCCTCGACCTCGCCGCCGCAGCGCAGGGCGTTCAGGTAGGTCGCCCCATCGAACGTATGCCCGGCCAGCTCGGCGCCGGAGGCCAGCCTCACATTGGCGCCCGGCAGGTGCGTGACGTCCTGGGTACCGTTGCGGCCGCGGGTCACGCTGCAGACTGTCCCGGCCGAATCGATCAGAATGTCTTCCCCGCCGACTGTCACCACGTCGCCGTCCGCGAAGGCATCCGCAGCCAGGTACATGGTGACGGCCCCCTGGTCGAGCTGCTGGCTGAGAGTGGTGGCATTCTGCGCCACCACCACACCCCGGGGCCCCGTACTGGTAATCAACTGCATCATCCCCTCCCGGCTCAGGTGGTTTCGTTGACCGTGGCGGCCAGCCTGTGAACCAGGTCTTGCTTGTAGGCCGCCGGCGTGCCGGCCGGGACGATCACCCGTCTCCAGATCGCCGCGCTCTGGTCGAAGTTGAGGTTCGGCAGCGCGTGAGGGGCTTCCCAGACTCCGTCCGGGCTGCCGCCCGAGTCAGCGCAGTAGGTGACCCAGCCGCTCTCATCGGTGCCCTGGTTGTCCAGGCAGTCGATGGAGACCGAGCTGCAGTCGTAGGCCGAATACACCGGGTCAGCGGTGGAATGGCCGGCCGGCGCGGTGCCGTTGTAACCCCGGGTGACGATGAGGGTGGCGGTACCGTGGCCGGCGGTGACGAGCATTTTTTCAGCGCCCACGATGATCACCGGGTAATCGGTATCGGCGAAGCGCGGGGCGGCCAGCGGGATAGTCTGGGTCTGGTCGTCGATATCATCCGCCAGCGTGGTCTGTTCCGCCGCCACCCAGAGGGCTTTCTGGGCGGTGTCGCCATTGGTGCCGTCCAGCGAGGTTTCCTCGTCGGGATTGCTGAAATCCCCGTCGCGGCTCACGATCAGGGTGAGATCGCTGTCTTCATAAAGACGGATTACGCTCATTCAGAGACCTCCTTGCATTCAACACCGAGCAGGGCTTCCAGCTCTTCGATGCTGCCCTGCGCTCTCACGTAATCATTGGCTGTCCGCTGCAATTCCTGCTGCAGGAGCTTGTGTTTTTTCTCCAGAGCGGACAGCCTTGTTCTGAGTTCTTCCAGGCGCCGATTCAGCAAAGCTTTCACTTCAACTCTCCTCATCCACGATATTTTGCAGCGACGCGGCCCGGACATTAAGCTTTTCGAGCAGCTCGCCCTTTTCGAATTTTTGCCGTTTCAGGGGCCGGATTTGGGCGTCGAGCTCTTCGATTTCGGCCCGGAGCCGGGATATCCGTGCGCCCAGGTCGCCGAGGCGGTCAATCGCACCATCTTTCCAGGTAGCCATTATCAGTCCTTGGTCCAGGTGTAGACGTTGCCGTTGTATTTGACTACGAGTTTCAGGGTGGCGGTGTCGAAGCCGAGACAGGCGAAGCCGTCGCCCGCGTCTCCCTTGACCCAATAGGAAACGTTCTGGCCCCGGGGTAGCCCCAGCGAAAAGTCTTCCGCCGGCTCGAAATAGGCGCCGAACAGTTGAAAAAAGTAAGTTCCGCCGCCACCCCAGACATCGTCGGATTCGAACACCAGGTAAGGATTGTCATCGCCTGTGCCGTAATGGACGTTTTCGAGCCGGGCGCGCACCTGGCCGTCCGCGAAAAGCTCGATCTTGTTCCCGCCCTTGCCGATCTCGAGTCTGTCATTCTCCGAGCCCGTTACCAGTCCGGAAGTGCTGCCGATAGTGCCTTGGATCCGGAGCTCGCCCGCGCTCTGGTCCCACTTGACGTGTTGCCCGGCGGCGCTGCCGATAATCACGTCCCCGACGTCCGAGCCGCCCACCAGCACCTTGAAGACTTCGCTGGCGCCGTCGGTGACGAGCATGCCCGTGCCGGAATCGGGGAAAATCCGGACCCGAGGGCCGCTGGAGGCGCTGTCGTAGCTGCCGCCCAGGGCAGCCAGTTTTGTGGCGGGATCGTAGCCGCCGGCGAATTCAGTGGAGCCCGAGACCGTCAGTTTGCCGGCCTGGATCCGGATCCCCTCGGTGGAAACGTTGATCGAGTTGATCACCTCGCCGTGGCCCACCTTGAGGCTGATCTCGTTCGCGTTCTGGGTGATCTGGCTGAGAGTGCCGGGAGTGCCGGTGCCCACCACCTCGTCGGCCAGGAAGGTGGTGCCGGCTTTTTTAATTTTTTTGTAGGCGCTCTCCAGGCTGGGCGAGCTCGCGTTGCCGCTGTGGTCCCAGGCTGTGGCCCGGTACTTCCAGTCGCTTTCCAGGTCGCCGTCCGGTACCGCGTGCGCGAAGGCGGTGCCGCGGTAGTGGGCGGCCAGCACCACCCAGCCGCTGGTTCCCTGGCGGAAGCCCTCGATCACGAAATGCGAGAAGTCCGGGCAGGGGCCGCCGCCGATGGCTGGTTCGGAAATGGTGACCAGGTTCCGGCCGGTCTGGCTTTCCACGGTCACCACGGGCCGGTCCGGGGGCGTGGCGTCCTCGGTGAGCAGCAGGGTGGCAGTCTGGCTCCAGAGGCCGGGCCGGCCGCTGCGGGAGACCGCCCGGCAGCGGTACTGGTAGTAGTAATCGGGCTTGAGCTTGCGGTCGGTGTTGTCGTAATAGACGAACTTGGGCGCGGGGGCGGCGGCGTCCTCCTGCCGGATACTGACCGCGGGCACCCGCTGCCATTCGCTCCAGTTTTCCCCCCCTGTTCCGCCGTCGTCGCGGCGCTCGAGCTCGTAGCGGCTCACCAGGTCCTCTTCGCCCTCGGCGGCGACGATTTTCAGCATGATCGAAAACGCCTGGTAGGGCCCGACCGGCACCCGGCTCACCAGGGGATAAGTCCCGCCGACTGAATCGAAGGCGGGGGCAGCCAGGACCAGGCTGCTGTCGGCCAGGCGCTGGTTGACCTGGATTTTCGGGGAGGCTTTCGCGCTTTCGCCCCAGGAGTTGGCGGCGGCGAGGGTGAGCTGGTACGGCCTGCGCTCGTAAGGCTCGGGCACCGGATAGACGAAAGCCTGGCTGCGCGGAATCCCGGCGCGGAACGAACCGGCGCGCTGCCACAGGCCGGTCCAGACGTATACCACGTAATGGCTGGCGCCTGTGACCTGATTGTTCACCCAGACCTTGATTCCGCCGGGAGCCGGGTTGAGTTCCCAGTCTTCGGGGCCCGGCGCCGATGGCGGCGGGCCGGTGAGCACCACGTTTTCGGCGATAGCCATAGTCGAGGCGACGCCGGAGTGGTGAACCGCCCGGACCGCGAAATCGTATTGCAGCGCCTCGTCGAAGGCGCTTCCCTGCCAGAAGTAGGCGGAACTCCCATCGGCTTCGATCCAGGCCAGGGGCGGACCCCAGCCCAGCAGATGGCTGAGCCGCTGGAAGAGCTGGTAGCGGGCCACCCCCCCGGAACTGTCATCGGCGCTGGCCTCCCACTGCCATTCGAGGGTCCCATCCCCGCCGGGGGTAACTGTCAGGCCCGTGGGTGGAGCGACTTCCAGGTCGCCCCCGGCGGTCTGTTCGGCATCCAGCAGGACCACGCCCGCCCAGTGGATCGAAGAGAGGTTGCGGTCGATGTTCTTGCGGGTGAGCATGACCAGCAAGGGATTGGGCGCGAGAGCGCCGGGGCGGCCGTAGCGCCGGCTGTGGAAGTTTACGTGGTCGCCGATCTGCAGCCCGGCAAAGCGCAGGGCCGTAGTGAATTCGAGCGTGCGCAGGCCGTCCTGCTGCAGGGTCCGGCGCCGGCTGGCCACGGTCAGGGCAACGACCCGCGGCCCGCAGTCCCCGCCCTCGGCCGGGATGAACTCGCTCAAGAGCTTGTCCGCCGCGTGTTCCTGGTAGGACTTGGCGCTGGCCGAGCCGGTGCTGACCGCCACACCGGCGTAGGCGGTTTCATCGCTGCCGCTGCCGCCGAAAAAGACCACTCCGTAGTTGCGCAGGTACTTGAGGCCGGGGCTGTAGCGCTCGCTGGCGGCCAGCACGTCGTCCCCGGCGATAGTCGGCAGGGCTTCCCCAGCGGCGGTCCACCCCAGGGCCGGGTCGAAGCCGGCGTCGAAATCGGCGAAGGGCGCCACCCATTTGCCCCGCTCGTCCACGAGCTGGAAAGCGAGCAGGTGGCGGTTCAGTTCGCTGTCGACCCCGGCCAGTGAGACAGCCCGGCCGATCTCGTGGTTCAGCTTCCAGCCGAACGCCTGGTCCAGGCGGCCGAAGCTGGTGGCGGCCAGGGCGGAGCCGCTGCCTCCGGAGTTGAAGTCGATGTCGACCGGCCTGACCCCGGCCCGGCGCAGCAGGTCGTTTTTAATCGCGGCCGGGGAAAGGGCATCGTAAAAGATCCTTTCGGTGTTGCCGGGCGGGTCCTCGGCGGCCGGCGCCTGGGCCTGGCGGAAGCGCACCTGCTGGTCGTAGCAATGCACAGTGACGATCCCATCGCCCGGCTCCCAGTCCTCGATCCAGACGCTCTTGAAAGCCAGCCAGTCGCCGGAACTGCCGGCCGCCGGGTCGTCCAGGCCGTGAAAGCCGCGGGCGGCGAAACCGAGGTAGACTTTCACTTCATCGTTTTTCAGGCTGTAGCGGGAAAAAAGTCCGCCGGCCATTCCGCCCGGGTCCAGCAGCACGATACGGCTGGTGTCGGTGGCGGAGGCTTCGCCGGCCAACGGCTCGCCCTCGGCCGAATAATCCGGCGCCTCGGCCACCAGATTGGGATAGCCGAAAAGGGGCCTGGAGGCCAGCAGCCAGCGGATTTTCCGGCGGAAGGCGACCCGGATCGAAAAGACCCGCGGGGTGTCGGCCCCGGACGGGTCGGAATAGAGCGTGACCCTGATCCTGACGAAGCGCCTGGTGACTTTGGAGCCGTCGGAGACCGTGCGCAGGGGACCGCGCAGCTCCAGCTCCTGGGGATTGTCCGCTTCCAGCATCTGGAATTCGACGCGAGTGCCGGCCGGCTCGCAGTAGCGCAACTGCAGCTCCCCCTCGGCGTCCGGAGGCGGCGCCTGGCCCAGGTCCAGCAGCCAGTTATCTCCGCCGGAGGCGGCGTGGCCATCGACGATGAACTTGAAGGAGATGTCGCCGTCCTGGACGGAGTAGGCGCCGGTTTCCGGGTCCACCAGGTAGAGGCTGCCGCGGGAGAAGCGGCCGGCGGAGGAGCTGCCCATGGCCTTGAGGGTGGCGAGCTGGGTGAAGTTTTCGGGTTCGAGGACGATCGCCAGCGGCTCATCGCCACCGGGCACCCAGACGTTATCGCGGCTGAAATCGAGGGCCAGCCAGGAACCGTCCTTGTCCACCACCCGTTCGGCCGGCTCCTCCAGGCTGAAGTCGAGCACCTTCGAGGCGAACTCGGTGGCCCGGCCCAGGAGGTCCTGGACGTGGCTTTCGCCTTCGGCCCGGTCCCCGCCGCCGGCCGGAGTTTCGATCAGTCCCCGCAGCAGCTTGACCCGCAGGCGGCCCTGGTAGAGCTGTTCGGTCTGTTCGGCCTCGTTGCGCAGGCCCAGGTAGAGCTTGCTGAGCTTGAAGGAGCGGCCGACCTTGAGGGTCTGCACCAGGGTGGCCCGCGGAGCGTTGGTCAGTACGCGGCCGCTGCCGAAATACTGGCGGTAGAGGGTGGGATGGAAGGCGCGGGTTTGTTCGGCCTGCATCTGGGGGCAGGCGACTTCCCGGTTACGTCTCAGCCTCAGCTCGTCCGAAGGGTGGGCCGTGTCCAGCGTATGGCTCCCCTCGGCCTTCGACCAGTCGGCGCGGCAGTTAAGCTCGGCGTAGGCCACCGTGGGCCGGAATTCGAACAGGAGCAGTGGTTCGGCGGTGCCGGCGACCGCCGCCTCGGTCCATTTATCGGTCGGCTGCAGGGCCATCAGAGCACCTCCCGGGCCTCGAGCGTGCCGCGGCGCACGGTGCTGGTGAAGGCGAAGCGCCGCGGCAGACCCTCGCAGTTGAGGTACAGGGCATCTCCCGGCTCGGAGGCCGGAAAGGTGAGCCACCACCAGTTTTTACCCTCCCGGGCCGCCTCGCTCCACCAGCGGGCCAGAAGAGCGAACTGGCTGTCGGTAAGGTTTTCGAAGGAGGCGCGCAGCACGCGCCGGCGGAAGCGCTGAGTCCACTGGAAACCGCCGGAGGCCCCGTGGACCGACTCGCCCACCACTTCCTCCTCGTAAGGGTCGAACTCGCCGGAGGGGCCGAAAGTCAGCTCGATCCGCTCCCCCAGCCAGACGTTGAAGAGCGAGGGCGGACGCAGCATGCCGGAGAGGCCGCTCAACAGCAACAACCAGTGGCCTTTCGTGACCGGCGCCAGCGGCTGCCAGTAGATTTTCGAGCTATCCGGGGAGGAGAGGATCAGATCGCCGCCGCCAGCTTTCTGCGCGGTGGCCCAGGGGCCGGCCGGGCTGTCGGCGTGCTGCAGGGTTACAGCCGGGGCCGAGCCGGTGAGGTCGAAGTTGCGGTCGAAGACGAAAGTGTCCACGGTGCGGGGGCCGGCGGTAAACGACCAGACGATCCGCTGCTGGGCGGAGGCGGAGCTTCCCTCCCATTTGCTCAGGCGGGAGAGGTCGGCCATGTATTCAAGCTTGTATATTAAGTGTTCGGCGAAGCCGGAGCCCGAGACGGTTGCCTCTTCGAGGAAATTTTTCGCCAGCAGGTGAGGGTATTCCGCCATGGTTCAATCCTTTCCGAAGCGGTATCTCCCGGACGGAAATCCCGCAGTTCAGGTGAAGCAGGTTTCGGGCGAACACGAGGTTCGCTACGATATTATCCGGATCCCAAGTTTTGCCATCGGTGTAGGGGCAGGTCCCTGTGCCTGCCCATTCCATCCAGGTGGCCACGGGGGGCCGCCCCTACGGCTTGCCTGGGCGGCTTTCGGGCAAACAGGAGGTTCGCCTCTACACCCGGTTCTCCTCTTTTTGGAGGAAAATGGTCCCATCCGTTACGCTTCAGATTGCACGCGCCGGGTTGGCCCCGGTACGGACCAGCTCGCGGATCCGGTCCCGGAGCTGACGGTCCACGCCGGCGCGGCCCAGGGTGCGGTCCACTTCGTATTCGCCGCCGGCCCGGATGCCATCGATGTAGACGTTCACCACCTGGGGGCCGGTCCAGCCGCCGGCGGCGGAAGCTCCGACTGAGGCCGTGCCCGAGCCGGCGTAGGCCATCACGCTGCTCGCCGGCGCGGCCGCGGCCTGGCGCCGGTTGAAGAAGGAGCCGAGCAGGGAGAGGGCCGAGCTTGCGATCATGGCCGCTATCGGGTTCATGGCGCGCAGGGCCTGGAAGGCCCTGCCGGCCGCGCCGGTGAGAGCACTCAGGCCGCCGGCGTATTCGGCCAGGCCCGGGTACAGTTTCCCCTGCATGATGGCGAACCCGCCGCCGGCCGCCTCGAAGGCCCGGCCCGACCTCCCGGCGATCATCTCGAAGAGCCGCGCGAAGCTGCCGAACAGCTCGAGGTTGCCGCCCCGGGCGGTTTCCAGCCAGTCCCGGTAGCGCTTCTCAATCCGGTCGAAACTGGAGGCGGCCGCCTGACCAATGTCGCTGCCGCCGAAAAGGTCGAGGCCGCCGGGCCGGTAGGCCGGGTCCTCTCCGCTGGTCAGGCCGGCAAGGTTTTTCCCGGACAATCTGTCCAGTGCACTAAGGCCGCTGGAAAGCCGCTCCAGCATACGGCCGATATTATCGATGGAGTCCAGGACGCGCCTCGCCTTGCGGAAAAATCCTTCCTCTACGGAATACGAATGGGAAACGCTCAGGCTCGGGCCGGACTTTTCACTCATCGGCATTTTCTGTTTTTCCTTTCCTTCCAGAATTTCTTTTCCTGTTCGGCCAGAAATTCGTCCCGGGCCTGCCGGAAGACGCAGTAGATTTCATAGTCCCGCCAGCGGAAAGTCTCCGGCAGCGGCCGGAAGGATTCGACGTAGTCGGCGAGGAAGGCGGCGTATTCGGCCGGCCAATGCCGGGAAGCGGTCTGTGGCCGGGCCGGGCAGCCCCGGCAGGGATCGGGAGCATCCGCCAGGCGGCCGCAGCAGGCCGGGCCGGGACAGTCGGGCGGCCTGAATGGGACATCCGGCCGGCCGAGGCGCTCGCGGATGTCCCGCCTCAGTTTTTTGCCTCTTCCTCGCTCAGCACGCCCGCCCGCTCCAGGAGCTTTTCCACCGCCCACAGCTTGTGCTCGAACGGGACCGCCTTCTTCCAGGGCCGGTCCTGTTCTTGGCCGGCGGTGCGGGTGAAATCGTAGCCTTCGACGCGCAGGATACAGGAGTCGTAGAGGGTTTCATTGGCGGCCAGGTAGTCGGCGGCCGGGTCGCCGGCGGCATTCTCCCCGCGGCGGCTGAGCCAGCCCCAGTAGGCCCGGCGGTCCTCCACCGTGGGTTCGCGGAAAACGTGGACCAGGCGGTAGGTTTCGCCGAGGGCCCGCACCCTGAGCTCGACACTGACCTCGGCGCCGGTCACTGCCAGCGGGAAAAGCTTCGCAGTCGCCATGAACGGCCTCCTCAAAAAATTATGTATAATATTTTGTATATATAATTATATTCCAGGCCGGTCTGTTCCGGGTCAGGTCTCCGGGAAGTACACGGCCACTTTTCCCTCCACCGTCTTCACTGACAGCGGGCCGCCGGTGGCGGAATCGTAACCCGCCTCGACGTCCAGGTCGATATTCAGCAGGCCGTCCTCGTAGGCGTAGTCCAGGCGGCTGAAAACCGCCTTGGGCAGGGTCAGCTCGATTTGGTCGTAATCATCGGGGTCCGTGCCGGCGATCTTTTCACCAAGGCAGGAAAGGACGACCGCGCTCTGGGCCGCCTCCTGCTGGGCGGTCCGGAAGTCGGCGAGGTCGCCGGTTTCCGCCAGCAGCGACAGTGACAGGCTCAGGCTGCGCTCCGGGGTGAAAGGCCAGGCCGCGGGGTAGATACGCTCGGCCTCGCTGGCCGCCCGACGCCAGGCCAGGTCGGTATTGATCCCCGACTCCAGCGTCATCTCGAAGCCGCGCAACTGGCTCCTGCGGCCGGCGTCGCCGGCGATACTGAAGGCGCCGGCGTAGTTATAGAGGTAACGCAGGGTCTCGGCGGCCGGCCAATTGTAACCGGCCAGCGTGCCGCCGATCCTGGAGGCGACGAAACTGGCCCCGGCCTGCAGGCGGTCGGTGCCCTGGCCGCGGAGAGTGATCCGGGTGCAGGCGGCATCCTGGAGGTAGTAGTCGCTGCCGTCCTCGTGAACGGCGAAAGTGGTCACCCAGGCCTCGGGCCGGTCGGCGAGGGCCGGAAAGCCCGTGCTGTGCTGGTAGGCTCCGCCGGCGAGGGTCTGGGAGCTGTCCAAGGAGAAGAACAGGGCCAGCAGGTAGCCGATGAAGTCGACCGGCAGCGGCTGGACCGGAATTTCAAAGCGCACGTACTGGCGCAGGCGGCCGCGCTGGGTGGGCCATTCGTGGCCGGCGCCGACCGTGCCGCGGTCGGTCCAGTGTTCGGCGGACTCGTCGATCACGAGCGGGTCGGCCAGCCTGACGAAGCGGGTCAGGTCGGCGCCGGCCAGCGGCGAGCCGAACGCGGCCTGTCTTTTGACAGACCAGGCGACCCGGCTCGAAACCCTGTTGACTGGAGTCATAGCTTACCTCTTTTCTCACGTTTGGCGAAAAGGCCGGACTGTTGGCCGGTCAGGTCTGCTGCACGACCCGCCAGGTGGCCGCCTCGACCTCGTAGACCGTCAGGCCCTCTTTTTCGTAGTCGCGGTTTTTAATGCAATTTTTTATACTGAGAGGCGCAATCCCGGCAAGGCCCAGGGTTTCTCCCAGCAAGGCGTCGCGGATCCCGTCTACCAGGCCGTAGGTGTTCTCCAGGCTGTAGCGCCGGCCGCGGAAGTCCTCGGCCAGGACGGTGATCCGGAAAGCCAGGTGTTCCTCGGCCAGGCTGTTGTCGGTGTTGAGGGAGCCGTAGCGCGCTTCGCTGAGCGACACGCCGGCAAACGGCAAGTTACGGCCCGCCTGGGCCAGCTCCTCGAGGGAGCCGCTGAAGGCGGCCACCCGAGCGGAGTCGAGGCCGGTCACGGAGGAAGCCAGCCTGGAGATGAGGGCATCGGAAATGGTCTTGATCGTGGCTGCCAAAGAAAACCTCCAGCTTGGTATACAATTTTTATCAGCAGGCGGCGGCCGTCCGTCCGCACCGCCGTCACCTCGGCGAAAGCTCCGCACTCAGATGATATCGCCGGCGTTTCCGCACCACTGTCGGCCGCCGCCTGCTTACTTCGGGCCCCGGGAGTCTTCTTCAGAGACGGTCCAGGGCCTGGTCGGTGATCTTACGGTCGTCTTCATCAGCATCGGTACGGTAGGCCGGGCGCGCTGAATCAGCCGTATCGCCCGCCTCGGTGAGGCCCAGGTTCACGTACCCCTCCGCCGCGGCCTTCAGCCTGGCGCTGCACTCATCGTGGGCGGCCTGCCATTGTTCGGTGACCGACCGGCGCCTGAGGTAGAGGTTGTAGAGGGCCAGCAGGGAGCTGATCCGGTTGATTTCGGCCGGGACCGGGAGGTAGCCGCGCAAAGCGGGCCAGCGACCCAGCAGGTAGCCGTCGATCTGCGAGTCGGCGCTCGCGATGGCCTCCGCGGCCACCTCCGCCACCTCGTCGCTGTCGATGTCTGCGGCCGGGTCCGAGCTGCAGAGGCGCACCAGCTCGGTCTCCTCGATCCAGCGGGTCAGGTCGGTCAGCGTGGAATAAGCCACCGCTCACGCTCCTTCCCCATCGCCGGGACTTCCCGGCTTGCCGCGACCGCCGGTGTCGGCAGCGCGCCCGGTCCGGCGGCAGAGTTCCCGGCCGATGCCGGCCGCCGCTGTTTCCGGCGGCAGGTCGATCACGGTTCCGGGTTCGATCAGCCTGCCGCGGACAATCCAGGATTTCAGTATTTTAACTTTCATACATTACCTCCGGATCAGGCGTAGGCTCCGGTAATCAGGAAGCCGCAGTCGGCGCAGACCACTTCCTCGGTCTGTTCCACCAGGCCCTCGACCACCGTGGCGTGACGGGCCTCGTCGCGGTAACGGTAGGCGGCCACGTCCAGGTTGCCGGCAATCGGCCGGCGGAACTGGTAGGCCAGGGAGAGCGAGCGTTTGCTGGGGGCCTCCCGCTCCACGTAGCAGACCAGCACGGCGTCATCCTGCCAGGCGAACTCGAGGCCCGGGGCGGCGACGCCGGGAGCGGCCGTGTCCAGCAGGACGGTGGGAATGACCACCTCCAGGCCGAACAGCATCGGCGGCAGCTCGCCGTTGACCAGCAGCGTGCTGTCGGTGTACTTGACCAGGTCGCGGATATCGCTGTCCTTCTTGGCCGCGGCGGCGATGTGGGGCGGGATCACGATAGTGTTGGGCTCCATGCCGGCCTTTTTGCGGACACTGAGCTTGGCGGCGTCGACGTCGCCCTCGATGTCCACCCCGCTTTCGGCGTTCCAGGCCGCGGCTGCGGCGGCGTTGTTGGTGATCACCTGGGTACTCATCAGCATAGCGATCACCCTGCGCTCGATGGGCAGCTTGAGCTTGCGGGTAATGAGCGCGATCGCATCCCGCTCGGGGTCGATCACGGCGCGGTCGGCGTTGTCCATCTCCTCGTCGGCGATCAGTTCCCGCAGCCCGTACTGCCGGCAGGAATAGGTGTCCGAGCTGTAGCTGCGGCTGATCTCGTTGGATTCGCTCTTGGGAGCCCGCAGGGCGTCGTAGTCGTCCCGGATCGACTCGAGGTTGGAAAACTTGTAGTATTTGCCCGTGGAGGTGGGCACGTGCACCACCGGGGCAATCCGGTCGGCCACGAACGGGCCGCCGGCGCCCATGTTCTCCACGGCGAACTGGGTCAGGGTGCGGTTGAGGTTCTGCGTGGAATATCTGTCACTCATCTGGATCTCCTGGTTGCCGGTACGTCAATCGTTCAAGTCATATATTAGATTATATACTTCGGCTCCCTCAGCTTGCGGCCGGATTGTCCACCCGGGCCGGCCAGACGACCACCGGGATCAATTGGTCTTCGGCGGCGGAGTCGCGCAGGGCGTAGCCGACGAAATGCTGGGCAGTGCCCTGGGCCGCAGCCCCGGCGGTGGTGACTTTGCCGTCGGCGTCGCTGGCCAGCCAGTCGCCCTCGCTGATGTTGCCGTCGGCGGCCAGGGCCAGCACGGTGCTGCCGCCCTGGGCCACGCGCACGTCCCGGCCGGCGTAGCCGGTTTCGGTGGTGATACCAACAAACTTGACGGCGTTGGCGCCGGAAGCGTCCACCACGCCGCTGTTCAGCACCGCGCAGCTGCCGCGGGCGATGTCGGAAGTCCCGACCGTAAAGGTATCGGTGTTGATCAGCCGTTCTCTCAGTTTCACGGACATTGTACGATCTCCATATTATAATTTTTATACAAACTATGCGACGGAGCGGACCCGCCGGATGGCCTCGACGAAAGACAGCCCCGGTTCAGCGGCCATCAGCTCCAAGGCCTGGTCGTGCTCCGGGTCTTCCGGGAAGCCATCGAACAAGGCCCGCCGGCGGGATTCGCCGCGGCCGGCTGCCTCAGTCTCCGGCGCGCTCAGCTCTTCGAACAGGGCGAGCGGTTCCCGGAGAGAGATTTCCTCCAGGATCGTCCGGCGGCCGTCCTCGTCCAGCCGGGCGCCCAGGCTCGCCAGGCCCTTGCGTTCGGCGGGAGTGATCTTCCTCTGCTGTTCGGCCTGGAGCAGGGTGGCGGCGAAGGCGGAAAGGTTTTCTTCGCGCTGCCTCTTTTCGACCTGCCCCTGCAGCTCGACCAGACGTCCCTCGGCGGCCAGACGGGCAGTCTTTTCGACGGTGAGTTCCTCGCGGAGCGCGGCCAGTTTTTCCTGGGCGTTCCCGGCTTCGCCGCCGTCGGCCACTCGATCCTCCGGTTCGCGCGGCGGGCAGATCATCTCCTTGAGCGAGCTGATGGCGCGCGTGGCCAGATTGTTGCGGTCCATGGCATCTCCTCCGGTTACGATTTCCTGGCCGGCGGACCCGCCGGCGCAGACGATAATTCGGGTGCCGGGCGCGCCGGCGGACAGCACGGATGGGAGCGGATCCAGCCCCTTGACCGCCGGCGCAGCAGCGCCCAGGAAACTGACCGCGCCCAGGTAGGCCCTGCCGGTGGGCTCGAAGGGCTTGTACATTTCAATGGAGCGGCTGCGGTAGGCCCCGGTCTGGAGCCACTGGCGGAGCTGGCCGGAAATCCGGTGGAACCTGGCCTGCAGCACGTCTCCGGCCACCCGCAGGGCGGCCACCCAACCGTGGGCCGGTCCCTCGCGGCGGTGCTCGACAGTCACCGGCGCTTCCTGGACCCGGGGGTCGTAGTCCCCGGCCATCTGCTGCAAGTCCGCGGCAGTTATTTCGATGGAGGCCGGGGCGCCGGCCAGGGTGCCCTTCCAGTTGCCGATCCGGGCCACGTCCCACCAGCCGTCGATCTGACGGTCAGTCAGGCTCTCATCGCTCATCCTGCACTCTCCTGTTCGTCGGTTTGGAGCGCCGGTTCGCCGGCGGCTTCGGCCCGGCCGGCCAGGACCGCGTCATCGGAGCGCGGGGCCGGGAAGCCGATCTGTTCGCGCAGCCAGTTCTGGCCCACGGTCAGTCCCAGCTCGTTGACCGCCAGGCTCACCGCCCGCAGGTAGGACTGCAGGTCGCGGTCTTCCTCGTAGGCGATCCTGAAGCGCGGGTAGCGGCCGGCGGGCAGGGGGCCGAAATTGAGCTCGATCAGGGTGCGGATGACGCCGTCGAGCTGTTCCTGCTGCCAGAGCGAGTCGTCCTCGATGATGTTCTGCAGGCCGGATTTCTGGAACTTGGCCAGGGCGTAGGTGCCGCTTGCGCTTTCAGTGGAGAGGGTCTGGCCCAGGACGGTCTTGGCGTACTGGCGGTCGACGTATTCGGCGATGATGAAGCGGAAGACCTCGACCACGCCCTGCCGGCCGATCTCGTCGATCTTGAACTCGGTGCCTTCCGGGCCGATGCCGACGGTGTTCGATTGCATAAGTTTGAGTACTTCGAGCAGAGCGTCCTGTTCGGCGGCGGGAAGGCCGCGCGGGTAATTGGCCCAGAGATACGGCGCGCCGAACTTTTCGACGAAACGCACCAGCTCCTTGATCGCGTTGTTCTTGAAGAACCAGAGGGGGTAGAGCTCGCGCAGGAGACCCTGGCCGTAGGGGCTTTCGTCCGAGCCCCAGGTGTTGAGAACGAACTTGCGGGAGGGCATCTTCAGGGGGACCGAGCCGGGGCCGTCCACCAGCAGCAGGCCGCCCACTCCATCGAAGCGGAAGCGTTCGGGATCGCGGGTGCGGAAGCCCTGGAGGCCCACGGTGCCGTCGCCGCGGCGCTCGAAGACGATCTCGGCCGGGGCGTAGCCGTGGGAGACGCCGCGGAAGAAGCGGGTGCGGCTGAGGTGGAAGTTGTGCGCCTCGCGCAGGACCGTTTCGACCCAGGCCGCCCGCTCGTGGTCCTCGCGCAACTTGCCGCCGGGCATAATGCGCCAGGGCTGCGCCATCACGCTCAGGGCCCGCTGGCGGAAGCACATGGCCAGTTGGGAGTCCTTGCGCAGCATCTCGTTATAAAGCGTGATCCCTTCGCTCGAATTGTCGGCCAGGGTCCGGTCAGGGTTTTCCACCCAGCGGCCGAAAATCCGGTTCAGCCGGTCGGTCAGCGGGGCCGAGAGTTCCGCGGCCGGCCTGGCGGCGGCGACCCGGCCGGCGGGACGCTTCTTGCGTCTGCGTCTTCTTCTTTCAGCCATCAGCCGAATACCCTCTTCAAGTGTTCTGAGCCAGATTGCGGCCGGTCGAAGCGGAAGCGCTTCGGTCCGGCGGCCTCCTCGATCAAGCTTACAGCCATTTCCAGCGCGTCCGGGCCGTCGTCGTGGCCGGCGCGGGGAAAGAAGCGGAGCTGGTCGAACAGCTCGCGGTGTTTTTTCTGGAAGCGCAGCCGACCGCTCTTGACCAGCGGCTGCAGGCGCTGGATGCGCAGGGTCTTGTCGCGGTACTGCCTGATCGGCCTGACCGGGGGATAGACGCCGCGGCTGGCCGCTTCGCGTTCGAGGACTTCGCGGAAGAACTCCTGGAACTGGACGCTCTCCACGCCCAGCAGCGCCGGCCGGCGGCGCAGGTAAAGCTCCAGCGTATCCTCGATTATTCTATCCGGACTGCGGCGGGAGATGTCGGCGTCCAGGACGTAGAGCGCGCCGTTGGGGTCCCGGCCCACGCAGACGATGGCCGAGGGGTCGTCGTGGCGGTTCTTGCCGCCCAGGCTGGGGTCCACCGCCGCGGCCGTCACCAAGCTCTCCAGCTCCAGCTCCTCTTCGTCGAACCAGCGGAACCATTCGGGCTGGAACAGGCAGTCGGTCGGGTTCACCGGCTCGTTCTGGATCTCGCTGTCGAAACTCGCCGGTCCCTCGGCTACCCGCAGTTTCATCAGGTCGTAATAGCTGCGGTGTTCGGGCCAGATCACTTTAGTGCCAGCGGTCATCTTCTCCTCGTGGGCGGCGAAGAATTCATCCGCCCGCCTGGTTCTGTCCGCCTCCGGAACGGAGGTATCGGTGAAGAGGTTTTCCCACTCTTCCCACAGGCCGGTTTCGCCGCTCCATTCGATCACGCCCCGGTAGCGACGGCCCTCGAAGGCGGGGTTGTCGAGCAGCCTGGAGAGCAGGCTCTCGTAGTGCAGGATCGTGCCGATCACGACGATGTCGGCGGTTTTGCCACCGGCCTTGCTGAACGCCTTGAAAAACCAGTCGATGATTTTCTGTCTCTGCTGCGGGGTCTGGCTGTTGGCGTCGTTCTCCAGGTCGTCGCCGATCAACAGGTCCGGCCGGAACTGGCGGTAACGCAGTCCGCGGATGTTGCCACCGGTGCCGCGGGCGGTGATCTTGACCCCGCTGTTGGTGATTATTTCTTCCTTTTTCCAGACCGGGCCGGGGCCGCAGAACTGGCCGAAACACTCCTGGAGCTTCTCGTTGGCCTCCAGCTCGATCTTGATGTCTCCCACATGCCGTTCGGCCTGGGTGGCCGTGTCGCTGGCGATAAGGATGTAGCGCCTTTCCGCCTGGTCCGGGTAGCAGATACACCAGAGCGGCAGGACGAGGGTGGCGATCGTGCTCTTGGCGCTCTCCCGAGGGGCGGCTATCGCCGTGCGGCTGCCCCGCTTTTCGATGATCCGGCCGGTGAGCAGCTCGTAGGTTGCGCGGTGAAAATCCCCCGGCGGCACCCGGCAGTAATGGGGCAGAAAGGTTTCGGCAAACAATTGGAGATCATTCTGCCCCAGCAGGTAGTCACGCTCCGACGGCGGCGAGCTCAGAATTCGCTTTGACAGCTTTAGACAGTTCTTTTCGCTCTCCCGGTGTGAGGCAGCAGATTTCTCGCCGGATCTGGTCGAACCTTTCGTTCCGCTCATCCGTTTTTCTTCTCCCCGCTTCCCGGCCGGGTTTTAAATCCCGCGTGTACGCCGCTCTCAATCGGAACAGCAGGCTTGGCCGGTCACCGTCCTCGACGCTGGTATTGAGCCTTTGTTCGTCGCGGGCCAGGCCCACCGCCTCGGCGGTCTCCACCAACTCGGCGAACCCGGCCTCCTCCTCCAGCCGCCGATTGAACTCGCTCCAGGCCATTTCGGCCCGGCCGCAGGCGCCCTTGCGGGTGCCGCCCATTTCGAGATGGTCCAGGAGCCTGCCGGTCCGCTCTTCTCCGGTTTTTTTCACCTTGACGCCGATAAGTCCCCACCTCCTTCGGGTCCGAAGCCGTTTACATTTTGAGCGCCACCGCGGTGGCCGCCATCACCAGGGCCGCCACCAGGCCGCCGATCCCGCCCCAGACACCGGCTTTCACTTCGAGGCGGGCCACGGCCGGGATCAGGCGGTCGAGGCGCTCCACCGTGCGCAGCTGGCACTCGTAGATGTCCTCGGCGCGCCGCTCCAGCGACTCGATCTGCACGGTCAGGCGCGCCAGCTCGCCCTCCTTGGGGCAATTCGCACAGACCTCTTTTGGCTCTGTCTGTTGCATCGGTTTTATTTTCCCGGTCCGGGCCGAGCGCTGTTTTCTGCCGACCATATAGAGGAATGAGCCCTCATTTTCGACCTTTAGCCGGGTCGTTCAGTAGCCTGGCCCCGGCCCGGACCGTTAATCCTGTTCGTAGTTTCAATCTGCGGACTGGCTCAAAACCGCCAGCCGAAGCCGGCGTTGTAACGCCGTTTCCCGCCGCTCGAATCGAACCCGCCGAAAAACTGCACCTCTCCGATAGAGACTCCCCCGGCCAGGCTCCGACCGTCGGTTTCCAGCCGAATCATTCGTTCGCGCCGGGGGCCGAGGAGTTTTTTGCGAGTTGGCTTTCCAGAATCTGCTTGCCTTGGTGCGAGGTGAGCCCGCGGCTCAGGCCATCGGCGAAACCCTGGCCCAGCACTCCGCCGATCCCGGCGCTCGAAACCCCGGCAATCGCCCATTGGACCACGTCCGCGGGCAGTTCCGGCCACAGGTTGTAAAGGGCGAGCACCAGGCAGTTGCCCAAGATCGTACCGATCAGCATGACAATTTTTTTCGACATCGATCCTCCTGTGATTCACGGGATCAGACGGTTGAAAGGAAAGTATCGGGATGCCGGGGCAGGCTTTCGGCCGGTCCCACCTGCAGGTGCAGGTGTTCGCCGCGGCCGCCTGTTTCGTGGACCAGGGCGGTGCGGGATTCGGCCCGGCCCCGGTAGCTGAAAGCCTGGTTGAGCCAATCTTCCCAGCGCCGGGCCGCCTCGGGGCCGAGCTCCCGGGTGCGGAAGTCCAAGGCCCGGCCGAATTCGTGGGGCGAGCGCCGGGACGGAGCGTCCGGGTAAATTTCGAGCTGTTCCTGGCGGCTGCGCAGGATGTTGGTAACCACCGCCGGATTGCCGGTGGCGCGGAAATACCAATGGGCGGCAGCCAGGGCCATCACGTAGAGCGCGGGGTGAATCACGCCGGTCCCGGCCGCGACGCCGCAGCCGTTGAACCATTCGCCTTCTTCCCTGGCGCTTTTGAACCGGATGTAGGGTGATGGATACATTTTTTCTCCGAGGTGATACCGCCCGTCTGAATTGCGCCTAAAAATAAAAGCGCCGGACCCGGTCGTCCAGCGCAGATGGTGCGTTTTATACGTTATATTATTATTTATCGTATAATATTTATATTCTTATGTAATCATTCATTCCAGAATAATAGTTCGATCTGATTGATTGAAACTAATATTGCGATTATTTCGAATGAGGAAAGTAGTGGAAAAAGGAAGAAATTCAGCGGGAGCCGGCCGAGGGGCCGCCCGGCAGCTCGCCGGCTCGGCCCAGGGCGACTTTGAAGAGCACCGGCCCGACGATCTGAAAAATCGCGATCGAGCCGATCACCACACTTTTGAAGGTAACTCCCCAGCCCGGAAAGGCCTGAGCGACCATCACCGCCAAACCCAGAGAAATTTCCGCCTGCGACAGAAAGCTCATCCCGATGTTATTTCTCACCCGGGGTTCTTCCTTCGCCAGATAAGCGCCCAGCCAGGAGCCGAACCAGGTGAAAGACAGCCGGCCCGCCACGAGTAGAATCACCAGCAGCCAGGCGTCTTTCAATATACCGAAATTAATCCCGGCCCCGGCAATGGCGAAAAATACTACATAGAGCGGCAGCGATCCTTTTTCGATGGCTTCGATAAACCGGTGGCCGCGGCTCGAAAGATTGTTCACCGCCAGACCGGCGATCATGCAGACCAGGATCGGATGCAGGTGCAGCAGATGAGACAATTCGGCGGCGAGGTAGCTGAGCGCGATGATGAAAATCGGCAATTCGCCGCCGACATATTTCATATAGCCGATAATAATCATCCCGCTGATAATGCCGAAGATTATCGAACCGCCGATTTCCCAGGCTACTTCCGCCACAAGATTATGGCCCGCTGTCGAAGCGGCCGGAATAAGCAGGCTGCTGACAAATCCGAAAGTGATTGCAAAAGTAAGAATTACAACTATGTCGTTGACGATAGTTATTCCCAATGTCAGCTCGGTCATCCTCCCCTGCGCTCCACTCTCGACTATGAGCGCCACAGTGGATCCCGGGCTTTTTGACAGTGATATGACCGCAAAAAAGGAGCTCACGGCCAACAGCGCGGGGAAAGCCAGTGGGAATTCATCAGGAAAATACCGCAGTGACAAGGTCATGAACGACAACATCCCCCCGAACACCATCAACACCTGGAACAGGGCGATCGACATGAATGATTTCAGGCGGCGGGCGATCCGGCGCAGGTCCACCTCGCCGCCGGCGGTCAGGCCAATCAGGGTGAGAGCGAAGCTGTTAATCATCTGCAAGCTCTGGACCGTCCCCTGGTCCATGATCCCGAGAAAGGCGGGTCCCAGCGCGATACCGGCCACCAGGTAGCCGGTGATCCCCGGCAGGCCGATCCGGTTGCCCAGCTTGCCGCAGACGAATCCGGCCAGGAGCAGAAAGCCGAGAGTCATCGACAGGGGCCGGCCGCCGGCGTCCGGGACAGGCAGCCAGAACATCAGCGCCATCAACAGCGCCAGCGCGGCCAGCCCGAAAAAGCGGCTCATGGGCCACCTCCCTTCTCACCCCGCTTGACCAGGGCCAGGCGGGCGGCATAGGCCGCAACCGCCTCCGCTGCTACCACGCCCAAGAGCGCCACGCTCACCGCCTCGGTCAGGCCGAGTCCGCCGAAAAGCAACTGACAGTTGGCCACCAAGGCCACGCTCATTCCGCCCTGGCCCAGCAGCGCCAACCCGCCGACAGTCCCTGCGCCCTGGGTATCCGCTCCGGCTATCCTGCCGAATAGGGCTCCGGATACCAGCTTGGCCGCGACCCTGGCGGCCAGGAACACGACGAGACATATCGCCACCGGCAAGGTCTGGGCCGCCGGAACCGGCTGCCAGCCCGCGCCCACCAGGACCAGCAGCACCACCAGGATCGGCCGTTCGCGCACTGCCAGCACCCTGAAAATCTTCCCGCCGGTATCCTTCAGGCTGTTGCCGATAAAAGCCCCCATCACCATGCAGATGAACAGGCTGGAAAGCTGGAGAAAAGCCGCGATCCCGGCGGCGGTCACGGCGAAAGCGATAATCATCATCGCCAGCTCGTTCTCCGTGTGACGGTGGCGGGCGTAGGAATAGAAGAGGAAACCCAGCGCCAGACCGATCAGCACGCTGGCCACGGCCCATTCGACAGCCGGGACCAGCTCGCCGCCGCCGGCGTGGAACCAGCCGGCCAGTACTCCGAGGATCGCCACCGGCAGGGCAGAATCGAGGCTGGCCATATAGTGGGCGAACTGGGCGAAACGGCGCTGGATGCGGTCTGATGATCCGGCCGCCAGGGCGGTTTCGCTGGGGCTGGAGGCCGATCCGGCCGCCACCAGCAGCCACAATCCCACCCAGTAGCGGGCCCCCTCCCAGGCAAAAAGAACGTTCACCGAAAGTATCAGCGCCACGAGCAGCGACCCGGCCGTAACCAGCGCCTGGACCAGGGCGGCCCAGGCCCAGGTGGCGGGAAAGCGGCCGAGCCGTCTGAATTCGAACTGCAGACCGAACAGCAGGCCGGCCCAGCCCAGGGCCAGCCCCACCACCGGCTCCAGGTTCGCCAGCATCCCGAGTGAAAGGAATCCCAGGCCCTGTTCCCCCAGAACCAGCCCCACGATCAGGTAGCCAAGCGTGTGCAGGCGGAAAAGGGGAGGCCGGCCCCGGCGGCGCAGGATCACCCGGCCGCCGGCCAGGGCGATGAACGCCACCAGCATGATGAGCAATATGGTGCGGGTGCTTTCGGGCAAAACGATTCCCTTTCAAAGCGACGGCGCAAGAACATTGTGGAATTGATGCTGATTTTTATTGTATTTCCAGTTCTACTTTTGGCAAGGTAAAAATTGTGAAGTGGGTGGAATTTACACTGGGGATGAATAGCAGAGGAAGACCCGCAAGCCGACTCACTTCTCTTGCGGCCGGAGCACTCCCCTAACATCCGCCACGGGCAGGGCGAAGAGGATACCGTTGCCCGGATCGTCCAGGCTGCCGCAGACATCCTCGATCAGCGTCACGGCCTTTTCGTAGGTGGCCCGGTCTTTCAGCACCGACAGCACGGTCTTGTTGTGCGCTCGGCCGCCGGCCAGAGCCCCGCGCAAGCCGGCGAAGATGGGAATGTCGAAGGCCAGGATGCGGCCCATGCCCGTGCTGTCTATGATCGTGGCGCCCGTGATACCGATTTCGAGAAAGCCGGAGAGGATTTCCCCCAGCAGCTCCTCGCGGTTCAGCACGAACACCATCAGGAGCGGCTCACCCGGTGTGCCTGCCATCTTCCTCGGCCAGTACTTTGAGGATTTCCCCGGTCGAATCGGCCTGCTTGATCGAATCGACGAAACCGGTATGCTGGATCAGCCGGCTGATCCGTGCCAGAGTTTTCAGGTGCGCGGCGCTCGCCTCGGGCGGTCCGACCAGGAGGAAAACGAAGTAGACCGGCTCCCGGTCGAGCGAATCGAAATCGACGCCCTCGGGAATCCGCGCCAGGGCGATAGTCTGCTCTTTCACCTCCGGGCTTACCGCATGCGGCACGGCGATACCCCGGCCGATCCCGGTGGTCATGATCTTTTCCCGGTCCAGGAGGCTCTGCAAGAGCGGCTCGGGGTCGGCGATCCTGCCGCCGGAGTGCAGCAAGTGGACCAGCCGGGAAAGAAGCTCCTCCTTGTCCCTCACCTTCAGGCCGGGTGCGATGGTGCCGGGGGAGACAAAATCCATCAGTTTCATGGCCGCATCATCCGGAGTGACGTATCGAACAAGCGGGCGGGAATCATTCCCACCTCTTCCAGTCAATTTCCACGGCTTTCCACTTCTCGATCCGCTCGTACAGCGCTCTCTTGACGCTGGTCAGGTCCGCCGGGATTTCCAGCGGCTGGTTGGCGTAGGTCGAGGTGACTTCTTCGAGCCGGCGCAGGTGGTAGTCGGTCTTGAAACCGCTGAACTTGAGGCCGTGCGCGGTGGAGATCACCACCACGCGCTGGTCCGGCCGGATCTGGCCGTGGCGCAGCAGCTTGAGGGTCACGGCCAGAGCCACGCCGGTGTGCGGGCAGTTGAACAGGCCAGTCAAATCACCCAGGGCGGCCGCATCGGCCAGCTCCTGTTCGGTGGCCTGCTCGACGATCCCATCGAAGTGGCGGAGCGTGTCGATGGCCTTGTTGATCGACACCGGGTTGCCGATCTGGATGGCGCTGGCCAAGGTCTTGCCCGCCTCCACCGGCTCGAACTTTTCGAAGCCGTTGAGGTAGGACAGGTAGAGCGGGTTGGCCCTGGCGCTCTGGGCCACCACGATCCTGGGCTTGCAGGTGATCAGTCCCAGGTCGAGCATCATCTGGAAGCCCTTGCCCAGGGCGCTCACGTTGCCCAGGTTGCCGCCCGGGATCACCACCACGTCCGGGCACTCCCAGTCGAACTGCTGCACGATTTCGATCGAGACCGTCTTCTGGCCCTCGATCCGCAGACTGTTCATCGAGTTGGCGAGGTAGAGGCCGGGCTCCTTGGTCAATTCCTTGACCACCGCCATGCAGCCGTCGAAATCGGTGTCGAGGCAGACGGTGATGGCGCCGTTGGAGATCGGCTGGATGAGCTGGGCGGCGGAGATTTTGCCGCGCGGCAGGAGCACCACCGAGGGGATCCCGGCGGCAGCGCAGTAGGCGGCCAGGGCCGCACTGGTGTCCCCGGTGGAGGCGCAAGCCACCGCCCGGATCGGCAACCCCTCGTGGATCATCTGCTTCACCATCGACACCAGCACGGTCATGCCCAGGTCCTTGAAGCTGCCGGTGTGGCTGTTGCCGCAGAGCTTGATCCAGAGTTCATCCAGGCCGATCATGCGGCCCAGCCTTTCGGCCCAGAACAAGTTGGTCCCGCCCTCGTACATCGACACCACGTTTTCATCCGCCACCGCCGGGCAGACCCATTCTTTCTTGCCCCAGACCGCGCTGCCGTAAGGCCATTTGGCGGACTTGTAGCGGCTGTCGAACAGCTTTTTCCACTCCTGTCCGGTCCGCCGGCGCAAGCGGTCGAGGTCGTGGGCCACTTCCAGGAGGCTGCCGCACTGGGTGCAGCGGTAGATGACCGTATTGATCGGGTAATCGGCACCGCATCCGGGATTGATGCAGTGGAACCGGCATCTGTAGCTCATTTCCGTAAGGACTCCATAATTATTCCGTTCGAGGCGAAGCGGGAGAATACCGGCGGTAAACCAGGCCTCCGGCGAAGCGTTTGTGCGTGTAAGTTATAAAATCAGGGCGGGTGCGGTCAATAGAAACTTCTAACGCACGACGAGGAGAATGGTCGTCACGAGCAGGGCCAGGAGAAAAATGTTGAAATAGAGGAAGTACCAGTGGTGCGGGTTCAGCCGGAATTCCGCGGCCGTCTCGGAAATTTCGGCCGGGCGGCGGCGGGCCGGGCGGCCGGCGGGCAGGTTGGTGGTGAAAGTCTTTTCGAGCTCTTCCCGGATGCTGCCGGCCACCGCCGGGTCGGCCCTCTCGATCATTTCCAGGGCGAGCCTTCGGCGGCTGACGATGTTCAGCAGGCGGCGGTTGCGCCTCGACTCGTCGATCTCCCTGGCGCTCGATGCACCCGAGTGCGGATTTTTCACCGAGGAACGATCGTAGAGGCACTTCATGATCTGCAGCCGCTCCAGCAGCATGCTGCGGGTGCGCACGTTGGGTATGCCCGCCTCGATCGCCTGTTCGCAGATTTCGGTGAACTTCCTGATCCGCCACTCGATCTGATCGTCATCGAGCTCCCGCATGCGGGTTTCTTCAATCAGGTCATCGACCGCTGATTTGATCTGGTCCATGGAGTCGAGTCTGTCAAGTCTGTCTTGCTTTAATACCGGTCGCGAAGGGAAAGGCACGTTAATTATAGCCGAGCCGAAAAATGCTGTCAAGCGTCACCACTCAATTGCGGAAGAATTCCGCGGGCCAGTGCGACCTTATTGCGTAAGCGCAGAAATTTATGTAAAGTTAAGACCTTCGAGCCGGCCATTCAGGCGGATTCATACCCGCTGCCGGTCGGCAGTTCGGACCGCGATCCCAGTCATTTACCGTAAGCTGAATCGAGCGACCCTATGCCCCGCAAGCTCCGTTTCGTCCTCGGACTGCACTGCCACCAGCCGGTGGGCAATTTCGACTACGTATTCGAGCACGGCTACACGGTCAGCTACCTGCCGTTCATTGAGGCGCTGACCCGCCACCCGGCGGTACGGGTGGTGCTGCATTACAGCGGTCCCCTGCTGGAATGGATATCGGAGAAACACCCTGAATTCTTTAGACTTATAAACGATTTGGTGAAGGCCGGCCAGGTCGAGATCGCCGGTGGAGGTCACTACGAACCGATCCTGCCGGTGGTGCCTCGGCGCGACAGCCTGGGGCAGTTGCGTTACATGAGCCGCTACCTGCGCCGGCTGTTCGGCGTGAAAATCCGCGGCGCCTGGCTGACCGAAAGAATCTGGGAGCCTTCCCTGCCCTCGGTTCTCGCCGAGGCGGACCTCGAGTACGTCACCGTGGACGACTTCCATTTCCTGGCCGCCGGTTTCGACGCCGACTCCCTGCACGGCTACTACCTGAGCGAAGACCAGGGCCGGACCGTGGGAATCTTCCCGATCAGCCGCACGCTCCGCTACATGATCCCCTTTTACGAAGTGGACGAAGTGCTCGGATTCTTCAAAAGCAAGGCGGAAGCCCTGCCCGAGGGGGCGGTGCTCACCCTGGCCGACGACGGTGAGAAATTCGGCATGTGGCCGGGAACCCACGACTGGGTCTACCGCCAGGGCTGGCTGGAGAAGTTCTTCCGCGCCCTGACCGATTCGTCGGATTGGCTCGAAACCGTCACTTTCAGCCAGGTTATCGACAGCCTGGGGCCTACCGGCAAGGTGTACCTGCCCTGCTCGAGCTACTTCGAGATGGGCGGCTGGTCGCTACCCTCCCGGGTCGGCGAGAGGTTCCAGAAGCTGCAGAGCCGGCTGGAGCGCGAAGGCCGGCTGCCCGAGCTGACTCCCTTCCTGCGCGGCAGTTTCTGGCGCAATTTCCTGATCAAGTATCCGGAATCGGACTGGATGCACAAGCGGATGTGCCTGACGAGCCGGTGGGTGCATGAAAAGCTGGGCGACCGGCCCTACTCCGGCTTCCGGGTTCCCGAGCCGCTGCGCCGGCTCTGGATGGCCCAGTGCAATTGCGCTTACTGGCACGGCATTTTCGGCGGGCTCTACCTGCCGCACCTGCGCCGGGCGATTTACAGCCAGCTTATCCGCGCCGACAAGCTGGTCCGTTCCCGGGCCGGCGGCCATAAGACCATACATCTGGAGGAAGACATCGACCGGGACGGCCGGACAGAGGTGATGCTGGCCAACGACCGCTTCAACCTGTTCCTCAAGCCCTCATCCGGCGGGGCGATCGTCGAGCTGGACGACCTGGCCAGTGAATTCAACCTGACCGACACCCTGGCGCGCCGCCACGAGTCCTATCACTGGCAGATGATCGAGGGCGGCGAGGCCGAGGAGGGCGGCGGCGGGCATGCCACGATCCACGAACGCCACTTCGAAACCAAAGTGCCGGCCGACCAGCTCATCTACGACCGAATCCCCCGCTGGATGCTGCAGGACCAGTTCTTCGCCTGCCTGCCGGAAAGCGCCCAGGCCGCCGCGCGCGGCGAGCCGGCCGACCTCGGCGATTTCAGCGACGGAGTCTGGAGCTGGCGGCTGAGGCGCGGCCGGAACGGCCTGATTTCCCTGGCCCTCGAAAGAAGCGGAAGCCTGAGGCTGCCGGCCGGTGAGACCCGGCGGGTCGACCTGGCCAAGAAAATATCAATCCGTCCCGGCTCGGCCGCAATCGAGATCGAATACGCCCTGAAGAATGCCGGGGAAGTTGAGCTCGAATCGGTTTTCGCCTCCGCCTTCAACCTCACCGTGCTCGGCCCGGCCGACCCGCAGGTGGGCCTGCGCACCCCTGGTGGCCAGACTCTGGGACTTTCCGGCGGCTTCGTCCTCGAAAATGAAAAAGAGGTCACCGTATATAACCGCCGCGACCGCGTCGACCTCGGCTTCCATTTCTCTCCCGCCCCGGCCCGGCTGGTCCAGTACCCGGTGGAAACGGTGAGCCAGAGCGAGAAAGGGATCGACCGCACCTATCAGGCCACCTGCCTGTTGCCCGCCTGGCCGGTAAAAATCGGCCCGCATTCGTCCCTGAAAATCAGGATGGTGCTAACGCTCTCCAATTAAAGGATTTATAGGCATCCGGGGGCACCGGCATTGACACTCCCCCCCGAATAGTGTAAAATAAAAACGTACTTCTGATTCCGAATTTATTTTACCCAGTCAGGCGCCCTTCAAACAGCCCTCCGGGCGATTAATTGAAAGAGAACTTCAATGGCGGAATTCAGGCATGACCCGGTCCACCGGCGCTGGATAATAGCCACGGTCGACAGAAGCCGCGGACCGCAGGATTTTCAAGTACCGGCCCGGGCGCCGGACGAAGGCTTCTGCCCGTTCTGCGCCGGCCAGGAAAGCAAGACGCCGCCCGAAATCTACGCCCTGCGCTCCAGCAGCCACGACCGTCCCGGCTGGCAGGTGCGGGTTTTCCCCAACAAGTACCCGGCTCTCTCCAGCGACGAACGGGAAATCCGGCGGGGCGCCCATGGAATTTACGACTGGATCAACGGGATTGGCGCGCACGAGATAGTCGTGGAGCACCCGCAGCACCACGTGCTTTTCCACCAGTTCAGTGTCGAACACATGGCCGAGGTGGTGCGGGCCTGGCGGATCCGGCTGGCCGCCCTGATGGACGACCACCGCTTCCGCTACGTGATGGTCTTCAAGAACAACGGCGCAACCAGCGGCGCAAGCGTCAATCACCAGCACTCCCAAATCATCGCGATGCCGATTATACCGCGCATCGCGGCCATGGCGCTGGCCACCGCCAGGGAGCATTTCCACCACAAGGAACGCTGCCTTTTCTGCGATCTGGTGGACCAGGAGCTGGCCGACGGCAGACGGGTGGTCGCCCGCAACGAGCACTTTTTCTGCTACGTCCCCTATGCCTCGCGCTTCCCCTTCGAGATGCTCATTCTACCGCTGGCGCATCAGCACGATTTCAGTTTGCTTCCCGATGAGCTCGTGCCGCCGCTGGCGCAAATTCTGAGCGAGACTATGCGCAGGCTGGCGACCCTGTTCGGCGACCTGCCGTTCAACCTGACGATCCACACCGCACCGAACACGGACCAGAGTCCCAGGCGGTCGGGCTACTGGTCCACGATCTCCTTCGACTGGCACTGGCAGGTGGAGATAATCCCACGGCTGAGCCCGGTGCACGGCTTCGAGTGGGGAACCGGCCTGTTCATCAATCCGACGCCGGCGGAGGAAGCTGCGCGCTATCTGCGCGATGCGGTAATTTGAATATATGGGCCGGACAGGAGACTTCGGAGAGCTCATTCCAGTCCTGGGAAAAATGCCGGCGGCTCCACACCGGGCCGCCATATAAAATATGTAATACGTCTTCAAAGCGTAATATAATAATTTTTATATTAAAAGGGAGATCAAATTGCCTAAAGGCTACTTTTCATTCGTCCTGCATTCCCATTTGCCATACGTCATCACTCACGGCCAGTGGCCCCACGGCATGGACTGGCTCAACGAAGCGGCCGCCGAAACCTACCTGCCGCTGATCGACGTATTCCAGCGGATGGACGGCCAGGGCAGGATCGGCGTGACTATCGGCATCACTCCCATCCTGGCCGAGCAGCTGGCCGACGAGCGGTTCAAGAGCTCGTTCCTCGACTACCTCGAGGTCAAAATCGAGGCCGCCCGGGAGAACGCCGCCGAATTCGACAGGGTGGGCGACGGACACAAGGGCCGGCTGGCCAGCTCCTGGCAGGAATTCTACCGCGGGACGCGGGAGATGTTCTGCGGTCCGCTGGCCGGCGATATTATCGGAGCTCTCCGCGGCCTGCAGGACCAGGGTAAAATCGAAATAATCACCTGCCCCGCCACACACGGTTACCTGCCGCTGTTGGGCCGCGACGAATGCGTCCGCGCCCAGCTGGTGCAGGGCGTCCGCACCTACCGGCGGCACTTCGGCCGGGACCCGCTGGGGACCTGGCTCCCCGAATGCGCCTACCGGCCCGCCTATGAATGGATCAGTCCCCTGGCCGATGAAGGTTACGGCGCAGTGCGGGCGGTGCACCGCAAGGGCATCGAGCAGCTCGTGAGTGAGGCCGGTATTAAATATTTTATAATTGATTCGCATCTGCTCAAGGGCGGCCGGGCGATCGGCGTCTACATCGACCGCTTCGAGGCTCTGCAGAGGCTGTGGCAACAGTTCGAAAAGACCTATGTGCCGCGCCCCGAGGACACCGTGTACACGCCGTACCTGCCATACCTGGTGGGCGATGCAACCCACCAGGACCCGGTGGCCTTTTTCACCCGCGATCCCAAGAGCGGGTTGCAGGTGTGGAGCGGCGAATGGGGCTACCCCGGGGATGGGATGTATCTCGATTTCCACAAGAAGCACTTCCCCGGCGGCCACCGCTACTGGCGGGTCACCAGCGCCAAGGCCGACCTGGCCGATAAGCAGGAATACGAGCCCGGCCGGATCGCTGAAATCGTGGAGAACCAGAGCTCGCACTTCGTGGGCCTGCTGGAGGAGATTCTCGGCGAACATCGCCGCGCCTCGGGCCGCAACGGCATGGTGACCGCGCCATACGACACCGAGCTGTTCGGGCACTGGTGGTTCGAGGGACCGCGCTGGCTGGGCGGGGTGCTCCGGAAGCTGGCCGCCTCGGCCGTAGTCGCTCCCACTTCCTGCGGTGATTTTCTCGAGCGGGAAAGGCCGACCACGGTAGTGGGCCTGCCCGAGGGGAGCTGGGGCGAAGGCGGCTTCCACTACATCTGGCTCAACGACTGGACCAAGTGGACCTGGCGGCACGTTTACGAGGCCGAGGACCGGATGTGCGAGGTGGCCGGCAAGCTCACCGAGGGCACCAATGAAAAGGCCTACCGCGTCGCCTGCCAGCTCGGCCGCGAACTGCTCCTCTTGGAAAGCTCCGACTGGCAGTTTCTGATCAGCACCTGGAGCGCGCGGGATTATGCCGAGGCCCGCGTGGTACAGCATTGGGAGAACTTCCAGCGCCTGCACGGCATCTTCCTGCGCCTGGAAGCGGGCGAAGAAGTCGGAGACCCCGACTGGCGCTTCGTCGAACTCGTGGAGGAAAGCGACCGGGTCTTTACCGACCTGGAGCCGTCGATATGGCTGTCCTGACCAAAGATAAAGAAACCATGCTGCGGCTGGTGCTGCAGACCTCCAGTGAGGCGATTCTGCTGCTGGATTCGCAGGGCACTATCCTGGGCGCCAGCCTGGCCCTCACCGGCCTGCTCAAAACCGAATGGCAGAAGCTGGTGGACCAGCCATTTTCGAGGATCGCCCCGCCGGAGTTGAACGATCAGCCGGTAGACCCGCCGGCCCAGGGCCAGCAGCAGATTACGATCGTGAGCAGCGATGGTGAAAAAATCATTTCGCGCTGGAACGTGGTGGAATGGAGCCAGGACAGTCAGGAGGGTAGTGAAAAGCTTTACGCGGCCTATCTCACCTCCTGGTACGGCCAGCCCGGGACCGGGTTCGACAGCTTCCTCGACGACACCATCCAGGAGCACCTTTCGAACAGCCTTCCGGTGGGCCTGCTGGTAGTCGACCGCAGCGGCAAGATCGTCCTTTACAACAGCGCCCAGGAGAAGATCACCGGCGTCCCGGCCCGTACGGCGCTGGGAAAAATCATGTTCACCGAGTACGGATTACAGGCTTCGCAGGAGGTGGTGGAGACTTTCAAGCGGGCGCTTAACGAAGTAATAAAGAACAGCGAATACGAGTTCGACTACACCGACCGCCGGGGCAAGTCCAGGCGTTTCCGCAGCCGGATCAGCTCGCTGCTGGACCCGGAGGGCGACATCCACGGGGTGGTGCAGACCCTGGAAGATATCAGCGGGCCCCAGGAGCTGCAGCAGGAAATCGACCGGACCCGGGGATTCCTCAAGCGCCTGCTCGACACGACTGTCAACGCGATATTCACCTCGGACATGAAAGGCCGGATCACCTTCCTCAACCGCGCCGCCGAAAGCCTGCTCGGCCTCGAAAGCCGCCGCGGAGAGGTGATCACCACCGGCAAGTTGTTTCTGGGCGGACAGCGGGAAGCCTCCCAGATCATGCAGTATCTGGAAGAGTGCAAGGGGACGGTCGAAAACTACGAGACCTACATCGTCGACCGCAAGGGCAAGGAAGTGCCGGTCAGCTTCGCTCTCAGCTTTCTCTACGACCTGGAAAATCAGCCGGACGGCGTGATCGCGATAGCGCGCAACCTGGAACGGGAGCGCAAGCTCGAGAGCGAAAAACGGCTGAACGAGCACTATCTGGCGACATTCATCCAGAACAGCCAGGACGCGGTGATCACCCTCGACGATAACGGCCAGATCAAGACCTGGAACAACGGAGCCCAGACCATGTTCGGCTACAGCGCCGAGGAGATGATGGACAAGCCGCTGGACCGCCTTCTGCCGAAGGAGGGCGAGGCGAGTGATATCTGGCGCCTGGGCAAGGTCGAGTTCCAGCAGGACGGCAAGCTCAAGCACTACGTCACCGACCTGGTCAAGGCCCACGGCGAGCGGCTGGTGGTGGAAGCCACTTCGACTGTGCTCAGCGACCAGTACCAGGGAGTGCACGGCAGGCTGATCATTTTCCGCGACATCACCCTGCGCGCCCGGCTCGAAAAGATCCTCCAGGAGAACATCGCCGACCTGTCGACGATCAACGAGATCAGCGAGGCGCTGCTGACTTCCAAGGACCTCGACGACATTCTCGGCATCATCCTGATCGGAGTGACCGCCAGCCAGGGGCTCGGCTTCAACCGCGCTTTCCTGCTGCTGGCGGACCCCGACCGGAACGCCCTGGTGGGCAAGCTCGCCGTCGGGCCGTCCAATCCCGAGGAGGCGGGCCGCATCTGGAACGAGGTGCAACAGAAATACCATACCCTGCGCGAGCTTTTCGAGGATTACAAGACGAGCGGCCTGGATCACGACGGCTACATTAACCAGGTGGTGCGGCGGATCAGGGTCCCGCTCACCGACCGGGACAACCCGCTGATCCGGACGCTCGAGGAGAAAAAATCGCTCAACATTTTCAACGGCGTTTCGATGGGCACTTTCCCCCAGGAGCTGGCCCATCTGCTGGGTACGGACACCCTGGCCGTGGTACCGATAGTCTGCGAGCACCGCAGCCTGGGGCTTCTGCTGGCCGACAACCTGATCAACCGCCGCCCGATCGATGAGGAAGCGGTGAGCAAGCTGCGGGTGTTCGCCAACCTGGCCAGCCAAACCATCGAGCGTATCCGGCTCTTCGAAAGCCTCAAAGAAAAAAATACCGACCTGGACCACGCCTACCGGCAACTGAAAGAAAGCCGCAACAAGCTGATTCAGGCCGAACGGCTGTCCGCGCTGGGCCAGCTCGCCGCTCACGTAGCCCACGAAATCCGCAATCCGCTGGTCAGTATCGGCGGCTTTGCCCGCTCGCTCAGCCGCGAAACCAGCCCGGAAGATCCGCGCAAGGAAAAGATCGAGATCATCCTCGAAGAGGCGATCCGGCTCGAACGCTATCTCAAGGATACTCTCACCCTGATGCGCCACAACAACCCGGTCTTCCGGCCGGCAGACCCCAACGGGCTGATTCAGGAATCGCTGAAAATGATCGAGGGGGAATCGGAGGCGGCCAAGGTGGGCGTAAAGCTCGAGCTGTTAGCTAACCCGCCCTTCGTGGAGCTCGATCCCGAACAGATCCGCCAGGTCCTGCTCAACCTCTTCCGCAACGCCCTGGAGGCCATGACCGGCGGCGGGACGCTCACGGTCGGCTCGAGACTGGAGCACGAATTATTCATAATCGACATCGCCGACACCGGTGTCGGCATCGAAGACAAGCACCTGGAGAATCTTTTTACCGCTTTCTTCACCACCAAAAGCACCGGCAGCGGACTCGGATTGTCGATCAGCAGCCAGATCGTCCGCAATCACGGTGGAACTATCGTGCTGAGCAGCCGGAGAGGTGAGGGGACGGTGTTTCACATCAAGCTGCCTGTCACCCAGGCGGTCAACAAGGAGGTCATTCATGAAGAAATTGCTGATCGTAGATGACGAAAAGCACCTGAGACTACTGTACAAGACAGAGTTCGAGGCGGAGGGCTACCAAGTCCACACCGCAGCCGATGCCCATGAGGCGCTGGCCTCCTTCGAGCGCGAGCGCTACGACCTGATTATCCTCGACATCCGGATGCCCGGCATGGACGGCGTCGAGGCGCTGGGCAAGTTCCTAGGCCGGGACAACAAAATCCCGGTGATTATCAACAGCGCTTACGACAGCTACAAAGACAATTTCATGAGCTGGGCGGCTGACAGTTACGTGATCAAGAGTCCTGACCTTGCCGAGTTGAAACAGAAGGTAAAGGATAGCCTGGGCGAAAGTATATATGAATTTTAGTATCCTTGCCCTGAAGCTTTCCGACTGTCGTATAGTTTTCAGCCGCGACCTCGAGATATATCTGCAAGAAAAAATATATATAACTTAAAATAGGTATCGGCGTGAACGCAATTTACAAGGACCTCCTCACGATAGTCCTGGCTGGCGGCCGGGGCGAAAGGCTCTATCCCCTCACCAAGGCCCGCTCGAAGCCCGCGGTGCCGTTCGGCGGCGTTTACCGTATAATCGACTTCACCCTCTCCAACTGCGTGAACAGCGGCCTGCGGCGGATCAAGGTGCTGAGCCAGTACATGAGCCACTCGCTGGACCGGCACCTCAAGCAGGGCTGGAGCATCTTCTGCCGCGAGCTCGGCGAATACCTCGACACCATTCCCCCGCAGCAGCAGTTCAAGGAGTCGTGGTACCGGGGCACGGCGGACGCCATCTACCAGAATCTCTTCCTGCTGGAGCAGATCAGGCCGCGCTACGTGCTGATTCTTTCCGGCGACCACGTCTACAGAATGAACTATTCGGACATGATCGCCTTCCATCTGGAAAAGAACGCCGAACTGACCGTGGCGACCGTGGAGGTGGAGCTGGCGCTGGCCTCCGGCAAGCTCGGCGTGCTCCAGGTCCAGCCGGACGGCCGTATCCAGGACTTCGAGGAGAAGCCGGAGAACCCGAAACCCAGCCCCGAGCGGCCGGATCACGCCCGGGTGAACATGGGGATCTACGTTTTCGACACCCAGGCCCTGGTGCGCAGCGTAGTGGCCGACGCCAAACAGGACACCTCGCACGACTTCGGCCGCGACGTGATCCCGGCCATGATCCCCCACTATCGCTGTTACGCTTACAACTTCGAGGACGGATCGGGCGGAGACATCCTCTACTGGCGGGACATCGGCACCATCGAGAACTACTACGAGGCGAGCTTGGACCTCTTGAGTCCACATCCGCGCTTCAACCTTTACGACTCCCAGTGGCCGCTGAGGACCTACATGGGGCAGTACCCGCCGGCCAAGCTGATCCGCGGGGAGCCGGCGGTCAGGCGGGTGGGCCGCCAGGGCCACGCCCGCAACTCGATCATTTCCCCGGGCTGCATCATCGACGGCGCCTGGGTCAGCAACTGCGTGCTGTCGCCGGGGGTCTACATCGGGCCGGACGCCGAAGTGGAAGATTCGATCATTTTCGAAGGCACGCGGATCGGCTCGGGCTGCCGGATCAGGCGGTCGCTCATGGACAAGCGGGTGGTAATCGCCGACGGCCGCAGCGTGGGACACGAACCGGAAAAGGACCGGGAGCATTTCATGGTTTCGGATACGGGAATTGTGCTGGTGCCGAAGGAGTACAGGCTGGGGTGAGGGAAGTCGTGAAAATTTACCTGAACAATTATTAATCTTTTAATACAGAATATCTTAATTTTTATATTAGCTTGAATACTCAGTTGTTATACAGATATTCGGATTTACACGCCTTTCACCTGCGTGACACCGCGAACCGGCTTGCCCGGATTCCCGCTTTCCTTCTTCAAAACCTCCGTCAGCTCGCAGCCTTCCGCGTGGTCACAGCCACACGGGTTGCCGGGACGCGCTTCGAGGCGCAACTTCCGGTAGCTGTAAACTGCCGCCAGGGCCACGATCAGCGCTATCACGGTCAGCTCGATCATCGTCAGACTCCCAGCCCCAGCAGGGTGCCGAACTGATAGACCGCCAGGGTGACCAGATAGGCCAGCGCTGTCAGCCCGCCCCACTGCAGCCAGGCCCAGCCCCAGCCGCCGCTCTCCTTGCGCGTGACCGCCAGCGTGGCCATGCAGGGCGTGCCGATCAGGCAGAAGAGCAGGATACAGACCGCCACCAGGGTGGAATACTCCTGCCTCAGGCTCTGGCGCAGGCTTTGCGTCCCCCCGCCCTCGCCGTCCTCCACCGCGTAGATAATCCCCATCTGCGCCACGAACACTTCCTTGGCCGCAAAGGCCCCCACCAGGGCGGTGCCGATCTTCCAGTCGAGTCCCAGGGGCTTGAGCAGGAATTCCAGGCCGTGGCCGATCCGGCCGGCCAGGGAATAAGCGAGCTGCTCCTGGCTCCGGACCAGAGAGGCCCGGGAAACCGCTTTCCGGTAGTCCGCCCTGACTTCGTGGACGTAGAAATTGACCGCATCCACCAGTATGCCGGCAGTCCGAATCTGCCGCCGCCATTTCTCCAGGTCGATCGAGCCGTCCGGGGAGTTGTCGGCCTCGGCGAGCGCGGCCGTGAAGTGTCCGACCCAAACCGAATCGTGCCTGGCGGCCGCTTCCCAGTCCGCGGAATTTTCTTCGGCGCCGGTGAGCCTGGCGCTGAGGATGTCGGTTCCGGCCCGGTTCAGGCCGAGACGCCTGCCGAGCTCCTCGAGGCCGCCCAGGTAAACCCGGTAAGATTCTTCCTGGAGCTTTGCGCTCTCCGGGCTGAACTGGGTCAGACGCGGGAAGGTGGTAAGCGCCCAGAGGACGATCGAGATCGAAAGGATGATCGTGCCGGCCTTGCGCAGGTACTGCTTGGCGCGGTCCCACATGTGTATCACCACGCTCTGGACCGTGGGCATCCGGTAGGGCGGCAGCTCCATCACGAACGGCTCGGAATGTCCCGGCAGCACAGTTTTGCTCAACAGCTTGGCCATCAGTATGGCCAGCAGGATCCCGGTCACGTAGACCATCCAGAGCACGGGCGCCTGCCACTGCCTGGGGAAAAAGGCCGGGATGATCAGCGCGTAGATGGTCAGCCGGGCCCCGCAGCTCATCAGGGGCGCGATCAACATCGTCACCAGCCGGTCGCGGCGGTTCTCCAGGGTGCGAGTGGCCATTATCGCCGGGATCGTGCAGCCGAAGCCGATCAACAGCGGGATGAAACTCTTGCCGTGCAGGCCGATCTTGTGCATCAGCCGGTCCATCACGAAAGCGGCGCGGGCCATGTAGCCGGTATCCTCCAATAGCGCGATCGCCAGGAAAAGCAGCATGATGTTGGGAAGGAAGACTATCACTCCGCCCACGCCGCCGATTATACCATCGACCACCAGCGATTCGAGCAGTCCGGCTCGGCCGGCCGGCCAGAGGGCGGTTATCGCCCCGCCTAACTTTCCGATCCCCCATTCGATCACTCTCATGAGCGGATCGCCCAGGGTAAAGGTGAAATTGAACACGGCGTACATCATCACCAGGAGGATCGGGATACCTAGGGCGTCGCTCATGATAAATTCATCGATGCGGTCGCTGACCGTGTGGCGGTTTTCCACCGTGTTGCGCACCGCCTCCTGGCAGGCGCCCGAGATAAAGCCGTAGCGGCGGTCGGCCATGATCACCGCCGGAGGATCGCCCAGAAGCTTTTCCAGCCGCTGCGCGGCCTCCCCGGCCGTCGCCAGCACCGTCTGGTCGGTTACCTTGTCTCGCACCTCTTTGTCGCCTTCCAGCAGCTTGACCGCCAGCCAGCGGGGATCGAAGCCGTTCGTGGCCTGCCACCGACTCGTAACCAGCTCCTCCAGCCGGTCGATCTCCTGGTCCACGTCCGGGCCGTAGGCGATCTTCACTTTTCGCTGGTCCGCGCCGCCACAGGCCGTTCCGACCGCGGCTGCCAGCAGCCGGTCGAGCCCCTCTTTCCGGTGCCCGACCGTGGCCACGATCGGCATCCCCAGGAGTTTCGACAGTTTATCCAGGTCGAACTGGATTCCCTTGGCCCGCGCCTCGTCGCTCATGTTGAGAGCCAGGACAATCGGCACTCCCAGCTCCTTGAGCTGAGTCGCCAGGTACAGGTTCCGCTCGATGTTGGTGGCATCCAGCACGTCGATCACGACGTCCGGTTTTTCTTCGAGGATCACCCGGCGGGTAATCAGCTCTTCGAGGGAGTGGGGGGTGAGACTGTAGATGCCGGGCAGGTCGATCAGGGTAAGCCGGTAGCCCTCCGCCAGGACGTCCCCCTCCTTCTTCTCCACGGTGACCCCGGGATAGTTGCCCACTCTCTGCCTGAAGCCGGTAAGATGGTTAAAAATAGTGGTCTTGCCGGAATTGGGGTTGCCGGTGATGGCGATCTTCAGATGGCCTTTGACCGCTGTTTTTCCCTGCTGGATCAACTTTCCCCGCCTGTTGTCATAAGGACGTGGCTGAAAGGCGCAGCCCGATTGACGAGATGATTCGAGCCGGCTGGCCGGCTCCGGATACTCTCTGCCTGCGGAACCGGGAAATAACTTTCAGGGTCTTCCTGGAGGGCTGGTCTGGCAATGTAATAAAGATCAGTCGAGCGTTTCGGTCGGGAATGCGGCCGGCGATTCCCTGCCGGCTCAGGTGACCATGATCTTGTGGGACATGCCGCGGCCCAGAATCAACCGCGCTCCCCGGATCGATAGCACCACCGGCCCGCCTTCCCGGTTGCGGACCACTTCGAAGGAGATGCCCGGCGACAGCCCCATGGCCACCATCCGTTCCTTGAACTGTTCGCCGCCCAAAACGGAGAACAGCCTGACGATCTCTCCGGCCTTGATGTCGCTCAACGACCTGGGCTGGCTCCCGTCGGTACCGATCATCTCTTTGGATCCATTTCCCGCCGAAATCTTGTCCACAGCTTTCGATCAACCGTTATTTGAAGGTACCAGGCTCGCCTTGAAATTTTCCACGAGCTTGCCGCCCTGGTCGCCGGATTCGGCCAGGAAATCGACGAAACCGCTGATCCGGTCCATGATCGGGCGGGGAAGTGAATGCTCCATCCGGCAGGCGGCTATCTGCGCCGCCTCCTCTTCCACGTCCAGCACCTCGACGAAAAACTTGTGCAGCGCCTGGTGCCTCTTGACCACTTCGTGGGCCGCGGCGCACCCGTTTTCGGTGAGGGTCACTTCCTGGTAAGGCGCGTAATTGACCAGCCCCTTGCGGGCCAGGGATTGCAGCGCTCCGGTGACCGAGGCGCCCCGGACCTCCAGCCGGCTGGCGATTTCACTGGCGCGGACCACGCTGGCCCGCGACTGGATGTGAAAAATCGCTTCGAGGTAATCTTCGAGGCTGGGACTGAGTTTGAGCGGTCTGTCCATTGGCCTGTAACGAACGCTATTTCAATAATTAATAAAAGTTAGGCGCGCCTAAGATTATACAAGCAAGCACCCTCAAAGTCAAGAAACTCCACGCTGATACGCACTGTCCGGAACTCCAAGATTTCCCTTGAAAGGTCCGGCCGGCCCGCTTATCTATCCTGCTGTTCTGCAGGCATCGCGCAGGAGATAAACTGATGAGATTGCTTCTTAGTTACAAACTATTTTCCCTAAGCGGAGTCCTGTTGATGACGCTGTCCAATCTTTCCTCCGCTGCGCCCTCGGTCCTGCCGCCGCCGGCACAAATCACCCTGACCGGAGAAAGGCTGCGGATCACCGACTCCTCGGCAATCCATATCCGGAGCGAAAACCCGGCGGCCGACCGTTTCGCCGCGGAAGAATTCAACCGCTGGCTGGAGGAGCTGGGTTTCAGCCGCCTCCCGGTCCGCGAGCTGGCCGCGGGTGAAAGCGCTCCCCCGGGCTCCGTTACCCTCGATGAAAGTTCCACCGGCGTTGCAGCCGGGGAAGGCGGCTATACTCTGGAAGTGGATCGGTCCGGGGCGAGGATCGAGGCGCCATCCGAGGCCGGCCGCTTCTACGGCCTGATGACCCTGGCCCAGGTATTCGGCCGGGACAGCTCGGGAGTTTACGTGCCGTGCCTGAGCGTGAAGGACCGGCCCGCGCTCGGCATGCGGGGGGTAAGCGACGACCTCAGCCGGGGCCAGATCAGTACCCTGGACGACCTCAAGGCGCTGGTCCGTCTGCTGGCCCGCTACAAGCTGAACCTCTACATGCCGTACCTGGAGGACATGTTCGCGCTCGACGGCCGCCCGGAGTCCGGCGACGGCCGGGGCGCGCTCACTCCCGCTCAGGCGCGAGAGCTTGCCGAATACGCTGGCCGCTTTCACGTGCGGGTGATCCCGATCTTTCAGACTCTCGGCCACTATGAAAACGCCCTGCTCGAGCCGGCTTTTTCCGGGATGGCGGAATTTCCGGGAGCTCAGTGCCTGAGTCCGGCCCTGGAACAGACCTACGTCTTCCTGAAAGACGCCCTGGCTCAGGTGGCGGCCGCATTCGATGATCCTTTTTTCCACGCCGGCTGCGATGAGAGCTGGGACGTGGGCCGGGGCGCGAGCCGCCGGATGGCGGGCAAGCTCGGCCTGGCCGGCACCCACGCCGCCCACTACGACCGGGTCCACGGCCTGCTGGCCGGCCTGGGCAAGCGGATGCTGATGTACGGCGACATCCTCCTGGGCCAGCCCTCGATCCTGGCTCGTCTCCCCCGCGACATCGTGATCGTGGACTGGCACTACGAGGCGGCGCGGAGTTACCCCAGCGTGAAGAAGTTCCGGGGGGCCGGTTTCGACGTGGTGGTAAGCCCCTCGGTGCGTAACTACAACCGGCTCTACCCGGACTGGGAGGGCGCCCTGACCAATATCGAGTACCTGACCCGGGAGGGGATCGAAAGCGGGGCCTTGGGCAGCCTGGTATCGAGCTGGTGCGACAACGGGGCGTTCAACCTGCGCCAATTCAACCTCTGGGGCTACGCCTTCGCCGCCGCGGTGAGCTGGAAACCGGCCGAGGTGGACCGGGAGGAGATCGAGCGGGCGTTCTGGAGAAGCTTCACCGGCGTCGCAGACCCGGCCGGTCTGGTCGAGGCCAACCGTCTGCTGGCTTCTCTCGGCCGCGGCTCCACCCTCTACGACTGGTGGCGCCATCCGCTCCTGGGGACCAGCACCTCCGGCCCGGTGGGCCAAAAGGGCGACCCCGGCCAGGTGGGTGAAAATCTCGCCGAATCGATGCAGCGGGCCGGGGAGCTGATCGAATCCGGCCGGCGGAACGCCACTGCCAACCTTTGGTATTTCGACGTGCTTTCATTCGCCGCCGGCTGCGGGGCCGCCCTGGCCGAAAAATATCTCTGGAACGCCGGCTACGGGGAGGCCGTCCGCGGCAACCTCACCGCCGGAAAAGTGGAAGCTCTGCGTTCGCAGGCGCTGGACCTGCACCGAAAAATGAGCGAAATCCGGCGGGACTACCAACGCCTCTGGCTGAGTGTCAACCGGCCAGAGGGCCTGGAGAATAACCTCGGCCTGCTGGACCGTCAGATCGACGCCTGGGCAGAGGCGGTGCAGAGCCTCACCCGGGGCGAACTGCCTCAGCCGGCAGACCTCGGTTCGCGCTGGCTTGCCCCGGCCGGCAGCAGCGTCCGCGGCCGGACAAAGAGCGTACGCCGCTCGTATTTCCGTTACAGCTTTACCCTGCCGGACAGTCTGCCTCCGCCCAAAGCCCTGCTGCAATTAATGGCCGCCGGCCACGGCCGGCTCTGGATCAACGGGGAAAAAGTGGGCGAAGTAGCGGCCCGGCGGTCGCTCTCGCTGATCGTGGAGCTCGAGCGGGCGAAAATTTTCGAGGTAACGAGCCTGTTGCGGCCGGGGGCGAACGAGCTGGCTGCCGAGGTGGACAACTACGAGGGCGGGGTCCCGGCGCTGAACGTTTACGGCGAAATTTTCGACAGTGCGGGCGTGGTGGTTTCGACAGTCCAGAACGGGGACGGCTGGCGGGGGGTGGAGGCGAGTGCGGAGCCCGCCGGCTGGAGGGACTCTTCATTCAATGACAAGAGCTGGAAACCTTGTGAAAAGTACCGGCTGGGGGCGCGGGTGAGCCGGCCCGAGCTGGCAAGAGGGAAAAACAGTTTGATACAGCGGTAGGTCATTTCTTATTTATTGACACCGTAGCGCGGTCTGGCTTAATTATAATCCCTGTCCGTTACTGCAAGCACGAGTGGCTATTCACTTTATCGATAAGGCTCCGCTCCGATGATCACCTTCACCGCCCTCGACTGGTTCTGGGTCATCGCCTACATCGCGCTGATGGTGGCCTGCGGGATACTGTTCTACAGGCTGGCCTCCCGCGGCGAAAGCGACTTCTTCCTGGCCGACCGCGCCCTGCCCTGGTGGCTGCCGGCAACCAGCGTCTACGCCACCCACACCGCCACCGACACGCCGATCTGGATCGGCGGGGTGATTTACCGCTACGGCTTCTCCGGCCTCTGGTACACCTTCTTCTGCGCCTGGTGCGCGATCTCCAGCTTCATCAGCACGCGGATTTTCCGGCGCAGCCTGGCTTACACCCAGGCCGAATGGCAGGTGCTGCGCTACAGCGGGATGGGCGCGGAGCTGTTGCGGGGCTGGCTGGCGGGCTGGCAGATTTTCATGAACATGTTCATCCTCGGCTGGGTGGGGATCGCCATGGGCAAGGTCTTCCACCTCCTCTTCCCGGCCTACCCGGAATGGGTGGGACTGGTGCTGTTCAGCTCGATCTGCGCGATCTACGTGCTGTTCGCCGGCTACTGGGGCGTGGTGATGGCGGACTTCCAGCAGGGGGTGATCGCCAGCGCGCTGATCATAATCGTATCGGTCTGGCAGATCGTGGCCGCGGGCGGTCCGGGTGCGATCATGGAACGGCTGGCGGACCTGGGCCAGACCTGGCGGGCCAATCCTTTCCATTTTACCGGTTTCTGGAGCGGCGATTTCCCGTTAGCCTGGTTTGTCACCATGATTTTCATCGCCATACTGGGCGGGTTCGGTATGGGCACCTCGATCGACTGGTACGTGGAGAGCCAGCGCATCCAGAGCGCGCGCACGGTGCGGGACGCCAGCTATTCGATCTGGGCCGGCACCTTCTTCACCCTCACCCGCAACGCTCTCTGGGCCGTGGCGATCCTGGGCTTTTTCACCCTGTTTCCCAACATCGAGGACTCCTCCCAGAGCGAGATGGCCTGGTACGTGATGGGATTCAAGGTGCTCCCGGCCGGCCTGGTGGGCTGCTTTTTCGCCGGCATCCTGGCCATCCATTTCAGCACGATCGCCACGCATCTCAACCTGGGCGCCATGTATTTCACCCGCGACCTCTTCCACCATTACATCCATCCCAAGGCCAGCCAGAAGCAACTGGTCTGGGTGGGCCGGGTCAGCACGCTCTGCCTGCTCGTGGGATCGTTCTTCTACGGGCTGATGATGGAATCGATCACTCAGTGGCTTATTTTCGCCCTTTGGATCATGGCGGCCGGCATCTGGCTGCCTTCGATCCTGCAGGTGGTCTGGTGGCGGTTCAATGCCTGGGGCTACCTGTCGAGCTGGCTGGCGAACCTGGCTTTCAGCTGGCTGGTGGTGTGGGTGCTGCCGGCCTACGGCGTGATCCCCGAGCTGCCGGATTACCAGCAGTTCTGGAGCCTGCTGCTGCTGGGCATACTGGTGTACATCCCGGTGACCTTCCTGACCAGGCCGGATGACATGAACCTGCTGGTGCGCTACTACGTCCGCACCCTGCCGATCGGCTGGTGGGGCCCTGTGCACCGGGAGGCGGTGCGGCGGGGGTTGATCGACGAGCACGGCCGGCTGATCGCGGTGGAAGGTAAATCACCGGCCTGAGGCCGGCAGCCTGGTGCTGATTACGGACCCGGACGAGCTGAATAGATTAGTCCAGGAGATCGTGACAGGCAACCCGGAGCAGGCCGAACAGTACAGGAATGGCCGGGAAAAAGTGTTCGGTTTTTTCGTGGGCCAGGTGATGAAAGCCACCCGCGGCAAGGCCAACCCGCAGATAGTCAACGAGCTGCTGAAAGAAGCGCTGAAATAGAATTGGGAAGCGCGAAGGCCGTGCCACCGGCAAGCGGTAACACGGCTTTTTTTGATTTTATTATTATCAACCTGGAGAATTCGGGCGACATCCTTTTGAAGAAGCCCCAGGTCAAGACGCTTCTTTCTGAGGTGATCACCCTATGTAACTAATTGAGGTGGATGAGCTTTCGGTAGTGGACAGGCAGCTTCTAATGTGGTAATAAGACCCAGATTTCATACATCCCTATTCTACAATCACATAGTCGGCTGTTTGATTCACCTGTTGATTCGTAGTGGGAGTCCAGGCTTTGATTAATATTCTTTCAAAACCTTTATTCCTCACCAACACTATTTTCGCTTCCGAAGTGTTGTAAATGTAGGCATCAGCAGTTGTTTTTTCACCAATTTCCCAAACACCCAAGGTGCTGAATAAACCATAGGCCACCGGGAAGTCGAACAGCCTAAGGTCCATTTTCACACCCGAATCGGTCGGCCCGGCCAAGCAGATAGAGCGCTTGCCTTCCTCCAGCCTCTCGAATGAAGGGGCATCTGTTACGTACCACAGAGTATCCTTTTCCAGTAGCAGATCGAATTGTGTTTCAGTAAAGAAATTTTCCCGGACATAAGAAGTATCTCTAAAAATAGGTGTAGCCCCAAGAAGAAGATTCTTGAAGCTATAATTCTCATTTGATATCAAAAAAGTTGACTTGATTTTGAAGTTAATTGCGGTTTCTTTTTCCAGAACCAGGACCACCTCAAGTTGGAATCTCCCTAAACGATTTAGATCCTTAGAGTGTCCTTGTGGAATATATTCACTAGAGGAAAATTTATAATCGTACTCAACAGCATATCCCTCTTTCAGCGGAAAGAAATCCAGTGGATCCTCAACCTCAGGCTCAAAAGGCTGGGAGGAATCCGAACAGGCTATGAACAAGGAGAAATAACTACAAACGATAAAAAGCTTAAAACAACTTTTTCTACTGCAAACGGACTTGCTCATTTACTATCATATCTCCAATCTGCCAAAAGAAAGCGTTCAAATCGACAAAAGATTAGGCAAGGGCTATTGATTCCATCCCAATAGCCCTTGCCGTTTTTCAGTCCATAAGCACAAAAAGTTTTCAGCGCTTGGCCTTCTCCTTGGGAGGTTGAGTAGCTACTTTTGTTTCATAAAAAGTGACGGTTTTGGCCAAGGCTTCAGTGAGACCTGCAAAAGAAACAACGTACCAGCTCCCCTCGATTTTTTTGAAGACTAAACTCGCTTTCCTGTACCTCGACCGCACTTCTTTTTCACTCGACGACATTTCAGCAACTTTCTCAGGATCCAGTTCAGTCAGCACTGAAGGGTCTCCTGGAAGCATGTGGAAACCAGCGTACAGATCCATCCAGGCTTCATTGCCATCCGTTGAAAAACGTAGCTCTTTCCGGGCAATGGAGAAATCGAAGGTGTTCTGCATATTTACATAAGGTTTTGCTGCATTCCTGTTTGAAAAGCCACTGAAGAGCCTGTTTAAGGCCACTTTAAGCGCCTCGAGTTCCCTCTCGTTTTGATCCCCTGGCCTTAAGGAGTTCGGATAATAATACATGTAAACCCAGTAGGGTTGGTTGTACTGTATGCCATTAACCATGCGGAGAAGAATTTTTTCAATACGATTAACATCATCCCTGGAAGGGGCTTCACTCAACAGAGTAAGAGTCGGATCTTCAGCAAAAATATTCAATACAAACAGTCCTGTAATAAGAACCTCGGCCATTAACACCTTTTTGATCTTTAACATTGTACGCCTCTCACTGAAGAGCATAAAAAGTGATTTCCAATAAGCGAAAAATAGGTAAGACCTTCACTTCAATATAATCATCTTTCGCGTAGCCATGAAATCACCGGCTTTTAACCGGTAGAAATAAACTCCCGAGGAAACTTGATGCCCTTTATTATCCATTCCATCCCAAGTCACCTGATACCTTCCAGGGCCTTTTTCTTCTCTGGAGACAAGAGATTTGATTAACTGGCCTCGGATATTGTAAACATTCAGAGTGACATTCACCAACTCTGATTTCTCAGGTATTTCATAGCTTATGGTAGTGGAAGGATTAAAGGGATTTGGGGAGTTTTGTGAAAGTGAAAATGCCTGTGGTAGCGCGAGGAATGAGCCTACTGATTTCCCCGCCGATGCTAATATAGTCTCGGTGGATTTTCTCCAGAAGAAGCCATTGGAATAAACGGTATCAATCCCGCCCGCGTTTGAAGCAGATAAAATAATTCGATAGTAACCCGAATCGTATGCTGTACTCATGAGATAAAGTACATTCCCACTGGTGACGTTGTCTCCGGAATTGTAAAACTGCACACACGTATCTTGGCCGCCAAGCGTGCCATAGGGATATTTTATTAAAAAAGCTTTCACTATGGCCGGTGCATCACAGGAAAATGAAGCCCTTGGCCTTGGCAGTGTATCAGGCCCTTGTGGAACAGTGTCAACTCCACAGTCCGTTAATCTGATTCTTGGCAGGGCTTTGCTATAACCAAGTGCGGAAGTGGAGTCAATTGTCATACTGGAATTGCCGGTGGTGGTATAAAGTTTCAGGCTTCTATCTTCGTCGGCCACAAAGTCCTCATCCGTTACATAGCTGCCATCTATGTGGAAAACCGCGTACGAGCCATCAAGATAGATCTTGAATTCATGCAAGACATCGGGTGTCACGCGCCCCCAAGCCGCATATTTAGTAGTAACTGGAGGGCCTTGGGCACCTCTTATTGTCACGTAAGGGGTATCGAGAACTGTGAAAAATTTGATGAAACTGTCCCCCTGTAAATGTATCCCAATCTCCTGGCCGCTGGATAGAGACCCCTTCCTTTTGAAAACCGACCTGGTTGTGCTTTTACCGAAATTCACCTTACTTACCAGGTTGGAGTTGGAAGAGATTGTGGCTGTGTCACCGTGGGCGGTAACTGTTCCGGATTGGTTCCACCAGGCGGTATCCACGTAAGTTTCATATAACTTATCTACCAGGTGCAGATAATTCTTGTCCAGCCAATAAGACAGGGCTTTGAAATGCTGTGATGCATCTATATTATAATTCTCAACCCTGCCGTCCAACTGATCACCAAAAACGATTGACAGATATTTCGCGTTGGTGAAAAAATTAGATATATCCTGAAGGGATTTTAATTGATCCGAAGCGCTGGGAATAATAGAGCTGCTAGTAGACATACGACACCAGGTATATCTAACTCCCAACTTACGCCCGTTGCTACTGATACTGTCCGCCACCCAGTTAGATTGCCTGAGGATGTATTCGGGGTCACGGCCGGTAGCCTGCATGAAAAAGACGTCCACATTCAGGAGAGAATCGAAAGCCTCGGCGCGGAAAGCCTGGTTATTGGTGGGAATTGTATCACTCTCAGTCTGCTTTCTTTCATAATACCATTCAATAGCCGTTTCGGAAGTTGCGGGGGTCCTTTGTTCAACCTGGCCGGCTATGGAGTTCATAACCGAAAAGAAAAGTCGGTAACCCGCTGTCAAATTATACTGCGTGTACTTGGGAAAGTATGATTCAAATGTGTAATCACTACCCTTGTTGCAATTCCATTGAGATTGCATCTCTTCGCATACCTGATGGATGATAGAATCGCAACCATATAACTGCCTGAAAAGCGTATCCGCAGCGCTAATGGACTTAGCCACTACTTCTACGGCCTTGTTTCTTTTGTTAGCCCCAGGATAGCGTATCAGACTGTCAACCAGGTAGCAATAGGTACAATTGGCGTTCCATGGTATAAAAAATTTATCATACATGCCAGATAGGCTATCTCTTCTTGGTGGAAATCGATCCAGATTCACTTGGATGAAACTCTTGAAACTATCTATGGCTGCACTTACAGCTTGATCAAATGCCGTCTCATCCGCCGCGTTTGTAAGCTCGTATTTCTTATCATTAAGTCCGTCTGTTATGAAAAATGTGGTTGGTTGTGCTCCCCCTCTGTATCCATAATACTTCATCTTCTCATAAACATTGTTATCCCTAGAATCTAAGTTCCTTTTGGTAGTTGGGTTCGCAAAGATGAAGAAATTGGACTTTATCAGGTTATTCTGCGCCCAGGCCATAGTGTTTACGCCTGAAATAGCTGCGATAAAAATGAGTAAAAAGCTTTTTGAGGTACTCATTTCTTCCCCCGGGGATTAATATTTTCAAAGTTTCAAAAATCTAATTCTGCTTCATGCCAACCTCCTTCCTTGTATAATTCTTTTGCAATGAAGGAGGTTGACAATCCCCGAGGATAGACTTAAATATAATCCGGCAGCCCTTTCGGGGATTGCCAACCAGGCTCTTGCCGGGAATGTCTAAGGGGACGTGAACGGCAGGAGCCTCTTTATTTCCCGATAAAATTGCGCTCAACAAAGCTTGAAGTTTTGATTATTCTTTTTCAATTATAAATGAGGGAGGGGGTAATGTCAAGAGCAGGATAATTATTTTTCTATTTATGCCAGAACATTTGAAACGATATATAATGTTATGTTTGTTTCGTTTGATATGTGGATAGCTTAAGTGCTTATAAATAAATGGATTATTGGTAAAATATTCAGCTAATCTATTCTGAATCTAAATCTTAATGTCAAGCGGGAAATCCAGTTATTCGCCGTGAAAGCCATGAATCGCCCTCCTCTTCCCGGGGCAACACATCCTGGGCGTTTCATACCGGCTTTTCTCTTCTATTCGTTTACCTTTTTCTCACATCTGCGGATTCGAGGGTCTCCGCGGCGGTGAGCCTGATCCGCGGCTCATTGTCGGCCAGGTGTTGCCGCAGGCCGTCCAAGGCATTATCGGGCAGCCAGAGGGATTCCTGCCTCCGGCAGATTTCGCCCAGGGTCCAGGCTGCAGCCAACCGTATGCGGGAAAAGAATCGGGCGGCCGCTTGGCCGCCCTTTCTGTGCCCGGAGCTAATCCAAATCCGTACCGGCCCTTTCACTTCTCCCGCCCGGCCAGCCTCTCCACCACCGGCAGCGCCAGCGTCAGGGCTCGCACTATATGAAACGGGTCCTTGACCGGCAGGGCCACCACCTTGCTCTCCGGCCGTCCCTGGCGGTCCCGGATCTGGATCCATTCGCCCACCTTCCGGTCCGGGTTGGGGAAAGTGCCCAGCGTGTATTCGTGCACCTTCCAGAACCATTCCTCGAGCCAGGGCAGGCTCAGCTTTTCCAGCGCCAGCAGGAGCGCGTAGAGCGCCTCGGAGTGCACCCACCAGAGCTTGTTCGACCAGTCGGCCCGCACCTTGCGCACCATTTCGTGCTCCGCCAGCCCGGCCGGGACTTCCCCTTGCGGCTGCTCGCCCTCCCGGTCGCGAAACAGGAAGAGCCCGCCGTACTGGTCGTCCCAGCCCTTTTCCAGGGCCCAGCGCACCGTTTCCGCCGCCTCGGCGAACAGCCTCTCATCGAGGGTGCGCACGGCCCAGTGCATGACGAACCACATGTCCTCAAGGGTATGGCCGGGATTGATGAAGCGGCCGAGCAGGGTTTCTTTCGGCTGCCCATCCGTACCGATCATCTCCAGCACGGCCCGTTTCTCCGGCCGGCGGAAGAGGGTCATGATCTCCCGGCAGCAGCGTTCGGCATCGCTCTGCAGACTGCGGGTCTCCCGCTCCAGGCCGAATCCGGCCGCCGCCTCGGCCAGCTCTTGGGCGGTCTCCAGGGTTATCATCGGCTCGCCGTGCACCCGGTAGCCGGCCGGCACCGGGTAGGGATCGGTGCGGTAGTTGCCGCCGGCGAGCCTGCCGAGCACGTGACGGTAGAGGTCCCAGGCGAAGTCGAAGGCTTTGCGGCTGCCGGAGGCCCGGGCGTACTCGCCCAAGCCGTAGATCACGAAGAAGTCGGCGTAGATACTCAGGTCGTAGCCCTCCCCGGCTTCGGCTTGCCGCGCCCGCCCGTCACTGTCAAGCAGGATCGGACGGCCCCGGCGGTCGAGGATGAACGAGCAATTGCCGTTCTCCAGACGGGCGTGCTTCATCAGGAATTCAGCCCCCGAGGCGGCCAGCTCCAGATACCGCTGCCTGTCCCCGGCCGCGATCCGGTCAACCAGGCTGCGGCTCAGACGGGCCAGCATCCAGACGAACCGGCCCTGGCTCCAGGTGAACTTGTGCCGGTGCAGCAGCCGGTTGCCGTCGTTGGAAAAGCAGGTGAAGTAGCCGCCGAAACCGCTGTCGAGGCCGCGTTCGAGCCAGAAAGGCAGAACGCTGCCGAACAGCTCCTTATCGTACAGCTCCAGGACGTTCGCGAATGACCTTTCCTGCATGGTTTCCCCCGTGACTGTTGAAACATTTAACCGCCGGTGGGGATATTAATAAACCCGGTTGCATTTTTTTCGCAACGTTTATCGATACGCCCGCAGAAAAGCGAGCCTCGGCTTGTGACGAATCCGCTGACATCCGAGTTGAAACAAGGGTAATAATCTGTTGCCAATTCGGTACTAACCTGATATAATCTACGCGGATTAGAAAATTTGCGAAAATACATAATCCATTAATTTTTCCTTCCCGGATGGCAACATTCGGGACGTTTTTTGTTCATGCGACAGGCCGGGAACCGGCCGGCCAAGCGAGGAGACAGGTCCGTCATGGGTGGAGACGAATTAAATCTGGGGTTTGTGGGCAGCGGCGGTGATGGAGTGATGGTCAGCGGCGAGGCGCTCGTATCAGCCGCGGCGCGAAAAGGGATGAAATGCCTGATGCTGAAGAGTTTCGGCCCCCAGATTCGCGGCGGTGAAAGCAGTTGTAAGATCAGGATGAGCAGTAAGAAGGTGTCCGCCCCCCCGGACAAGCTCGACGTGCTGGTGGCTTTCAACTGGGAAGACTACCGGCGTTTCGGCACCGAACTGGAGCTGGCCGAGTGGGGCGTGGTGATCGAAGAGAGCGAAAACGGCGAACCCGAACCGGTGCGGCCGATCGTGGGCCACCAGCCCGCCCAGATCTTCCGCGTTCCCCTGACCAATATCGCCAAGGAAACGGCAGGCAACAAGCTTGCCAAGAACATGGTTGCCCTGGGCCTGTTGTCCGGCCTGTTCAGCGTGCCGGAGGACGAGCTGAAAAAGTCTATCCGGAAAACTTTCTCCCACAAGGGCGAAGAAATCATTTCGGCCAACGTCAAGGCTTTCGAGGCCGGCAAGCAGTACGCCGAGGCCAACCTGAAGGCCCCGGAGAAGCTGAAGCTTAAAATCGCCGAAAACCTCGACAAGCGCGTGGTGCTGACCGGCAACGACGCCACCGCTTTCGGCGCCCTGCTGGCCGGCTGTACGTTCTTCGCCGGCTATCCGATCACGCCCAGCAGCGAAATCATGGAATGGCTCAGCCAATACATGCCCGCCTACGGTGGAACGATGATCCAGACCGAGGATGAGATTGCCGCCCTGGGCATGGTGCTGGGCGCTTCCCTGGCCGGAGCCAAGGCGATGACCGCCACCAGCGGTCCCGGCTTGAGCCTGATGACCGAGCTGATCGGACTGGCCTCGATCGCCGAAATCCCCTGCGTGATCGTCAACGCCCAGAGGGTCGGACCCAGCACCGGCATCCCGACCAAAAGCGAACAGGCCGACCTGATGCAGGCTATCTACGGCGGCCACGGCGACAGCCCGCGGGTGGTCATCGCCCCGGCCGATGTGGCCGACTGCTTCGACGTAATGCGGGAGGCCTTCTTCATCTCCGAAAAATACCAGATTCCAGTGATAGTGCTTTCCGATGGCTTCATCGCCCAGTGCAAAAGCTCGATCCACTACCCGGACCTGAGCATGGTGCGGCCCTGGGAACGGGCCAGGCCGAAAGGGATTGCACCGGAAGCCTACAAACGGTACGAATTCACCAGCAGCGGGGTCACCTGGATGAGTATCCCCGGCAAGGACCCGCATATCTATCGAGCGGCCGGGATCGAGCACAATGAAATGGGCGATCCCACCAGTGAATACTCGATGCACCAGCGGATGAACGAAAAGCGCTACCGCAAGCTCCAGGCAATCGCCGATGAAGTCAATTTCATGCGCCACTACGGGCCGGAGGATGCCAGGGTGGGAGTGATCGCCTGGGGTTCCAGCAAGGGCCCGGTACGCGAAGCGGTGGAAATCCTCATCAGCGAAGGACACGCGGTCAAAGCCCTCGTGCCGCAGGTAATCTTCCCGCTGGACGTCAAACAGGTCAAACAATTTTTCAAAAGTCTGGAGAAGCTGCTGGTGGTCGAACTGTCCTACTCCAAGCAGTTCCTCAATTGCCTCAAAACCCAGCTCGACCTGCCCGCCGGCACCACACACTACGGCCGCAGCGGAGCAATTGCATTCAGCGTGAGTGAAATATTACAGCAGATCAGGAATCTGCTTTGAGAACTTCGAAGTGCCCCTGGAGGAAAAGGAAAAATGGTGACTACCACTCAGGAAGCTCCGATTAAAGCGCCGCGACCGGATGAATACAAAAGCGGCTTAAAACCGGTCTGGTGTCCCGGCTGCGGCGATTTCGGCGTGCTCAACGCCCTCTGCCAGGTTTACCACCGCCTGGAGCTGAAGCCGGAAAACACGATAATATTCAGCGGCATCGGCTGCTCCAGCCGCATACCGGGCTATCTCAAGAGCTACGGCTTCAATACGGTGCACGGCCGGGCCCTGCCGATCGCCACCGGCGCCAAAATCGCCAACCCGGAGCTGACCGTGATTGCGGCCGGCGGCGACGGCGATGGCTTCTCGATCGGTATCGGGCACTTCCCGCATACCTGCCGCCGGAATATCGACATCACCTATATCGTGATGGACAACCATATCTACGGCCTGACCAAGGGCCAGCTCTCGCCCACCTCGCCGGGCAGCATGCAGACCACCACCTCGAACCTGGGCAGCATCGAATATCCGATCAACCCGATCGCCCTGGCGGTCGGCTGCGAAGCGACCTTCGTGGCGCGGGCATTCAGCGGCGACATCAAGCATATGGTGGAGGTGATTATCCGGGGAATCCAGCACAAGGGTTTCTCTTTTATCCAGGTGTTGAGCCCCTGTGTCACTTTCGTAGGCAAGGAGCAATTCGTTATCATCAAAAACCAGCTCCACTACCTGGACAAGGAGCCGGGTTACGATCCGACCAGCCGGGCCAGCGCGTTCACCGTGGCGGACGAGACAGACCGGATTTCGGTGGGAGTGATTTACGAAAAGCAGCGTCAGGACTACCAGACCAACCTCGACATCTTGCGCCAGGAAACCGCCAAGCACGGTTATCCCAAAGACCTCAAGCAGCTGATCGAAAAGTTCCGGCCCTGAAATTCATCCGGTGCCCGGCCAGGCTTTGCATTGCGCTGCCAGCGGTGAATAATGACCGATAACTACCTCATACTGGCTGTCGAAGATGATAAGGCGCTGAGATCGCTTTACGTCGAATACCTCCAGAACAAGGGATACCGGGTAGATTCGGCAGCCAACGGCGCGGAGGCGCTGGAGCGGCTGACCAGCCATGCTTATGATCTCGTGCTGATCGATCTCAAGCTGCCGGACATGAACGGGATCGACATCCTCAAGCAGATCAAGGACAGGTCCCCCGATACCGTCCCCATCATCCTCAGCGGACACGCCACACTGGAGCTCACCATCGAGGCCATCTCGCTGGGAGCCTTCGACTTCCTGATCAAGCCGGTGCAGCTGGCCAAGCTCCTGCTGACCGTGGAGAACGGCCTCGAAAAGCGCAAGATCAGCCTTCACAACCAGAAGCTCATCTCGGAACTCAAGATCTCCAAGAAAAACCTCGAAGCCACGATCCGTGAGCGCACCGATCAGATGAAGAAGAGCGAGCGGAAGTTCCGCCACCTCTACGACAACGCTCCCGACGTCTACTACACGGTCGACACTCGCGGCCGCATTATCGACTGCAACAAAATGGCCTCGGAATTCTTCGGCGCCTCCAAAAAAGAACTCAAGGCCAAGCACCTGCTCGACCTCTACACCAGCGACAACTTCGAAAAAGTCGCCAGCATGGTGCCCACGCCCGACGGCAAGGGAGGACGGATCAGGCACAAGGAAGTCAAGGTGAAGAAAGCCGACGGCACGATCGCCTGGGTGGAGATCAACTCCAATCTGCTCTACGACAGCGACGGCAAGGTGGCGGGAGCCCTCACCATCCAGCGCGACATTACGGGCCGGAAGAACGCCGAGGATCAGCTGCGGGAGAGCGAGGAGCGCTACCGGACGATCTTTCAGACCGCCGAAGTCGCCCTGCTGGAACTGGATTTCCACGATCTGACCGCCGTTTTCGAAAAGCTGAAAAAAGAAGGCGTCAAAAACTGGGAAAAGTACCTCGAAAAAAATCCGGATTTCATCCAGGTTACCAGCAAGATGGTGAGAGTGGTTGATGTCAATCAGGCGGCGATAAAGATCTTCGAGGCCGGGGAAAAACAAGAACTGCGGCGTCCGGCATTGGATTTCTACCCGAAATCGGAAGTGAAGAACTACCTGAAGTTCATTACCGCCCTGGCTGTCGGCGAAAGCAACTTCCAGGCCGAAACCACTCTGACCACTCTCAAGGGCAACCAGATCCACGCTCTTCTCAACCTGACCGTCCCTCCCCGGGAAGCCAAGTTCAAGAACCTGCTGGTCGGGATCGTGGACATCACCTACCGGATCAGGCTCGATGAGGAAAAGGATCAGCTACTTTCCAAGCTGCACCAGCTCAACAAGCAGCTCGAAACCCTGGCGGTCACCGATGGCCTCACCAAGCTGTACAATCACCGCTTCTTCATGGAGACTCTCAACCGGGAGTTCGCCCGGGCGCGGCGCATGGAGATTCCGCTGGCGCTGATGATCGCCGACATCGACGACTTCAAGAACTTCAACGACAACTACGGCCACCAGCTCGGCGACGAGGTACTGGTGCGGGTTTCCGACGTGCTGCGCTCCTCACGGCGCGGTTCCGATATCGTCGCCCGCTACGGCGGAGAGGAGTTCGTGCTGCTGTTGCCTGACACCAGCCTCGATCAGGCCATGAAAGTGGCGGAAAGAACCAGAAAGGGCGTGGAAAGGATCGGGATCAAGTCCAGAAACAAAACGCTGAAGGTGACGATCAGCCTGGGAGTCTACACTCTGACCAAGGACAACGTGCTGAAGCCGAAAGAACTGCTGATCAGGGCCGACAAGGCGCTCTATCTGGCCAAACGAGGCGGGAAAAACACGGTTTGCACGATAAAGGAAAATGCGGCGGTCTGAGGCGCAGGACGAGACGAGAGCTTGGGTGGGCGGCGCGGCCGCCCTTTTTTATTCCTCCAGCAGGCGCTTGAGCCGATTGACCAACACCGGCAGCACCTCGCCGCTTTTGCCTTTCAGCAACAGATGGGCCGAAGGGGTGATTTCGCCGGGCTCCCGGTTCACCTCGACCACCCGTGCGCCGGCCTGCCTGGCGGCTGCCGGCAGCGAAGCAGAGGGCTGTACCAGGCCGCTGGTTCCGACCACGAGCATCAGGTCGCACTCCTGGGCCAGCCGGAAAGCCTCGGCCAGCTCCTGCTCCGGCAACGATTCGCCGAACCAGACCACGTCCGGCCGCAGCATGTCCCCGCACAGTTTGCAGCGCGGCGGCAGGTCCCCGGCCCAGCTCCGGTCGTCCCAGTCCTCGACCACCGTATCCCCCCGCCAGCATTTCACCCGGGTGATGTTGCCGTGCAGCTCGATGACTTTCCGGCTGCCCGCCTTACGGTGCAGCCCGTCCACGTTCTGAGTGACCACCGTCAGCTCCCAGACCAGTTTTCCCAGTTCGGCCAAGGCGAAATGACCCGGGTTGGGCTGGGTTTCGGCGATCAGCTTCCGGCGATAAGCGTACCACTCCCAGACCAGCTTCGGATCAGCCAGGAAGCCTTCGGGAGTCGCCAGTTGCTGGGGATCGTAATTTTCCCAGAGTCCGGTCAGGGCGTCGCGGAAGGTGGGAATCCCGCTTTCGGCGCTCACTCCGGCGCCGGTGAAAACCACCACCTTGCGGGCCTCGGCGAGCCAGCCGGCCGAACGCTCGATCATTTCCGGATCGACTTCCACAGGCTTCTCAGGTCAGTATCGGCTGCGGCATGAAGGTCAGGATGAAAATCAGCAGGGTGACCGCACCCACCAGCTTGCGCTTCGGGTCCAGCGTTACGGACTCATCGATGATTGGAGGATGCTTGACCCGGATAAACAGCAGGATCAGGACCGCCCAGAAAATCCAGCCCGGCCAGAGGAAACCCAGGACGAGCATGACGAAAAAGATGACGTAGGCGATCTGTGTATGCCGTTTTCCGAAAAGAGCATAGGCGATATGGCCGCCGTCCAGCTGGCCGATCGGCATCATGTTCATAGCCGTGACGAAAAAGCCGATCCAGCCGGCGAAAGCCAGCGAGGACATCTGCAGGAAAGCGCCCTCGGGCCGCACTCCCACGATCAGATCGACCAGCCAGGAGAACAGCAGCGATTCGCCGGTGACAAAGTACTGCGGCGGGAACTGGGTCCACTGCGAGTGAACCAGGCCGATTACCAGGAGCGGCACGCTCACCAGAAATCCGGCGATCGGCCCGGCTGCGCCCACGTCCAGCAGCATCCGGCGGTTGTACATCGGCGACCTCATCTTGATCAGCGCCCCGCCCGTGCCGAAAATGAACGGCGGCGGCAGCGGGATGAAATACGGCAGGGTCACGTCCATACCGTGGTAGCGCGCGGCAAAGAAATGCCCCAGCTCGTGCACCAGCAGGATCAGCATAATCGCCGCCGAAAAAGGCACTCCCAGGGCGAGCTCGGCCGGATTGACCAGCGGATCGCCTCCTTCGCGAAGAGTACCCACCAGCAGAGTTGTCAAAACGGTCACGCAGAAAAGGACCAGGTGCATCATCCAGTTCTGACGCGCGCGGCCGCCCACATCGGCGGAGATCGTCAGGTAGAGTTCATCCCCCACCCGCTCGAAGCTATACCGGCCGGTAAACCCGGCCAGGCTGCGCTCGATAAGGTGCCGCATGCGGGCGAACCGCTGATTGAGGACTCCGCGGATCACCCACTGGCTCTGGAGGTCGAGCATGCGGTAGCGCGAATAAAGCCCGGCGAGATAGGCTTCCAGCTCGCGGCCGGCCGCGGGAAACTGATGGTAGAGGTCCAATTGCCTTCCTTTCGAGAATATCCTGACTACTGACTCACGAGGTCACTCAAGGTAAGGAGCGGCGCCGGGCTTTGTCAAGGCGGGCTGGCACGTTCATTGCTTTTTACCGGCGCCCGGGCGTCCCGGCAGTCCGCGGTTTCGCAATGAACGTGCCAGCCCGCCCGCCTCCGCGGCTAAACAAAACTCCCAAGGCCTTTTCCGGCTGCGCCGGCTATCAGTACAACAGGCTGCCCAGGGTTTGCTCGTGCCACCGCTTTTCATCCCCGGCGCAGAGCTTCACCACCGTTTCCCAGTCGCTCTCGCCGTCGATCGCTTCCCGCAGGCGGCGGCTGCCGAACAGCAGGTCTATCGCCGGGATGTCCCGGACGAACTCGTAGGGCCGCTCCAGCCAGGCGAAACACCCGGGTTTCAGCTCATGAGCGGCCCAGAGCGCTGCGACCCCGGCCGCGAACGGCCGGAAAGAGCGGCGGTCGGTGACATGGAGCTGGACCCCGCCGCAGGGAGTGCCCGCGAACTTGCCGAAAGTGGGAATAAAACGGTGCGGCCGGAAACGCACTCCCGGCAGGCTCAGGGAATTCAGGAGGCCGGCGGCCTCCAGGGGGTCGAGCCAGGGCGCGCCGATTATCTCGAACGGCCGGGTGGTCCCCCGCCCCTCCGACAGCACCGTGCCCTCGATCAGGCACATCCCCGGGTATACCAGGGCAGTGCCGGGGGTGGGCATGTTGGGGGAAGGCAATACCCAGGGCGCGTCGTAGTCGAAAGCGGTCTGTGAGCGCTCCCAGCCGGAAACCGGCACTACTTCCGGCTCATTTCCCACGCCGTGGGCAAGGTGGAACCAGCGGGCCAGCTCGCCCGCGGTAAGCCCGTGCCGGACCGGCAGCCCGGCGAACCGGCCGACGAGGGACTCGAATCCGGGTACCAGCGGAGGGCCTTCCACAATCTCCCCGCCCAGCGGGTTGGGCCGGTCCAGCACCACGAACCGCACGCCGGCTTCCGCCGCCGCCTCCATGACAAATGACATGGTGTAAACGTAAGTGTAGTAGCGGCTGCCCACGTCCTGGATGTCAAACAGGAGGAGGTCGAGATCCCGCAGCAGGCCGGCCCGGGGTCTCAGAGCCTCCGGGCTGTCTCCGTAGAGACTGGCCACCGGCACGCCCAGCGGGCTTTCCCGTTCGTCCCCGCAGCTCACCTGGTCCTGTTCCTCGCCCCACAAGCCGTGTTCCGGGCTGAACAGCCGCATAAGATGCGCCGAGGTTCTTTCGGCCAGCACAGCCGGCCAGAAGGTATAGTCGGCCAGCACTGCGCTGTGGTTGACCACCGCCGCCACCCGCTTTCGCTCGACCAGGCCGCGGAACTCTTCCTCCTCGAACAGCCGGTCTACGCCGCAGATCACTCTGGTCATGGTTCCGGTTCTCGCTGAATGGATTCTGTCCCTGTTACCGCCGGAATATGAATTACCACACGGCAGAGCCGTGAGGTATCATAAGAAAAACATGTACGGGCGGGTTTGAAACCCGCCCCTGCCGATTGACCGAGGCAGATTCGAGTTAGGCACACCCCTTCCCACGGGCGGACACGGGGGTCCGCCCATACACTCTTTATCGCCTGTGGACTACCTCCCGTAGGGGCGCACCCCCACACGCGGGTGCGCCCTCTTGAACATTCGGAATTCCCACCAAGGAGTACTCGGATATCACCAGAATTATTACCCGGCCAGTGTTACACCGGAGCAAGCTCCGAAGAATTCTTTCGATTAAACTCCGGATATATTAGATGACCATACCTGGAGTTTCAATTCAAATTAAATGCACAGCGTCGATAACTTCTACCCTTCCCTGGCAGCCTGGACCGACGCCACCCAGCGCAGCGATCTCCAGGACTGGATGAAAACAGCGCAATACCAGAGGCCGACCACCGGGCCGATATCGAACAGGCCCGCATCCGCCGGAGGAGTGGGAAAAGTGTAGAGGTTCAGGGCCACAAGGAGCACCGCGATCACCAGGCCGGGAATCCCGAACGCTTTGCCGAACCGCGGGTGCCCGAGCATGGCGGAGGCGAAGAGGAGGACGCCCAGCCCGAGATAAACGTCCAGGGCCATGTCCAGGCCCAGCCAGATCCCGACCAGCTCGGCTGACACCGGAGTCCCCTGGGCCCGGGCTTTGATCGCCAGCTGCACCAGCAGCATGGCCGACCCGAGCGCGCCCGCGGCAAAGGTGAAAGCCATCGCCAGTTTCGCCGCCACCGACTTGCGCTCCGCCTGAAGCAGTTTGCCCAGGCCCATTCCGGCCGCACCCAGCAACGGGCCCAGAAAAGCCGCCGCCAGGACCAGGCCGGGATACGGTAAACGCTGCGAGGCTATGGCCGCGTATACCAGACCGGTTCCCAGCCCGGCAGCCACTCCCACCCGGACCCACACCAAGGGTGTAGCAGGCCCCCTATCCAATGCTTGCATGTTCGTAACTCCTTTCTGAGCTCGCCGGTTCGAAAGTCAACTAAACGGCTGGGATATATGTCCGATGTCTCGGATTATTCACAAATTACTCCTCAACCTGTCGGGGCGCACCCCTGTGTGCACCCACTTGACTTTCAAGACAGTCGCTGCACAGAACCGGCTTAATACCGTTTTTTACAAATAATAATACGGGTTGTACCCATTGTACATTCTTGCGGTTTACGCTCCAGGCCTTAGATTTGAGCCTGATGCAGGTGGTTTCCGACCTTTTCCCGCCCCTTCCATTCAGGAGATGCTCCATGAGGACGTTTTTCGCCGCGCTGACTGTTGTATGCCTGGTGTCTGCCTTCGGCCGGGCCGCCACTCTCGACAGCCACCCGCACTGGAAAAAGGGCGACCGGCTCCCCGGCTTTTATTATGAAGTACTGGCGAAATCCCTGGAATCCGCGGCCCGCTTTCAGGCCCCGGACGGCCGCTTCCGCTCGCGGCTGCCCCAGGCCGGCGACAACGAGGCGCGCTGGCGGGTCACCGTGATGCAGTATATTTACGTCCCGGCCCTGCTGTACGTGAAAGATCACCCGGACAACCCGAAGAAGGGCGACCGCGCCACCCTCGAGATGGCCCTGCGCGCCGGAGACTACCTGGCCTCGATTATCGACGAAAACGGGCGCTTCATCCCGGTGGTCAACGGGATCCGGACCGACCCGCTGGATTCCCACCGCTGGCTCTACTGCTGGGCCGAGACTTACGGGCTGCTGGAACCCTTCCTCGGCGAAGCGCGGAATAAAGCCTGGCGGGAGGCGATCATCCGGGCCGGAGAGCCGCTGGCCGGGGACATCCGAGAGCGCATGGACCGCCCGCGCTACACCGCTCCCTGGCTCGGCACCTCCCCCAACCATTTCGGGCTCTGGAACGCCACGGTCTACCGGATCGGGATGATCCTGGGAATCGATGAATGGGTGAAACTCACCCAGCCGCTCCTGGCGCGCTTCGTGCGTGAAGTGGCCCCGGGCGGCTACTGGGCCGAACACGACGGTCCCACCATGAACTACGACTACCTGAACAGCTCCGTGGCCGGCCTCTACTACCATTACAGCCGGGACCCCAAGGCGCTGCGGGCCTGCCGGCTCAGCACCGACTTCCACATGCACTGGTGCACTCCGGACGGAGTGGACATCCAGACCGTGGACGAGCGTAACAGCAACGATTGGGACGTCAACGCCTCCTGGGCCCTTTTCACTTTCTCCAACTTCCCGGACGGCCGGCGCTTCGCCCGCTGGAAACTACTGGCCGCTCTCGGCGACAGCGACGACCCCCTGACCGACCTCGGCCTCGAAGACCTGGCCCGGATCGCCCAGAACGCCCACTATCACGTGGACGGCGAAGAGACCACGATCCCGCAGGAAATGCCCAACTACCGCCACCTGCTCGACCGACCGGCGGTGGTCGAAAAGAAAGGCGACTGGACCTGGAGCTACAGCGCCCTGGTCAGTGTCTACAGTCCGCGTAACCAGTTCTTCCTCGACCGGATCATGCCGGTAAGCCTCTGGCAGGCCAAAACCAGGCACATAATCGGCGGGAGCAATTCCAAGAACCAGCCGGAGCTGGCTACTTTCGCGGTCAAGCGTAATGGCGTCCTCACCGCTCACCCCCTGGATGCGCTGATCCGGGGGAGCGAGGATTCGGACACCATGTTCGTCGCGGATGAAGGCTTCAGCTTCTGGCTGGTGATCGATGCGGCCGACTCCCGGACCGCCACGGTGCGGGTCAAGTGCGAGACCACTTACAACAGCTCAGACAGCGTCTTCCTCAACCTGCCGCTGCGCCTTCACCCCGGGGCCGGTCTCGAGGCCGGCGCGGCCGGGTCTTTCAGCCTCGGGGACAGCGAGATCAGCCTGAGCGGGGTGACCGAGCTTTCGCACAACGGCTGGACTGTCAGTCTCCCGCCCGATTCCAGGCTATACTGGCCGTTCTACACCTATTTTCCTTACGGTGCCGACCGTGTGCCGAAAAATCTCCGCCGGGCGCTCGGCAGGCTCACCGTCCCGCTCAAGTCGGATGGCACCTGGTTCGAGGTGCGCTTCCGCGTCGACTGACACCGCACCCGGCTCGACCGGCACAACTCAGCCGGAGGAAACGATGAAAGTTGTCTGCTGTGTATTGGCCCTGTTCACTTCTTTCTCTATCGCAGTCCGGGCGGCCACCCTGAACAGCCACCCGCTCTGGAAGGCCGACCGCCTGCCGGACTTTTACTACGAAGTGCTTTCCCGGGCCGTGGACCTCCAGGCGCGCTGCCAGGCCGCCGATGGCCGCTTCCGGACGCGGCTGCCCCGGTCCGGCGACTCTGAATCCGGCTGGCGGATCACCGGGATGCAGTTTATTTACGCCCCGGCCCTGCTCTACGTGACCGACCACCCGGCCAACCCGAAAAAGGGCGACCGGGCAGTGCTCGAAATGGCCCTCAAGGCCGGCGACTACCTCGCCGCGGTGGTCGGCCCGGACGGCGAGGTGCGGCCGACTGTCGACGGCCGGCCTGTCGACAACCTGGATGCTCACCGTACCATGTACTGCTGGACCGAGGCCTATGCGCTCCTGGAGCCGTACCTGGACCCGGCCCGCAAAAAGAGCTGGCGGGAAGCGATCCAGCGCGGCGGCAAGGCGATTTTCGAACAGGAAGTCGCGCCACGCACCGAACGTCCGCGCTACACTTCCCCCTTCCTGGGTTTTTCGCCCAACCACATGGGACTGCGCTCCACCACTGTCTGGCGCATGGGCATGGTGCTGGGGATCGACGAGTGGGTCCAACGGCTCGAACCGGCGCTGGTGCGTTTCATCGCCGAAATCCGGCCCGGCGGCTACTGGGAGGAACACAACGGACCCACCATGAGCTACGACTACCTCAACGTCACAGTCCCGGCCCTTTACTGGCACTACCGCCACGACCCCGAGGCCTTGCGCGCCTGCCGGCTCAACACCGACTACCATCTGCACTGGACCACTCCCGACGGCGTGGACATCCACACCGTGGACCAGCGTAACCGCAACCATTTCGAGCCCTCCGCCGGCTACGGCCTTTTCGCTTTCTGCAACTTCCCGGAAGGCCGGCGCTACACCCGGTTCAAGATCCTGGCGGCCCTGGGCGACAGCGATGACCCCCTGGCCGAACTTGGCCTCGAATCCCTGGCCCGGATCGCTCAGGCGGCCCACTACCACACGGATGGCCCCGAGTTGCCCATTCCGCAGGAACTGCCCAAATACCGGCACGAGCTGGACCGTCCCGCCGTGGTCAAAAAAGACGGGCCCTGGGTGTACAGTATGAGCGCCCTGGTGGGCCCCAGCCGGCCGCTGAGCCAGTTCTACCTGGACCGGATCGCGCCGATCAGCCTCTGGCACGAAAAGACCAGGTACATAATCGGCGGGGGCAACAGCAAGGACCAGCCGGAGCTGGCCACTTTCAGCGTGAAGCGCGCCGATGGCAGCCACGACTGCCTGCCGCTGGACGGGCTGATCCGTGGAAGCTGGGACGCCGACACTCTCTGCGTGGCCCACGAGGGGTTCAGCCTCAGACTCACTTTCGACCTGCGGGACGCCAACATCGCGGTCATCCGGGCCCAGGCCGAACGCACCTACGACCGGCGGGGCGACACGGCTCAGCTCAACCTGCCGCTGGTGCTGCACCCCGGCGCTACGCTCGTCTCGGACGGCACGAACCGCACACTCCGCGAAGACCCGCTCACTCTGGATGGCCCAAAATCGATCGCAGCCGCCGGCTGGACGATCCAGCCGCCCCCGGGCGCGCACTTCCAGTGGCCCTATTACATCTATAATCCCTACGGCGATGTCCGTGTGTCGAAAGACATCCGCAATGCGCTGGCCGTGCTGAGCGTACCGCTGAAGGATGAAAACTGGGTGGAAGTGAAGCTGACCATAGAATAAGAGGCCGGTATGGAAGTCTCCCTGATCGCCTTTTTCCAGGCGGTGCTATCACTGTTCGCCATCGTCGATCCGGTGGGCGGGATCCCCGTGTTCATCTCGCTCACCGAGGGGGCGACCGAAACCGAACGCAGGCGGCTCCTGCGTTTCGCCACCCTGATCGCCCTCGCCCTGGTGGTGGCCTTTGCCCTGGTGGGTTCGGCGGTGATGCAGTTCGTGTTCCATATCAGCGTGAGCGAGTTCACCTTTGCCGGGGGGCTGTTGCTGGTGGTGGTGGGGATCCGGGAGATGCTGATCACGAGCTCGGCAGATACCGGAAGCGGTGCCACGGACGACCCCGGCCGGAGAAATCAGCGGCTGCACGCCCTGGCCGTCTCTCCGATCGCCGTGCCGCTGTTGGCCGGTCCCGGCACGATAGTCACCGTGATCCTATTCCAGGGCCGCTACGGCCAACTCTTCGCGATCGAAGTCTGCGTGGTGGTGTTCGCCGCCAGCTTGTTGGTCCTGCACTATGCGAGCGGGATCAGCCGGGTGATCGGCCGGGTGGGGATGCTGGCGGTGAGCCGGGTGATGCAGATTTTCATTATCGCGATCGGGGTCAATTTCATGTTCCGGGGCCTGGCCGGGGAGTTTCCGCGGCTGTTCGGGAAATGAGGGGGCCCGGCCCTGCCGCCGCCAATCCGGTATTCAGTAGTCGGTATTCAGTATTCAGGGTCCCCACCCGGCGACGCAGCCGGAAGCCAGAGGAAAGAAGGCCCACTCGGCCGACCCGCCGGTATTCGGTAGTCAGTGGCTCCACTTGGACCCGGTCCAGCCCGGGAATTCAGAATCCAGAATTCAGAAGACTAAAGGCTCCCCGGCTGGCAAGCAGTTGCTCCTGGCAGAGAATGGGCCATGGCTCAGGCTCACCGCCGCCGAACCCGCACATCCGGTGGAGTTGGAAAATAATAAAATGAGTGGAATACCAAGATCAGAAAGGATCACCAAAGTTTGTCGTACAAGCAAATGGTGAGCAATTCGCGGATTCCCAAGCAAACAAATGAATATCCGGTTTAACATTAAGATTCAAATGAGGTAAATATTAGTCGAGCTAATTTTTAATATAATCCATTTTTATAATCTATTAAAAGGGCCACCTGTAAAATGTAAAAGATATAACATCATATCTCGTTTCAAATACCCGACCCTTAACAGAAATTTATTTAATCCGCTCTTGACATT
>Ga0214473_10000244_pt1 | contig 76661 bp, 64 predicted proteins | sample RVTome_7_FD_203509 | JGI IMG/M metagenome (GOLD analysis project Ga0214473, IMG submission 203509) | Soil microbial communities from uranium-contaminated site in the Upper Colorado River Basin, Wyoming, United States - RVT98D197 | ecosystem: Environmental > Terrestrial > Soil > Contaminated >...
ACGATGAGTTGCATGATATTCGCGGGCGGGAAATTTCGATGATTTTTCAGGAGCCCATGACGTCCTTGAATCCCGTCTTCACCATCGGAATGCAGCTTCGGGAAGTCATTATCCAGCATGAGAAAGTATCGAAGGATGAAGCCCAGCGACGATCCATCGAACTATTGGAATCGGTGGGAATTCCGGACAGCCGGAAACGGATGAAGGACTATCCCCACCAGTTCTCGGGCGGAATGCGACAGCGGGTGATGATCGCTATGTCGCTGGCGTGCAACCCATCGCTCTTGATCGCCGACGAGCCCACCACGGCGCTGGATGTCACCATCCAGGCTCAGATTATCGAACTGATGCTGGCGATGAAGCAACGGCACACCGGCGCTGCCATCATCTTGATCACTCACGATCTGGCGGTCATAGCGGAGACATGCCAACGAGTGATCGTAATGTACGGCGGCAAAATCCAAGAAGCTGCCGACGTCGGTCCCTTGTTCGAGAAGCCGCTGCATCCCTATACCCAAGGGCTAATGGGCTCAATCCCCAATCCGGAACAGGAAGTCAAAGGTCGGCTGAAGGCAATCCGCGGTATGGTGCCCAGCATCATCGATTTGCCACTGGGCTGCAAATTCTGCACCCGTTGCGATGTCAAATTGGCAATTTGCGAGACGGTTGAGCCGGAGCTTCGCGAGGTGCAGACTGGTCGCTGGGCACGCTGCCATCTGCTATAGTAACTTGACGCTCATTTCCCCCCTTCTATTGAAGGGGGGATCAAAAGGGGGGTTGTATTGTTGTGCTGCAGGGTGTTCTCATCCTTCGGTCTTTTCCTCCCTTCTATTGAGGGGGGGGGATCAAAAGGGGGGTTGATTCAGCCGCACCTGGACACTACTCTGCGCACATGACACTTCGCTAAAGATATGTCTGGCATTAACACCATAGTTGAAGTCAAAGACCTTCGGGTCCGTTTCCCCATCCACGGCGGCATCATGCTCCACAAAGTGGCGGAAGTCAAAGCCGTGGACGGAGTCTCGTTCCATATGGACAAGGGGGAGACTCTGGGATTGGTTGGCGAATCCGGCTGCGGCAAGACTACCGTGGGACGGGCGATTATCAATGTGCTCCGCGCCATCAATCCCGAAACTGAAATCGACGGCGAAATCTGGCTGCGCTCTAACGGGCAGATGGTCGAGGTCAGCCGGCTGAAGAAGAAAAGGATGCGCCCATACCGTCCGTATGTGCAGATGATTTTCCAGGATCCGTATTCGTCGTTGAATCCCCGTATGACTATTGGTCAAATCATCGAAGATCCATTGAAGCTGCACACGACCATGACCAAGTCGGAACGGATGGATCGGGTGGCATGGCTGTTGGACAAAGTAGGGATGTCCGGTGAGCAATCCCGGCGGTATCCTCACGAGTTTTCCGGCGGGCAGCGCCAGCGGGTGGGAATTGCACGTGCGCTGGCGACGAATCCGACCTTGATTATTGCCGACGAACCGGTGTCGGCTTTGGATGTGTCGATTCGGGCTCAAGTCATCAATCTGATGCAGGACCTCCAGAACGAATTTGGTTTGACCTATCTGTTCATCGCTCACGACCTGTCAGTAGTGGAGCACATCGCCGACAGGATCGCAGTGATGTATTTGGGAAATATTGTGGAGGTCGGAAGAAGCCGGCAAATTTACCATAGTCCAAGACACCCGTATAGCGTGGCATTGCTTTCCGCAGTTCCTCTGCCAGATCCGAAGCACGCCGGAAAAACGCAGCGGATCATATTAAAGGGCGACGTGCCGACTCCGATCGCCAAGCCGTCGGGGTGCGGTTTCCGGACACGGTGTCCCATCGCCAGACCGGACTGTGCTATCAATGTCCCAGCTCTGGTGGATAAGGGCGACGGGCAAATGGTGGCGTGTCCCTATGTCTGATTCTGACGATTACTCTACTCAGGTCTTCAAAGGAACCCAAACGGGCTTATCGGCGTATTACTTCTAACTCGTGCCGCAACCAGAAAAAAGGTTGTGGCTATTCCCCCACGAAGTACTATTTTGGAGGCATTATGAACGGCTTCTGTCATATCGAAATCCCATCGAAGGATTTGAAGAAAGCTAAGGCGTTTTACGAAGCGGTCTTTGGCTGGAAAATCACCGCCTGGGAAGGTTCAGCTAACTACTTGATGTTCGAGACTGGCGAAGGCGTGGGAGGGGGCTTCACGACCGAATTCGAGCTCTCCAAGAAGGCTGGGATCCTGCTGTACATCTTAGCGGAGGACATTCCGGCGACTCTCGAAAAGATCATGAAACACGGCGGGAAGACGGTTCTCCCCAAGACGCAAATTCCCAATATTGGCTTCTATGCTATCTTTTCCGATGCAGAAGGGAATCAGTTGGGATTATTTTCTAACAAGTAGATCAGAAAATATGTGCTTCTGACATGCAAGTTAAGTTTCTTAAAACCCGACAAATAAATAGGGTTTAATTTTTCAAATACGCTGTGTTAGGATTGTGACCTTAATAAAAGAGTATAACATTGGCGTGGAGTTGAGTCAATTTTTCTATTTGTTTTCAATTTCTACAATGCAAAAGAGGCTATGACCACAACCTAAACCCTGAGGAAGTGCAAGTTCTAAATTTCTAAGAACACAACCCACCTGTGGTCCCATGATGCTAGCCCAAAAATCGGCAACAGGAAATCTACTGGCGTTTCGGTATAACCACGCCAACATCTTTAATTCGTCGGAAAGAATTTTAGGGCTTGACTCTATAATCATCTTAACTTCCGAATTATTAGAACACATGAGCGCTTGTAGGATGCTTACGACCGCTTGCCATTGGCTGTGATAGTCAGAAATTCGCGTTGCCGCTTGAGGATTTATATCTTTTACTTCCTCCAAATAATCTATATCTAGATTTAAACCACCTATTTCCCCTCTATAGTCACGATCAAATAGACGATTTACATGTAATCGTACTGGCAGTTTTTGTTTTTTAAAGAAACATGTGCCCATATGTCGCCCCACGAATATGGAGCGATCCATCATGGTGATTATATTAATCTTTCTCCTAGTGGCTTTGGCAGCCGATTCAATAATATAAATAAGTTCTGAACCGCTCCAATATGTGACATCAAACCATTCAATTCTTTCGGGATTTTGTCCCGATTCTGGCAATAGATAAGTCATGTTGTAAGGGAGCTGAGCATGACAATTTTTTTCCCAATATATTGGCCATTCCAGGGAAAACCTGCCATAAAGGTCAAACACCATATATCCGCGACGACTTACGTGAGAAAATATTTGCTGTGTAAGTTGTTTAAGCTCAGGTAATTTCAAATGCGACAGCGAACAGTAGGATGAAAAGTATATATCATAGGGGCAATCCTGTTCTAAAGGGAATCCCCTTGATAAATCCGCTTGCATAAATTGAATCTGTGAAAGATTTGGATAATTTCGTTTCCCTTGTTCCACCATTGCAGGAGATATGTCAATTCCTTTGTAAATTTCAATATTTGATTTACTTATTATAAAATTCTTATCCACCGTCTTGACCGGATTGCTTGGGGGTATATGGGTCAATAATTCTATTCCTTCGCCACTGCCACATCCAAGATCAACTATACTGATTTTATCTTTATACTCCAAAATTTGTTCAATTGCTGGACGAATAGATATCTTAATGAGAATATCTTCCCAATATTTTCGCACATTGTCTTTTTTCCCGAACATGCCAGACTTGTCTAGTCCATAAAATCCTTTTTGAACCGCCGTTTCATAAAATTCTGTTTTTAACATAAAAATAACCAATTTGGTTACGAAACCTAACAAGTTGAAATGAGGTTTTTTATTAGGATAAGTGCCGGAGGCGGGATTTGAACCCGCACACCCTTGCGGGCGCCGGTCCCTGAAACCGGTGCGTCTGCCAATTCCACCACTCCGGCATCGGCTCAATCAAGGGGTGCCGTCAGGTGTCCCCACCTGACGGAACAGTCTCGTAGGTCGGGTTCCCTTGAAACCCGACAATTCAAGCTTTTCGCCTGCGAATGTCGTTAAATGTCCCACCTGAGGTTTCGCAGAACTAATATACAAAAAATCAGCTTGCCTGTCAACGAGAATCTTGAGGAGTTCTGCGGGTCATCCGTCTATGTAGGGTGGCTCGAGCCCGTGAGGTGGCAGCAGATTACATGAGAAGTAGTCGAGATAATTGGGGATATTTTCATATTAGGGCTTGATTTTTGAGAAAATTGTCGCTATTTTAGTTAGTTAAATGAGTCAGGAAGATCCAAGAATCAAAGTGGTTGCTCGCAACCGCAAAGCGTTCCATGACTACCACATCCTGCAGAAGTTCGAAGCCGGCTTGGTGCTGGAAGGTCCGGAAGTCAAGTCGCTCCGTGCAGGTCAGGTAAGTCTGAAGGAAAGCTATGCCGCGGTGCGAGGCGAGGAGATTTTCCTGATCAATTGCCATATCACGCCGTACGAGAAGACCACGGTTCGTCCGCCCGATCCGCACCGCGACCGGAAGCTGCTGTTGAATCGGCGAGAGTTGAAAAAGATAATCATCCGGGTGGAAGAACGAGGGATGGCATTGGTGCCGCTTTCGATCTATTTCAAGGATCAGTGGGCGAAGGTGGAGATCGCACTGGCAAAAGGCAAACGGCAGTACGACAAGCGCGCCGACAAGGAACGTCAAGCCGCCAAACGCGACGTGGAACGAGAATTCAAAGAACGGCAGCGATAGCCGTTACCGTCACGCCATCCTATCAAATTCGAGAATATCGTGCCAGAACGGACATCATTTCCACCGGTTAATGAGCAAATGGATGTGATCCTCCGCGGAATGGAGGAAGTCATCTCCCAAGAGGAGCTGGTCGCCAAAGTTGAGAAGTCCTACAAAACCGGCGTCCCTTTGGTGGTCAAGCAGGGATTTGACCCCACTGCGCCCGATCTGCACCTCGGTCATGCCGTGTCGCTTCGGAAATTGAGGCAATTCCAGGATTTGGGACACACGGTCGTGTTTCTGATCGGTGACTTCACCGGCATGGTCGGCGATCCCTCTGACCGCAGCGCCACCCGGAAACGTATGACCAGGGCTGACGTGGAAGCCAATGCGGAAACGTACCGGGAACAGGTTTTCAAAATCCTCGACCGCAAGAAGACCCAGATTCGATTCAACAGCGAATGGCTCGGTGCGCTGGATGTGTACCAGTTTCTCGACCTGGCGGCGAAATACACCGTGGCTCGGATGCTGGAACGGGACGACTTCAGCAAACGGCACGGCGAAGGTAAGCCGATTACGATCCTGGAATTCTTGTATCCTCTGATGCAGGGATACGATTCGGTGGCTTTGAAGGCGGATATTGAAATGGGTGGGACGGATCAGAAGTTCAATTTGCTGCTCGGCAGGAAGATCCAGGAGGAATATGGTCAGGAGCGTCAGGTGGTCTGTATGATGCCGCTTCTGGTGGGCATTGACGGAACGGAGAAGATGTCGAAATCGCTGGGAAACCACATCGGCATATTCGACCCGCCCTATGAGATGTTCGGCAAGACGATGTCGATCTCTGACGATTTGATTTTGCCGTATTTCCGCCTGTGCACGCTGCTTCCCAATTCGGAATTAGAGGCGATCCAGCAACAACTGTCGGACGGCGTCAATCCCAGAGACGTCAAGTGCCGGCTGGCAAAGGAAATCATCAAGCTCTACTATTCCGAAAAAGAAGCCGATGATGCGGAACGCGAATTTGGCAAGATTTTCGGCGCGCACGAGATTCCGGACGATATTCCGGAATTCCATCCTGCGGAATGGGGTTCGACAATCTGGCTGCCGAAGCTGATGGTTACCTCGGGATTGTGTTCGTCGAATGGGGAAGGACGCCGGTTGATATTGCAGGGCGGCGTTCGCATCGACGGGAACAAGGTCACGGACGAAAATGCTGAGGTGCGTCTTGACGCGCCATTCGTTCTTCAGACCGGAAAGCGGAGGTTCGTTAGAGTTTGCCAAAAGTAGTCGCCCCACCCAAACTCGACGTATTCCAGCACGCACTGGCAGCGGAACTGGAACAATTCGATCGGGAATATCGGGAAACCTTGCGTTCCGACGTGTTTCTGGTCGATCAGGTGATCCGTTATCTGGTGCAGCGGAAAGGGAAGCGCATTCGCCCGATCCTGACATTCCTGGCGGCAAAGTTGTTTGGTGAGGTGTCACCCCGCTGCATCAAAGCCGCCATCGTAGTCGAACTGTTGCATGTGGCGACCTTGGTGCACGATGACGTAGTGGACGAAGCTCCGATGCGACGCGGCTTCCCAAGTATCAACAGCGTCTGGCGCAACAAAGTGGCAGTGCTCGTGGGAGATTACGTGCTTGCGAAGTCCCTGACCGGTATGCTGGATCTTCGCGATCTTTCGGTGTTCGATGTCCTGTCAGCCACCGCCAAGCGCATGAGTCGCGGGGAATTGCTCCAGATCGCCAAAGTCCGCAAGCTCGACATCACGGAAGACGTGTATCTCGACATGATCGCAGACAAGACCGCGTCGCTCATGAGTGCCTGCTGCGAATTAGGCGCCATGACGACGAACGGTCAGGAAACGGAACGCGAAAGGCTCAGAGCCTTCGGGGAAAAGACGGGGATTGCGTTCCAAATCCGGGACGACGTGTTGGATTTCGTGGGCGTGCAGAGCCTGTTCGGAAAACAAATTGGCAGAGATGTACGGGAGCAGAAAATCACCTTGCCTCTGATCCATGCGTTTCAACAGGCGGGCGTTTCGGAATCGAAGGAAATGCTTCGTCATATCAAACGGGGATTGAATCGAGGTGGCGTCAAGGAGATCGTGGAATTTGTGACGCGGCATCAGGGGATCGAGTATGCCGACGATCTGGCTCATCGTCATGCGGACGAGGGAAAGCGGTTGTTGTCAGGATTTCCGCCCTCTCCGCCCCTGGAAATGCTCATGGAATTTTCCGACTATTTGGTCAATCGCAACCAGTGAGACCTGCAGATACTACCTACTTACTGGAGGATGGTACATGATTCGTAATCACCTTGGCGTGTCCCTGTTAGCGGGATTGGTACTGATTTCGGGCTGTGCGAAGAAGGAGCCGATTCGGGAGACTCGAACGCTTCTTGGTACAGTCGTCACGATTTCGGTCTTCGATACTGACAAGCCGGAAGACGTGATTCGGAACGCGGTGGAACAGGCTTTTGGGGAAATCACGCGCGTAGAAGGGCTGATGTGGTACAAAGCGGAGAACAGCGACGTTAAGAAAATCAACGATCAGGCGGGAGTCCGGTCGGCTACGGTGTCGGACGAGACCTTCCAGGTGATCATGGAAGCATTGAAGATGTTCGATAAGACGGATGAGGCATTCGACATCCGTGTGGGTCCGGTCGTCCAAGCCTGGGGATTCGATGCCGATCACCCTTCGATTCCTGATCCGGCGACGCTCGAAAAGGCAAGGGAGGCAGCTGCCATGGGTGGTATCTTCGTCGCCGGACAATCGATCATGTTGGGCAAGGAAGGGATGGCATTGGACTTGTCAGGGATTGCCAAGGGGTATGCAGTGGAACGTGCGACAAAGTTGCTGGCGGATCGGGGCATCCAATCGGCAATTGTGGAAGCGGGCGGAGATCTGAAGACCCTGGGCACACGGGATTCCAAGGGCACCAAATGGCATATTGCAATACGCCATCCCCGGAAAGCGGGCGGATACTGGGGAATCATGGATATCCTCGATGGTGCGGTGGCGACGTCCGGTGATTATGAGAATTATTTTGAGCAGGATGGCAAACGATATTGCCACATCATTGACCCAAAGACGGGATACCCCGCCGACAAGTGCGTGAGTGTCACAGTGTGGGGGGATAATGCGATGCGGTGCGACGCTCTGGTAACCGGCATGTTCGTACTTGGACCGGATAGCGGGCTGTCCGTTCTCCAGACCAATTTCCCGTCGTACAACGCCATGTTCGTATTTCAAGCGGGGGACTCGTTAAAGACCGCAATGACGTCCGGCTTCGAAAAGGTATTCCGGGCGGAATAGGAATCGGGATCGTGGCGCTGGAATTAACTCCCAAGCGGATTCTGATAGTTCGATTCAGCTCACTGGGCGATATCCTGTTGACCACGCCGCTGGTTCGAGCGTTGAAACAGCGTTTTCCCGGGTGTCAGCTCGATTATCTCACCGGATCGCGATATCAGGAACTCCTGACAGCCAATCCCCACATTGATGGTATAATCTCGCTTCACAGCGGCACCGGAATAGCCGAGACTCGGAAAACGGCGGCACGCTTGGCGGATCGGAACTACGACGTTCTGATCGACGTCCATGGATCTGTTCGCTCCTTGCTATTCCGATGGGGAAGTCGAATTCCGGTCGTGTTGACGTTCAAAAAGCTCCGATTCCAAAGATCTGTCCTGATTTTGCTGAAACGCAGTATTTACCCCGATGACCGTTCGATGGCGCTCAGGATGCTGGACACTGCAGCGTCGTTGGGAATTAGAGACGATGGCGGCGGACTGGACTTCTTTGTCAATGAAGACGTCAAGCAGGAAGCCTTGCGGCTGATTGCCGCGGAACGTCCTCCGGGTCAGGGAGGATTGATAGGTCTTGCGCCCGGAGCCCGGCATAATACGAAACGATGGTTGATTGACCGATGGCGCCAGTTGGCTAAGATGCTGGTGGAGAAGCATGATGCCACGATTGTCGTGCTGGGCGGAGACAACGACCGGGGAATCGGGAATCAGGTGAGTGACGGTCTCGGAATTCGCGCCCGCAATTGTGCCGGACAGTTGACTCTGGCGGGGTCCGCGGCGGTGCTTAGCCATTGTCGCGCGGTCATCACCAACGACACCGGTGTACTGCACATGGCTGCCGCAAGGCAGGTTCCAGTCGTGGCGATTTTCGGACCCACTGTCCGTGCGTTCGGATTCTACCCATTCAGAGTTCCGTACCGAATCGTGGAACGTTCTCTGTATTGCCGTCCCTGCACCACTAAAGGATCGCCGCGATGTCCTCTGGGGCATTTCCGATGCATGAAGGAGATCGCCTCGGCGAACGTCCTGTCCGCCTTTGAAGATTTGATGAGCAGTCTGCCCAAGTCTGAGTAGGAGTCCCTTGGATCCAGCGAGAGTATACAATTGGTTGATCGTGCCTGCGATGTGGGCTGGATTCAAAGCCTGCTCGCCATTCATCAAGAAGGTGCATCAAGGAATCAAGGAGCGCCGCGGGTGGAAGCGATCTCTCCGGGAATGGGTCGATTCCCGACGCAGCGACAAGCCGATCTGGATGTTCCATGCGGCATCGGTGGGCGAATTGGAAGCGTTGCTTCCCATTATCCGTTTCCTGGAGCAGCGTGGCACAGAGCAAGTGGTCGTTACGGTCTTCTCTCCGTCCGCCTATGGTATCCGGGACAAGATCGCGGGCGTGGGACTCATGACGTACTTGCCCTTCGACTTCATCGAGAATCAACGCTTCTTGCTCGACGCATTACAGCCGGATTTGGTGGTCATTAGCAAACATGACGTCTGGCCCAATCTGCTGGTTGCAGCGCGAGAAAGGCAGATCCGCACCGTCTTGATCAACGCCAATCTCCATCCCGGAAGTCTCAGAACCCATCGCACTCTCGGATGGTTCAATAGCTGGGTATTTTCCATGTTCGACGGGATTGCCGCCGTTTCGAGCGATCATGCCAAGCGGTTGCAGCCGTTCCTGGACAATCATGTGACGCTAAAGGTACTGGGCGATTCCCGATACGATAGAGTGCTGGAACGGGTCAAGGATAGATTACCGATGTTGGATGACCTCCTGTCGGCGCCGCCTCATCCCGTCATCGTCGCGGGGAGTATTCACCCTGTCGAGGAACAGATGTTGGTGTCCGCAGTCGCTGATTTGGCGCGGGAAATTCCGAAACTGCAAGTGATATGGGTTCCCCATGAGCCCGAACCGCAGGCATTGAGTAGTCTTGAGCAACTTCTTGCAGCCCATCACCTTCGGGCGGTGCGTTTTTCGGACCGCCCGGATCTGGAGAAGAGTCCAGCCATAATCGTTGATGTAGTGGGCGTCCTGGCGCCAATATACAAACTGGGAACCATTGCCGTGGTGGGAGGCGGATTCGACAAAGGCGTGCACAGCGTGATCGAACCGGCGGCAGCGGGATTGCCGGTCCTGTTCGGCCCGAAGTATCACGTGTCCCAGGAAGCCAGTTACTTGATTGAACGCGGGGGGGGATTCGTCTTTCGAAATCAGAAAGAATTGGCAGAGATGTTGAGGTCGTTGCTGGGGGACTCAGAACGGTTGCAAGCCGCTGGAGCAAAGGCGAAGTCCGTTGTGGAGGACAATGCGGGAGCCTCAAAACGGATAGTGGGATTTCTGGACAACTTCGCCTCGGGGATGTAACGAAAGACAATCGACAGTCCCCCATCCATCATGTTCGACTCCTGCCCCTACATACCGCTACGCATTGTCGCTGAGGCACTCCACCTAGTCCACCCTGCACTACCTCACCTTGGTATAGCCACGTGATCGAATTGACCGGGTTGACCTTTGCTTATGGCGAGGCGGCACACCCTGTACTCAGCGGCGTTTCCTTGACTATTGCCAAGGGCGAATGGGTCACTTTGATGGGAGCAAATGGATCCGGGAAAAGTACGCTGGCGATGTTGATATTGGGCTTGCTGAAGGGTGCCAGTGGATCGATACGGGTGGATGGAATGGATCCGTCTGATCCTGACATGGTGTGGGAAGTGCGTCGAAAAGTCGGTATGGTCTTCCAAAATCCGGATACACAGATGGTCTCGTCATCAGTGGAAAGGGAGATCGCGTTCGCACCCGAAAATTACGGCATGATCCGTGAGCTCATGCTTCGGGCGGTTGATCGTGCCATCGCACAGTTCCATCTTACGAAATACCGGAATCGTTCGCCGCACGAACTCTCCGGAGGGGAACGTCAACGAGTGGCATTGGCTTCCGGGACAGTGATGGATGGCGATTACATGATCCTGGACGAGCCCACCGCGTTGCTGGATCCAGCTGGGAGAAAAGAATTCTTGGAATTCCTGGAGCAACTGCGCTCGACGAAGGGGATCCTGCACATCACCGCGGACGCATCCGAAGCCCTGAGATCCGACCGTCTGGTCATTCTCTACCAGGGGAGTATTATGGCTAACGGGCGCCCATTGGAGATATTGGCTTCCGACGCTCCTCTGTGGGAATGGGGGGTGGAAGTTCCTCTCGAGGTGGAATTGCGTAAGCTGGAGCAGTCCGGAGGCAGGAATTGAACATCGTCATCACCGACCTATCGTACACGTATGACCTTAACAGCCCGACTGCATTCAACGCTCTCTCGGAGATCTCTCTCGATATTCCCGCCGGACAGACTGTGGGATTGCTCGGCGCCACCGGTTCCGGGAAATCCACCCTGGCTCAGCATTTGAATGGCTTGCTAATACCTCAAACCGGCAGCATCAGATTCGGAGAATTGGAGATCACGAAAGGCAAGCAGATTCCCCGTCAGATCCGGCAGAAAATTGGACTGGTGTTTCAATTCGCTGAATTCGGGTTCTTTGAGGAAACGGTATTCGACGAAGTTGCTTTTTCGCCCAGACAATGGGGATGGACGGAGGATCAGGCTCGAGAACGCACCTTGCAAGCCTTGGATCAGATCGGATTTCCGCTTGAGCTTGCCCGGACGCGGTCTCCTTTCGCCTTGAGCGGCGGGCAGCAACGAATGGTGGCGCTGGCTTCGGTATTGGTGATGCAGCCGGAAGTTCTGATTCTGGACGAACCCACGGCTGGGCTGGATGCGGCGGCTCGGGCTCGCATCCGGAATGCCATTCACTCATTGAAAGCGGCTGACCGTACGGTCATGGTGATCAGTCATGACATGGATTTCGTCGCCTCCTTGGTGGATCGGGTAGTGATTCTTGGTGATGGGCGAATAGTCGGTGATGGTCGTGCCTCCGAAATCCTCTCCGATCAGGGATTGTTGTCGCAGGCAGGTCTTGAGCCTCCGGCAGTCATCCGTCTTCGCGATAGACTCCTCCAGTTGGGTATTCCGGACATGCATGCGTCGTTCGACACATTCGAGGTCAGGGAAATGCTGAGGAATCGCGGGCGGCGAAGCTATTGAGTAACCGTGCTGTCAAACGACTCGTTTGACAGCTTTGAGGATCGGTAAGTGGTGTCAAACGAGACATTTGACACCACGCGAAATACGTAAGAAATCGGCATCGTCTCGCCGGAAATCAGAAGCCCATGTCTTGCACAGACATGGGCTTCTGGTTAGAAGTTCTCGATGTTGGCGATACGGCGCCCGACTACTTCATGAGCACCAGTTTTCTGGTAGCACGGAAGTCTCCGGCTTGCAACTGGTACAGGTAGATACCGGAAGCAAGTCCAGAGGCATCCCAGATTACGGAATGCGATCCGGCTGGAATCTCACGATGCACCAGCGTCACTACCTCGCGACCCAGCAAGTCGTAGATCTTCAGAGTCACGGTACCGGTTTCCTTGACGTCGAATCCGATCGTGGTGATGGGATTGAACGGGTTCGGATAGTTCTGGTACAAAGCGTATTCGGTCGGGACTGCAGGAGTGCCAGCCGGCGTCGCGGAAATGATCATGTCATGAAGGATTTCCACTCCGTTGATATCCACGTCGGCAAGCCGGTACTCGTAGGTCACTCCATTCAACACAGCGTGATCGACGTACTCGTAGTCATGCTGCTGAGAAGTTGTACCATTGCCCGTGATTTCCGCGAGGTTTCCGAAATTCGCCTCGCCGGATGTCCGCTTGTACACGACGAAGTGGTCGTTGTTGGTTTCGCTGGCGGTACTCCATCTCAGGGAAACCAGACCGTCACCGGAAATCGCTTCGAAGCTCTGGAGCTCCACGGACAACTGCATGTCCTCGAGGATGTAGTCTTCAACCTCGCCCACGTAATCAAATGCGTAGGTACCGCACGCCATGGTTGGACAAGCAACTGTGTCAATCAGACCAAAGCCGTGAGGACCAACCGGTTGACTGGTGAGTCTCCACCGGAACACGCCGTCATAGACGCCCATGTTGGTCACACCCGGATCGATGAACGTGAAGACATTAGGACCCGGCATGACCATTACATCCTGGACAATCCATTCCGGAGCAGCAGGTGCACCTGGCGTCGGACATAGTACGTCGCAGAAATCGCCGTCAAGGTTGCCGTCCTTCCATCCATTCAGGAAGAGATGGCGACCGCAATTCATGAACTGCCCGAAAAGGGGACCAGGGGTCACAATGACGGTAACCGTCTGTGGTGTGCATGGCATCCACGGCAAAGCGTGGTAGATTACCCCGTCGTCCATCGGATCGACATTCAAGATGTTGGGCACCGGCTCGCCGGTAATGCCTACTCCTAACCAGGCAACACCGCTCAAGGCATGAGCCGGATTGCCTACCAGAGTCGGATAGTTGCAGGCAGGCAAGTCGCCCATGTCAACTTCGTCATACGGGAATTCGCAGGTGTCCGGCGGATGAGCAGTCAAGCAATAGTTGAGGTCAAAGCCCTCAAGGGCCCACAGACCCGTCGGATCGAGACGCCACGATGCCCCGTTTCCAACGGACGAACTCATCCACAAGAACCAGCAGTCGCTGGGCGTGCCAATACTGGTTCCCTCAATGGAGACCCATCCACTGGTCAGTGTGCAGCACGGATCAAGGGTAGTCTCCCACCGAAATAGCGGGTAACCCGCATAGTGCAGACCGGTGATCTGTCTCGAAATGGTCCGAACGTAGGTGCATGCTGGCGATCCCGGATATCCTAAGCTATCCGGATAAAACTTGATTTCGAACGTCATGGGATCTTCGTTGCAGGCAGCCCATGGGTAGGACAGACTCAAGCCCCAGAAGTGGATATCACAGATGGGCTGGTTTGCTACCGTGTAAGACTCAAACCGAATCACTGGTCCATAAGGGGACGCACCACGGAGATCGCTGACAGCGGCTGTCCAGCTTTGTGCAGGTAAATGCGGCACTTGTCCGGCTAAGGTATTTGCCGGGCATTGCGGCGGTGGTGGCGGAGGAGGCGGGCAGTTGACCTCGACAACACTCATGTGGTAATCCCCGCATTCGCCGCCATAACCATCGACCACGATGTAGTACACAGTGCCAGCTGTCAATTGCAGAGTGAGTAGTTCGGAAATCCATCCCGGGCAAGCATCGTCATTGCATGCGAATGGGGACCCCGGGGTGTAGCTGCCTTCGTACACGTACAACTTGGTGTCATAGTTCGTGCCCGTGTTGCACAGCGAAATGTCGACACACATGTCAACTGCGGGAGTGAAGCAATACACCACGTCAGGAGAGGTGGATCCCGTATAGGGACAAACCTCGTCGTAGTCATTGGTGTACTGGCACGTGTTGCCTGTGTCGCCATATGGCAATGAAGCAATCACTGCGCAGGAGCCAATAACATCTCCGCCTACGTCAACCAGCGGTTGGTACTTGCGTGTCGGATCATTGCTGCCGAAGTATTGATCCCAGAGACTCTGATCATATTGCCCGTTGGCTTTCATCTCCTGGATCGCCTGCGAAAGCACATCGGCAGGCTGTGGCAAGGACGTTGACGACAACTGGGATGCGTCGTCAGCGTATGCAATCAAGCATAGCACAGTAAGCAGCACACAAATCTTGAGAATCATTTTCATACCTCTCTCCTTCCAGTTACCAAATATCATATTTCAGTCATGGAAATCCAGCAGCCCCTTGAATTGTCAACTCTGAGGTCCGTAGGACGTAGCCATGAGTAATTTGACTGTAGTGTTGCCCGAGATGCCGAATCGAATGTTGAGAGTGCGAACCGCTTCGGTGAGCAGTATTTAACCGATGTCATCCCAAAGAGGTTTTAGGATAACTACTTTAATGCTATGTTGTCAACTACCTATAGGTAGTATGCTGCAATATAATCATGTAAAATCACAAAGTCAAGAACTATTTTTCCTGAGCGCAAGATTTTTTGGCATTTTGCCAAAAAGCCCATGCCGGGGATCGGCATGGGCTTTTTTCACGGTCGAATCGAATGGGCGATTATCTGGTCAGAACGAGTTTCTTCGTTGCTCTGAAGCCGTCGGCTTGGAGCTGGTACAGGTAGATGCCGGAAGCCAGCCCGGAGGCATCCCACGTAATGGAATGCGAGCCCGCAGGCACTTCCCCGTTCACCAGTGTTGCTACGGTGCGACCGAGTAAGTCGTACACCTTCAATGTCACGTGACCCGATTCCTTGATGTCGTAACGGATCTGGGTGGTGGGATTGAAGGGATTAGGATAGTTCTGGAACAGGGCGTACTCAGTCGGGACTGTCACCCTGAGATTAGGAGTGGCAGACACGATGAGGTCATGGATGGTCTCCGCCCCGTTGATATCCACATCCGCGAGCTGATATTGGTAGGTCACGCCGTTGAGCACCGAACGATCGATGTAGATATAATCATTGGGCTGCGAGGTGGTACCGTTGCCAGGGATATCAGCCAGGCGGGTAAAGTTGGACTCGCCCACCGTGCGTTTGTAGATGGTGAAGTGGTCGTTGTTAGTTTCGCTGGCGGTGTTCCACCTGAGGGTGACTTCGCCTTCACCAGCGACGGCGGTGAAGCTGGTCAGTTCGACCGGCAACTGACCGTCTGTGATTATGTAGTCCTCGACTTCGCCAACTAAGTCAAATGCATAGGTGCCGCAAGTCATGCTGGGGCAGGACACGGGATCCAGAAGCCCGAATCCCTGCCGTCCCACCGGCTGACTGGTGAGCCTCCACCGGAAGACTCCGTCATAGATACCCATGTTCGTCACACCCGGATCAATAAAGGTGAATAGCCATGGACCTGGCGTAACCAGAACATCCTGAACGATCCATTCATCGGCACCGACAGCTCCCGCAACCACACAGAGGGTATCGCAGAAATCGCCATCCAAGTTGCCGTCTTTCCAGCCGTTCAGGTAGAGGTGCCCACTACACACATCGAGATAGTACCCGTAGTTAGGCCCGGCGGTTACGGTGACAGTGACCGATACCAGAGTGCAGGGCATCCAAGGCAAGCCATGATAGACTACCCCGTCATCCGCGGGATCCACGTTCAAGGTGTTGGGAACTGGTTCACCGGTGATACCTGCTCCTAACCAAGCTACTCCGGTCAAGGCGTGTGCAGGGTTATTAACCAGGGTGGGATAATTGCAGGCGGAAAGATCACCCATGTCCACTTGCTGGTAGAAAAGTTCGCAAGTATCAGGCGGTTGAGAGCATACGCAGGTTCCTGACACTACCTCAAAAGCGGTAAAGGAATTGTCATAAGCGCCCTTGGTCCACAATGCCAGCGCGGGAGCGAAGTTGATGGCATCGCATTCCAGCCCTTCATCCCGTCCACCTGGAACTGCAAACGTACTGATGAAAGCGCCGGTGGTCTTGTTCACCAATGTGATGACCCCAAGCCCATTGTGACCTACATACATGGTATTATTGGTTCCGACACAGATACCGCTGATGGAACCGTGGGGATTCCCGGCGGCATCGAGAGGTGTCAGAGTACCAAGGAGCAGCCCGGTCGATGTATAATGCTCGATGTTGCTGCTTATATCGGTGGAATGCCAGACAGTGCCATCGGTCGGATCGAAGGCGATCCCATCCGTCAAGGCGAAACCGCCCATTCCGTTGAATTGGAAGGTGGCAATACCAGTCGTGGGATTGATGAGGTAAATCCCACTGGGGACCGCCACGTCGGTGCCGCCCCACAACATCTGACGTCCTTCGTCCCAGGACATCTCACCGATGGTGACCGGGGCGCCAGAGGGGTCTCTTAAGGGAATTTGGCTCAGTAAGACGCCGGCGGCGGTCATCTTATACAGAGTGTCGACTACATAATTGGTGTAAAAAAGCTCGCCACGACAGTTGGCGGCAACGGATACGCCCAGCCAGCTTGGCACTGGGGCGAAAATTACGGAGAGCTGATCACCAGGAGTATCCACGCCCGGCTGAACCGTCGGCTGAATCTCGCCGGATTGGTAGAGCTCTACCGTGCCTTTCTGGTTGTTGTCGCCGTACGAAAAGGCGACAATCGATAGTACAAGTAGGATTGTACAAACAGCTAATCTTCTTGTCATTTTTTCTCCTAAGTTCTTGATTGTGTCCCTCACACCCTCACCAAGATCTATCATCATTTCGCCGAAAGTATCTCAGTATCAGGTACAGAGGTGCTACACAGGTTTGTGAGACTCACTGGGTCGACCTCAGCAAGTCCTGATTACTAAAAAATCCCCCCTTTATGCTTAGTCTACTATGCATAGTAGCCGACAATAATATATCCATATAAAATCGGATAAACAAGAGTTATTTTCTCTGAATTGAAAATTATTTTCTTCACATAGCATACTCTATTTCTATGTATATCAGAATATTACAATTTTTCCTGTATTTTCAGGTGATTTTTCGGGGGAGATTTTCTACGGACAACGGCATCGATTTTCGTGCGATCTCCAAAAAAACTCGTGCCATTCTTGACACGAGCTCTAACGTCACGGTTCCGTGTTTCTGACGAACGGGCAATTGGAGACTATTTCAAATGTAGAAGCTTCCTTACGCGGCTGAGACCATTGACATCCAACTGACAGAAGTAGATGCCTGACGGCAGTCCAGAGGCATCCCAGGGTATCGAATAGGATCCAGCCGGCAATACACCGTGCGTCAAGTCCGCAACTTTCTGACCCAAGATGTTGAAAACTGCCAATTCGACTTCGCTTTGACGGGGGAGGTCGAATGGGATGACGGTAGTGGAATTGAATGGGTTGGGGTAGTTTTGAAATAGGGCAAAACTCTTCGGGGCAGGAGGGATGCGTGCCGGGGACACATCCAGGAAATAGCCATCGAAGAATTCCTGAACATCGTCATCATTGGCTCTCATTTCAGTGATTGAGGCCAGTCGGTCGGTCCCTTGCCCCATCACAATCGCCAGCCACACTTCCTGCGCCGTAACTCCATAAATGATGCTATCCCCATGCTGAGAACTTGGCTCCAAATCAAACGGTCCCGAACTCAGCATGAATCGGCGGTCTGAGGGATTAGAGTCACACCAACCAGTTCCAGTAACCGGGTCTCCCGGGACGACATAAGTCGTGGTGTCGCCAGTAGTGGGGTCAATGTAAGGGGAGCCTCCGCCTGCTACTGCATCTAAACCCAGCATATACCAATAGCTTTCCTGGGGGCTTGCCGGATCAGTGCCATTCCGATATTTGTTAAAAGAAGTCAAAGGCAAGTTCCGGAAATTCGGGTAGGGGACACCTGACACTATAGCAGTATCTCCCGGAGATGGCACAATGGGTCCCTGGAGCATATCATAGGCGATGCAAGGGGGCGTGGCGCCGTAGACCGGGTCGTTGTTGGTCGCGTTGTAGCAATATCCCACCCATATGGTGGTGTCACACCCCACAAAGTCATCACCGGCGCCACCTAAATCGGGGTCAGACCAAATCGCGACATAGGCGCTGTCAAGAAAATTGTATCCCTTATTAATGACCAGGAACTTCATGAAAACAGTGTTTTCCAGAGCACCTGGGTTATCGTACGCAAATACGGTTTTTTGGATTTCCAACCCCAAGGGGAGTGTTCCGCCTGCGTTATTGCTATGTAAGGTGGGATCCGCATCGTTATAGACGCACCATAGAGTCTGGTCGCCGATCAGCAGGGGATCGCCGTATTCGTTCAGCGGTGCGCCTTCCTGCCAGGGCCACTCATCCCAGTCAGGATCACCCGGTCCAGAATTCTCGTCAATCTTGTAAACCCGATAATGTGGTTCATTCCAATTGGGATTCATGCCTCCATGGAGCATATTGCCTGGTGAGTACTCCATAGAGTATTCTGCCACCGTGACCCGGAGTTCGCCGTTGACCCAGGCACCAATCCAAATCCCCGAGGCAAACACCGATTGCATATCCGAGCCTCTGGGATAGGTCAGACCGGGATCCCCGGTAGTTATGTCCCAAGCAAATGATCCGTGGTTGGTCGAATACATGTCGATCAAATTGGCGTCAATCCTCGTCTCGTTGTCGAAAATCAACGGGGTCGGAATCGGCGTTCTCCCGGACTGGATACTGACTGGCGCAGCCAAGCAGCATGGGAGGAACACCAGCATTGAAAAGAAAGCTCTGATTTTCGCAGACATAGTTCCACCTCCGATTGTTACTTTCCGCGACATAGAGCAGAAATCGAGTGGTGTTAGGTCAATTTCGTCGATTGCAGTTCGTGCGTCTTAGTTTTGCACTCGATCCGAGCCAAATGCTTGGCTTGCTCACCAAATCGCACACTGATTCTTGGATGCCCGAACCTATTTCAAATGCAAGAGCTTTCTGGATGCAAAATAACTGCCAGTCTGCAATTGATACAGGTAGATGCCGGAAGCCAGCCCGGAGGCATCCCAGGGTATCGAATAGGATCCAGCCGGCAGCGTTCCGTGCGTCAATTGAGCAACTGGCTGCCCCAGAACATTGAAGACAGTCAATCTGACTTCGCTGCGGCGGGGGATTTCGAAGGGAATGACAGTTGAGGAATTGAATGGATTGGGGTAGTTTTGAAATAGGGCGTAGTTCGATGGAGTGGGCGGAGTACGCGACCGTGACACAAAAAGGAAGAAGTCGTGGAAGAATTCCTGAGCCGCCACCTCATTTTCCCTCATAATCGTGATGGAATTCAATCGGTCGGTGCCGTGACCAATCAATATGGCAGCCCAGATTTCTTGTGCTGTTACGCCGTAGATGATGCTTTCTCCGTGTGCTGCAGTGGGTTCCAAATCAAATGGTCCCGACGAAATCATGAAACGACGATCAGCCGGGTTGGAATCCAGCCACCCGGTTCCGGTGACTGGATCTCCGGACACCACAAAAGTCGTAGTGTCCCCTGTAATCGGATCGATGTAGGGCTGCCCTCCTTGGACTGCGTCAAGCCCCTGCATGTACCAATAACTCTCCTGAGCGCTATCGGGATCGGTGCCGCCGATGTACTTGATGAAGGACGTCATGGGCAAGTTTCGGAAATTCGGGATCGATTGTCCCGATACGGTTGCGGTGTCGCCAGGGGAAGGCACGATTGGTCCCTGCAGTAGAACATATCCTACGCAAGGGGGCGCTGGAGAGTAGATGGGATCGTTGTTGACCGCGTTGTAGCAATAGCCTACAGACAGGGTAGTGTCGCAGCCAACCAGATCATCGACGGCGCCGCCCAGATCGGGATCCGCCCATACAGATATATAAGCATCCTCAAGGTGATTGAGTCCTCTGTTGATAATCAAGTATTTTGAAAAGACCACGTATCCCAGAGCGCCCGTGGTGTCGAACGCGAAAGTGGTGTGCTGGATTTCCAGAGCCAGGGGCTCGGTGGAGCCTGCAAGACTGGTATGCAGGTCGCGATCCGCGTCGTTATAGACGCACCATAGTGTTTGACTCCCGATAAGAAGAGGTTCCCCCAATTCGTTGACCGGAGCGCCTTCTTGCGAGGGCCATTCGTCCCAATCCGGATCGCCCGGACCGGAATTTTGATCGATCTTGTACACCCGGAAATGCTCGGACTCCCAATGGGGATTAGGACCGCCGTTCTCCATGGTGCCGGGGGAATACTCCATGGAGTATTCTGCCACCGTGACCCGGATTTCCTGGTTGACCAAAGCGCCAATCCACAATCCTGAAGCGAAAACAGCATGCATATTGGTGCCGGTGGGATATTCCAGACCGGCATCTCCAACCGCGATGTTGTAGGCGAACGAACCATGGTTGGTCGAGAGCATGTTGATCAGATTGGCGTCAATCCTTGTGTCGTTGTCGAAGATGGAGGGGATTACGAATGGCGGTTTCCCTGTTGAAACACCTTGAGGTGCCGACAGACAACAGGAAACCAGCAAGAGGATAGCTAAGAGGCAAGCACTTCTCTTCGTGGACATGATCCGACCTCGGTAGGTTCTTTCTCTTAATATAATGCAGAAAGCGCAGGATGTCAAGGCGAATCTGCTGATCCGTGCCGTCGCGGCAGAATTCGGATGCAAAAAGCCCGTGTCAAAATGACACGGGCTTCGTTATGTAAATCAGTCGCTGAAGCAGTTCCAGCGCTTATTTCAAGTACAAGAGTTTCCGGACTGCACGATAATCTCCAGCTTGCAATTGATACAGGTAGATTCCGGTGGGCAGTTCGGAAGCGTCCCACGTCACACTGTGTGGTCCAGCATCGAGATTCTCGTCAACCAGGATTGCCACTTCCTGCCCCAGCAAGTTGTACACCGTCAGGGTCACTCTGCCCGCGTCTTTGAGGTCGAAGCGGATCTGGGTGCTGGCATTGAACGGGTTGGGGTAGTTCTGGTGCAATGCGTAATCTGATGGCAACGAACCAGCGAGACTCGGAGTGGCGGACACTATGATGTCGTGGATGGTCTGGACGCCATTGATATCCACATCCGCCAGTTGATACAGGTACGTGACGCCGTTGATGACGTTACGATCCACGTATTCGTAATCATGCGGCAGTGAGGAAGTTCCGCTGCCGGGAACCTGTGTCAGTTGAGCGAAATTGGTTCCCTGGATCCGCCGATACAGAGTGAAATGGTCGTTGTCCGTTTCGCTGGCGGTACTCCACTGCAGGGTGACGTTGCCATCGCCGGGAGTTGCGGTGAAGCTGGTGAGCTCAACCGCGAGCTGACCATTTTCGATAATGTAGTCTTCGACCTCACCCAGCCAATCTCCTCCAGAGCCGGCAAGTCCGGAACACATATTGGGACAGGCAAACAGGTCGGTTGCTCCAAACCCGCGAACTCCGACCGGCACGCTGGTCAATCTCCACCGGAAGACGCCGTTGTACACGCCCATGGTGAGCACGCCAGGATCCAGGAAGAAGAAGGTATGGGGTCCAGCAGTCACGACTTCGTCCTGCACGATCCATTCCGGGACGCCTGGCTGACCAGGACCGACACACAGGGTGTCGCAGAAGTCGCCGTCGAGGTTTCCATCTTTCCAACCATTGAGAAACAACGAGTTGTCGCAATCGACGGTATAGTGTTCGTAGCCTGGACCTGCGGTCACAGTGACCGTGACGCTGACGTCCTCACAAGGCATCCAGGGCAGATCGTGGTACTGCACGCCGTCATCGCCTCCGTCGAGGTCGGTGGAATTCGGGGAGCCTTCACTGGTGATGGTAGCACCCAGCCAGGCAACTCCGGTGATGCCGTGGGCGGGATTGCCGATGAGCGTTGGGTAATTGCATGCACTCAGATCGCCAAGGTCGAATTCAATGGCAGTAATCGGGTCGCAATCGCAAGCGGAATCATCCGTCCCAATCTTGACGAGCCATGCCTTGCTCGGTCCTGGACCGGAGAACTTGACACCCGCGATGATGTAGGTTCTGTCCGCTGCAGCATCGACGCCATAGCCGATATCGCCGGACGAGCCTCCATATGTGCTGTTCCAGCATTCTTCGCCGTCACATTCAGTGCGGACGATATAGAGATCCTCCTCACCGAACCTGGTTATGATACTGTTGTAGGAGTAGCCCACGAGGACATAGCCGCACTCGAAGGGTAGAAGGTCTATGGCATAGGCTTTTTCCTCGCCGATACTCCCGTAGGTCTGAGTCCACAACGCGATGCCCGAGGCGTCTGTCTTCACCAGGTAGAAATCACTGGCTCCAGCGCCGAACGATGCGGTATAGCCTGCCAGAACGAAGCCGCCATCGTAGTCGATCTTCATCGCATAGGCTTCGTCATTGGCTGCTCCACCGTAGGTGTGAGCCCAGGATGGCACGCCGCCCGCATTGGTCTTGATCAAGTAGAAATCGCTGTTTCCGGCGCCATAAGACTTCGTGTATCCCGCAATGGCGTATCCTAAGTCCGCGGTTTGGACCACCGCGTAACCCTCTTCCGAGTTGCTTCCGCCGTAGGTTCGGGTCCAGATTGTATCGCCATTGGCGTTGGTCTTAATGACGTAAACGTTCTTATCACCGAGACCATAGGACTGCGTGTAACCCACGATGATGAATCCGCCGTCCTGAGTCTGCTGAACGGCTCGGGCTTCGTCATGCAGGGTGCCGCCGTAATTCTGCGCCCAGATCATCCCGCCGGTGCTGTTGGTTCGCACTACCCAGACATCGAATTGTGGTGTAAGATCCGGGAAAGACGCCAGGTAAGTGCCAAACGACTTGGTGCCGCCGGCGACAACGTATCCACCGTCGGAAGTCTGTTGGACTGCATATGCTTGGTCAACAGTGCCGCCACCGTACGTCCGTGTCCACTGCGTATCGCCGTCTGCGTTCGTCTTCACAAGGTAGAAATCATAGTCACCCGCACCAAATGATCGAGTGGAGCCCGCCGCGATATAGCCTCCGTCCGAAGTCATTTGAACGGCGCGAAAATTATCGTGATCGGGTCCGCCGTACTCCCGCGTCCACAACGTGTCCGGCGCTTGAGCCAGCGCCAGTGCCGCAGCCGCGAGGATCACAAAACACACTATCGTTTTCACGGATTCCTCCAATACCAAAACACGAATATCATGCCCTCCGACAAGGGTATATTTGTTAGACTACCCCTACTTAGAGAAATAGATGTATTCAACCGCCTACAATATACGAATTATTCCCATATGAGTCAAGTGTTTTCTGCAAGCATTTGCATTTTTTTCCGATACCGTACATTCCATCGCTCCACGCACTGTGAATGCAGATCAGGCAAGGCTTCTCGCAAGGTTTCCCTGGTCGATTTGACGATGTACTGTTGACGACTTAATGCAACTGATCCGCTACGAATTGAGCGATGTCCCTCACCTGAACGGCGTCTTTTCCTTTGTCTGCCAGAGCGTCTCGGAGCATCAATTGGCAGAAGGGGCAGGCGGTGGCGATCGTGCTGCAGCCGGTGGTGGTCAGTTCTTCGATGCGGTCGTGGTTGATGCGGGTACCGACGGTTTCTTCGGTGAAGAGTGTGGCGCCGCCTGCGCCGCAGCAGAAGGATCGCTGCCGATTCCGTGCTGCCTCGACGGTGCCGATTCCGGCGGCGTGCAAATTCTTGCGGGGCAGGTCACAATACTCTTTTCCCAAGTATCGGCTCAAGTAACATGCGTCATGATATACCGTTTTCCCTTCGTCTTTCGACGAGACGCCAAGCCTGCCCTGTGCGAGGAGGTCGTGGATGAATTTCGTGTGGTGGGTCAATGCGATTTCCGGTTTCAATCCCATGTCGCGATACTCGGTCAAGGTGCGCAGACAATGCGGACAAGTGGTGACGATCTGGGCTGGTGACGCCTCGTTGAGCAAGGTAATGTTTTCCTGCGCCAGCATCTGGAACAGGAATTCGTTCCCAGCACGTCTGGCGGCATCGCCGGTGCATTTCTCACCTTTCAAGATTCCCCAGCTGATTCCGCTTTGATCGAGGATAGCTCTAAACGCCAGTGCAACCTTCTGGTAGTAGAAATCGTAGCGTCCCATGCAGCCCATCCAGTACAGGATATCTTGACCATTGTATATCGGGAACTTATTGGATTCGAGAAATTCTTCCGCTTGGCTCACCGGGTATTTCCAGGGATTGTACGACTTTTCCAAATTGTCGAATAATGGTCGCATTTCCGTGGGGAATTGCCCGCCGGCGACCAATCCTCGACGCAAATCAAGGATCGGAATGGGCTGGTCGATGCCGACCGGGCACTGAAAAGTGCAGGCTCCGCATGTCGTGCATTGCCACAAGACAATCTCCTCAATCACCGGACCAACGACCTTCTGTCTTGGGTCACTCAACAATCCGGCGCGAAGATCCAGCATCAGTTGCTTCGGATCCAATTGCTTGCCGGTCTGAGTTGCCGGGCAATGGTCGTAGCACCTTCCGCACTCGACACAGGTGAAAGCGCCCAGCAGGGTGTGCTTGGTTAGATCAGTCAGGATTTCCGCGCCAAATTCCTCTTTCTCAAAATCCAACGGGTAAATCCGCGCCAGGGAGAATTCTTTCAAGAAGGTGGTGATTGGGCTGAGAACCAGGTGCAGGTGCTTGGACTGCGGGATCAGCGCCAGAAATGCCAGAATGAGAGTTGAGTGGATCCACCAGATGACTGATGCCTCGGTTGTGTCTTCTTGCATCCAATCTAAGAAATCGATCAAATAGGTGACCATCAAAATGATGATGAAGAGTGCGACCAGAGCGGAGCTAAGCGAAAGTTTTTTGCCCAGAGTGCGAGGGCGGAACACGAACCGTCGGATCGTCATGTAGATGATTCCGATCAGTACGAAGACCGCGAATACGCCGACGATGGAGGAAATCACCCGATACGTCAGCGCATTCCCCAGGAATCGCCATCCATAGGCTTCCGAGAATTGGTTCAACGTGATGATGGTGAAGGCAACGAATCCCCAGAAAATCAGCGCGTGCATGAGCCCGGTCCAACGTCTCTGGGTGATGATGACATGTTGAAGCATCACATCCCTGAGGAATCGTCTGATCCGGCGAGGAATATCATCCAGGTTGAAACGACCCTTGCCCTGCAAAATGATCCGGATGCGTTTGCCGACCGGCACGACAAAAGACGTTAGTCCGGCGATGATTAGAATGGTCAGGATGATCCGTTCCATGTTGCCCTTTCTCAAGTGCTTGTGCCATAGAGTAAGCCAGTATTTAAATATAGGAACGACGCGGATTAATATCAAGCGAAAAAAGGTGCAATTTGAACGGACGATCAAAGACTCGGTGGGACGCCGGGGGAGCATTCGAGGAAAAATGTCTTGACAACGAACATTCGGACTATTATCTTTGATGGGTGGAAATGTGAGATTATGATGGCACGACAAAAAGGACAGAATGACCCGCTGGGGCTGTTCCACCCGGTGATTGCGAGGTGGTTCCGGGAAGAAGTGGGCGAACCTACCCTGCCTCAGAAACTGGGCTGGGAAGTAATTGCACGAGGAGAGAATTTGCTTTTAGCTGCGCCCACCGGTTCCGGAAAAACGCTGGCGGCATTCTTGGTGGGGATTGATGCGCTATACAAGACCTTGTTGGAAGACGCCTCCGATCCGGGACTGACCATCTTGTATGTCTCGCCATTGAAGGCTCTGAATGTGGACATCGAAAAAAACCTTCGACATCCGCTCGAAGGGATCTCTGCTTTGAGCAAAGAAATGGGGCAGCCGGTTCCCAAGATTCGCACGGCGGTCAGGACGGGCGACACACCCACCGACGAGCGCAGCCGGATGGTCAAATATCCGCCAAATGTCTTGATTACCACCCCGGAATCGCTCAATATCATGCTGACCTCCGGTGCTCGAAAGATTTTCAAGACCGTCCGAAAGGTCATTGTGGACGAGATCCACTCGCTGGCTCCCAACAAACGGGGGACTTTTCTGGCAATCTTGCTGGAGAGGCTGGAATTGGAGACGGAGCATCCGGTGCAACGGATTGGCTTGTCGGCAACGGTTCGACCTATGGATCAGGTGGGGCAATACCTGGTGGGATACGATGATTCGGGGAATCCTCGAGCGGTGACATTGGTGGATGCAGGTGTTCGGAAAGACATGCGGATCGAAATCCGAGTCCCTGCGGAAGATATGAGCGATTTGCCGGGCGATTCGATCTGGAATGCGTTGGTGCCGGAATTCCTGAGAGAGATCGACGATCATCGTTCCACGATTTTGTTTGCCAACAACCGTGGCGCCGTGGAGAGGCTGGCGACTAAATTGAACGAGGCTCGCGCCGGGCAGGAATTTCCGGCTTTCGCCGACGGCCAATTTTTCCAGTCCGATCGATCGGTGTCCGACCATCATCTTCGACTGCCGCTGCAAAAGCAAGTCAAGGCACATCACGGCAGCGTCTCCAAAGAAATCCGCTTGGCGTTGGAAAATGCTTTGAAAAATGGGGAATTGAAAGCGCTGGTGGCGACAGCCACTTTGGAACTTGGGATTGACATGGGTGCGGTGGATTTGGTGATCCAATTAGAGTCACCGCATTCGGTCGCCCGCGGATTACAGCGAGTTGGGCGTGCCGGACATTTGATGACCTCGACCAGCGTCGGATACCTGTATCCCAAGCATCGCCTGGACTTGGTCGAAATGGCTGTGGTGGGGAAAGGGATGATGGACGGAAACGTCGCACCGGTCGCCATTCCACAGAATCCTCTGGACATGCTGGCACAGCAAATCGTTGCCATGGTGGCGGTCGAGCCATGGAAGGTCGACGACTTGTACGAATTCTTCCGTCGGGCGTATCCGTATCGATCTCTGGGTCGGGACGGTTTCCAAGCTACAGTGCAAATGGTTGCCGGGCAATTCGGGGAAGGCAAGCTGCGTGACCTTCGAGCCAAAGTGTTCCTGGATCCCATTTCGCAGACGTTGAGGGCGCTGCCGCAGTCACGTCGCCTGGCGATCTTAGAAGGCGGTGCCATCATCGACAGCGGCGAATTCCAGGTCACTATCCGTGACAGCGGCGTCAACATCGGCAAGTGGCATGAGGAGTTGATCCACGAGACTCGGGTGGGCGATGTAGTCTGGCTGGGAAGCTCTACCTGGCGGGTGCTGGAAATCACCAAAGATAGGGTCGAGGTTGCTCCGGCTCCTGGTCGTCAGGGGCGGCTGCCATTCTGGAAAGGAGAGGGGCTGGGACGGGAACTCCAGCTTGGCAAGGACATGGGGGAATTCCTGAGACAGGCGGACGATTTTCTCATTAGTCGCGGTGGAGCGAAGAGGCTAAGTCAGTGGCTTCGAGACGAGTACTCGTTCTTGGGCGATACTGCGCGATCGAATCTGGTGACCTATCTGGAGACACAGAGTCAGAGAAGCGCGATTCCCCATGCCAGCCGGATCGTCGCGGAAAGGTTTCGCGATCAAGTGGGTGAGCCTCAACTTGCCATCCTGACTACCCTGGGGCGGAAAGTGCACCTGCCATTGAAGATCATCATTGCCTCATGGTTCCACCGGCACCACCATGTGGATCTGGAGATTCTGGAGAATGACGATGGGCTCCTGGTTCGTTTCCCGGAAGGTCACGAAGCATTGGAGCCGGATTTTCTCAGGCACATCGATCCCTCAGCAGCGATTGAGATGTTGATCGACGAATTGCCGACCAGCGCTGTATTCGGCTTGAAGTTCCGAACTGCCGCCAGCCGGGCATTGGTAATCGCGGGGTACAAGCCGGGTCGAAGAACGCCGCAATGGCTGCAACGGATGCGTGCTCGCGATCTGCTCCAGGCGGTTCGAGAATTCGACGATTTCCCGTTGATCCTCGAAGCCTATCGGGAATGCCTGGAAGACGTGATGGATGTGGAGGAAACAAGGAAACTGTTGGAAGGTATTTCCACCGGAGCCGTCGAAGTCGCCACCGTCATCAATGATGTGCCGTCTCCGATGGTTTCGACATTGACCTTCGACTTCAAAGGCGTCAACGTCTATCAATGGGACGAGCCAAAAGGCAAGACCCGCCGTGCGATTTCTGACCGCGAACGGAGGACGCTGGCTGGGATCTTGTCGGGCGAGGAACTTCGAGCCGAATTATCAAAGGACGTCGTCAAAGATGAGCATGATCGCCTGTCGCGACAAGGCATATATGCCGCCTCGACGCTGGAAGCGTTCTATGAGAATCTGCGTCACCGGGGGCTGATCCCTCTTACAGATATCAAGACCTGCTACCGCGGGGACTGGGAAACATTAGTGCAACGTATGGCTGACGATGGATTGGCTCTCATTGCTGACGCCCGAGCGGTGGATTTTCGAGCTGTGGTCGGTGCGGAAGATTGGGAGATTCCCACGGATAGGACCACGCTGCATTTCCTAATCTGGGCGGAGTACCGGGGAATTCTGGCAAGCGCCTGGAAAAATCGGGATCCAGCATCGTGCGGCATCGTTCTGCGCTGGGGATTGGACAGCCATCCCTTAGTAAGCATCGACGAACTGTCAACTGGGACTTCGCTTCCTATCGTGGTTGTCAAGAGATTCCTTTCGGAGTCGATTGCGAAGGGGGATGTTGTTGCGGTGGAACAGCCTGATGCCACTGGGCAACCGACGATAAGATACGGCTTGACGAGGCACGTCGAGCGTCTGTGGCGGCTGAGCCATCGGGCTCGACTGACCCAGTTTCCCCCCATCGAAGCGAGTAGATATGCTGCGTTTCTGCAGGACTATCGCGGACTGGGAAAAACTGGATCGAAGGACACAGAGAAGCGGTTGCGGGAAGTCCTGACTCAATTGGTGGGATTATTCCTGCCGTGGAGATCCTGGGAAAGCAGCGTCTTGCCGCTGAGAATTCCGGACTACCGATCCAGCTTGCTTGATCAACTTCTCTTGACCGGAGAATTCTTCTGGGTGGGGCGGGAAGGCGAGGAACTGGCATTCTTCCGCCGACAGGATTGGGAATATCTCAAGTACATTTTCAACATTCATCGCTCAGGTCATTCGACGCTGACTGACCACGAATCCAGCGTTATTAGAGCGCTTCAACAGCGCGGGGCATTGCTCAAGGCGGAACTGGCGATGCAGGCGGAATTACCCTCTGACGTTCTTGATCGCGTATTGTGGTCGCTGATATGGAAAGGCGTTGTCTCCAACGACGGCTTCCAGACGATCCGGTCAGGCAAGCCCAAGCCCCGTTTATCCGGGCGTGATCGTCGTCCCAATGTGGCGAGCGTGGCTCTTTCTCCCTGGATTGCGGGTCGCTGGTTCGTAATCGACTATCCGTCCGCAGATCAAGGAATCCCGGAAGAGGCATTGTTCCTGTGGATACGACAACTCCTGCAACGGTACGGCATTGCCTGGTCGCTGATGCTTGAGGACCTCAGACTTGTGGGGAAAGATATGGATGCGGAACCGCTGGATCGTCAGTTGTGGAATGCTGCCGAACGTATGGTTCTGCGGGGGGAAATCCAGGATGGCTACTTCGTTAAAGGCGCCGCCGGACGCCAACATGCACTGCCGACAGCTCTCCAGAAGATCAAGTCACGGAGAGATTCTTCGAAGCTTATTGTCCTCCCCTCCACAGATCCAGCCAATCCCTATGGCGCGGAACCGTATCTTTCCCTTCCGGAACCGCTGCGAATCGGAAACTATCGAAGTCTGAATTCGTACCTATTCCTTTCCGCCGGCAATCCGATAGGAAGGTACGACCACGGCACGCACCGCTTGAATCTGGCGACGTCCGCGACCAACGATATCCGTGGCATCGCCGCCTGCCTCCACGACAGTCCTTTGATCAAGCACCCTGTCATCAAGGAAATCGACCATCATCCTGCCCACACATCACCTTTGAAGAACCTCTTCCTTTCTGCCGGTTTCCGGGAAGGATACCGGGAACTGGTCAAGCAAGGGTAACCTGCCTCAGTTCTTCCCTCTTTTCTCCCATGATATCCTAAGCCCCCTCATGCCCTCGGTGCACGGATGGCACTGGACTGCAAACGCTATGTAGTCCGCCATTGTGTCTGATGTTTCCGGGACCTCTCTGTCGGCACGAAAGGCGGAAAAAATTACCTGACTCATCTTGCCTGAGTGCATCGATTTGCAGGGTAGGAAGCCACGAGCTTTTCTAGCGGAAGAGCAATAATAATTAAAGATTTCCTTCCATTTTCCCTGTGGCGGCATAGAGTTTGTGTAATGGTGTGCGACAATGGTATGGCGGTTGCAGAACTGCCTATGGCAATTCTGCGTTTTCCCGTTCTGATGCAAGTGCGAAAATCGATATGAGGAAAGGCAGGTGGCATTATGATTGGAGAGACCGTCGTAGAGAAGACGTCCGTACCCCTGCTGCATAAGTGCTTGAATGCCTATTCGTCCCGACACAAGGCAATCGCCAACAATATCGCCAATGTCGAAGTTCCAGGGTACAACCGCGTCGAAGTCCGATTTGAAGACAAGCTGAAAAGAGCCCTGTTCGACCGGAAGCAAGTACTTTCGACGACCGACGAACGCCATATCGGCGGGCGGGAACGCGATTTGGAAAGCGTTCGACCGGAGATGGAAGTGGATAAGTCCAATCCAGGATTGAACGGAATCAACAATGTCAACATCGACCAGGAAATGGCGGAACTTGCCAAGAACAACCTGGACTATACCACGGCGGCGACATTGATGAGGCACGAGTACAGCCGGCTCCGGATGGCAATCAGTGGCACTGGCGGGAGATAGTCGATGATTTTTCTCCTTGTCAAGAAGACTAACGGACCGGTCCCTTCCAATCGGATTATCGGCAGACTTCAAAGGGAACTTTAGCGATCTTGAAATTAGGGAGTCAAGAAATATGAAAGCTGCACCATTATTTTCCTCCATGGACATTTCCGCAACCGGATTGACAGCTCAGCGGAACCGAATGAACGCCATCGCTCAGAATATCGCGAATACCGAGACTACCCGAACTGATGAGGGCGGACCATACAGGAGGCGGATAACTGTCTTGTCGTCCATTGGTCAGACCAAGGAATTTAAAGCTCTATTCACCGGCGAAAAGATGCGGTTGGCTGTGACCAACGGCGACCACCTGCAGCCCACTTATCAACGGCGGGAGCAAGAAATGGTGCAAGGGGTATCGTCAGGCGAAGTCATCGATCAATCGCCTCCAAGGATGATATACAATCCCAGTCATCCCGACGCCAATGAGGACGGATATGTAGCAATGCCCAACATCAACATCGTGACGGAAATGGTGGACATGATTGCGGCGTCTCGGTCGTACGAGGCGAACGTGACCGCTCTGCAGGCTGCCAAAGCCAACGCCCGTACCGCGATTGACATCTAAAAAGCACCCATTGAAATCGATAACAGAGTGGCACCATGAACATCGCACCATCGATCCCGAACATTTCCTACAAACATGTGTCAGATCTGACTTCTCCGCCGAAGCAGCCGGTTGAAGCCCTGGAAAAGCCGTCCGAGGCTGAATCCCGAAAAGGGATCATTCCTGGCATATCCGGTGAATTTGTTCCTCAAACCTATCCGACGCCGGTGAACGTCACATTGGGCGGGTTGATTGACATTCGATGGTAAGGAGGAATTGGCTATGGACAAGATTGCATCACTCGGACTACCTCGCGAAGTCGCATTTCCCCAGACGGAAAGAAAAGATCTGACCGTCGGGGGTGCTGAAACCAAGAAGACTTTCGCGGATACGATGAAGGAATTTGTCCAGGACGTGGACAAGATGCAGAAGGTGGCGGATTATCAGGTGGAGCGATACGCCACCGGGGACTTGAAGGACATCCACGAAGTGATGATCGCCGCGGAACAGGCGAATCTCAGTTTCCAACTCCTGATGGAGATCCGCAATAAGGTCATGGAATCCTATCGGGAATTGATGCGGATGCAGATGTAGTAGATTGCGTGCTGTGTGCTGTCAGGTGTCCCCATCTGACAGCCGCTTGAGCAACTCAGCACAAACATTAGAGGGCCTATCGTGGGAACATTCTGGAACACCCTTAAAGAGCAATTTGGCAAAGTCTTTAACCGGATGACGCCATTCCAGCGCAGCATGGTTATAACGGTCACGATCGTGTCGGTCGTGACGCTGGCTGCTGTCATGATGTGGGCGAGCAAAGCAGAATACGCTGTGCTCTATTCCGGATTGGCGGGCAAGGACGCCGGCAGAATCGTCGAAAAATTGCGCGAGATGAAGGTGGATTTCCAACTGGAGAGCGATGGAACGACGATCCTGGTGCCGACTCGGAAGATGCGCGAGCTGCGGATCGAATTCGCCAGCCTCGGATTGCCCCATTCCGGAGAGATCGGTTATGAGATTTTCGACAAGACCAATATCGGGATGACCGCGTTCGTGCAAAAACTGAATTATCATCGCGCTCTGGAAGGGGAACTGGCGCGCACTATCACTCAACTCGATGAGGTGGAACAGGCGCGGGTACACATCGTGATTCCTGAGCCTGCTCTCTTTGAGGAAGAGAAGAAGCAGACCACGGCGTCTGTGGTGGTGCGGGTTGCGCCGCATGCGTCATTGACGAAACGCCAGGTTCAGGGTATCGCTTACCTGGTCGCTTATAGTGTGGAAGGGTTATCCATCCATAACGTGAATATCGTGGACACCAATGGCAACGTTCTGACGGAGAATCAAGACCCCTCCGAAACCGTGCAGTTGACCGCTAGGCAGTTGGATCTGCAGAGAAATGTGGAGAAACATCTGTCGGAGAAAGCGCAGACGTTGCTGGACGGAGTGCTGGGACCGGGGAAATCCCAGGTCAGGATTGCGGTGACGATGGATTTTGACCAGGTGGAGCGCACCAAAGAGATGTATGATCCGGAGAAGTCGTCGATTCGCAGTGAAGAAAGAAGCGAAATCACGAGCACCGGCGGTCTCAATGGCGAGGAAGGCGGCGAATCGAACGAAGAGAATAACGTCACAAACTACGAAATTGACAAGACCGTTGAGCACATGGTTGAAGCGATTGGAGACATCCAGAAGATCTCGGCATCGGTGTTGGTGGATGGGACATATCCTGCGGCGGCAAAAGGTGCCGGAGCCGGCGAGAAGAAATTCCAGGAACGGTCGGCGACGGAATTAGCCGCCATCGGCGATATGGTGAAGAACGCTATCGGCTACGACGCCAGCCGTCAGGATCAGATTTCGGTGATCTGCTTCCCGTTTGAGCGCGGGCATCTGGAAGAAGAGGAAGACGCGATGAAAGCCGCCGAGAAGAAAGACTTCTGGATGGCGGTAGCGCAAAAGGTCTTCATTGGACTGCTGGTGATTCTGGCTATCTTGTTCTTCCGATCCCTGGTGAAGAAGACTCAGACCTTCGCAAGACAGATGCTGCCTCCGGCACCTGGGAATCCACCTGCGATGTTGGGCGCACCGGATAGAACATCTCCGATGGCGCAGCTCGAGCAGGGGGGGACCGTTGTTCCTGAATTGGCGGAGGAAGGATTGACCTCGGATGCAGTGAAACGATCGCAGGTACAACGTCGAGCAAAGAAATACGTGAAAGAGAATCCAAAGGAAGCGACGCAGATCATCCGCACCTGGATGGCTGAGGATATTTATGGCGCAAAAGAGTAAGAAAAAGACCACCGGACTCCACAAAGCCGCGATACTGTTAGTGGCGATGGGGACAGAGGAGTCGGCTTGCATCTATCAGAATCTGGACGAATCGGAAATCGAGAAGATTACGAAGGAAGTCGTGACGTTGCAGAATGTTGATTCTGACACGGTTTTTTCCGTGCTGGACGAATTCTATCAGATGTCGCGAGCTCAGGAGATCATCTCGGCGGGCGGGGTGAATTATGCCCAGGAAGTTCTGGAAAAAGCATTGGGCGGCGACCGTGCCATGGAGATTATCAAACGCACGGAGCAGGCGTTGAAAGTGAAGGGATTCAATGTCTTGAGGAAAGCCGATCCCCAGGAGTTGCTGTCATTTGTCCAGAAAGAGCATCCTCAGACTATCGCATTTGTTCTGACGCAATTGAGTCCAGCTCAGGCGTCGTCGATTCTGGCGATGTTGCCTCCGGACTTGCAGAGTGATGTCGTCTTTCGGTATGCGAACATGGAACGCGTATCCCCTGAGACCATCCGGACCGTGGAGACAGTATTGGAATCACGGGTCGATCTGTCGCTTGGCACCGCGAAACTTGGCGGAGTCAAGTCGATCGCAGAGGTGTTGAACTTGATCGGTCAGTCGGCGGAACGCAGCATTTTGAACCGGATCAACGAGCAGGATCCGGAATTGGCGACGGAAATCAAGAATTTGATGTTCGTATTCGAGGATCTGATCCATCTGGACGACCAATCGATCCAGCGTGTGCTGAAGGAAGTCGATAACCGCGAACTGGCGATGGCGCTGAAGCACGTTTCCGATGATGTGAAGAAGAAGATATTGTCCAATTTGTCGGAGCGGGCGGCTCAAATCATCGAGGAAGAGATCGAATATATGGGCGCGGTGCGGTTGAAAGACGTGGAGGACGCGCAGCAAAGGATCGTTGACATCATCCGCAAACTGGAAGAGGACGGTTTGGTAGTGATTGTGGGCGGTGCTAGAGCCGAGGAGATGGTGGAATAATATGGCTAAGGTCATCAAGAGAGGCAAGCTAATCTCGGAATTGAGCCATTTCAAACTGAGCCGCTTTTTCCCGGAGTGGAAGCCCGGGGATGTGCTGGGTCATGAGGACTATGACTTCCCATCCAAGCGTCGTCCGCTCCGACCGGAGGAGATCGAGCAGGAAATCAAGCAGAGAATTGCCCAGGAAGAGCCGAAATGGCATGAAATGGTTGTCGAGGCGCATTCTAAGGGAGTCCAGGAGGGGATAACCAAAGGTCACGCCATGGGTCGAGAGGAAATTGAGCCGGCTGTGACGCTTCTGCGAGAATGGGTGGGGGTGCTTGACGCTCAGAAGACGGAATTCTTCAGGAATCTGGAAGAGTCATTGCTGAAACTGGGGGTCTTCATCACCGAGAAAATTATAGCCCGGGAGATCAGACAGGACGTCAAGATCGTGCAGGAGATGGTATCGCGGGCGCTGGCGAAAGTAAGCCACGGCGGAAAAATTACGGTCAAGGTGCATCCGGACGACTTGCAGCGCGTGCAGAGCATGTCCCTGGGCGAGCTGCTTCCTCAGGGCACCGGCGGGGACATTGTCTTAGAAGGGGATCACAAGGTTGACCCGGGCGGATGCATCATCGAAACTCCCGGCGGCGTTATCGACTCACGCATCAGCACACAACTGGAAGAGATTTTCCGGGAAGTGTTCGGCGAGGTTCCGGCGGTGAGCCACAATGTCCAGGAAAATGCTTCTGGCGAGAGCGCCGAATTGACATCTTTCGAGACTACGGACACACAGGAAGCCCATGGTGTCAGTTGACGAAAAGATCTCGAGGATCAAGCATCTGGATCCGGTGAGGTACCTGGGAACGGTTCGGCGGGTGCAGGGGCTTCTGATCGAATCGGATGGACCGGCGGCGTCATTGGATGACTTATGCACTATCGAGTCCGGGGATGGATCGCATCCGATTCCGGCGGAAGTCGTGGGATTCCGGGATCATCGACTGCTGCTGATGGCATTAGGAAACATGAGCGGCATTCGTCCAGGCGACCTCGTTTCCACCAAGCGGAGGACTCTGGAAATAGGAGTCGGGAATCAGCTCTTGGGGCGGGTAGTGGGGGGGATGGGCGAGCCAATCGATGGTCGAGGTGCGCTCAATTGTCAGGACAAGGTGTCGATTCGCCGTGATCCGCCAAAGCCATTGAAGCGGCAACGCATAAGCAGTCCGCTGGGGACGGGCATTCGCGCCGTGGACAGCCTTCTGACCTGTGGTCGGGGGCAACGATTGGGAATCTTCTCCGGATCCGGCGTAGGGAAAAGCGTGCTGTTGGGCATGATGGCAAGGTACACGGAGGCAGATGTCAGTGTCATCGGATTGGTCGGGGAACGAGGTCGTGAAGTGCGCGAATTCCTGGAAAAAGACCTGGGCGAACTGGGTTTGAAGCGGTCGGTGGTGGTGGCAGTTACATCGGACAGACCGTCGTTGGAACGAGTCAAGGGTGCATTCATAGCCACCGCTATCGCCGAATATTTCCGGGATCAAGGGAAAGACGTATTGTTGCTGATGGATTCCGTAACTCGGGTGGCGCAAGCACAAAGGGAAGTGGGCTTGACGGTCGGTGAGCCGCCTGCTACCAAAGGGTATCCGCCTTCAGTGTTCGCGATGCTTCCGAAATTGTTGGAGCGTTCCGGGACAGCGGAACACGGAAGTATCACAGGATTGTACACAGTACTGGTGGAGGGAGACGATCTGTCGGAGCCTGTTTCCGATACGGTACGGTCGATCCTGGACGGTCATGTGGTCTTGTCCCGCAAGATCGCAGATCGAGGCCTGTACCCGGCAGTTGACATTCTGTCCAGCGTCAGCCGGGTGATGATCGACGTAGTGGACAAGAAACAGATGAAGGCAGCCCAATTCGTGAAAGAAATGATGGCACGCTATACGGAAGCAGAAGATCTCATCCACATCGGCGCTTACAAGAAGGGATCCGATCCGCGTATCGATTTGTCCTTAGAGATGATCGCCCCTATCAGAAAGCACTTGTGCCAGAATATCGATGAAGGCTGCAGCTGGGAACAGAGCAAGCAGCAGCTCCTGGCTTTAGCTGCTAAGGTATAACTCATCGGACTCAGATGTCCCCCGATATCAGGAATAGGACGTGGCACGGTTTCGATTCAAATTCCAGAAGGTCCTGGACGCAAGAAATGCCGTCGAGAAAGAGAAGCAGAAAGACCTGATGGTCGCCAAGAGCCAGTTGGCGGAGCTGGAACAGGAACATAGCCGAATCAACGGCGAAATTAAGGAGCAACAGGAAGAATTCGCCGAGGTGCGCGATCAGGCTGAAACCGCCAGTACCTGGGCGTTGCGTCAGAGCTACCTGGATATGTTGGGCAGTCTGAAGAAAGCCGTTGCCAATCGAATTGATCGGCAGAAAGAGATCATCGAAGAAAAGCGGATCAAATTGATGGAAGCCAGCCGCGAGAGGAAGGCGATGGAGATCCTTCGAGACAAGCATTACGGCGAATACATCTCCAGCGAAAACCGTCAGGAGCAAATTTTCCTGAATGAGATAGCGCAATCTCAGACCATCCGAAAGATGCGTGACGACGGAGAAGTCGGAGCCTAAGTGACAGAACATAGAGAGGGCAGAGCATGAGACTCAGTTTGAAAAAGACCGTACCGGAAAAGGTTACTCCCACCGATGCTCCTGCGAAAAAATTCAAAATACCTGCACCGGCAAAATGGGTCGGCGGATTCTTGGTTTCCTTCGCTGGCATCTGCGTGGGGATGTTCTTTCTGTTGAAATCGATGCAGCCTCCGGAAATGACGCCTGTGGCTGCCATGGCTGAAGGACAGGCTGTTCCCGAATCGACGATTGCGGCTGCTCGTGAAATCCCCGTGGTCGTGATAACCTCGAATGTGGAGATTCCCGATATCGATTTGACCGAATACGGATTGCCGGCGGGCGGCATGATTCCCGCGGACAGCGTCAAAGTCGCCATAGCTCGGCTTCTGGAGGAAAAAGAAGAAGCCCAACAGGAATTGGCTGATGTCCAGCAGAGTCTGACCTCGAAAGCACAAACCGCAGACTCGTTGCAGCGGGAGCTTGCAACGCTGCTTCAGACTCAGGGCGATTTCGATACGAAGCGGATCGGTCGTCTGGCGAAGATATTCGAAGCCATGAAGGCAGACGAAGCAGCGCCGGTCATAGCGCAACTTAGCGATGATGTCACCGTTTCCATTCTCTTGAAAATGAAGGAACGCCCGGCGGCGAAAATTCTCAGCGTGTTGCCGGTGGCGCGGGCGGCGACAATCAGCCGACTCATCAGCCAGAAGGTACTGGAAGGGTAGACTCGGAAGACAATGTCGAAAGCCTGTCATTAGTCAATCAATGAAAGCGAACAGCTCACATATCCCGAAGTTCGTGCTGGGAGCGACGAAGCTCGGGGCATCCAGGAAGTTGTCGAACCGGACTCGGGTCGGCAGCAGGATCGCCTGCGCTGTCTTTCCTGTCCCCCTATTCAATTGCAGTCTGTCGGGAAAAGACACCGCTGGAAAAGCGGGGCACTACGCTGATCGTATTCCGATCTCACGAGTTGGGATTCGGGACGTGCTTCCTTACAGGACAATGTTGCACGATCCTGGGACGACTGCGGCTCGTCTGTCGCTGGCTGTGGGAAGGCGTTTGATGCCTGTTCCGCACAAGGTTCGGGCAGAGGTCGATGTCATGCCGGCAAAGCGCCGATCGAGCACTCCCCCATTAGCGCCAAGGACAATTGCGGCTCAGCCGATGGAGACTCTGAGTGTGGCGCGTAAGGGCTCGGACACCAAGAGGTCATCGGAGAGAATTCCGCTCCCATCGGTCGAGTTGAAGGTCGGTCTTGCTGAGCCGACGGGCGTCGCGCCAGACTTGGGTCGGAAATCGGAGCAGCATCCGGCGCCCGCGAATCATAGTCGCGGGGAGGTGCTGGAATCAAGGAGTCCCGAATTACCGCGCCAGGCGTTGCAAAGGAAAAGAATCCATGCTGGTGCACGACAATCGTCTGCGGTGCCTCAGAGCGTTGGGAAACCGTCGATTGGATTCCGACTGCCTTTGATCCCGAACGACATGACGAATCTGAGAACCAGCCTTAGAACTCCCGAAGTACACTCCACCATGAATGGTGAATCTGGCGAGCTGCAAAATCGTCACCCTGAGCATATTCGAAATGATGCTGCTCGAGCCGCGATACGGTTCTTCGCAGCCTATCCGGTTGAAGGCGCTTCGCGTACAATCAAGCGGGCAATCGGTGATGCGGAAGTCCGGAATTCTGCCTTGCGACCGTTGATGTACGTCAGGGGTGGATTCGCGGAACCCGTGTCAGCCGTGCCTGCCCGACCGGGCTGGCGAGTGCTGGTCAATCCCTATAGTGATATTCCTTCGGATCGAAGGGGGCTGCAGAGTCCATCGCCGCAGGAAATCGGATCCGGAAGTCTCGAGAGCGTCACATCTCAAAGCAAGGAACCAAGCACTACTGCTGTCTCGGTCGAACTTCGGACATCGGATCAACCTTCGGAAGCCGCCGCCTGCATCACGAAGCCGGCAGAGGAGCCTTCGGCAGAAACTCGGGAGCAGATACCATTCCGGGAATCCGACCCACTTCAAGATCACGAACCTCCGGCGGAAGATAGGCAACGGGTGTTGTCCATGGAATCCGATCCGATTGAAAAACAGGACCGTTCGACGGAAAACCGGCAGCGAGTGTTGTCCCTGGAATCGGAACCGATCCAGAAGCAGGGACCTCGAGGGGAAAAGACCGATCCAACGCCGGTGATCAAGACTCACATGGAACAGCCGGTCATCAAAGTCGCCGCAAGACATCATGCCGCTCCGATTGACGGCAGGATACTGGCAGCAATCCCTCAAGTCGAGGGCAATCCAAAGAGGGCTGTGCGATCCGTAAAGCTGGACGCATCGGAAGTTCGCTCTGAGTCCGTGTCCAGGAATTCTGAAGCACCCACCGACAAGACTCCGGCATCGAAATACGAGCCGGCGATGTCGGAGGACGCTCCAGAGCGCACCGACCAGGTTGCCGCATCGCAACCTCATATCTCGAAGAAGCCTGGCGTCCTGCATGATAATGTTCGACACGCCATGACCAATCCGCCCCAGGCAATTTCGGCTCAACCGATGCGCACGTTGCAGGGACTGCCGCCTTCGACGGCTCGTTGGGATAACCTGGTGCAATTCGTGGAAAAGATAATGCGGAATGCCGCTATCACTCATCGTTCCGACGGGCTTTCGGAATTGAGAGTCCGAATGACCTCGGAATCCTTGGGAAAGGTCTCGATCCAATTGTCCGTGATGGATGACCAGGTCAATGTCCAATTTGCGGCGGACTCTACTCAGGCGAGGCAGGTCTTAAATGCCCATCGAGAGGAGCTGGCGCAGATTCTGAAAGACAGCGGCGCCTCGACCGCGACCATAGACGTGTCGACATCCTCATCGGGCGGCTTTGAGCGGTATCTGGAATCCGAAGGTACGGGTGACCATTCAGAGAGTTACGATCCAACCGGATATGACGGAACTGGATCAGCCTCCGTGTTGGAGCTGATCGGAGAGGCAGATGTCAGTCGGAATTACGCCGCAAGGGAGTTGTACCTCGGGGACCATTCCAGCATGGTATGGGTGGCGTAGTGAGCCTGGATATTTTTGCCTATCTTGAAGAAATCTTGAAGTGATGGTTGAAGTGATTGGAAATAAGCACATGGATTTCAAGGAATTATATTTTCCGATTTTTTGGATGACGGGTGGCACCAACTTTGCTAATACACATTCAGAATATGGAACGATCCGATGCTTGCCGGGAGGCATGGTTTGATGCATAGGATACTTCACGGACAGAACATCATGACACCAAAATCCGGACCCAACATGAAGTGTAGATGTGGCAGCAAGAAATTCAGCCCGGTGGGCGTACAGAAAAAGTATGGCAATTCCGGGGCTCAGGCAATGTATCTGGTCAATTGTGACCAGTGTCGAACCACGGTCAGCACCAGTAAGACCGCATTTGCATTGTACCGACTTATCAACAGCCGTCCGTCACTCAGCCGGGAATTCTTGAGACTCTATGACCTTGCCTGAGGATGGACGTAACGAAATCTATTGAGGGTGGACGAAAACGAGCGATAGGTCACGAAAGGAGGTGAGATCATGACCTCGATATCATCAATCAATCCATTCGTCGGTTTGAATCCGAACAGCCCCACCGGAGGGACTGACAGCGCAATGGGCAGGGACGCTTTCCTCAGAATGCTGATCGTGCAACTGCAACACCAGGATCCCATGAATCCGATGGACAGCCAGCAGTTTTCTTCGCAGCTCGCCCAATTCAGCCAGCTTGAGGAGCTGCAATCCATGAGGGATAGTCTGGATTCGTCTCTGAGCACTGATATGCTTCTGACGCAGTCGATTACCAATACCTTGGCCACTTCGCTGATCGGCAGGACAGTCACTGCCAGCACGCCGTCAGCCATTCTGGAAGATGGTTCGGCTGATTTCCGTTTCCATCTGGAGGATGCAGCACAGCAGGTGACCTTGAGTATTCTGAATGAGTCCGGATCCATCGTTAAGACCGTGACGCTGACTAATCTTCCGGAAGGGGACCAGACCTACAATTGGGATGGGGAGGATTCCAACGGTAACGCGATGCCGGACGACGTCTATACTTTCACAGTATCGGCGACGGGCAGCAATGGTGCTTCCGTGACTGCATCGCCGTTCGTGCAGGGGATCATTACCGGAGTCCGGTACGAAAACGGTATGGCAGTGTTGCTGATAGGCGACCTGGAAGTCAACCTGTCCGAAGTGACTGAGATTCTGGAAGGCGAGGGTTCCAGCGGCAGCGGCTCATCGCCATACTGGAGTCCGCCTATTTGATGGCAATAACGACCCAATAATCACTATCAAAAAGGAAATCGGAAGGAGGTGAATTCCGTGGCGATTTCGGAAGTAAATCGGGTGACAGCACCACAAGGACCTGGACGGATCGAGCCCACCAGACCTGCGGGCGGGACCCACGGTACGAAGCCAGTTGGGAAGCCCTTCGACCAAATTCTGAAACAGAAGGTGGAATCTGCCCAGGACGTGGTGTTTTCCGCACATGCCAGGGACCGGTTGGTGCAACGGAACATCCAACTGACACCACATGACATCGAACGTCTGCAGGGCGGTGTGCAACAAGCCGCCGGTAAGGGCGCTAAGGAGTCCTTGGTGCTAATGAACGAACTGGCGTTTGTGGTGTCTGTGCCCAACCGTACAGTCATCACCGCCATGACCGGCGAATCGGTCCGCGGCAATGTATTCACTCAGATTGACAGCGCGGTTATCGTGTAGGATGTCAAGGATTTCCACTTTTACCTAAGACAAGAGCGAAATTAAAATTCAACATTCAACATTCTTAGGGCTGGACCTCTTCGAGGGAGCCCTGACGCGCGGATCGACTGAAGCGCGGCTGAAGAGGAGGCAATTATGCTTAGTGCATTGTACTCAGGCGTGTCTGGGATCTTGAATCACCAGACCGAATTAGACGTCATTGGCAACAATATCGCCAATGTCAACACAGTGGGATTCAAAGGCGGACGTTGCACGTTCGCGGAGACGTTGGTGCAGAGGCTGAGAGGCGCCCGGGGACCTCAGGGTAATTCGGGCGGAGTCAATCCAATGGAAATCGGACTGGGAATGCGGTTAGCGTCCATCGACCAGTTGTTCAATCAGGGCAACCTGCAGGCGACCGGTAATGTGACCGACCTTGCAGTCCAGGGCGACGGGTTCTTCGTCTTGAGCGACGGTGAGCAGTACTACTACACCCGCGCCGGAGCGTTCCAGATGGACGCCGATGGCAGATTGATGGCGCAGGGCGGCGGTTTGCATGTGTTGGGGAGGATGGCTGACGCCGCCGGAGTCATGGGCAGCGACGCAGTCCCGATCACACTGCCGATCAACGAAACGGCTCCGGCTAATGCCACGACTGAGATTTCCTACACCTGCAACCTGGATGCTAATGGCAGCCAGGAGCAAATCTGGACGGCGAATCTGGCATTCACATCCAGCAACAGTCCCGCCAGCACCACGACGGAAATCAATGACCTGGATCAGGTCAATGAAGCACTGGACGACGGAGACGAGATCGTCATCACCGGTACCGATCACGACGGAAATGCAGTGTCCGTCTCTTTCACCTACGGCGCTGGAAATGACGGCACCACGCTGGCGGACTTGATCGCAGTGCTCAACTCCGACACCGGCTATAACAGTGCCGCTGCGACCGGATCCACTTGTTCTCTGGACGCCAGCGGGAAATTGGTGCTGACCGACAACCAGGCAGGCACCTCGCAGACCACCATTAGCATGACATTCAACGATGCCGGAACTACCCCGAGCGCTATGGTCATACCGACTTTCCTGGAGACCGAAGAAGGGACGCAAGGATCGCATTCCGCTTCCATCTATGTGTACGATTCTCTGGGAGCCCAGCATCGCGTTGAGATCACGTTCCTGCAGGATGTCACTCAAGACAACACCTGGACGTGGGAAATCGTGGTCGATAACGGCGCTATCAACGCCAGCAACGGCAACCTGGCTGGCAATACCGGTACCATCACGTTCAATCCGGATGGATCGGTAGCGACCTTCACCGGCGGACCATTGTCCTTCACCCCTCCGGGAGCCTTGAGCATGGTCGTTGATTTGAACGGCGGATCGCAGGGCTCATTCGAAGGTATCACCCAGTTCGCATCACCGTCAACCACCATCGCCATGGAGCAGGACGGTTATGGAATGGGGATTCTGGATAGCTTTACCATCAGTACTGATGGTATGATCATTGGTAACTTTTCCAATGGAGTCACACGGAACCTGGCTCAGGTCACACTGGCTCGGTTCAACAATCCAGCCGGTCTGGAAAGTCTGGGCGGAAATCTCTTCCGCGCCACGATGAACACCGGCGAGCCTCTGATCGGAGCTTCGACGGAGGAGCGAGGAGGCACGATTCATTCCGGATATCTGGAGATGTCCAATGTGGACTTATCTCAGGAATTCACCCGGATGATCGTTTCGCAACGCGGGTTCCAGGCGAATGCCCGCGTGATTACCACGGCAGATACGCTTCTGAACGAAGTGATCAATCTGAAGCGGTAATCCAACGGATAAGCGGGGGACGGGTTCCCGCCCGTCCCCCCGATTCCCCCTCCTCACTGCTGCAAAATGACCCGTTTGGCAGCATCTCGGTGCCGTCGGACGATTCGTCTGACAGCCTTCTCCTTCCAAATCCAGCCAGGATCGTGACTGTGACTTCATAATCCATGCACTCAGGGAAGTGTAACTGGGGTTGTGGTCGAACGTGAGGTCAACATGATCCTTGTCCAACGTCTGAATGGCGAAGATTTCTTCATCAACGCCGAACTCATCGAAACCGTTGAAAAGTGCCCGGATACCCTGGTCAGTCTGACGACCGGCAAGAAATTCCTTGTCCTGGACAGTTGTGATGACATCGTCAGCAAAATCCTGGACTATAGGAAACGCGTGTACCAGTCGCTGCCGGTGCACTTGTTGGCTGACGACACAGCCTCCTGATTGACCGGAGCAGCTGGATAGAGATTCTGACTTTGGGCATTGTTTGGAACTCGGTGTTTGGAATCTGGAATTTAGGACCATTGCCATATGGACATTGCAACGATTTTAGGCATCGGTGCGGGCATGTTGATGATCGCCCTGACCAGCTTTCTGTCGACCGGCGGTTCGACGTTCATCGACGTTTCGTCTATCATGATCGTGTTCGGGGGGACGATGGCGGCTACTCTCGTCAACTTCCCTATGGGAGACATCATCAAGGTGATGAGAGTGGTCAAGAAAGCGTTCTTCACCAGGGAGCCCAATCCCGAGGGTTTAATCGACCGGCTGGTTACCCTGGCGGAGAAGGCACGGCGAGAAGGGATACTCGCGATTGAGAAGCATGTCGATGAGCTCGATGACCAGTTCATGAAGGATGGGATTCAGTTGGCGGTGGATGGATCCGAACCTGAGGTGATGCGGAATATCATGGAGAACGAGCTGAGCAGCCAGCAGAATCGGCACAAGCTTGGGCAGGCGATCTTCGCCGCCATGGGTAGCTATTCTCCGGCATTCGGATTAATCGGAACGCTGATCGGATTAATCAAGATGCTGAGAACGCTGGACGATCCGGCTCAAATTGGCGCCGGTATGGCTGTGGCGTTAGTGACCACCTTTTACGGCGTGGTGGCTTCCAATCTTATCTTCTTGCCGATTGCAGGGAAACTGAAGACACGATCAGTCAAGGAAACGCTGCACAGAGAATTGATAATCGAAGGCATTTTGGCGATCCAGTCCGGCGATAATCCGAGAATCGTCCGGGGCAAGCTGCTAACTTTCCTTGCCCCCAGTATGCGGAAGGCGGCATGAGGCGATGATCGGTAGAAGCACCAGACGAAAACTGGATGACGATTCCTTGGGCGGTCCCCCGACCTGGATGATCACCTATGGCGACATGATGTCATTGCTTTTGTGTATGTTCATACTTATCCTGTCGTTTTCTTCCGTGGAGACCGACAAGTTCAGGAAGGCGGCAGGATCTTTGCGAAGTGCCTTAGGTGTCGCGTTCACGCCGACCAAGGTTTCCACCAACCAACAGTTGCGTCAACAGATGGAAGATGCTCAGACCCGGGAGGCGTTGGAGGAGATGGAAGAGACCTTGCGGGAACAGGAGGCTCAGAAACATGTGCGGTGGGAAATGACCCCGGAAGGCATCCAGATCGTCATGAATGATCCGATCCTGTTCGATCTTGGGAAAGCGGACTTGAAGCCGCAAGCGTTCCCGATCCTTCAGGCGGTTGTGAAGGTGATCGAGGCGCGAAATCCTCCGGAGATCGAGGTGCTGGGTCATACCGATGACCTGCCAATCCATACCGGCAAATTCCCCTCCAACTGGGAATTGTCGGCGGCGCGAGCCTTGAGTATCGTCCAGTACTTCGCACGTCAGGGCAATATCGAGCCCAGAAGATTGTCCGCCATCGGATATGGCGAGTATCGACCGGCGTATCAAAATACCGAACGAGATCGACCCAAGAATCGCCGGGTGGAGATCTTGTTAAAGACGTCAGGCACTCGTGGCTAACAGCAGCTCGAGCTCTGCCTCAACATCAAACGGATGATACAAGGTTAGGAAGATTCAACGAACATGGTAGATTTAGACAAACCCGAAGCGGCTGGCGCAGATGCCGCTGAAGAAAAAGCGCCGAAATCCGGCATGGGATTTCTAACCCGGATAATTCTGTTGGTGGGAATACTCTTGTTGCAAGTTACCGCGGCATATTTCGGAGTTCGGTTCCTGTTCTTCAACAGACAAATGGAGGTGACGGAGCCGACCTCGGTCTCCAGACCTGCCGAGGGAGTTGGACCCATCTTCGAATTGGGTGAGTTGGTGGTCAATCCTGCCGAAAGCATGGGGCGCCGCTTTGTGGTCGTGAAGATTGCTCTGGAATTGACCGACGAAACGGTCCAGCACACCGTGGAGACCCAGGCGCCCATCATCAACGACGAGATGATCAGAATACTGGCGTCGAAGAACGTCGAATTTCTGTCCAACATCGCGGCACGTGATTCGCTCCGCGAGGAAATGCGATTGGCAATCAATGACCAGCTTCCCGGCGGCCATGGTGTCAAGAAGGTCTTTTTTGCCGGCTTTGTACTTCAGTAGTCCTATGGAAGAAATGGTGAATTTTGAATGTTGAATTTTGAATGGATTCTGGATCTGGAGTTGATCCGATGAGTAAGATTTTGTCACAGGAAGAGATCGATGCGCTGTTGACCAATGTCGCAAAGACCCAGACGGTGGACGATCTTGAAGATTCCCGGGAGCGGACGGTCCACATCTATGATTTTAAGCATCCGGACCGCATATCAAAGGATCAATTGCGCACCCTCCGAACCATCCACGACGGATTCGCCAGGACATTCGCCACACATCTGTCCTCCACGTTGCGAACGATGGTGGATGTCAATCTGCTGTCCATCGATCAGGTAGCGTACAGCGAATACATGATGGCGCTGTCGGAACCTTCCTGTATCTATATTGTGTCCTCCAAGAGCCTGAAGGGCTCGGCGATTATCGAGATCGGTACCAATTTTGCGCTGATAGTAGTGGATCGGTTGCTGGGCGGACCCGGGAAAAAAGCGGATCAAATTCGCGAAGTAACGGTGATTGAACAGAATATTCTGAAGAAGATTATCGAAAAAGCGCTGGTCATCTTGAATGACGCCTGGCACCATATCACACCCATTAACCTCTACCTGGAATCGTTCGAAACCAACCCGCAATTCGTGCAAATAGCTCCGGCGTCAGAGACTGCCGCGGTAGTATTCTTCGAAATCGTGCTGCGCGATCAGGCGTTTCCATTCAATCTCTGTTTTCCGTACTTCGTAGTTGAACCGCTGCTGCAGAATCTGTCCAGCCAGTCCTGGACGATGGCGCAGAAGAAGCTATCGAGTTTCGACAGCCGCCACATTCAGTCCCGGATGAGCCTGACTTCTCTTCCGTTGGTGGTGAGGTTGGATTCCACCGTGTTGAAACTGCGGGAGCTGGTTAACCTGAAGAGAGGCGACATCATTGAATTGGAAATGAAGCAGGGCAAAGAACTGCCCGTGATCGTTCAGAATAGGATCAAGTTTTTCGGCAAAGCAGGCGTAGTTGGAAAAAAGAAAGCCATAAAGATCCTCCGCACAGTGACTCCGGAGGAGGAGATCATCTATGAATAACGGCACTTTGTTCAGCCCGGCGTTGAAGCAGAAAGTCAACGAGGTGGAGAACGAATTTGCGCGCAGGGCGGCGGAAGTCCTCACGTCGCTCCTCGGTCGAGAAGTCAAAGCGAGCGTGGGAGAGATTTCCCAATTCGATTTCAAGCCCCTGAAGGCGGACTATCCACAAAACACGGTATTTGTGACGGTCGGATTCCAGGAAGGGTTTGAGGGAAAAATCCTGTTCTTGCTGGATCCTAAAGATGCTGCGTTTCTGGCGGACGCCATAATCGGGGAGAGCGAGACCCCTCCCAGCACGTTTGAGCCATCGGAGCATCTCGATCCCATTCAGGGAATGGTCAACCAGATGATGGCGGATTACGGCAAGACTCTGGGTTCCATCTTCGATCAGCCGGTAAGCTTTGCTCCCAGCAAAGCCGTGTTGATTGACCTGTCTCCCGCCGATTTCCAGGAGAGCAACTGGATTCGGGTGCAATTGGAGATAGACGCCGGTCAAAAGATCCCGCTGTGCAGACTGGTTTCGTGGTCTGCTATCCACGAGTATCTGCCGGAATCCGACGAAGACGCGCAAGCTTTGTTGACGGCTCCGGAGGAGCCGGCGCTTCCTATGCCTGAAACGCCTCCAGTGGAGGATGACAGCGAATTGCAGATCCTGATGGACATCGAGCTCCCGATCAGCATCGAATTGGGGCGGACGCAGATGATGATCAAGAATATCCTGAGATTGAGCCCGGGCGCCATCGTTGAATTGGACAAACTGTCGGGCGAACCGGTCGATCTCTACGTTAACAGCAAGAAATTCGCCGAAGGCGAAGTCGTCGTGGTGGACGAAAATTTCGGCATCCGGATCACGGAGATCGTGCAAGTGGATGAGCGCCTTCGGAATCTGGAGGGCTAATCCCAGTGGAGCAGGTCACAGGCGGAATGCTGTGGATGGTCATCAAGACCTTCGGACTATTGATAGTCATCATTGCGCTGATCGTCCTGACGCTCAGTGCCATGAAGAGATTGGTCCGCGCTGGCGGGAATGGCGGGTCAAAACAGAGCGAGATGCGCGTCGTTGGCACGTTGTTCCTGGAGCCGAAAAAGGGAATCTACCTGGTCAAAATTGTGGATCGGCTGTTGATTCTGGGAGTGACCGAGGGAGGCATTTCCATCCTCGAAAAGGTGCAGGAAGGTCCGGAAATTGACCGAATCGAAAAAGCGGTCAACGGCTCGAGACATTTTCTGCCCGCTAATTTCGCCGATAAACTGCGCCAGGCGTGGCGAAAGCAGCGAGGGCTCAAGTAGGAAATTGCAGACGAATTCCAAGCTTCAAGCACCAAATCACTGGTGCCGCAGGGTGTCCTCACCCTGCGGGACCGATGGCTGTCGGGTGGGGACACCCGACAGCACAATGAGGGAAATCCAAGCTCCAAGCACCAAATTGCAAACAAATTCCAAATTCCAAAAAGCCATTCAACATTCAAAATTCATCATTCAAAATTCCAGATGAGCAGATCTACTAAGCTATTGATTATCGCCTCAATTGCCACATTGAGTTTGACTTGTCTGGCGTCGGCTCAAGGTATTCCGAAACTGACGATTGGCGTGCAGAACGCGACCGAACCCCAGGATGTGGTGGTCACTATCCAGATCCTGGCGCTGCTGACCTTTCTGATAATGGCTCCGGCGCTCTTGCTGATGACCACTTGCTTCACGCGTATCATCGTCGTGCTCCATTTTCTCCGTCAAGCTCTGGGGACTCAGCAGACTCCTCCGACCCAACTGCTGGTTGGGTTGGCGTTGTTCTTGACCTTCTTCGTCATGTCACCCACATTGACACAGATTAATGACAAGGCGCTTCAGCCCTATCTGGCGAAGCAGATCAGTCAGAGGCAAGCGTTGCAGGAAGCCTCCGTGCCGATGAAGACCTTCATGCTGAAACAGACTCGAGACCAGGACCTCGGGTTGTTCTTCAGGCTCGGCAGATACGACCAGCCCAAGACTGCCATGGATACGCCCATGGCGGTACTGATTCCCGCTTTCGTGATTTCGGAATTACGCGTGGCGTTCCAGATAGGATTCCTGCTCTATCTCCCATTCTTGATCATCGACATGGTCGTCGCGGCAGTGCTACTGGCGATGGGAATGATGATGCTGCCGCCGGTGATGATCTCTCTGCCATTCAAAATTCTGCTGTTTGTATTGGTTGACGGCTGGTACTTAGTGATTCAGTCGATGATAACGGGATACTACTAAGAAGAATGTTGGATGATGAATGTTGAATCTTGAATGCGTTTGGAGCTTGGAGTTTGAGATTTGTTTGAGAATTAGTGCTTAGGATTTCGAACTTGTTTGGAGCTTAGAGCTTGGGATTTGGAATTTAGGAACCAAGGAGTTGAGTTGCCATGACGGAAGAAATGGCGGTATATATCACCTCGAAAACGATCATGACGGCGTTGACTATCGCCGCGCCGATGCTCATCGCAGGGCTTGCGATCGGACTGATCATCTCCATCTTTCAGGCGGTAACTCAGATTAACGAGATGACGCTGACTTTCATTCCCAAAATCGTGGTGACCATAGTGGCGTTGCTCATCTTCCTGCCCTGGATGACCACGACGCTGATTGATTTTGTCAATTATGTGATGACGTTGATGCCAACTCTGACCAACCAGTAGGGGCTTGGTATGCCGAGCCTCTGCGAGTGCTGAGATCTTTCGGCAATCGCTTTCATGCGGGTCCAGCATACTGCACCTGCACCCAATCGGGGAGCTTTTCCATGAATCGCGAGGAAATTCTGACCATCTTGAGGGGAATCCGGAATCTGCCGACTTTGCCGGACGTGGTGACGGAAATTCTCCGGCTATGCGACGATCCAGAAGCCAACACCCGTCAAATCGCACGGTTGCTCGAGAAGGATCCGGTGCTGACCACCAAAGTGCTGAAGCTGGTCAACTCGTCCTATTTCGGATTATCTAAAGAGCTGTTTTCTATCAACCAAGCATTGGTATTGATCGGTTACGACAATCTGCGGAGCATGGTCATGTCCGCATCCATGCTCCAGGTATTCAATCAGGAAAGCAAAGTGGGCTCCTTCTCGCGGAAAGCATTGTGGAAGCACTCGGTGGCAGTGGGTATCGGCGCGAGGTTCCTGGCGAAACGAGCGGGGGTTGGCGACCCGGAACAGGCTTTTGTGGCTGGGCTGATCCACGATGTGGGCAAAGTGATCATCGACTGGTTCTTCCACCCACAATTTGTCGAGATTATCGCCCTCGTGGACCGAGACAAGTGCTGGATTCGGGACGCGGAAGCTCGCGTGATGCAGGTGACTCACGAAGAAATAGGAAGCTATCTGGCATCGCGATGGAATCTTCCTGATCAATTAAAGAACGCAATTGCGCATCACCATCAGCCGGCTCTGGCGGGAAAGGATGCCGTTATGGCGGCAGAGGTGCAACTGTCGGACGCATTGATTCGAGAATTGGACGTCGGTTATGGCGGGGATCCTTCAGTGCCGGTCATCGACGGAGATATTGCCTCGATTCTGCCCTTGAAACAGTCCCCGGATGAGATTGTCTCGGACTTGGCTGTCGAATTGGAGCAATCCGAGAATGTCTTCGCCCTGTTCGATTGAGGAAAGCCCGTGCTGTCATGCGCCCTCGCTTGACAGCCAGGATTCCGTCAGGTGGGGACTTAAGCCCTTCGGTCGCCTGACCGCACGCAACATTCCCCCCTGCGGCAGTAGGGGGGAACAAAAGGGGGTCACATTGCCTGTGCTGTCATGCGCCCTCGCTTGACAGCCAGGAATGTTGGGTTACGCAAAGCTAACCCAACCTACTCGTCAGATGGAACCAATCGCATGGTAGAACTGCTTCCCACCCATCCGGAAATGATGCTGCTGATGTTCGTGCGCGTCAGCTCCATCATGTTCTTGCTGCCACTGATCGGCGACCAGGGATTGCCTTCCATCGTGAAGGTGGGCATGAGCCTGATGGTGACTCTGTTGTTGTATCCGGTGGTGCCGTTGGCTCCGGTGGCGATGCCAAAGAGCCTCTTAGGATTGTTCCAGATCGCCGTGTTGGAGGTGCTGGTGGGGCTGGCTCTGGGATTCGCATCTCAGTTGATCTTTTACGGAGTTCAAATGTCGGGTCAGATGGTGGGCATCCAAATGGGTTTCGGGATCGTCAACGTCCTGGATCCAATGACCAATATGGAAGTGTCTGTCATTTCACAGCTGCAATATTTGTTCGCTTTCTACATGTTTCTGGTCATCGGCGGGCATCACTATTTTTTGTTGGCGGTAGGCGAGAGTTTTCGACTCGTGCCTATCGGTTCATTCCATTTTTCCGGCGGGGTGGCGCAGCAGTTCATCTCAATGACCGGCAAGGTGTTTGGGCTGGCGGTGCGAATCGGTGCGCCGGTGATGATCGCATTGCTCATGACCGATGTGGCGCTGGCATTCATCGCCCGCGTGGCGCCCCAGATGAATGTGTTCATCGTCGGATTTCCTCTGAAGATTGCCGTCGGTCTGGCAGTGCTTGCGTTGTCGCTTCCCATGTTTGCCGCCATATTTCCTAACGTGTTCGACGATTTCATGCGGGACATCATCCGGTGCCTGTCTTTGATGGGCTCTCGCGGAGGTCCGTAACCGATGCCTGAAGACAGAACAGAAAAGCCAACTCCCCGACGACGGGAACGGGCTCGGAGCGAAGGAAACGTCGCCAAGAGCGCGGAAATAAATTCCGCCGCAGTATTGCTCACGGGAACCATAGTCTTAGCTCTGATGGGCAAGTCGCTCTATCTCGGTCTGACCGAGTTGATGAGGATTATGCTGATCGAGGCAGGCACTTTCCAGGTCACGGTGGAATCACTGCAATACGGCGTATTCAAAGGGGCTGCTTATCTTGGTCAGATGCTGCTTCCGTTCCTCCTGGCTGTAACGTTGATAGGATTGGTGGCAAACGTGCTGCAAGTCGGCTTCTTGTTCACGATCAAGCCCTTGAAGCCGAAGCTCAGCAAGATCAATCCATTGGAGGGAGTCAAGCGACTCGTGAGTCCTCGAGCCGTGGTCGATCTGGTCAAGAATATCCTGAAGGTCACAGTAGTCGGATTGATCGCCTACCTGATCATCAAGAAGGAATGCGTCAACTATATTCCCCTGATGCAGATGGACGAATCACAAATTCTGGCTATGGTTGGCGCGATTGGATTCAAGGTGGCAATCTGGACGAGTCTGGCGATATTCGTCATTGCTGTTCTTGATCTCGCCTATCAGAAATACGAGTATGAAAAGGGCTTGAAGATGACCAAGGAAGAGGTCAAAGATGAGATGAAGGCGTCGGAAGGGGATCCGAAGATCAAAGGTCAGATCAAGAGGTTGCAATTCCAGGCAGTATTGAAACGCATGATCCAGCGGGTGCCGGAGGCGGACGTAGTGATTACCAACCCGATTCACTATGCGGTGGCATTGAAATATGACGAGGAGACGATGAGCGCTCCCACCGTGGTTGCCAAGGGCGCCCGGAAGCTGGCGGCAAAGATTCGCGAACTGGCGGAAGAGCATGGAATTCCGATTGTGGAAAATCCGCCGCTGGCAAAGGCTTTGTATCAAGCAGTGGAAGTCGGTCAGCAACTCCCCGAGATGTTCTATCAGGCGGTGGCTGAAGTCCTGGCGTACGTGTATAAGTTAAAGAACAAGATTCCTTTCAGGGCTGCATAGCGATGCCTCAATCCACCAAACTCCAGAAAATGACCAAGAACGCCGACGTCTTCATCGCGGTGGCGGTGGTGTTCGTGGTCGTTTTCATGGTGATTCCCATTCCGGCGATGATGCTGGACGTCTTGCTGGCATTCAGCATCACGGTGGCATTGGTGATCTTGATGGTGGCGTTGTACGTCCAGGAGCCGCTGGAATTCAGCGTCTATCCCGGAATGCTCCTGGTGGTTACTCTGTTCCGGCTGTCGTTGAACGTGGCATCCACCAGGTTGATTCTGGGCGACGCCTATGCCGGAAGGGTCATTGAGGCATTCGGCGGCTTTGTGGTCAAAGGGAATTATGTCGTCGGCTTCATTATTTTTCTGATTTTGGTCATCATCAACTTTGTGGTGATTACCAAAGGCTCGGGACGCATCGCTGAAGTGGCGGCTCGATTCACGCTCGACGCCATGCCCGGAAAACAGATGGCGATTGACGCCGACTTGAATAACGGCATGATCGACGAGAAGGAAGCCAAACACAGACGCGAAAAGATCGGACGAGAAGCCGATTTTTACGGCGCGATGGACGGTGCTGCCAAATTCGTTCGAGGCGATGCCATCGCAGGCTTGATCATCACAGTGGTCAACATCTTCGGCGGCTTCATCATCGGAATCTGGCAGTTGAAGATGTCCTTCACCCAAGCGCTTGAAACCTATACATTATTGACGGTCGGCGACGGCTTGGTCAGCCAGATTCCGGCGCTGATCATATCAACCTCAGCCGGTATTATCGTGTCACGGGCTGCCTCGGAATCCAACATGGGACATGACCTGACCCGTCAAATCCTGTCCCAGCCCCGAGCGCTGTACGTCGCCAGCGGAGTGTTGATCTTCTTCGCACTGGTTCCAGGGTTGCCGTTGCTGCCGTTCATGAGTCTGGGAATACTGACCGGGCTGTTTGCGCGGCTGACATCGAAGGCGATTAAGGAAGAGAAGGTAGCCAAGGAAGCCGCGGAGAAAGCCAAAGCCGGTCCCCCTCAAGATCGGATTGCCGATTATCTGTACCTTGACCCGCTGGAAATTGAGATCGGATATGGGCTAATTCCCATAGTGGATGCACATCAAGGCGGTGATCTGCTGGAGCGAATCACGTTGATCCGAAGGCAGTTTGCACTGGAATACGGATTGGTGATTCCGCCGGTGCGGATTCGAGACAATACGCAGCTTATGCCGAATGCTTATTGCATCAAGATCAAGGGGAACGAGGTAGGAAAAGGCGAATTGCGGCTGGGTCATTTTCTGGTGGTCGGGACTGGCACTGAAGCGCCTGCACTGGAAGGGATCCCGACCAGAGACCCGACCTTCGGAATGCCGTCGCGGTGGATACCGACCGCCGCTCGGGAACGTGCCGAAATCGGCGGATACAGCGTTATCGAACCCAGCGCGGTATTGGCGACTCATTTCGTGGAAGTGCTTCGCAGAGAAGGGTGGAGGATCTTGTCGCGAGAGGCAGTGTCAGAGCTGATCGACAATCTGAAGAAGCAAAACAAGACTGTGGTTGACGAACTGATTCCGAATCTCCTGACCGTCGGCGCAGTCCAGAAGGTCCTCCAGAATTTGTTGAAAGAAGGTATTCCAATTCGGGATTTCCCGACCATCATGGAGACCCTGGCAGACTTTGCCCAGATTACGAAGGACACCGCATTCTTGACCGAAACCGCGCGTAATTCGCTGGGATCGACGATTGCAGCCAAATTCAAAGGTCCCGGTGGTGTGATCCGTGCTATCACGCTGGATCCGGAATTCGAATCGAGTATCGCCACCGGGATTTCAAAGATGTCGAAAGAAGGCAGGGAATTCTCGCTGCCGCCGGAGCACTTGAAAGCGCTGGCACACCAGATTCAGGAAATCTCGGAAGAAATGGCTGCCAAAGGTTGGACTCCCTTGATTCTGACCGCCCCTGCGGTGCGACCTTACTTCCGGCGCATCATTGAACCGGCATTTCCGACTATGCCGGTGCTGTCATTCGGCGAGCTGCCTCCGGAAACGCCGTTAGAGTCGGTGGCAATGATCGGAGTTCGAGTGCACGCAGAATTACTGCAATAGTCGGCGGTTGGCATCAAGTGATGAGGCTGGCTCACTCACCTGCTGGTATTGAAAATCATTGAGGCTGGTATGGAACCAAGGACGGACAACACCAATGCCGTCGCAGAAGCTGTGGAGCGAGGCGCGACAGTCGCCCCGATTCGCATGAAGAAATTCGTGGCGTCGTCCATGAGGGAAGCCATGCTGCAGATCAAGAAGGAAATGGGCGACGGCGCCATCATCCTGAAGTCGCAGAAAGTTCCTTCCAGCGATCTGTTTTCGTTTCGGAACCGGGAACGAGTGGAAGTGCTGGCGGCATTGGAGCCGCCGGAGGGGGCAATGGAAGGCGCAGCCGTCAACGGCGGTTCCGTCTCAAGTCCAGGGGAGCATCGAAGGAAGCTTGACACAGAATGGGAGATGGAAACCGTCAAGCAAGAGATTCGCGGCATCCGCAGTACGTTGGAGGAGATCTCCAACAAGATGAGATACGAATCCATGCCTTCCTTGCCGCGGCAGTTGATGTTGTTCTACCAGTCTCTGGTAGGGTCTGGGTTGAATGAGCCCCTGGTGTTGGACATCGTGGGAAAGGCATTGGCGACGTTAGGGGGCGATCAACTGGAAGATCGGAAAGTCATTGGCGATTTCTTAGCTGCCGAAATCGCGCCGATGATTCCGTCCGCGCCGTTTCTGCCGCCAGCGTCGCCGGAACCGAGGGTCATCGCATTGGTAGGTCCGACCGGTGTTGGCAAGACTACGACTTTGAGCAAGCTGTTGACGAATCAGAATCTATACCGGGGACGGCGGATGGCAGTGATTTCCGCTGATACGTATCGGATCGGCGCTATCGAACAGTTGAAGAAGGTAACCGCCATAGCAAAAGTCCCGCTGGCAGTCGTGTACAAGCCGTCACAGGTTATCAAGGCAATCCAGGTGTATCACGACAAAGAGGTGATCTTCATTGACACCGCCGGAAGAAGTCAGAATAATCCACAGCACCTCGGCAACCTGAGAGAATTCATGGCTGCTGCCAAACCTGACGAAATCCACCTCGTACTGGCTGCCAATACCCGTCTGGAAGATATGCTGGACATCGCGGATCGATTCGAGAAGGTCCCGTTCCACAGATACCTGCTGACGAAACTCGACGAGACTTGCGGTTATGGGAATATCATTAACCTGTTGAGACACAAGGAAAAACCGCTGTCGTTCCTGGCATACGGTCAGAAAGTCCCGGACGAGATCCGATGGGCGAAATCCTCCGAGATCGCCCGAATGATAGTCACAGGAAAAAGATATGGTTCGTAAAGGCGCACGAGCTCTGGAAACAGTAATTGTGTGGAAATGGCAGGTGGAGCGATGATTATTAGCCGAGTGGCGATACTGTTAGCCCTCTTGAGTTTGCTGATCGCGATATACGGTGGATCATCTTTGCTTCAAGCGCTGATCCGTAGCGGAGTGGTGTTCCTGGTCGCCTTCGCAGTGATGTTTGTGGTCCAGACGACTATGCTGCACGTCTATCGCAAGGTCAAAGAATCGGAATTCCAGGAGCCCGACAAGAGGGGACCTTCGGGATCAGGATAATGGCTGAGGTTGGATCGAAGTCTGCTCATCGACCATAGGATGGAGCATGTAGGGGACAGAGGTTAAGGGCACTGAGATCGGTGCCAACAAGAGCAAAAATCATCGTGGATAACGAGAGGATGGTATGGTTTCGGCGGAAGCTCTGCAAACGGAATGGAAAAAGTACAAAGCGACCCAGGATCTGGCGATCCGGGAACGGTTGCTGACACGTTACCTGCCCCTTGTCAAGCAGATAGCGGGTCGGATGCTGGTGGCATTGCCTAAGTCCGTGACCATGGATGAGCTGGTGAGCTCCGGTATCATGGGTTTGATCTCGGCGGTCGAAAATTATGATCCCAATATGGGATTCAAGTTCGAAACGTATGCAGCGAACCGGATCAAAGGTTCGATCTATGACGGGCTGCGAGAGCTGGATTGGGTGCCCCGTTCGGTGCGGCAGAAAGCCCGAAAGATGGAAAGAGCCATGGAAGCCCTCTACAAGGAACTGGGGAGAGCGCCCAACGAGAAGGAAGTTGCCGAAAAAATGGGCATTAGCATAGACGACTATCATACTATGTTGGATGAGGTCAGTGTGACGTCACTCCTGTCGCTGGACGAATCCTTCATCAATAACAGGGGGGACTCAGCTTCTTTGTCCGATTTCTTAGAAGATCCAGGGTGCAGAGATATCCACAATGCCATGGAGATGGCTGAGCTGAAAGCTGTCACGATTCAAGCGTTGAAGGAACTCGCCGAGCAGGAGAAATTGGTCATGGCGCTCTATTATTATGAAGAGATGACGTTGAAAGAAATCGGGATGGTCATGGATATCAGCGAATCGCGGGTCTCGCAAATCCATACCAAAGCCATCATGCATCTGAAGTATAGAATCGCAGAGGCGTTATCGTCTTGACCGGTTGGGGGTAAGGAGGTGATCGCCCATGGGACCAGGCATTGACAAGACGGATCCAGCGTCCAAGACGACGACGATCGAGCAGGTCTTCAAAGTGCTCCAGCAAGGTCCGGAATTGGACCAACGGCAGTTCGCAGCGAATTTGAAACGCGCCATGGACGAAAGGAAAGAGAAAGTCGAGGAACAGCTCAGGCGAGAGCGAGAGAAGATACGGGACAAAGAGCGGGAACGCTCGGCAGAAGATCGTTACGAGCCTGGTGACGACGCGGAAGAAAAAGCAGAAGAGCCCGGTAATCCGGACAGTACTGAGTCGTCTTCTTCCGAACATCAGATTGATATGACCGCGTAGGATTCAATGAACGTGAACGAAGCCAGCAATAGAAAGTCATGGGTGATCCTGATCATCGGATTGCTCGTTGTGGCGGCGATCCCAGCCTCAAGTTGGGGTGCCAGAGTAATCTCGATCAGGCACGGTGTCCATAGGGATTTCGACCGTGTGGTTTTCGACCTTTCTGAGCGGTGCGAGTACATTATCGATACTCGCCAGACCGGAAGATCGATCTACGTGACCATGGCGGGAATTAGCGCCGATGCCCCGGAGCCAGAGATTCAACTGTCCCCCAAATCGCAGATCGTGGCGCTGGTGAATTCGCTCGGTGGGGGAACCTATCAGATCTGTGTGTTGACTGCGGTCACCGTGCACTCATTCAGGATCCCCGGATCGACCTATCGGATTGTCATCGATCTCTACCCCGATAAGGCTGGCGATTCCTCTCAATCAGCAGTGCCGGCGGAGGAAGATGCTCCCAATGTTGTGGGCAATCCGCAGGATCCGGTGGCGGAATCACAAGAAAACACATCGATCCAGGAAGAGACAGCAGAGAATCCAGAGATAGTGGAACCAGCCGAGAATCCGATTCGACAAGACGTAATCGAAGCGTCAGCCTCCGGGAAAATGTCGAGCGATCCGACGTCGCAGCGTGCGGTTGACAGCACTGCCGTATCTCCAGCCTATAATTTTAAGTCCCTATATGACTTGAAACAATCCGCATTGCAGCTCCAGAGCGAAGGGCAGGCTGACAGCGCCTCGGCGCGTTGGGAACAATACCTGGCAATCGCCAAGCAAATGCGAAGAGGATTGGTGGATGGAGACCTGGCATCCGCTGACGTCGGCAGTCAAGACGAGAACAGTCAGTCGAAACCGTCATCCCCGATCGGCAGGATTCTCTTCGTCTTCGTGCCGATCGGACTGGCGATCTTGATTTTGGTAATCTGGATTGTTGATCGGTTTGCGTTCGCGTCGTTGTTCCGCCGGAACAAGAGGATTGCGGCTCCGAAAGATGAGCAAGCGGAACCAAAGCCGGTACGGACTCCGCCGACTCCTGCTGCACAACCAGCAGTGGCAGCCGAAGCAGCGCCAGCCGAACCGAAACCCGAGAGAACGCAACCGGATCCCGAGCAGGATCGCCTCGAGAAGCCCACCACAGTCAAGAGTCCACCAGATGAGCGCCAGAAGGAAGAGGTTGCAAGCGGAGAAGCAGAGGAAGCGGCATTGAAGGAATTCTTCGAAGCTCCCGAAGAGCCCTCAGCCGAAGAAGAAAAAGTCAAGAGGATTCTCGAGCTTGCCGGCGAGGAAAAATCCATCGCCGAAATCGCCGAGGAAATGGGAATCGGCGAGGATGAGGTGCGATTGGTGCTGGATTTGCAGGGTAATAGTGCACCAGTCGAATCGACCGGAAAGTAACCTCATTGGCGTCTCCAGATAACCGGTGGGGTGAGGGTCCAGACAGTCATGCCATTTCAATCTAACGAGCGAGAGATCAGGATCGTGGTCAGAGGACGAAATCTGACCACTTTTCGTGAGCAATTGAGAGTCGGACAGATTGTGCGCGGGCGGGTAGTTGACCTTCTGCCCGATGGACGCGTAGTACTGAGCCTGTGCGGCTGCAATCTGATCGCGGAGACAAGGGGCGTGACCGTCGGCTGCGGTCAAACGCTGGATCTCCTGGTCAAAGACACTTCGGGGAAAGTCGAGTTGCAGTGGCTTTCGCGCCAGGATTCTCACAGATCTAAGCCCTTCCGAGTATCCGATCTGACACGTCCGAGACTACTTGGAATGCTGTCCAGATTGCACGGACTGCTATGCAATGTTGCTCAGACGGATGCAGTGAGGAAATTGCAGGAAGCGGCAAATCGTCTTCGCCATCGAGCACAACGAGGAGCGGTATTCTTGCCCAGAGCTCCCGAATACGCCCAGAGCGATCTCGTCCCCGGGGAGGTCGTTACAATGGCAGGGGGACTGCCGGCTTTGCTTCGGTTGGGCGGAAAATCCGGGGAGAGTCAAGATCAAGAAAATGGGGCGCAGACACCGTGGTTTGAGCTGTGTCACGAGACTCTCTGCCTGGGACCGGTGACGTTCACGATTTTCCGAAATGATGGTAAGTTAAATTGCATACTTCATGTATTAGATGGCGAAATTTCACATTGTGGCAAATCCGTCGAGACACTTAAATCCGAACTTGCCTGTTTGGGTTATCCCTCGGTGGAGGTTAGCGTGACCGGATTGAATCAGGAGTATCCGGACATCTTGTTGATGCTGGATCGTGTCTGCGAAGAGAATGTCAACTTCAGAGTGTAGCGTGTCCAGTCGACATGATGAAGCGGTACAGAATGTCGTCGTGCGGGCGGTAGAACAGGCTTCTGGTCAAGGTATCCATCTCGATCACTTTTCCGACCTCAGCCGTCTGTTGCCCAGAATTGAAGCCGAGGACTCGCTGCCGAGGGAGATGGTCGAAGTGGTCTCCGTGCTGCTGCGGTGGATTATCCAGATGGACCACGCTATGGAGGGACATTCGCGTCGCGAAGCGGACGTTAGGTCATGATTCGACGGATGAGCTGTCGTGTAGCCCTCGGTCGGATCCTTCGGGAGTTGCTAATCTCCTGCCCATGTGATTTGCGTCCTATTCTGAGACGAAAAACCTTGATTTTGACTCGGAATTTTAGTATTTTAACTTATGACTGAGATCCGAACTGTTGCATCCAGAATTCGAGCCTGCCATATTTTGGAGGTGGCAAGAGAGGCGGGTTGCGGATCGATTTCCTGCCAACTTGAAAGGATGTGAACGCACGTAACCTATTATGATTCACGAAGTCGATTTTTTGCTCCACGGCGCGCTGTGGAAAGAGGTGTCTGAGACTTTAGCCCGACTCAGATTGCGACCGATTAGCGAGACTGAACTGATTGGTAATTACCACCTGAGCGCCAACTGGAAGTACTATGAGGGCAATGTAGATTCGAAGCGCGTGGGTTTGCTCATCACCGGGATTGGGAGGAGGCGCACTCGCCAGGGATTGAAATGGCTTCGCCGGATTCGGATTCCCCGGCGCATAATCTCTCTTGGCACCGGCGGCGCTCTGGAACCCTCGTTGGAGCTGAATCGGATCTGGATCGGAGAGTGGGTGGCGTCGTTAGCCAATTTCGCCGAAGAGGGCAGGTATGCACTCGATGTTCCCTCTGCGACGGAGAAGCTTGGACGCGGCGGTTTGATTACTGCCGCCAATCCTATCCTGCGGGAGGTAGTCAGAGACCAGGTGCGAGAGTCCACTGGAGCTCAAGTCGTGGACATGGAGGGCGTGGCAGTGGCTCGATGGGGTGCGAAGGTCGATCGACCCGTGACCATTGTGCGCGTTCTTACTGACTATGCCAACGAGACCGCGCAGCGGGAGTATTCGAGGCAGATCGCGTCCGCCTCACGATTGCTTTCCACCTTCTGTCATGACCTTATCCTGGAATCGGATCGGTTTTGGCGTGATTCAAAAGCGTGATTTGTCGATTGTCGTCTTGTCCGATTTGGTTGAATGGACCGGCAGTTTTGTCGTATCGCATTGTGAGCGGCTTTCCTCGCTGTGAAGCCGCTCTTGCTCTTTCCTGGGGCTGACTCATCTTCAGAGATTGGCGAATGGTGGTTTTGCGGATTGCGGAAGTACGGAGGAGTCGCAGACTTTGGGAAAAAGTTGTTGATTTTGAATGAGAGGGTTTGTATATTATAAGATGAGGTTTCCGATTGCCAATCAGCCGCTGGTTTCGGTGTGCGGCTGCAGCAAATCAGTCCCAGGGGAGATTATGAGATTCTCACGTTGCGCCTGCCTGTTTTTGTCGATGGTTTTTGTGGCGTCCGGAAATCTGACCTGTCTGGCACAGTCCGGAGCGTTGTTTGCCGGATACAAAGGACTGAAATGGGGCGCCAGCCTGTCGCAGGTCAGTGCCCAGTTTCCCGGATTAGACAGTCTTGGAATTTCGGAAGACAGAATCCTGCACATCTATATGCAGAAGAATCCGATTGAAGGCGTTGACAATCGTCTGTTCTACTTCTGGAACGACCAGATGGTCAGGGTTCGCCTGTTCTACGACCACCAATTTGTTACCGACATCGGAGTCGAGAGCTTTGTCAACCGGATGATCAACAGTTTTGGCAAGCCCACAAGTCAGCGACTACGCCGCGGCGTCCATTTGAATGAGAACGAAACCTGGGATATCGTGGAAGCCTCATGGGGCGATGACAATACTACCATATCTTTTCAATCACGAGAACAACTGTCGCCAAGGTCCAGTTGGGTCTGCCAATTGGAATTCCAGAGCGTGCGGTTGTTGAAAGAGATCACTGAAGGTGGAGGTATTCCGGAACCCGAGCGGGATTGGGGTTGGTAGAGGTGCGGAATTTCGAAATGACGGCACAGGATGACTATTCAGTTGAAGTGAGGACACAATGAGCACACGCTGGATCTTAGGACTGAGTTTGACTATTCTGATTATCACCGGTATTGCAGTGAGCGGAACCAGGGATGCGGAGCTGGTGGAAATTCAGCAAGCCATTCGCACACAGGGCGCAACCTGGACGGCTGCGGACAATCCGATTTGGGAGCTTTCAATAGACGAGCAACGCGCGCTATGTGGATTGATTCTTGAAACGGTCCCTGACCAAGAGCGCGTTTGGAGAAGTATGCCTGGGATGGATGAGCTGGACGAAATCCTGGATTGGCGAGACAACAACGGTGATTTTGTGACCGGAGTCCGAGATCAGGCGCAGTGCGGCAGTTGTTGGGCTTTCGGGGCATTGGCGCCCTTGGAGTCTCGGACGTTGATACTGGGGAATTCGCCCGGGTACGAGCTGGACTTGGCGGAGCAGTATCTGGTGTCCTGCAGTAATGGTTCCTGCAACGGCTACACGCTTTCCGGAACCTGCAATTTTCTCGTGACTAACGGAACGATTAACGAAACCTGTATGCCCTACCGGGCGTCAGATCTCATCTACTGCGGCTCTCAATGCAGCGATTGGCAGAACCAGATTCGCAGGATCTCCGGCTGGCATTGGGTAGGTAACACCGAGCAAGCAATCAAACAGGAATTGCAGTATGGTCCGGTGTACGTCGGCTTCACCGTGTACGAAGATTTCAACGCGTACGGCAGCGGAGTGTACTATCACGTCTGGGGACAAGCCGTAGGTGGGCACGCGGTTGCCATCGTTGGCTATGACGATACCGCTAACTGCTGGATTTGTAAGAACAGTTGGGGTCAAGGCTGGGGCGAAGATGGGTATTTCCGTATTCGAAAAGGGACGAATGAGTGTGGGATGGAGGACGAGGTCTGCACGATGACGCCCGCTCAGACCAATTTCTCCTACCTTGAGATTACGGCTTTTGCGGTCACTGAGGAAGTCGGCGACGGGGACGGAGTCTTGAATCCCGGCGAAACCGCAGCGTTGGTATTGGATGTCTCCAACGGACCGCTATGCCAGAGCGCAACCGGCGTGGCAGGGACACTATCAACCAGCGATTCCCGCGTCGAAATCCTTGATGGGACGGGATCGTACGGCACTATCCCGGGCGGTACGGTGGTGTCGAATTCCGCCGATCCTTTCCGAGTCCGAATCGCGGAAGGCGCAGAGTTGTCCCCCATCGAATTTGGCGTCCACTTTGCTGCCTCGGGCGGGTATTCCGCGGATCGGGAATTCACCATTGAGCTGACTCTCAACCAGGCGGGATTTCCGGCTCAGGTGCTGATGGGGATCGAATCGTCGCCGATTGCCTACGATATTGACGGCGACAATTCGCTGGAGATCATCGTCGGCGCCGGCGATGGCAAGTTGTACATGTGGGAAGATACTGGAGAAGCGTCGCCGGGATTTCCTTTCGAGACGGAACGGAAAATTGCCAGCTCACCATCGGTGGGTGATCTCGACGGGAACGGAACAACCGATATCGCTTTCGCATCGTGGGATTATCATCTCTATTTTCTTGATGCCAATGGCGACGAATTGGTCGATCCTGTTGATCTCGAGTGCTTTGCTTCTGCCACTCCCGCACTCTCGGACCTGGATGGCGAACCAGGTCTGGAAGCGGTGGTGTCTTGCTTTTCGGGCAAGGTCTGGGCGGTCAGAGGCGACGGCAGTTTCTTGGACGGCTTTCCTGTGCTGCTGCCGTCTCAGCCGGTAGTCACTACTGGAGCGGCTCTGGCGGATCTCAGCGGCGATTCCCGTCCCGAAATCATCGTCGGAACCTGGACCGGGATTGTGTACGCCCTGGATGCCAGCGGCTCAATCTTGTGGGACACGCCGGTGGGAACCAGCGTCCGCTCCGATATTACGGTGGCGAATTTGACCGGAAGTGGATTGAAGATACTGGTCGGAACCATGGGCGGTGACTTGGTGATCCTTAACCCGGATGGCTCCGAATGGAATCGATACCATTTGAATTCCGCCATTCGAACCTCGCCGGTTCCAGCGAATCTGGATGCTGATCCCGACCTCGAAATCGTGATTGCCACCATGACAGGGCAATTGTACGTCTTGAATCCGGACGGTTCGAACCTCACTAACTTCCCGGCACCGATCGGATATGGCGTCATGTCTTCCCCGGCTTTGTCCGACCTCGATGATGATGGCGCTCCGGAGATTATATTCGGGGACATGTATTCCCACCTGCACGCATTTGGCATCGACGGTCAGGAGCTGCCGTATTTCCCGCTCGACCTGTCCAGTGGCATCTTTTCGTCGCCCATGATCGCCGATCTGGATGGAGACGATGACCTGGAAATTGTGGTCGGTACCAACAGCGGCTTGTCGGTGATCGATTACAAGATCGAAGCCGCGGGAACGAACTACTGGAACATGTTCCGCGGGAACCCGCAGCGGACTTCCAACTACGAGGATGGTTTCTACTCACCGGTCGGCGAGCCGACTATCAACGCCGGAAAGCCGGTGCCGATGCAATTCAGTCTGTCGCCCAATTTTCCCAATCCTTTCAATCCCATCACAACGCTTGCTTATTCGATCAACCGACCGTCTGCAGTGTCCTTGACGGTCTGGAATGTGCTGGGTCAGAAGGTAGCGATATTGGTGGAGGGCAGGCAGGAAGCTGGATCCCATCGAGTGACTTTCGACGCCTCTTCCTTGGGATCCGGTGTGTATTTCGCCCGTCTGCAGGTCGAACGCCAGACCCAAATCCGGAAAATGGTGCTTGTCCGATAGTTGCCCGTTCAGGAAAAAGCAGTGACTCTCTCCAGAGTTCTTGTTACTGATGTGCTGTCATGCGTCTCGCTTGACAGCACCTGCGAAGCATCCAGTCATAAGATACCCCACACCAGTGGGGTATTTTTACTGGAAAATGATGGCATGACCTGTCATGAGCTCAGAAGCCATTATGAGCTGACTCCATCGTCGCTCAGGGACTTTAGTAATTCCTATCCGAGCCGATAACTTGCAATCCATTCATCACGAGAATCATCTGAGCCGACCGAGAGCCTGGTTGAGTCGAAGCTGGATGCTGGCGTTGTTCAGCGTCTTCTTGGTCGTCATTTTCCTTTTGATTTTCGAAGGCATGCTTGGGCTGTGCGGATTCGAGAATGCGGTCAGATATCGCCAGGTTACCTCCCCTGACCTGTTCGCCCACGACGACACATTGGGCTGGGTCCTGCGTCCCGGCGCCAGTAGTATGCACACTGCTCCGGAGTATTCGGTCTCATATGGTATCGACGATCGCGGGATGCGGTTGACTCCCGCCTCGAGAGAAGGAGTTAGTCCCAGAGTATGGTGCTTGGGCGGTTCCATGACCTTCGGACATGCGTTGAATGATGATGATACGATGCCGAATCGCCTGGCGGAAATGACAGGCAGCCAGGTGTGGAATCTCGGCGTCCAGGCTTACGGGACGGACCAGTCCCTGATCCAATTCCGGCGGATGCTGAGATTCGAACGCCCTGATGTCGTGATTCTGTCATATCTCCCGTCCAATTTGGAGCGGAATGCCAGCCTACCGAAGTGGACGAGCAAGCTCGGGCAGTCCCATCGCGCCAAGCCGAAGTTTCGTTTGACTGACGGAAGATTACAACTTGCCGAAGTACCAGGATCTGCGAGCGCTTCCAGTTTTTCCCAATCGAGGAGTGGATCGGAAGCGTTCGAATCTCGCAGGGACGGTTTTTTTTTGACCTGCGAGAATGGCTGCGGGGGCACAGTAGGCTGTATCAGTGGTTGCGTTTCCGTTTGTGGGATTTGAGATCGCTTTTCCCGCAGAATCCGTTTCCCCAGTATTTGGATCGTGACAATTCTGACTGGCAATTGACTCAAGCGCTGATCCGGGCAATTCGGGACGAGTCGGAATCGCATGGCGCCCGCTTCTTGCTTGTGCTTCTGCCTCAGCGCGAGTATTTGAATGGAATGTATGATCCGGTGATCTACCAGAGTCTTGAGCAATTCGCCCAACGCGCTGACATTGATTACATCAATCTGATGCCGTTGATGCGGTCCCACAGGTGGGGGGATGTTTTCTACCCTGAAGATGGTCACTTTAAGCCTCTGGGAGCGCGAATCGCTGCGGAATTGATCTATCGAAAACTACAAAATACGGATGACCGATGACACAATTACCGCCTGAGCCCCAGGTGACGCTCCAGCTTGCCCTGGACCACGGATTGTCTCGAGAAGAGTACGAACGAATCTGCCAGATTCTGAGCCGGGTGCCCTCCTACACTGAGCTGGGCATCTTTTCGGTGATGTGGTCGGAGCATTGCAGCTACAAGAATTCGATCCTGGAATTGAAAACGTTGCCGCGAACGGGTCCCAATCTGCTGGTCGGTGCCGGTGAGGAAAACGCTGGACTGGTTGACATCGGGGAGGGGCTGGCGGTGGCGTTCAAGATTGAAAGCCACAATCATCCTTCCGCATTGGAACCGTATCAGGGCGCCGCCACCGGAGTCGGCGGAATCATGCGCGACATTTTTTCCATGGGTGCTCGTCCCATAGCATCCCTGGACTCGCTGCGCTTCGGTCCCCTCGACATTGACCGGAATCGGTACTTGCTGGACGGCGTTGTCCGCGGAATCGGCGATTATGGCAATTGCTTCGGAGTCCCTACGGTCGCCGGCGAAATCTACTTCGATCCTTCCTACTCCGGTAACCCAATAATCAACTGCATGTCGGTCGGAATCGTCAAACACGATCGAATTGCCAGCGCCACCGCCAAGGGAGAAGGCAATGTCGTGATGATCGTGGGTTCCTCCACCGGCAGGGACGGTATCCACGGCGCCACGTTCGCCTCGGAAGAGTTGTCGGAGCGATCGGAGAGCAAGCGCTCGTCGGTGCAGGTAGGAGATCCCTTCACCGAGAAGCTTCTTCTGGAAGCCAGCCTCGAGTTGGTCAGAAGCGGCTGCTTGATTGGAATTCAAGACATGGGCGCGGCTGGGATTACGTGCTCGACGTGCGAAATGGCAGCTCGCGGTAAGTCAGGGATCGAGATCGAATTGTCGCGGGTGCCAGTTCGCGAAGATAGGATGACTCCCTATGAGATTCTGCTGTCCGAGTCCCAGGAACGCATGCTGGTCATCATCGAGAAGGGCAAGGAGCACGTCGCGCAAGACATATTCCGCAAGTGGGATTTGCACGCAGCGATCATCGGACATGTCACAAACGACGGCATAATGCGCGTCTGGAACAGTGGGAGCGTCGTGGCGGAGATTCCCGCCGATACGCTTGTTTTGGGCGGTGGTGCGCCTCAATATCATCGGGAATCGAAGAAGCCGGATTGGCTGGACTCATTGACCTCGTTCGATCCTCGATCTCTTCCCGAGCCCAGGAATTATGGCGAGGAGTTCTTGAAATTGCTGGCGTCGCCGACCATCGCCTCCAAGCACTGGGTATTCGAGCAGTACGACACCACGATCCGCAACAACACGCGAGTCCCACCGGGGAAAGGAGACGCTGCCGTCCTTCGGATCAAAGGGACTAAGAAAGCCGTATCACTAACCACGGATTGCAGCGGCAGGCATGTATTGCTTGACCCAAGAATGGGTGGAATGCTCGCGGTGGCGGAAGCCGCTCGGAATGTGGTGTGCACGGGAGCCAAACCCGTTGCCATCACCAACTGCTTGAATTTCGGCAATCCTATGAAGCCGGAAGTGTACTACTTTTTCCGGGAGGCAGTTCGCGGGATGGGCGATGCCTGCCGGGCGTTTGATACTCCCGTGACGGGAGGCAATGTATCGTTCTACAACGAGTCGGAAGGGTCGGCGGTGCTGCCGACTCCCGTAATCGGAATGCTGGGGATCATGGAGGGTATTGAGTATTCGATGGGTGCGGGATTCGTATTGTCCGGAAATCATGTGCTCATGCTTGGCGAGCTCACTCCAGCTCTGGGCGGCAGCGAGTACGTATATCAGCAAACCGGCGAAGCCAAGGGACCTTGTCCGAAGCTTGATATCGAGCGCGAAAAAGCAGTCCAGCGGCTGTGTCTGCAAGCCAATCGTCGGGGGCTAATCCTTACCGCGCATGATGTCTCTGATGGTGGTGTCGCTGTGACGCTGGCGGAGATGTGCCTCATTGGCAATAATGGAGTGCTCGGCGTTCGCGCTTCATTCGCCAATTCGGAGCGACCCGCGGAAATCCTCTTTTCGGAATGCCCATCGGTCATACTTGTCGAGGTAGCTGAGCAGAATGTCGACCGAGTCAAGGAGTTGGCTGCCGCAATCGGCGTGGTCTGTACATCATTGGGCGAAGTCGGCGGTGAACGCTTCCAAATCGATCCCTGGATCGACTTGCCAGTGTCCGAATTGGTCGATCCCTATTTCCACAGCCTCGGTCAGAAGATGCGGCAATGGTAACAGCAAGCGATTCCAAACCAAAGAAGAAGCCACGAAAATGGCGGCGCACAGTCCTGCTAATCGTCGCGGCATATATCCTGTTCTGGATAGGATCGATAGCAGTGATCAAATTCTGGTTTCCGAGCCAGTTTGTTGTCTCGCAGCTTGAGCTTATCCTGAAGCGCAGCTATGGAGTCGACCTCGAAATCGAGCATGCGACCATTGATCCCTACGCCAAGATGGAGTTTCAAGAAATCGTCCTCTACTCGAGTACTGATCGACAGCCCGTACTTCAAATCGAATCGGCGTCGGCAGGGTATGATCTGCTGTCGTTGATCACGCACCGAGAATTACGAATCAACTATGTCCGAATAGACGCCCCGCGCCTGTTCCTGGCTCAAACGGCATCCGGTTCCTGGAACATTCAGGACGTCATCGATACGCTCATCCAGAAGGCGAACCTGGCACCTTCCTCTGATTCGCTCATGGAATTTCCAGTCAAGATTGCACTGGAGAAACTGGATGTCGAAGATTTTGCCTTGTCCTTCCAAGCGAATTCCGAAAGTCTGAAAGTCGAGGGCAGTGTTGTCGGCATCAACGTTCGCATCCGTGACCTGTCAGGCACTTCAATGCTGGATCTGCATGGAAATGCTGCGGTCGGAATGCCGGATGGTCGTATTGCTGTTCGCGTGGAATATCCAGTCGAAGTGTCGCTTGAGGCGCGGTTGATCGCCGACTGTGACGTCCGCCTCGATTCGAGTCATTTGTTCGTTGACTTCGACGCCGACCTCAAGCCCGACTCATTCAGTACGTCTGTTGCAGAATGGCAACCTGCTTCGCTTCCAAATCTGTCAATATCCCTCAAATCGGTGATTGACCAGCGGAAGAAAAGAGCCGTTCTGGATCCTGTCGTATTGTCGGTGGATCCAATCCGGTTGGAGTGCCAGGCGGAAGCTGTTTTCGACAGCACGGTGGAGTGGTCGTTCGCAACTTCGCCTGTGACACTGCAACTGAAGACGTTGTACCACATGATCACAGGTCTCAAGCTGCCAGCGCTGGCACAGTTGGAACAGCTGCCCGCATTGGCTGGGACCTTGTCGTTGGATTCCTTGATCGTCACCGGTTCCGGAACGATGCCCGAGATGTCCGATTTGAAAGTGATCATAGGCGGCGGCATCAGCGCAGAGATTCCGACGATCAACGGTATCGAAGTCTTGCCAGTCTCCACGGAGGGCTTTGAGTCGTCAGTCAGTTTCAAGGCAGTCGTGTCGGGCGCTGATTTGGTCGATGGGATGGCTCAAATCACCGGCGGAATCAAGTGCATTGTTGCCGACAGCTCCACGGCATCGCTCGCACTGGATTCCGTACTCTGGGATGTGCAGATCTCGTTGCTTGACGCAGGAAAATCCTTGCAGGTCCAGGCTGGCGCCGGAATCGGTCGGGTACTGGATGGGTCGGTCGGCATGACCGCAGCCGCCTCGATCAACGTGCCGAGCCTGCTTGAGCAAAAGCCCGAAGCCTTGGAGAAGTTGGTCATCGAGGCATCTCTGCAACATCTGGATGCAGGATTGCTCGGGAACGGAGCGTGGGGCGGAGGCGTTTCCGCCGAGATGCGTGTTGCAGCGAATGGGACCGGTCGCTTCGACGGTGGCGGATCAGTAACCATCGCCAGTCCCTGGATCGTTGTCCAGCAGGAAAGATTAGCGTTCCCTGATGTGCACCAGTCGATCACAGTGAGCGGACTTACCGATCTGTCAGCACCATCGCTTGACGTATCAAAGATCGATTGGAGTTGGGAAGATTTGGCGAGCGCCGAATTCGCAATGCATGTCCAACCTCCTGAGTTCGGAGTTCAAATCCTGAGCTCACGTGCCGATATCGCGCGATTGAGAGAATTCCTGCCCTTGGCTAACATGACCCAGATTAATATCACCGCTTTGTCCGGCACAATTGCTTGCACTGGCAGGGTAGAGGGCACGTTGAACGACATGGCTCGGTTATCGTACCAGTTTTCGCCCTCAATCGAACAGGCTGCGATCCGCATGAGCGAGCCCAGAGCATCCATCTCCAACCTGGAAGCCCATGCAGAAATATCAGGTGACTTGGAAGCCGTTGCAGGATCCGCCGAATTGACGATTGGAAATGGTGGATTAGATGAGATATTGCCCGATTTGCTGCAATCAACGAAGCTGACAGCCGGTTTCCATATGTTGTTGCCTAACGAATTCCGGCTGGACTCCTTCGGCGTCGAAATGCCGACTCTCGCCATACTCGGGAAGGGGAATGCCCAATTTGATCTGGCAGGTAGTCCTCCGTCGGGCGGACTTACCTTCGACGTCTCGTTCGGTTCGCCAAGAGGGATCACTTTGTTGGACACTATTATTTGTACGGGCGTCACCAGAGCTCGAGGGAGTCTTCGGATTGACACTTCTGCAGCCATGATAGATGCCGAAATGCTGTGGTCGGACGTTGGCTTATCAATTGGGACGATGGTGCGTGTGAAGGGCCTGTCGGGGCGTATCCCAATCACGCAGGGGATTGAGCTGACCTCCATGTCCGCGATCTCACAAAGACCATCGTCGATGGCTCATCGTGCTTTGGGGATGCCGAGTTACTGTTTCCTGCAGCCATCTTATCACACGACCATGCCATCATTTGGCACCGTGACGATCGATTCCATCATCGTGATGGGATATGGCGTCTCTGACCTTTCCATGGATGCTACGGTGGCAAATGGATATGTGGAAGTCCCGTCGATAGCGTGCCACGCTTACGGCGGCAGTATCCGCGGCGATCTCTGGGCGGAAATCAACGGGTTGAATCCCGATTCTGTGAGATTCGGTGTGCAAATGCAGGCGGCTGGTATTCAAACCTCACAGCTGGTGGCTAAGTCGGAACAGAATCCGGAAGAGTCCGTCATCTGCGCCGATGCGCACTTGACGATAGATGGAATCCCCGCTTCGCCAAATTTTGATATGGAAGGGAATATAGATATTACGAGAATCGGGCGCGGTGTGGCAGTCGATTTGCTGCAAATCATGGATCCGGAAGGAAAGGACGATGGGATACAATCCACCAAGCAGTATTTGCAGCAGGGATGGGGTGTCAAAGTGTTTTCTTTCGCTGTCCGGGACGGATTCGTGTATTCTTATATCGTTCCTTCGGCGCCGCCGCCGTCGAGATTGCACATGTACCTTGCCAGCAAGATCGTGCGTCTTCCGCCGCAAATCGCCTACGGTCGCATCCCGTTGAAATTCCTGCTGCAGATGCAGGCGGTTGGGGGCTGATTTGGCGTGTCCGATGACACTGCCTTGCGGAAACTATCTAAAACACTTGACTTTCCTCGAAAGATTTCGTATAATTGGATTGCGCAGCGCAGCGCTTCATGATGATAGCATTGTGTTGCAATCTGTGACAAGCATACGAGAATTCAATAATAGTATAGTCCTAATCATATATCAGTACGGTTTTTTACAATACAAGGTATCGCCCCCGTAGCTCAGGTGGATAGAGCACCGGCCTCCGGAGCCGGGTGCACAGGTTCGAGTCCTGTCGGGGGTACCGGATTGCTATCCCAAAGCGTTCTCTTGTGGCACGAAGTGAAAATTAGGATGAGGCGGATCGCAAGAGGTCATACCAAAATCACCATTATTCCACGAAGCGCAAAATGGATCGAAGCGCCTGTCTATGCGTCAATACGTTAGAGGAGTCGTTCCGCAATTTCCACAATACGGTTGCTTTCGTGTTTGAGCAGTTTCCTTTTGTCATAGGTGACAAAATCGGGATGCGTGGAAATTCTGTATCCCTTTTGACGCATGTTCTGGATGAATTTCATTCCGTCTCCGTCTATTAAACTCACCTCGAGTTCTCTCCTTAGTCGGCTGAAATGCTGGGACATGTTTGGATCAGGAATAATACCATCTTCATATACGGTACTCCTACTGACCCACCCTTCCTTATTATTTTTCAACTCAACCACAAATCTCAGCAACACGAGAAAGTTGGCTTCTTCTATGGTCACTTCCGCATTGTTCAGCTTGACGATATTTTTCCCCTTATCCGTGGTTTCGCCTGGAATATGAAGTCTGTCATGACATAGGTATCTGTATTGAAGATAGTCACCTTTCTGCTCTGCCGTGAACTCAGTGATTGCCGTATCATCGTCTGTAGGTAATCCTAAGACACTTGATAAATGCTTTTTCAAGGGCAAGACGAAAGTCTTGAGATTCATGGATTCGGCAAGAGAAATTTGGATTATCTTCTTATGAAGAAACGCATTTTTGAGGACGAGGTCATCGAGCAATGAAGAAGGGGTCAGTACGACTAAGATATCGTCATCTGGGGTGAGACCTCTCAACCCCGAGAGTTTAACGAACTAATCATCATGGGCAGCAGAAATAAAGATAAATCCCACTTGCATGTCGTTGTAGAATTTACGACCGAGGTAAAAATAGCCCCCCACTATCCTCTGGAATTCCCCTTCAATACAGTTTGCTGTCCGGACCTTGAATAGAAACCTATCTACTGAGAAAGAGTATCTGCTGAGATCGTCCCTGTCGATTGGAATCGGATCCTCTTCCGGGTGATCCAGGCACACCGCTTCAATCTCTCCATCTATTTCTACCACTGCCAAATTGCAGCCGTGTTGGCATCGCGGTAGTCTTAAATTTTCCAATTCCTTTTCAGAAGGTCTGAAGTATACAAGGACCTGCTGCCTGCATAGATCCTCAAATCCAGTGCGAGAAATATCAACAAGTTCCTTCCTGGAAAACACCGGACTTCGACTCTTTTCAAGTTCCTTTAAGAGGTATCTGATCATACCAGCTTGACTCCATTTTCCGTCAAATAGGCGCTGATGACATCAGCATATTTCTTCGTTGTCAGGTCAGTGACATTGGGAGGCGTGATTTCAAAAGCGACTTTTCGGGATTTTCCATCAGCCTCGAGTCTGAACATTAGCTTGACATGGACCAAATCGCCAGAGCCTAGATCAATACCCGCGATATCATCTCGTAGAGTTTTCAACACATCAGATGACCGAATCGTGATCTCTGGATTAGTACTTCCGCGGATCGCCAACTTGACTTCTAACAAGGTTATGGACTCAATGACTTCGTTTCCAGCATAGTTGAAAATGCCTTTCTGCAATGGTTCCAAAGTATATGTAGCATCCCTTTCGGAATCGTCCAACTGACTATTATCTTCCAGGATAGTTTGCTGGAATGCATTGATGTAGTTGATTTTGTCCTTTTTGTAAGGAGCTTTGATTGAAAGCAAAGAGACCTTCTTATTGAATTGCAGAATATCCTCTTTGGCGGGTCTGAAGAAAATTGTATCCAAATCACCTCTTTGCCAAGTAGACACGGAGCGTGGGTATGAGCCGTGAATCACAACTATTACCACTTGATCGATTTCATCGTAGTGTCTAACGAGGCATTCATGATCCTTAGCCAGATTTGAATAGAATTCTATGATCCTCTCTTTGAACTTACCTATTTTTTCTGGTGTTATCACACAATCGCTGGGCGGCATTTTGTGATAGCTCATTTTACTCGTAGCGTTAAATAGACAATAGTAATCGTAGGCATACGCAAAGGCTTCTGGGTGATTTAGAAAGAGATGCATTGCCAATTCCTGCTTTGTTTCTTCCCCAGTCGTCTCAATTCCGTACTTATCAACTGCCTTCACCAGAATATTCATCACTTTCTCACCTATGTCATTAATGTGCGTGAAATCTTCAAGAATACTGTGTTTCAGCTCCTGATCGGTGAGGCTTTCAAGGAATCTATCGACCACTTCATAATCGTATGCCTCCAGCCTGAAAATCTTGTTGCATGCCCGAAAAAGGTACTGCTCCATTAGATTGCCTGGGATGGAATCTACGAATCTCTTGAGATTCAGACTTCTGTGTCTTGGCATTTCCGGATCTCCCTATTGAATAGTTGCCCTCCACTGATGATAATTGATACATCACATGGAAAGGCGTTCTCCCCACGGGGTGGGTTAACGGTAGGGTATAGAGGGGGCGGGCGGGTGTTCCACGATAGCCTCTGGAACAAACGAACCACCATATGTAAAGATAGTCGTGGCAATGCCTGGCTGTCAACTTGGAAACTGGAAACCATTAGGTCCTCGTTCAGCTGCGGGTAGCAATCTGCAATATAATCGAATCCGAGCCCAATGTCAATAAGGTGTCACGAAAAAACTCGAATAATGTCCTCCTACTAACCACGATAGGACGGTGTGCCCCCACCGTATCCGAAAGAAACCCCCGGGGGGAGGGGGGAAAGCACAGGACTATGACAATAGGGACCATGTCTCTCATTTTATGAAATTTTAAGAATTTGACATATGTATAATTTTCTCTGCATTATAGGCATTCGAAGCCATCATCACCACTCGACAATTGATAGCAGAGACATTGACGAGACAGAGGCTCTTTCGTCCATCGCCAAACTAACGATTGAACTATTATTTTGGAAGACGGAATACGCCATCTAATGCCCTGTGTTAAGGCCATTCAGACATACCGTTTCAATCCTCTCCCGGCACAGAAGCCGGGAGCTACGCATTCGGTGGAATTCCTGAATTTCGCCATGACTGTTTCAATCCTCTCCCGGCACAGAAGCCGGGAGCTACAGAACTATCCGCATCTTCTGTCATATCTGTTATGTTTCAATCCTCTCCCGGCACAGAAGCCGGGAGCTACCCGGAACGATCGCGGGCGGGTCCAAGCAGATCATGTTTCAATCCTCTCCCGGCACAGAAGCCGGGAGCTACGACGGTAGATGACTATGTGTATTTGGGGCTCAGAGTTTCAATCCTCTCCCGGCACAGAAGCCGGGAGCTACTCGGGATAGGATTGCGAGGAGGAAATCAGGTATGTTTCAATCCTCTCCCGGCACAGAAGCCGGGAGCTACGATCGCCAGGACGCGACCGCCATGTGATCGACATCGGTTTCAATCCTCTCCCGGCACAGAAGCCGGGAGCTACGCCCCGATCACCTCTTATCCCTGTTATGTACCATGTTTCAATCCTCTCCCGGCACAGAAGCCGGGAGCTACTTCGGGATAGGATTGCGAGGAGGAAGTCAGGAATGTTTCAATCCTCTCCCGGCACAGAAGCCGGGAGCTACGAAGTACAGACCGCCGCCCAGGAGCGAGAAATCGTGTTTCAATCCTCTCCCGGCACAGAAGCCGGGAGCTACCTGCCAATCCCCGTGTTCGTCTTTCGCCATCCCGGTTTCAATCCTCTCCCGGCACAGAAGCCGGGAGCTACCAAGACCGACGGTTCGCAGCGTGTGCAATGCCGGGTTTCAATCCTCTCCCGGCACAGAAGCCGGGAGCTACAGAAGATTGAATTTACCTGCGTCGATTCCTGGCATGTTTCAATCCTCTCCCGGCACAGAAGCCGGGAGCTACTAACCACCCTGGACGGTTCGCTTGCCGGTGAATCGTTTCAATCCTCTCCCGGCACAGAAGCCGGGAGCTACGGTTGCCCCTCCATCTTGCCCCGCCCGCTCCTCCAGTT